>Ga0197142_1004520_pt1 | contig 11209 bp, 9 predicted proteins | sample GBS60_MetaG_FD_148614 | JGI IMG/M metagenome (GOLD analysis project Ga0197142, IMG submission 148614) | Sediment microbial communities from Great Boiling Springs, Gerlach, Nevada, United States - GBS 60_MetaG | ecosystem: Environmental > Aquatic > Thermal springs > Hot (42-90C) > Sediment... | reverse complement strand
ATTATCTATCCAGATTTTATAAGTAGTAGTTACATTATTATTAATCGGCCGAAAATCGAAATAAAAGCTTAAAACAGAAGTAGAATTAATTTCTGGCAACGAAGTTGAAAAATTAATAGTTTGCCAACTTCCTCTTGTTGAAAAAGTTGAAGTTATATATCTATATATTTCTCCCCTATTGCTTAGAATAATCCTAAAAACAAAATTTACATTATTAGAATTATCTATTTTTAACTTAAAGTCGCCATAAATTATATCTCCAGAAGAAGGATAATAATTAATTGTTTCAGTTGAAAGATTGCTATATCTTATAGCATACATAAAAAATGGGTTTGATGCTGTTCCCGGATTTTTTATGGCTGAAATAAACTGACTAGCATTGCCAGAATATTTTTCATTTTTATCTAAATAAAACTTAATTTCGTAGTTTCTATCAGGAGGATTATGAAAAGACCATCCTGTGGTTCTTTTTATATGATTTTCATTTTTTAAAATTATATTGATTAATTCTGATCCTTGATAGTGTTCAAAGTCTCCCAATCCTCCTGTATAGTTTATACAATTATTGCCTTGCGCGAATGAATAATTATTTAATATTATTAAATAAAATAAATAGGTAATAAAAATAATATATTTCATAAAACTTTGTTTTTAATTTACTTTTTAAAACTTAATTTGGTTTATAATTTAAATTTAGATGTATTTTAATAATTTTGATATAATTTTTTAATTTTTTAATAAATAATTATACTATAATAATTATACTATTAATTTTTATTAAAAAATATAGATTAATATGGAATTAAAAAAGGTTATTTATAAAAAAATAAATTTTTTAAATTATTTTCTATCATTCTATTTATATTTCTTTGTTATCTAGTTTTTGCCCAAAATCAAAAAGTAATCGTTTTTAATACAACAAATAAAGGTTATCTATTTAAAACTAACACTGATAACAATTTAAAATTTGAAATTTCTTATGATAATTTTAGCCCTTATGTAAGCTTTGGCTACATTACAAGTAGTTTAGCTCAAAATAGAAATAGATTTTCTATAAGAAATATGCCATCTGGAATATTCTTTTATTCTGAAACACCAATGCCGCAGGGAGATTACTCTGTAGTTATGAAATTAACACATGAAACTTTAGATATTAGAAAAAAAGGACCCAGAGATGCAAATTATGATAAACTTGCCAAAATAGGAGGTGATATATCAAAACTAATAGCGATATATACTTGTAGTTTTGATCAATGGCAAAATGGTGGCACATGTTTAGGCAAAATAGGAGGTCCTTATTCTGTTTTGCCTCCAGGAGCAACAATAACAAGCCGTGGTTATGTTAATCCCACTACTTGTTTTGGTAATAATTCTGGTTATGTGTTAATAGATATGTGCCCAGATGATTGTGGAAACAATTATGATGATTTTGGTATGACAATTTGTATTAAAAATAAAGATTAAAAATGAAAAAAATATTAATTTTGTCTTTATTTTTAAATATTTTAATAATTTCAGTAGTTTTAGGATTTACAACAAAATTTGAAACTCAAAATTTCGGATTTAGATTTAAATTACCAACCACAAATTATGGTCAATATATTTTTGAATTAAGCAATGTGGTATCTTCAAGATATCAATATATACTACCTCAAATGAGCATTTATTCAATTAATTCTGAATATTACAAATTAAGAATTCAACCTTTTTGGACAAGAACTTTGTTTTATGCCTTAAAAAATAATGATTATTCTGTAATACAAATGAATCCACGTGCTTCAGGAAACCCACAAGGAAGTTTTACTATATTTAAGGGAGATCCAGCTAATAGAAACTTGGGATATATATTGGGCAATATAGAAGAAAATATAGCTTTTTATAAATGTGAAGATAGAGAGTGGAATAACAATTGGCCCACGCCTTATACTTGTCTGGGCAAACAAGGCAATCCCGAGCATTGTTTTGGTATTCAAGGTGCAGGTATTATAATTTTTGATGGCATATTGCCTGCTTATTCTCATTTTGGTAATGGTCGTTCATCTGCTTTAACTGTTTGCGTTAGAAATAAAGAAACAAATTAATTTTAAAAAGTACATAAAAATGAAGGGATTTTTAAATATTTACTTTTTAATAATTATCTTAATATTATTATTGGGTGGTTTTGTTTTTGGTCAAAATTTAAAAACAGTATTTAAAACTGATAATAGAATGTATAGATTTGTTTATAAATTTCAAGAAGATTATAAACAAAGATTTGAATTTGGAAAATCTAATTATTCAGATTCTTGGGATAAACCTTTAATTAATTTTATGCCAGCATCAATCCCTCTTTTAGCCACTAATTCAAATATTTTCTCTGTTTTATTAGATGGCACAACTACAAGAATTATATCTACAAGATTAAGAGATAATAGGCGCGAGCATAATCAACTAACAAACATTTATCCTCATCTAGGAAAAGTATCTTTTACTGATGATGGTAACGTAAGTTTTTCTCTTTTATATGCAGATATAGGCAAATTAATAGCTATCTACGGGTGTAATGAAGACTTTATTATTATAAGTGATAATGGTTGTTTGGGTAAAACAACAGTATATAGAGATGGAGCTGTACCAGAAGGCGCTATAAGAACTCGTGATTTTGGCAGCGGAATAGGGTGGTATCGAAATCCTCAATATTGTTTTTCAGATACCCTAAGTGATCTTGGAACAGCTATTCATATATGTACCGGTGATTGTAGTGATGATGATGAAGGTTTAACAATTTGTTTTAGAAAAAAATTTGATTAGTCAAAAATATCTATTTTTTGCTCTTGGGGTAATTTAATATAAACTTTTTTAAATCTATTTCTTACACTTGGGATCTTTGTTCTTCCTCTTCTTCTTTTTTTATAGTTTATTGTTCTTATATCTAAAATTTTTACATTAAATTTTTTTTCTATCAAGTGTTTAATAAAGTTTTTATTAAAAGAGGATGGTGTTACTTTAAAAGTATAGGTATTATATTTATTTATTAGTTCTCTGGTTTTTTCAGTAATTATTGGTTCTATATTAATTTTTTCCTTTAAAGAAACTTTGTTTAAAATATCATCATCAAGAATTTTCTTATCTTCTTTAACTTCTTCTTGTTTCTTTTTTTCGGCCCCAATATTAGTCTCTTTTTCCTCTTTTTCTTTCTTTTTTTTAAACCATTTAATAGGCATTTTAATTTTAAAAATTTTAATTAAACTTTAATTTTATTTTTAAATTTTTCCTCTATTTTTTTCCAATTTTCTATATCCGTAAAAACATATTTATGATTTAATAAGGACAATAAGTTTAAATTCCTATTTTCAATAGCATCTGCGTAAGGAAGATTTCTTATAAATTTAATTAAACTATTATCTGAAACAACAACTAAAGCAGTTTCGAATTTTTTCTTTGTTTTCCTAGGTTTTAAAAAATTAGTCAATATTTTATCCATATATTTAGTCTTACGTTCTTTTGGTTCTAAACTTTCTAATATTTTTAAATAACCATTTTTTATTTTTTGAGCTAAAACCATAGCAATTGCTTTTAATTTCATTTTTTTATTAATTTTAATCTGCCTAGTTTTTTCTTTTCTTGGTCCAAAAACTACACCACCTCCTTTCCAAATAGGCGATCTTATTGATCCATGCCTTGCTCTTCCTGTTCCTTTTTGTCTCCAAGGTTTTCTGCCTCCACCCCTTACTTCACCTCTTGTTTTGGTATGTGCCCAAGGATAATAAGCGTTTAAACTTTGCCATCTTGCTACTTGATGAACTAAAGCATCGTTAAATCTAATTTTCTCAAATATATCGTTAACTTCTATCTGAGACACTTCTTTGCCTTCTTGATTGTAAACACTAAGCTTCATTTTTTAGGACGATTAATTATTTTTCCTTTTCTTGTTAAATTATTAGATCTTATTTCAACAATAGATCTTTTATTACCAAAACCAGGTACTGTACCTTTAATTAACATAATGTTATTTTCTTTATCAATATCAACAATTTCTAAATTTTTAACATTAACTCTTTTGCCACCAGTCCTACCAGCCATTTTTAATCCTTTTCTTACTCTTTGAGGTGTGGTTGGGCCAATTGATCCTGGATGACGATATTTTGTAGTTTGACCATGAGTTCTAGGAGCATCCCTAAAGCCCCACCTTTTTACAACCCCTTGAAATCCCTTTCCTTTACTTATAGCTGTAATATTAATTTTATCTCCTATATTAAATTGATCGATAGTAATTTTTTGTGAAACTGAAAAATTATTTATAAATTCTTCTGGTACTCTAAATTCTTTTATTATCTCAAAATTACCAAGATTTTTTACTTGCCCCTTAATAGTTTTTTTTAATTTTTTCTTTTCTCCACAACCAATTTGAACTGCAGTATATTTATTTTTTTCTTTAGTTAAAATATTTGTCACTACACAAGGCATAACTTCAATTAAAGTAACAGGTATAGCTTCATTATCTTTAAAATAAGTATTCATTCCTATTTTTTTACCTATAATAAACTTAAGATTGGACATCTTTGATTTTTACTACTAATTTGACAAGGGGTAAAAAATTTTAAATTTTTATATAGCTTAAGATTAAAATCTGATATCTTAAATCATTTTTATCTCTATTTCCACTGATGCAGGTAGATCAATATAAGAAAATATATCAATTACTCTTTGGCTTGGATTTAAAACGTCAATTAATCTTTTATGTATTCTTATTTCAAATTGTTCTCTTGAATCTTTATAAATAAAGGGCGATCTGTTAACTGTATATCTTTTTATTTCTGTAGGAAGTGGCACCGGTCCTCTAATTTGCATTCCTTCTTTTAGTAATAAATCCACCAATTGTCTTGAATATTTATCTATCAATCTATGATCATAAGATTTAAGTCTTATTCTCAATATTTGGTCAACTTTTTGTTTATTTGACATAATTTTAATAACTTATTTCAAGCTTATTTCATACATAAAACAAATAAATAAAAATTTCATAAATTATCTATATTGATTATTTTTTATTTTAGTATTTTAGTAACCACACCAGCTCCTACAGTTTTTCCTCCTTCCCTAACCGCAAATCTTAAACCTTCTTCTAAGGCAATAGGTTGAATTAATTTTACTTTAAAGTTAGCATTATCTCCTGGTATAACAGCTTCAATACCTTCGGGCAAAAATACTTCTCCCGTAACATCTGTAGTTCTAAAATAAAATTGAGGTTTGTATCCTGAATGAAATGGTGTGTGTCTTCCTCCTTCTTCGGGTGTTAATACGTAAACTTCAGCTTCAAATTCTGTATGGGGAGTTATTGTTGCTGGTTTAGCTACTACCATTCCTCTTTCAACATCTTCTTTATTAACACCTCTTAAAAGAATACCAACATTATCACCTGGATGTGCTTCGTCTAATTCTTTTTTAAACATTTCAATACTAGTAACAACTGTTTTTGTGGGTCTATCCTTAAGTCCTACGATTTCTACTTCTTCTCCTGGTTTTAAAATTCCTCTTTCAACTCTTCCAGTTACAACTGTTCCTCTTCCTTGAATTGAAAAAACGTCTTCAATAGGCATTAAAAATGGTTTATCTACTTCTCTAACTGGTTCTGGAATATAATTATCTAAAGAATCTAATAATTCTAGAATTGGTTTTGCCCATTCATCATCAAGAGATTTTGCTTCTAAAGCTTTAAGGGCTGAACCTTTAATAACAGGAATTTCTTCTCCTGGGAAACCATATTTTTTTAATTCATTTCTAACATCTTCTTCTGCAAGATCTATCAAATCTTTATCAGGTACAAGATCAACTTTATTTAAAAATACTATAATTGCTGGAACATTAACTTGTCTTGCTAAAAGAATATGTTCTTTTGTTTGTGCCATAACTCCATCATTGGCAGCTACAACTAAAATAGCGCCATCCATTTGGGCAGCTCCGATTATCATATTCTTAACATAATCAGCATGACCAGGACAATCAATATGAGCATAATGTCTTTTTTCAGTTTCATATTCGGAGTGATGAATATTAATAGTAATTCCTCTAGTTTTTTCTTCTGGTGCTTTATCAATTTCATCGACTGATTGTGCTTTTTCTATCAATCCTTTAAGTTTTAAAATGTGTTGAATGGCTGCTGTTAAAGTCGTTTTTCCATGATCAATATGACCAATAGTGCCTACATTAATGTGCGGTTTTAATCTTTGAAATTTTTCTGCCATTTTTAAAATAAAAATTTTTAATAAAAATTAATAATTAAGACGACCACAATCTAGAAAAAATCTTGATAAAAAAAATTAAACTTTGATAATTAAATTAATTTTAAAACAATAAATTGAATAAGTCAATATTAAACTAAAAATAAACTGGTTTTCTAAAATTTTTGCCTATAAATAATTTTCTTCCCAAAATTATATTTTCTTTTAATCCCCTTAGAAAATCTTCTTTTGCCTCTAGAGCACTTTTAGTTAATACTCTAGCAGTTTCTTGAAAAGAGGCTGCAGAAAGAAAGCTATCACAAGTTAAAGCAACTTTAGTAATACCCATTAATAATAAAACACCTTTGGCCGGTTTTTTGCTTTCTTCTTTTAATTTTTTGTTATTAACCAAAAGATTGTCTTTTTCAACAATTTCTCCTTCAACAAAATCACTATCTCCTGGCTCTATTATTTTAACCCTTGAAAACATTTTTCTTATTATTATCTCGATGTGCTTATCGTGAACTTCTGCTCCTTGAAAGTTATAAACTTTTTTTAGTTCATTAAGTATATATTTAAAAGCCTGTATCTTGCCTTGAAATTTATACAATTCTTTAGGATCATTTAATCCTTCATTAAGTGGTTGTCCTTTTAATACTCTTTCTCCTTTTTTTATTAAAAGCTTTAAAGATTTTGGCAAATGAACTATATATTTTTTATTTTTTGTCCCCTTAATTGTAACTTTCCAAGTCTTTGATAAACTTTCTATACTAACAATTTTACCATTTACAGGAGACAACACGCTTGTATTTTTTGGTTTTCTTGCTTCTAAAAGCTCTTCAGCTCGAGGAACTCCTTGGGTAATATCTTCAGCACCTGTTACTCCTCCAATATGAAAAGTTCTCATTGTAAGTTGTGTTGCAGGCTCACCAATTGATTGAGCAGCTATAACACCCACAGGTTCACCAATTTTTACAGGTTTATTATAAGCTAAGTCATAACCATAACATTTTTGGCATACACCGAACAATGATTTACATGTAAAGGGTGATCTTATCCTTATACTTTCTATAGTAGAATTTTCTATTATATTAGCTTTTTCTCTATCTATATATTCTCCTTTATTAATAATAACATTGCCGTTTTTATCAATGACTGTTTCAAGGCTAACTCTTGAAAAAATTCTTGTGGCTAATGTCTCCCCAACCTCTTCAGCTTCTTTTTTAGATAAAACAATTCCTGTCTCATCCTGACAATCTTCTTCTACTACTATTACATCATGGGCTACATCTACCATTCTTCTGGTTAAGTAACCTGCTCTTGCTGTTTTAAGTGCTGTATCTGTTGCTCCTTTTCTTGCTCCATGTGTACTAATAAAATACTCTAATGCAGTTAATCCTTCTTTATAGGAATGAACAATTGGTAAATCAATAATATCTCCTTTGGGATTTTCAACCAAACCTTTCATACCAGCCATTTGTCCTAATTGAGTATAAGAACCACGGGCACCGGAATCAATCATTCTACGAGGGTTATTGTACTCTGACAATTTATCCTTTATCAAACTATTTACTCGTCTAGCAATATCTATCCAAAGCTCTATTCTATTGTTTTTCATTTCTTCTTCGCTTAAAAAGCCTTGGCTATAAAGGTCTTCTAATTTTTTTTCTGCCTCATATCCTTCTTTTATATATTCTTCTTTTTCAGGAATATCTATTAAATCTGAATATGCCCAAGAAATACCTGACAATGTTAAATATTCAAAGCCCAGATCTTTAATTTTGTCAAGAATAATTGAAGTTTTTTCTAAACCATAAATATTATAAATTTTTTCAATAATTTTACTTAAAATTTTTTTATTGACTAATTCATTAACATAAGGGAAGTCTTGGGGAAATATTTCATTAAATATAATTCTACCTACAGAAGTTTCTATATCTTTCTCATTATAGCAATATTTTACCCTAATTTTAGATTGTAAATCTATGACATTGTTATGGTATAAAATTTTTGCCTCATTTTCATTATAAACAATCATACCTTCTCCTTTTGCTCCTTTAACAATCTGGGTTAAATAATATATACCTAGAATAATATCTTTTGTAGGATTAGTAATAATTTCACCAACCCCAGGTTTTAAATGATTTTTTGAAGCAAGCATTAATTCTTCTGCTTCTTTCTGGGCTTCTTCACTTAAAGGTAAAAAAACAGCCATTTGATCACCATCAAAATCAGCATTAAAAGCTGTACATACTAAAGGAGGAATTTTTATAACATTTCCTTCTATTAGGGTTGGCTTAAATGCTTGAATTCCTAATCGGTGAAGAGTTGGTGCTCTATTTAACAAAACATATTTATTTTTAATAATATCATCAAGAATTTGAATAGCAACAGGATCTTCTAATTCTATTAAATAATTTGCCTGTTTAATTGTTCCAGCCAATTCTTTTTTTATCAACTCATGTATGATAAAAGGTTTAAAAAGTTCTAGGGCTATTTTTTTTGAAAGACCACATTGATTAATAGATAAATTAGGATCAACAACTATTACTGCCCTTCCAGAATAATCAACCCTTTTACCTAAAAGATTTTGCCTAAATCTTCCTTGTTTTCCTCTTAACATATCGGCCAAAGACTTTAGTACTTTTCTTTGAGAAACAACAATTTTTTCTTTTTTTAAAGATAAATCCAATAAGGCATCAACTGACTCTTGTAACATTCTTTTTTCATTTCTAATAATTATCTCAGGAGCTTGAACTTCATAAAGTCTTTTTAACCTGTTATTTCTGTTTATCACTCTTCTATATAAATCATTTAAATCAGAAGAAACTAATTTGCCTCCTTCTAAAGTAACAATAGGCCTTAAATCAGGAGGGATAATTGGCAAAATTGTAAGAATCATATATTCTGGTCTAATATTATTTTTTATAAAAGAATTAATAAATTTAAGTTTAAGGTATAATCTCTTTTTATTTATACCTTTTGATTTTTTTATCTTTTTTAATGTTTCTTGATAAAGCTCTTTAAGATCTATTTCTTCAAGAAATCTTCTTATTGGTTCAGCACCAATATCAACTTCAAAAATATTAGGGTATTTTTTTGAATATAAATAGTATTCAACATCTGATAAAACATTTTTTAATCTTATTTTATTTAATTCTTCTTTTATTTTTTTAAATGTTTCCTCGATATCTTTTTTTTGTTCTTTTGTCTCCGCTTGTTTTAATTTTTCTTTAAATTCTTTTTCTAAGTTTTTTAAAAGATTAATTTTTTCTTCTTCATTAACTTTAGTTATAATATAAGCTGAATAATAAATTACTTTTTCTAACTGAAAATTGGGAATGTCAAGAATTAAAGATATTGGATAAGGATATACTTTTAAAAACCATATATGACAAATAGGAGTAGCTAGGGTAATATGACCCATCCTTTCTCTTCTTACATAAGATCTTACTACATCAACGCCACATCTATCGCATTTTAAATTAGCAAACTGTTGTCCTTTATACTTACCACAGGCACACTCAAAGTCTTTAATTGGCCCAAATATCACTTCTGAGAATAAACCATCTCTGTCTGGTCTGCCTGTTCTGTAATTTATAGTTTCAGGCTTAGTAACTTCACCATAAGAATTTTCAATTATTTCCTGTGGTGATGAAATTTTTATTAAAATTGATTTTACTTCATCTAAATTTTTTATATTCATCTTTATCTAAAAAATTAATTAGCTTTTTCTATTTTTATCTCTGTTTTTTCCGGTTCTTCTTTAATAGGCTCATAATCTTTTCTTTCTTTTTCTTCAAAATATCTAATTTTTGCCGATAAACCTAAACCATTAAGTTCTTTCACCAAAAGATTAAATGCAGAAGGAACATTCGGAGCTTTAATAGGTTCTCCTTTTATAATCTTTGTATATGTTTGACCTCTTCCTATCACATCATCGGATTTTATAGTTAACATTTCTTGTAAAATATTAACGGCAGAATATGCTTCAAGCGCCCAAACTTCCATTTCCCCCAATCTTTGACCGCCAAACTGAGCTTTTCCTCCTAATGGCTGTTGTGTAATTAAAGAATAAGGACCGATAGATCTTGCGTGTATTTTATCTTCACTCATATGAACTAATTTCATCATATACATTATACCAACTGCAACTTTATCTTTATAGGGTTCGCCTGTTATTCCATCATATAATGTTACTTTACCATCTTCTGGTAAACCAGCTTTAATTAATTCATTTTTAATATCTTCATCACTTACGCCAGAAATGGAAGGTACTATTGCTCTATAACCCAATTTATATCCAGCATAACCTAAATGCATTTCTAAAATCTGTCCCAAATTCATTCTTGAGGTAACTCCTAGGGGACTTAATATAATATCAACAGGTCTACCATCAGCTAAAAACGGCATATCTTCCTCAGGTAAAATAACAGAAATACATCCTTTATTACCGTGCCTATTTGCTAATTTATCTCCTATTTGAAGTTTCTTAAGTTTGGTAACTTCAACATATATTCTTTTTATAACTCCTGGATCAAAAATTTCGCCTTTTTTTCTTTCTAAAATTTTTATACGAGTAACTCTTCCTGATTTTCCAGGCTCTAAATATAAAGATGTATCTTTAACTTCCTGAGCTTTTTCTCCAAAAATTACTTTTAGTAATTTTTCTTCAGGAGTCAATTCTATTTCCTTTTTAGGAGTAATTTTGCCCACTAAAATATCGCCTGCTTTTACTTCGGCTCCTATTCTAACAATACCCTCCTCGTCAAGATTAGCAATTTTTGCTTCTGGCACTCCAGGAATATCATAGGTTATTTCTTCCATGCCTAACTTAGTATCTCTAAGATCAATAGAAAATTGTTCTATTGAAATTGAAGTAAGTTTATCCTCTTTTAATAGTCTTTCTGAAACAACTATAGCATCCTCAAAATTATATCCTCTAAAACTAAGAAAGGCTACAAGTAAATTTGTGCCCAAAGATAAAATTCCATTATTTACAGAAGATG
>Ga0197142_1004519_pt1 | contig 11211 bp, 10 predicted proteins | sample GBS60_MetaG_FD_148614 | JGI IMG/M metagenome (GOLD analysis project Ga0197142, IMG submission 148614) | Sediment microbial communities from Great Boiling Springs, Gerlach, Nevada, United States - GBS 60_MetaG | ecosystem: Environmental > Aquatic > Thermal springs > Hot (42-90C) > Sediment... | reverse complement strand
TGAAAGAGATGGAAACTGGGCGGGTGGCCTTTCCGCCACCATGCCCACTTAAACTTACTTAGGAAGGCACTACTCTCTGAAAGAGATGGAAACTTGATATAGTCGGCAGTGACGTCAAAATTGCCGTAATAACTTAGGAAGGCACTACTCTCTGAAAGAGATGGAAACACGTTTTCAAATGGTATGAAATCAAGGTCTTCTACAGTGGGCTTAGGAAGGCACTACTCTCTGAAAGAGATGGAAACTTTCACTTGCTTTAAAACAAGTGTTTTCGAAACTTACGACTTAGGAAGGCACTACTCTCTGAAAGAGATGGAAACTTGTTATTTCGTGGGCCGGGTGGCCTTTTCGCCACCACGCCCTTAGGAAGGCACTACTCTCTGAAAGAGATGGAAACACTTCTGTAACCTTATTCACTTTCATTATCTCTAAAAGAACACCTTAGGAAGGCACTACTCTCTGAAAGAGATGGAAACCCTTCTCCCTGATAAGGAGATGGTTGTAGGTCACGTGCAACTTAGGAAGGCACTACTCTCTGAAAGAGATGGGAGCGTTGATATTTACTGCAACCGCGCATAGCAAAGATTTCAGCTTTAAAAAGAATTACTCTCTGAAATATATGAAAAAAGCGCGTGACGGTGATATTAGATATAGCTCTCAGAATGTGCTTTGGTGAGATTTCCTTCCTGAGGTTTATAAGATACACCTCGCGCCAGAGATGTAAGAGGTTGAATGTAGAACCGATTATATAGTTGCGCAGGTGCTCTAAAAAAGGGCTTTTTTCAAAGTCAGAAAGAACCAATGTTATGCTTGAATGGAGATTTTTGAGAAACAACAGTGATTTTTTGAAATGAATTTTGTAAAATAAAAATCATTGTGGTATAATATATATGAGAAGTTTAAGAGAGTACGAATTTTCCATATGATAAATTTTGTAACAGCTGTTTTGAGTTTCCCTATGAGGGATTGAAATTAGAGTTCTGGAATTACGTACACGGGGCATTCTCCGTTTTGAGCTTCCCTATGAGGGATTAAAATCCTAGCGAAGATAATTAGAATCCAGGATAAGATTACTGCATGTGGTTATTTAAAAAGATTGATAATCAAGCGAATCATTTTGAAGAGTTCTTGGCGCTTGTTCACAGAAAGTTTCTCAGAAAATCAGAAAGCTGGGTAGTTTAATTTATTACCCAGCTTTTATTTTTATAAATCAGTGTAATTCATCTGCTTAATGATTTTGAGTAAAAGGTTGTATAGACCACCTACTTAAGCTAAATGGATAAAAGTTACCCACTTTGCCACTCTCATCTGGGTTTTTTTTGGAGTTTTCTCAAGAAATGCTCGGTTTGTATTCTATTTATGTTCTCCAAATGCCCAAAGCTTTTCACCTAAACTTTTTCCAATCTTTTAGGTTTTAAAGAGAAAAAATGTTGTTAACATTCCAAGATAAAAACTCTTCTCTACAATTCAGTGGTTTTTGTAAGCGTATTAAATAGCAAATTATATATATTCTCTGTCATTAGAACGTAATCGGTTATCAGAAGCATAATTAAGTTAAGAATTAAAAAATGAAGCGTTTTGTTTGAGAATTGATATTGTGATATAATAAATTTGTTAACTGTTTTAAAGGGAGGATACATTATGAGGGTAAAGTTCAAAATTAAGGGGGACATCTTACCTGTGGATTACAGCTTTTTGGCTCTTAGTATGATAAAGGAATCGTTGAAAACTTCAAACCCAGAGTATTATGAGTCGCTATTCTATTTTGATGGTAAGAAAAGCAACAAAAAACCCAAACCGTTCTGTACAGCCGTTCTATTGAAATACCGAAACTTTGACGGTGAGCAGTTCAAATTGGAAGTTCCATTTGAATTCTTGGTTTCCACACCAGACTATTATTTTTTCGTTTACCTTTACAACGGTATGGTTTCAGTTAAAGAGTTTGAATCCAAAGGATACAAGTATGTTCTCGAAAGTGTAAAGATGCTGAAGGAGAAGGAAATCAAATCTAATACTGTCGTCTTTAAGACAATTTCTCCTATATGTGTGAAGAACAAGCAAGGGAGATATTTGGACGTAGATGACAATAACTTTCAAAGGGAATTGAAATACTATGCTGATGGCATTCTAGAAAGTTACAGAGGATTTGGTTTAAAAGAGGACCTTGTATTCAAGCCAATTCAAATGAGAAAGGTTGTTCGAAAATTAAGCAAGGAACTAATTGATGGGCGGACCTATTATGTTAACTCTTGGCATGGAGTATTCATTCTAAAAGCTCATCCAGACGATTTAAACATGTTGTACAAGCTTGGCCTTTCATGCAGGCGTTCTGAAGCGTTTGGATTACTTGATATTGTGACAGAGGTGATGTAAGGTGATAGAGCTCTACATGGATGAATGGTTTTACAACATGGGGATATTAGGCTTGTTTCGTATTTTGGAGTACGCAAAGGAAAAAGGTGCTGAAGTTAATTACTCAGTCAATGGGAACTGTTTGGCGTTTGATGAAAAGATTTTGGATAACTTTGCAGAGTATTATTTTGATTATTTCACAGAAAAGTATTCTCAGATACTTTACAGTGATTTGGTTGCACACCTTGACAGAATAGAAAGTTCAAAGAGAATAGGAAGCTTAAAAGGCTTTTTAGAAAGCTCCAGAGTAGAAAAAACACTGGAAGTAATAAAGGAAGTTCTAAGTGAAGAAGAAAAGAAAGATCTTGAGCAAGTTTTGGAAAAGGTCAAAAAAGCAAAGCGCAGCAGGTCGAAAAATGGGGAAGAAGCCAAGGAGCTTAGTGATGAGGAGTTTTTGAAAGTCACAGGATTTCTTCGCAATATCTTTGCATATATAGTCAGAAATGATGGGGTTAAAAGACGCAGGGGATTGAGTCTTCTTAGAAACGACTTTTATGACAACTTCTTTGGTCAAATCAGTTTCCTTCAGAAGACTTTAACCAAAGAAAGTTTTGAGGTTCAACTTGCTAAATTCAAAGAAGATTTTGTAGAACCTGTAAAGGCTTTGATTGAAGAGGAAGAAAAAAATGATAAAGAAACTAACGAGGGAAAGCGAAGAAAAAGGATTCTAGAACATACATGTATGCTGTGTAGAAGGCACAAAGCGAAGGTGTATGATGATAGTTTCTTTGGTTCATATTTTATTCCTCTTGGAATGACAAAAGAAGCAACAAATTTCATGTGGAACGGAAACTTGGCATTGCCAATTTGCGAAATTTGCATACTGGTACTTATGTGTACACCAGCTGGTGCAACCAAAATAACAGACTACAGCCTTATATCAACGATTCAAGGGAACAAAAATGCTACCGACAACACATTTTTTGCCTTTGTGAACGCTACTGATAGTTTGGAGTTGTTAATCCAATACAATAACATGCTTTTACTTAGAAGAAGCGAAGATGTTCCTTTCCAAAATTTCTTCAAAGACATGGCTGAGTTTCAAAAGGTTAAATTTAAATGGATGCTTGATAATGTGACCCTTTTTGAGTTTAGAGCAGGGTACGAATCTAAGAGGTCACATATTAAGTTTTCATATATTGATAGAGGTACTGCGGAGTTTTTATTAAACGAGATGGATGAAATCGACAAGCTGAAGAACGATGAGTACAAAGTTATCTTTCTTTCCAGGATTTTGTTTGGGGGTTCCCTGACAGAGGTAATGTATGCCAAATTACGAGAGCTGCTGAAGAATGAAAGAACATTTGAAATGTACGATGTGTATAGAATGGCTGTTTTGAAGGCTTTTATAGATACATACAGAAGTTTAAATGGAGGGGATAGTATGCAAGAACAAAAGGGGAAAGTTAAGGCTATTCTCTACAAGGCTTATCGAAGCGGACAGGAGTTAAGGCGTGCTTTGGAGCAAAACAATGCGGCAAACAAACTACCTGGTATAGGTTACAGGTTGCTGAATTTTGCACGTGTTGGTGATAAAAACACCTTCGCTGATAGCATCATAAGGCTTTACGTGAGTCAATCTATGAAAGTTCCTGACATTCTCCTGAGTATGCTCAGTGATTACGAGGTTGATTTTGAAACACTTGCATATGCGTATATCTCTGGTTTGCTCGGTGAGGATTTCTCAAATAAAAATGCAGGGGAAGAATAAGAAAGAACAGTATAGGGGGTGGAGTTCATGGAAATGAGAAAGAGGATTTTGACGGCAAGCTTTGTTTTTGAGGCATCGAGTTTGAACTACGGAGAAGGTATAGGAAACTATTCGGAGTTAAAAAAACTAACACGTGGGAATGGACAACAATACACGTTCATCTCTAGGCAGGCTCTAAGATACGATATTGTTAGACTTGGTCATGAGTTGTTTGGTTGGAATTTGCAGGTAGTCAGCAAAGAGAAAGGCACAGTGCAATTCCGGGATGATGTTACTATTCGGGATTCTGTTGAGATGGATCTTTTTGGATATATGAAAACAGAAAAGGGAGGTTCGGGACTCACTCGTTCAGCTGTTGTCAGGCTCACACATGCAATTTCACTGGAGCCGTATAGAAACGATTTAGAGTTTCTAACAAACAAAGGTATGGCAGACAGAATAAACGAAGATTCGAATCTTGCTAATATAGAGACTCATATGAGTTTCTACACGTATACCATTGCGGTAGACTTGGAAAATGTAGGGGTAGATATAAATGATAAACAATCTGTGACATTGGAAAAAGAAGAGAGGGTGAACAGGGTTTTACAGTTGTTGGAGATACTTAGGATTCTAAATAGAAATATTCGGGGAAGAATTGAAAATCTATCTCCTGTGTTTGCCATAGGAGGAGTCTATCCTATACCCAGTCCTTTGTTACTTGGTAGTATAAAACTTCGAAGTTCTGGTGGGAGGTTTGAGATAGATCTTGCACCTTTGAACGAAGTTATGGAGATGACTTTGGAAGTCTTTGGTAATGTGTATAAGCCTAAGGATGACACGAAAATTGGTGTAAGAAGTGGTGTATTTGGAAATGAGGATGATATTAAGAAATTATCTGGCGCTACGGATATAAACTCCTTCTTTGAAGACCTAAAAGCGAAAGTGAGAGACTTCTACGGAGTTAACGGGAAGTGATTTCATGAAATGCCTGAAACTGCAGATTTTTCAGGAGAGTGCGTGCTATAAAAAACCGTTTGCATTTAAGGTTGCTGAAACATATCCGTTGCCTCCGTATTCTACGGTGAAGGGGTTTATTCATAGTTTGTTAAATGCTAATGAGTTTATTGACATGGCTATTTCTATACAAGGTACGTACGAGTCCATTTTTGAGAACTATACAACTTTCTATTCTATGAAAAGGGATGGTAAAATAACAACGTTTCCTTTACGCGTTCTTCAATTGTACAATGTGGAACTTGTTATACATATAGCTACCCACGAGGATATTATGAATACAGCACTCCAAGCACTTTGGTCAAGCGAAGAAACATTAACATTAGGAAGGGCGGAAGACGTAGCTGTTTTGAAGTCAGCTAAATTGGTTAATGTTCAAGAAGTTCCAGTCGAAAATTTAGAACCTGAAATGCTGTTCCTTAAGCGGAACTTCTACATCCCAAAATCTTACAAGGTGGTTGAAAACGGTGTTTTGTTGCGCATTCCATACAGGTACGATGTCATTAACGAAATCAGAACATGGACAGAACTTGTCGATGTGTACTATGTGCAAAGAGATACACCAATTTCTAGTGGAAAAGTATACGTTGATTCGGAAAATGATTTGGTGTTTTTCCACAAACTTCCAGATGCTTTTGAATTAGGGGTGAACAAAAGGGGTGAATAATGAAAGTATAATACTTGCAAAGAGTGATGGAGAAACGTTAAAGGAACACACAGAACAGTTGTTAGCTAATCTTGAGCGACTTAGAAAGCTTTATGGTCAAGATTTAAAGATTGCAGGGCAAAAGGAATGGAGTCTTCTCGAGCTTGCGGCGTTCTATCATGACTTTGGTAAAGCTTCAAAGTCTTTTCAGAACAAATTGAAAAATAAAAATTCAAAGTCGGGCGGCAGTGATATCCCTCATGGGGTCTTGTCGCCTGTCTTTTTAGATTATGAGACTTTGAAAAGGCAGTATAGTGAAACTGAGATTAAGCTTCTTATTCACGTTATTGCTCACCATCATGATAGAGAGTTCACACTATCTAGAGAATTTGTGAAAAAGGTTAAAGAAGAGACTGAAGCAAAGGACAAAACTCTAAATGCCCACTTTGGAAAGGTCGTTGCAAAATACGACTTGAACAATTACTTTCTAAACATGAACATAATTGCTGAGAAAAATCCGTTTAAAGTCTTTAAGGATATTTCTGAAAAAAAGATGTACATTCTTATTAAGGGATTACTTAACAGGTTGGATTATGCGGCTTCCGCTCATGTTGATGTAGAGATTAGAAACGAAAGTGACACTGTGGATGTCGTGACATACAACTGGCTAAAAAACAACAACTTTACTTTGAGACCTCCTCAAGAGTTTGCAAGACAAAGGAAAGGGCAAAATATTGTTCTTATAGCATCCACCGGTATGGGAAAAACAGAATCTGCACTACTGTGGGCAAATGGTAGAAAGACATTCTTCACGCTCCCCATTAGAACTTCGATAAATCATATATACAAGAGAATCATCGAACAAATAGGGTTCAAAGATGTTGGGATATTGCACTCCACAAGTTTAGAGTTTCTCTTTGAAATGTCAAAAGCTCCAGCTAGTGATTCTGACGAATATTATTACTCTTACAAATTAGCAAGACAGTTTGCTTTTCCTCTAACAGTTTGCACAATCGACCAGCTTTTTACATTTCCATTCAGGCACTTTGGCTTTGAAAGAATACTCGCAACTCTATCTTATTCAAACGTTATAGTCGACGAAATACAGGCTTATACTCCAAAGATAGCTGCCTCAATACTATACGGTCTTAAGGAAATTGCAGACTTTGGTGGAAAGTTCTTGTTAATGAGTGCGACTATTCCAGGAATATATTTAGATACACTTGAGAATATGGGGTTGACTTTTGAAATGGGAGAGTTCTATGATACGGAGAGAAGAAATGTCATAGCTATTATGGATTTCGATATTTCAGAGGATATCAATTCTATTGTTAGATGTTCAAAAGAAAAGAGAGTGTTGGTAATTGTCAATACAGTTCGCAAAGCAGTAGAGTTGTACGAGAAAATAAGAAATACATATGGGGATGAATACAATGTACAGCTGTTACATGGATTGTTCACAAGAGGTGATAGGCAGGTCAAGGAAGAAAAGATAACAAACATGAGAGAACCTGGCGTTTGGATATCAACACAAATAGTTGAAGCTTCTCTTGATATTGATTTTGATATTCTCTTTACAGAGTTCTCAACTTTGGACAGTCTCTTTCAAAGAATGGGGAGGTGCTACAGAAAGAGAGTCTACGGGGGCTTAAAACCTAATGTTTATGTTTATACTTCCGGGTGCAGTGGGATAGGAAAAGTCTACGATAAAGACGTTCACAGAATTGGAAAAGAACATATTGTAAATCTCAATGGTCGCGAATTGAGTGGAAAAGAGAAATCAGAGCTCGTGAGAGAAGTATACAGTAAGGAGAAATTATTGGGAACGAAGTATTATAACGAATTCAGTACTGCGTTAAATTTGTTGAAGAACGGATTGGTCCCCTATGAACTGGAAAAGAATGAAGTTCATAAAGAACTTAGAGATGTGTCAAAAATCGAGGCAATACCTCTAAGGTTGTATGAAGAACACAAAGATAAAGTGGAAGCTTTCTTGAAAGAGAAGGACTACAAGAAGAAATTTGAGATGTTTGTAAAAGAAATTTCGAAGATGCTTGTTAATGTTCCATACTATGTGTATGAGAAAGGTATCTTAAAGCCTTTAGTGTATTCTTCAAAAGGCAGCTACAATGACATCCACCTTCTTGAATGTTATTATGACAAAGAAATAGGCGTTAGACTAGACCAAATCGTAAAAGGCGAAAGTGCGGAATTTATCTAATTTTTATATGTCACACCTAGAGGTGAAAGAGATGAATGATGGTTTCTTTGAGGAGTTCGAAGATTATTCAGAATTGCTTACACAAGGTACCAAAGTTAATTACTACGTAGTTTGCAAAAGAAAACTGTGGTTTTATTCAAAAGGAATAACAATGGAACAAAATAGCGATGCTGTACTAATTGGAAAGATTTTTCATGAGGACTGGTCTGGAAAACGTGGTAAAGTAGCCGATATTGAGATTGATGGGCTAATAAAAATTGACGTAATCGATGGAGAAACAGTTTATGAGCTAAAATCAACAAAGAGCATGAAAGAAGCTTCTCGAACCCAGTTGCTATATTATCTATATGTACTTAAGCTGAGAGGAATTCACAAAACTGGTGTCTTGGTAATGAAGAGCACTCGTGAGAAAGTTGAATTGACAAAGGATGATGAATTGAAGTTGTTAGAAATACTAAGAGAAATAAAAATAATAGAAAAACAAAACAGCCCCCCAAGAGAGCAAAAGAGTTCTAAATGTCGAAATTGTTCATACCATGATTTATGCTTTGGGAGAGATGAAACGTGAAGAAAACGTACAACATATTATCTTCGGGAAAATTATCAAGGCATGATAACACGATTTTGTACGAGAGTTCATCGGGAGAGAAGAAGTTCATTCCTATAGAAACCGTGGATGAAATAAATATATTTGGTGAAGTGAGTCTAAATACAAAATTTATAGACTTCATTTCTAGATATGACATTGTAGTACACTTCTACAATTACTATGGCTTTTATGTTGGTAGCTTAGTGCCTCGTAAGAAAAATGTCTCAGGATTCCTGGTTGTTGAGCAAGTAAAACATTATATCAATGTCGAAGAACGCCTGTATTTAGCAAAAGCTTTTGTCGAAGGTGCTATACACAATATGGCAAGGAACTTAGGTGAATATGACGAAGCACAAGAGGAAAGGCAAGAAATTCAGAAAATTCGAGAGCGGTTGAATGAAACAACTTCGATAGAGGAAGTTATGAGTGTTGAAGGTAATGCAAGGAAACAATATTACAAAGCATTTGGGAAAATAATTAAGAACTTTGGATTCAAAGGACGCGTTAAACGACCTCCAAATGATGTGGTGAACACTCTCATTTCGTTTTTAAATTCGTTGATGTATACAACTGTACTTTCGGAAATCTATAAAACTCATCTTGATCCAGCTATTAGTTATTTGCACGAGCCGAGTGAGAAACGCTATTCACTTTCCCTTGACATTTCAGAAATATTTAAACCTATCATATGCGACAAAATTTTATTTAGACTTACCAACTTGTCTATGATTAAGGAAGAGGATGTAAGTATGGAAGCAGATATTTGCTACCTAACAAATAGTGGTAAAAAGAAGCTGCTACAAGAATTTTCAGATAAGCTCTCAACGACGGTTTATCACAGAAAGCTGAAAAGGAATGTAACCTATAGAGAGATGATTCGCCTTGAGTGCTACAAACTGTTAAGGCATATAATAGGTGATGAAGTTTACAAACCTCTAAAAGCTTGGTGGTAGTATGTTTGTAATAATAACATATGATGTAAATGAAAAGAGGATAACAAAGGTCAGAAAAATTCTAAGAAAATATATATTTTGGGTTCAGAATTCTGTGTTTGAAGGGGAAATAACTGAAGGAAAACTTGCAAAATGTGAAAGTGAGATAAAAAAGGTCATACACGAGGATGAGGATTCTGTATTTATCTACAAAATATATCGTAACGGAAGGTTCGAGAAAAAAGTTTTGGGCTTGGAAAAAAGCGTTAACGACGAGTTTATTTAAACTTACTCTCTAATTTGCAGCAAACCTTTAAAACACTTTTATGCACTAGGTACTTATGGATACTGCATTTTGGACAATGTGAGGTTGTCTTCGTAACAGTTCGCTGCATATTATAAGTGTTTCATAGTTGTTTTCACAATAATATTAAAGTTGTCTATTCTCAACGATAAATTGTTTAAAAAACATTGCTCAGTAGGTTTGTGAAACTGTCAGATATTAACTATGAGGGATGTAAAGTAAAGCCGGTGCAGTTTTTGGTAGAAATCAATACCAAGTCAGATATTAACTATGAGGGATGTAAAGGACGTTGCTGAAAAACTGCTTGCGAACAGCTATATCGAGTCAGATATTAACTATGAGGGATGTAAAGTTTATTTTCAACTCCTCAATAGTGCTAAGTACGAAATGTCAGATATTAACTATGAGGGATGTAAAGCAAATTACGCAATCTCGGGCAGTGAAACGCAACAACGTCAGATATTAACTATGAGGGATGTAAAGTGCCACTTACTACTTCTGCAATTCTCGCCACAACCTCGTCAGATATTAACTATGAGGGATGTAAAGCACTCGAAAACGAATACTTGAAAACTCAAGACACGCGTCAGATATTAACTATGAGGGATGTAAAGGTTGCACGATTAAGTCTCTAAGTTCGTCAAGCATTTGTCAGATATTAACTATGAGGGATGTAAAGTTCGCGTGGAATTGGTTATGCAACACAGAGACAACCGTCAGATATTAACTATGAGGGATGTAAAGAATACTACGTTCAAATATCCCTGTTACAAATAACAAGTCAGATATTAACTATGAGGGATGTAAAGAAACACGATTGCAAAATACGAAGCTGAATACAAAAAGTCAGATATTAACTATGAGGGATGTAAAGTAAGTGAAGATGAAGCATACGAAAAGCTCAAAGAATAGTCAGATATTAACTATGAGGGATGTAAAGTTTACACCCTTGAATGTTCCCAGCCAGAGAACTTTGGTCAGATATTAACTATGAGGGATGTAAAGCTGTGTGAATTTTCTGCTTAAGCGAACACACTTTCACGTCAGATATTAACTATGAGGGATGTAAAGTGAAACAATTGTCAGCAACCTATTCGAGCAAAGTCGGTCAGATATTAACTATGAGGGATGTAAAGTGCGATGATGCTTAAGCGTTCTTTTTCTGCTTGTAGGTCAGATATTAACTATGAGGGATGTAAAGCAGACGTTGTAAGACTATTGCAAAAAGAAATCTCTGGTCAGATATTAACTATGAGGGATGTAAAGGCGAGTAGGTAGTAGACGTCTTCTGTTGAGAACTCGTCAGATATTAACTATGAGGGATGTAAAGGATGGTGGCTTCAACGAAGGATATGCGAGCAACTTAGTCAGATATTAACTATGAGGGATGTAAAGGATGG
>Ga0197142_1004518_pt1 | contig 11213 bp, 16 predicted proteins | sample GBS60_MetaG_FD_148614 | JGI IMG/M metagenome (GOLD analysis project Ga0197142, IMG submission 148614) | Sediment microbial communities from Great Boiling Springs, Gerlach, Nevada, United States - GBS 60_MetaG | ecosystem: Environmental > Aquatic > Thermal springs > Hot (42-90C) > Sediment... | reverse complement strand
AGAGGATGAGGTCTAACCTTGAGAACCTCAGGGAGGGTTTAAGGTGTAGATAGATGAGCATACTGGATATCAATACTCTAAGGGTTGTACGTAATGGTATCACTATACTGGATGGTATAGACCTTAGCGTAGATGAGAGTGATATACTAGGTATACTGGGTCCTAACGGCGCTGGTAAGACAACACTCTTCAGGGCTATACTTGCGTTAGAGAAGCACGATGGTTATGTGAGTATATTCAACTATACAAATGAGGATAGGATTAAGGTACTACCATTCGTTGGTTACATACCTCAGAGGTTCAGCATAGACTCTAACTTTCCTATAACAGTCAAGGAGTATGTATCTACTGGGCTTACAGCATTGAAGTATATGCGTAAGAACTCAGCTCTGATCAGAAGGCATTGGTTTAGCAGTAGTAAGATGAAGAGTGATGAATCTGTTGTCATAGAGGCTCTTAATACTGTAGGGCTAATCGATCTCAAGGATAGAAGGCTAGGAGTACTCTCTGGTGGAGAGTTACAGAGGGCTATGTTAGCAAAGGTACTGGTGAGTAGACCACCACTTCTTATACTAGACGAGCCTTTCACAGCACTAGATGCAGAATCACAGAGTATGTTGTATGAATTGTTGAAGATGCTGAACGAGGATATGCATATAACCATACTAATTGCTGCACACGACCTCATGTTGCTCATGAAACTGGCCAAGAGCATAGCATGTATAAATAAGAGGTTATACTTCCATGGTAGTAAGGATGAGTGTCTAAGTAATGATTTACTATTAAAGTTCTATAGTGAATCTGCTATGCATATGCATATGAAGGAGCATAACATGGCTAGTGAGTAGTCATGTTTGATATATTGACTTATGGTTTCATACAGAGAGCACTCCTCACTGGTGTTATAATAGGGGTAGCATGCTCCATGCTAGGATTATTCTTAGTCCTTAGAAGGTACTCTCTCTTCGGGGATGCGCTTGCACATACAGCACTCACTGGTATAGCCATGGGTATATTCCTCAACGTATATCCTTTACTTATTGCGTTGGTTACATCTACGCTTGCATCACTGGGCATAGCGAAGTTGAGGAGCAGTATAAAGATACAGGGCGATGTACTTATAGCCATACTACTCATAGCAGGAGTAGCATCTGCGGTAGTACTCTTGAGCATCTCTAAGAGTATGAATGTTAGCATACTCTCCTATCTATTTGGTAGTATATTACTCATAAGCAGTGAGGATATACTCGTAGTGCTTATAGCAGGGCTAGCAGCGATAGCAAGTATAATAGTATACAGAGATAAACTACTGCATATAACGATAGATGAGGATCAGGCTAGGATAAGTGGGATAAGCGTTGGTGTGATGAATTACTTCTTTATGGTACTGGCTAGTATAATAATTATAATAGCGATAAGGTTAGTAGGTATACTATTAGTCTCATCCCTTATAGTACTACCAAACGTTGCTGCTATGATGCTTGGAGCAGGATTCAAGCGTACACTACTGGCATCTCCATGTATAGCCGTTGCATCAGTAATCATGGGCATACTCATCTCATATAATCTGGATATAGCTGTATCTGGTATGATAGTTATGATGAATCTGATCATAATAGCGGGTATAGTTATGTATACGAAGGTTAGGAGTAAGGGTAAGAGTAAGGATAATTACAATGATATGGTAGTTAAGCAAGTATAAAATAAATAGTTATGCCGCCGGCGTGATTTGAACACGCGACACCTCGGTCTTCAGCCGAGTGCTCTCCCAGGCTGAGCTACGGCGGCATAGGTATCCTTACTTATTCTATCCTCACTTTATATTATTATTGTTTTGCTAGCGTTCATTATTATTTATTATTATACATCTATTGCACTACTGCTTCCATGGCATGTCAACTACTCCTTTGCGTTTATTCATTATCCTTGCCAATACGAAGAGTAGTGAGGATAATCTATTCACGTAAGGTATAAGTACACTATTCATCTCTTCATGCTCAGATAATTCTACTATACTCCTCTCAGCACGCCTTGCAACGGTCCTTGCAAAGTGTAGTAGTGCAGCCTCCTTACTCCCAGTGGGCAGTATGAAGTAGTTCAGAGTACCTGCCTCCTTCTCATACATATCTATTATACTCTCCATCTTCTTCACATAGTCTTTATCTATCCTTGGTGTACTACTCTTCATATCTGGATCAGCTAGGTCAGCACCTACTATGAATAACTCATTCTGTATACTCATAAGCGTATCTCTAACATCATCATCTTCTATGAATGAGATACATATGCCTATGACGGAATTGAGTTCATCTATATTGCCGTATGCGTCTACTCTTCGCGATGACTTGGATACCCTCTTACCTCCTATAACGTATGTCTTGCCATCATCCCCAACCCCAGTATATATCTTAGCCATGAGTAATGTAGAACGAGATAAGGTTTAAACGTAACTATAGTGATTGCAGCGTTATGAGCCATGCCTCTTACGTACTCGTACTGACCGCAATGAGTTTCACCATGGCTATACTTGTATCATTATCCGCTCTTGTCATAGATCACTTCATACTAAATAGGAACATCAGTCTTGATATGGATATTAAAGGTGCCATGGATGACTTGCTGAGAGGTAACGTACTAAAGAGTATACTTAATGAGATAAAGAGTATAGGTATAGATGGAGTCGGGATAGTTAAGATAAGGTAGGATAAGATCATCATATCATAACCGTTAAAATTAAATTCTATATCGAATGGATTCTTACAGTGGGCCGGTAGTTCAGCGGTAGAATGCCCGCCTTGCACGCGGGTGGCCCTATACTTATCGCATAGGGTCAGCGAGAGGTCGCGGGTTCGAGTCCCGCCCGGTCCATACTAGTAATGTAATATCACCATTATAATTACCTAGTCACATTTAAGTGATTCATACTAATGGTATCAAAAACATACGGCAGATTGTCATATCAACGTCTTATTATCCGTCTATTTATCTCATCATCTTATTATCTTGTTTTGACTTTAACTCCTTCATAACATCCTTAGGCTTCTTTCCATCCACTGTTATACCCATACTCATACATGTGCCTATAACCTCCCTTACAGCAGATTCTATGCTCCTAGCATAACTTGAGCCCATCTTAAGCTCTGCTATCTTCATAACCTTATCCATGGTTATATCTCCTACATACTCTCCACCAGCTTTGGATGAGCCCTTACTTACATTCGCCTCCTTCATTATAAGCATGGCGGTAGGTGGTATACCGACATCTATGCTGAACTGCTTACTCTCTGCATCTACCTCGACTTTTACAGGCACTTTCATGCCAGCATACTCTCTAGTCTTCTCATTTATCGCATTCACTACAGCAAGTACATTTATACCTAGAGGACCTAGTGCTGGACCTAGTGGCGGGCCTGCATTAGCCTCTCCTCCAGTGACTAGTAGAGATATGGTCTTCTTCTCTCCCATATCTTGTTTATATTAATACTAGTATTATATTCTTAACCATCTACCTCCATTCATTATAAGGACTAGAGTGCTTGCCATAGCGATGGTGAGTATAACATAAGGGAACTCTGGTATCACTCTCAATTGAAACTCTATGCTCTCATCAGTGTTATTTATACCCTCTATTCTAACTATCAACTGACCCTGATGCTCCTCCCCAAATACGAATGTATGCCTTTGATCTGCTCGCTCTGCATACTCTCTAAGCAACTCTTTACCATCACTAGTTACAAGTACCAATGTATGAGGTACATCGTTCAGCAACTCCCCTGTAACGTTATCCATGAACTTAAGATAGAATGTAGCGGCTCTATTCGGCTCTATTATCTCTGGTTCAACCATCAACTCCACATGCATATTCAATACACTCTTGCTCCCATGGATCATACCTGTATGCTCGGCAACGTCTGCATAAGAGTAGTTATCATTCATGATACTGAAGGATGTGATGATCAATGCTGATACAACCAGAACTATAGTTAATCTCTCTTTGTACATATGCGTCATATACTCATCATTAACTTATTTATTTATCTATCTATACAGGTAAGCGTAACCTTCCTTCATATCTACTCATACCATCTCTTATCATGCTAGCAAGTATACGCTCAGCCTCGTCCTTGCTATACCATGATGATATAGCCTTTGCGTTACCATCTGAATCACATAAGCATACTATGTGACCATGCTCACCTTCTGCAATACTAACGAGGTTCTCCTCACCAACTGGCTCCCATCCCTTACCTTTATTCTCCTTCAATGCTATTGCAGGTAATGCGTTGCCCTTTGTGTATCTCTTTAGTAATGCTACAGAGTCGTTTATCCTCCTCTGCCCCACCTGTAATGCTTGGAAGTACTGCATGACTTTAATCTGCAGATGCTACTTATTAACCAATATCTTAAGTATATCCTTGAGTAATGGGTCTTTTATATAAGTGATAGCAGTAGAGTAGAACTCCTCCAGAGTCTCTCTACTATAACCTAGATGTTCATAAGTCTTAGCCTGTAGGACCATCTCCAGTTTATCTAACTCATGTACAAGTATAGACTCCTTACTCTTCATACCCTTATATTCGTCCCATAACTTATAGCACTCCTCTGCTACGCTACTAGGCAGTAGAGAGAGTAGTCTAAGCATAATCTCATCCTCTACCTTGGCCTTATCATATCTATCTATCTCCTCTGGCATATAATCCCCACTCACAGACTCTGCTATATCATGTAGTAGTGATATCTTGATCACTTTACATGTATCTATGTCATAAGAACGCTCTTTCATACCTGCTATTATGAGAGACAACAGGGTTAGCATGTAAGAGTGCTCTGCTACAGACTCTGCATCACTGCTCTTTACACGTGCCTTGAATAACCATCCCTTCCTCTTCACCCTCTTCAGTCTATTTATGGTAAATAAGAACTCAAGTAGATTGTTGCCTATACCACTACTATCATCTACTCTATCCATCCATGCTATACACTCATAGGTCACTTTAATACTATATTCTGTTGTCTATCGAGTAGTGCTTTTATATGCACACTCTTGTTATCTATATTGAAGAGTTCAACGAAGGTCTCAGTATTGAGTATACCATCTATCCTACCTATCTTGTTTATTACTACATCATGCAACTCCTCAAGGTTACTTACCCCTATTGTGACTAGCATATCAAACCTCCCAGATACCTCCGATATAGATATTATCTGTGGTATCTTCCTTATCTCCTCGTAGACTATCTGCTTGGTCTTAGGATCTCTATTTATACCTACTATTGCGTTTATATTTATCCCTAATTTGCTATTATCTATTACTATGGTATACTTCTTTATCACACCAAGTTTCAGTAACCTCTTTATCCTACTGTATATGACTGATGTATTGATACCTATCTTCTTACTCATAGTAGGCACTGAGATGGCCGCATTATTGACCAGCTCGTATAGTATCTTCAGATCGTGCTCGTCTAGCCTATTCAATCTATCATTAATCTATATACTACTCCTTAATAAATATAATTATTGGTGTGAAAGGTAGAATTTTTTCTTCGTGAGATCTTACGAGTGAGGGGAAACTATTTTAATAGCATAGTATAACTCCTCCTGTATTGAATGTGGATATACTGAGGATGATAAGCGATGCTAGGAAAGGTGGAGAGGGAAGGAACTTCAAGCAGAGCGTAGAGCTCATAGTATCATTGAAGGATATAGATACCAAGAAGGGCTTCGCCCTGAACGAGGTAGTAAACCTTCCCAACGAGCCTAGCAAGAAGGCTAAGGTATGTGTGATAGCATCTGGAGACCTTGCTCTTAGGGCGAGGAAGGCAGGAGCAGATAGAGTGATAGAGGGCGATGAGTTGAATACACTAGCAGGTAAGAAGCGTGAGACTAAGAGGTTATCTAAGAGTTACGACTTCTTCCTAGCTGATACACAGCTCATGCCAGTAGTAGGTAAGGTGTTAGGAGCAGTATTAGGACCTAAGGGTAAGATGGCTATGCCATTACCTTTCAATGCACCAGTTGACTCTATAGTATCTAGGCTCAAGTCATCGACTAGGGTTAAGGTAAGGAACCAGTTGAGTGTAGCGTGTAGGATAGGTGACGAGAGTATGAGTGATGAGGGATTAGCAGAGAATGCACGAACAGTACTTAGTGCTATAGAGAAGAAACTACCCAATGGGGAGTCAAACATAGCAGGTATTACTGTAAAGTTTACCATGGGGAGAGCGGTTAGATCTACCATAAAGGTGAGTGAATGATGCAGACAGCAAGGATATATTCAGCTAAGAAGAGGAGTATCTATGCGAAGGTGAAGGAATATGCTGAGAGGTACAGTGTTATAGCACTGGTTAAGATGAGGGGTGTAAGATCCATACAGTTGATGAATATAAGGAAGATACTCGCTGATGAGGCCAAGATACTGATGGTTAAGAATAGAGTAGCTGCTAAAGCACTCTCTGAGACTAGTGTAAGAGGTAAAGATAAGATAATCAAGGAGTTAGAAGATCAGAATCTACTGATCTTTACTGATATTAACCCCTTCAAGTTGACTATGCTTCTGGAGAAGAACAAGGTGTACCTGCCTGCTAAAGAGGGCGATATAGCCAGTGAGGATATACTCGTACCTGCTGGTAATACAGGATTGCCACCTGGCCCCATACTCTCAGAGTTCAGAGAGGCTAAGATACCTACCAAGATAGAGGAGGGTACTGTATGGATAGCAAAGGATACGGTTGTAGCGAAGGCTGGCGATATAATATCCATGAAGATAGCCTCTATACTAGCCAAACTTGGGGTAAAGCCAATAAAGGCTGGTCTGAGCCTACATCTCGTACTGGAGGATGGTCTGATATATACAAGCCAAGATCTTCAGATAGATGTAGAGGAGTATAAGAAGAGTATAGGTGCTGCTTATACAGAGGCTATAACCATAGCAGTCAATGCGGTATATCCTATGAAGGAGAGTATAGGTATGATACTAGCAAAGGCACATAATAACGCATTGGCATTAACATTGAATATAGGATACCCTGCTAAGGAGGCTATAAACGAGCTCCTCTTGCTTGCTAATACACATGCTGAGTACCTAGCTAGACGTCTTAACCTGATCGATAACTAACTGATTATATAGTTATTTGATGAACTATTATTACTATCTGTTAACTCATCATCTATGCAAGAATCCACTTAAATGACGAGGCTTTAATAATTTCATCCTTATTTCATGATGGTAATGGCTTATACAGCATGTTAATTAATTAATTAATAATATCTGAATCAATCAGATGACTGAATTAGATGTGAGTAACTTACAGGAGTAACGAAATCTCTGTACATGGAGCCATGAGTTGTATATGCATGTATGATTGCACTGGGAGGGCTATCGTATATACAGCAGTACTCCTTACCATCAGATAAGAAAGTAGAACCTTCAATGTACGCTGTTATAACCACTCTCTCCTTCGGATTAATCCTCTCATATATACTTATTTTATCATTGTTCATCTGGTAGTACGTACCTTTAACTTTTGCATGCTTTATACCATCGATACCTATATCTATACGCTCTAATACATCATCAATGGAGTTATGAAGTATGATAACTAGCCTATCACCTATGACCTTAGAGTTCATCTTTATTCTATCATCATCTGATATCTCAAGCATCACGGTATCGCCCTTCATACCCTGTACAGGGTAAGGCTCTACCCTTAGCACTCTTATACTGTAATTATCGGTATGTATGGTTTCACCTACAGCGACTCTATACTCAGTACCAGATACTATCAAAGATACAGTTGCTGTACCTTGCCATATACATGTAACACCTAGTGCACATCTACTATCCTCTATACTCTTCACCGTCATCGCTCCATCATCAATTGCTATAGACTCACCCGTAGCAATACTTACAATTAATGAGTTTCTTTTGGGTGTATTTATATCAAGTACATGCTCTGAATGCTTGTACTCTTTGCACTCCTCTGCACATACACTTGCATACTCTATATCTATACTGATTCTAGCAGAGCCTGCTTTATGTGCTATGTACTTCACCCCAGGGTCTGAGTATACCACAGTTACTTCATCTGGTCTGAGTATCTTTGACTCAAAGGCTAAGCACTTGGGTACCTCTGCCTTGACTACATTCCCATTAATCTGTATATATAGTGGGGAGTAGCATAGACCATCTAGCATTATATCCTTTTCTGAGTAATTCCTTACAACCACACCTACGATGAATGTGTCCCCTACATATACTACTGAGGGTACAGTGAATACCCCCAAGACCTGTATCTTACTACCATCATCGTTATCATCATAGCCATATGTATAATAGAATGGTAGTATGAGCATTGTGAGTAATAACATTAGTATAGACTTAATCATTATATTTAGCTGTATGTAAAGTAGGATATATGCGTATACCTGGGAAGTATGATGTATGGATGGGTATAGCAGCATTGGCATTACATCTCATGTTTGTAATATACACGAACCTCTTCTACACAGTACTTACTCAGCCTATAGCAATAGGCAGAACCTTTGCGTATCCATGGCAAGTAATGATCATAGGCCTATTCCTATTCGGCGTACCAGGGTTTGGTCTTGCTGGAGCTGCATATCTGCTTGCAAGGAGGCTGGCTAGAAGGGAGATGGTAAGGAGGGTACCAAGTATTATAATACTTGCTCAAGGTATAATACTTATAGCAGGCATGGTTAACGCGAGTAGTATAGTGCCTAATATAAACCAAGAATATAGGTTACAACAGTTTGAGATACTCCCCTACCTCTTCATAGCAGGAGGAGTAGCTATTATAGTATTTGCTATTCATCTGTATACTATAAAGCCTATAAAGAAGTTCAGGAGAAGTAATGAGATGTAATGATGTAGAGTAATAATAATAATAGTATCAATAATTATATATCAAATGATACTATAATATAGTAATGAATATAGCAGTTAGGAAGAGGAAGCCTGAGTTCATACTGGTCTTTCTAGCAGGGTTGATAATACTTGCTCAAGGTATAACATTCTTTGCTGGTATATTCATAGATCTGCCTGAGGATGAGATTCTAGATACGATAAGGCGTGAGCTTGGTGAAGATATGTTCAATATGTTCCTTATAAGGGCTGGTATAGCAGGAGTATCTACAGGCTCTATGCTAGTACTACTATCCATACTCATAGAGAGGAATGAAGATAACAGGAGATGGGGTGCTATGGTTATAGTCCTCAGTATAATAAGTATAATGGGTATAGGGTTCATGAATGTAGGCATGCTACCAGGGATAGCACTGGCTATAATAGGAGGGGCATTGACATTGAAGAGAGGCAAGGGTAGTGTATTCCCAAGTAGAGAGTACAAGCACGATGATACAACTAGCATGGATGATATGAGAGTAAGAGAGACTGGCATGATATACAACTGCTCGATATGCAATGTAGAGTTCGTGAATGATGAGGAGTTGAAGAGGCATATAGTTAGATTTCATCCGAATGAAGTATTAAAGTGAAGCAAACTAAAGCAATGATCATGAGCGATATAGCAGGTAGTATTAATATAGTTATCAGGGAGTTATCTTATGAGGATATACCCTCTCTGGTTGATATATATCTTGAGAGCTTCAAGGGCATGAATGATGAGGGAGTGGTTAGGAGATGGATAGAGTGCAAGTATAGGAGTAAACCTATCTCAGTATACTATATAGCATCGTTAGAGGATAGGATAGTAGGTTACATACTATGGACTGAGCATGGAGGGTTCAGGAGTGATGCAGTTATAGAGTTAGAGCAGATAGCTGTAAGGAAGGAGTTCAGGGGCAAGGGCATAGCAAGTAAGTTGATAAGGGATTCACTCAAGATATTCACAGAAGAGTGTATAAACGCTAGAGGGGCTAGGTTAAAACTTGTGATAGTTACCACATCAAATGATAACACTGCTAAGGAGCTGTATAAGAGAGTATTGAATGCAAGGGAGGTATGCACTATAAGAGATCTCTACTCTACGGATGAGTCCATACTCATAGCAGTGATGGATAAGAGGTAGTGAGAGTATCATAATAATAATCGTCATATAATAATCATTCACTCATATCTTATCATAGCCTAGCATCTCTAGATACTTTCTATACACCTTCATATAAGATCTCTTATCGCCTATATCATTGAATGCATATTCATCCACTACATAAGCGCTTATCCTTCTACCCTTGCTTATAGCATCCATGAATACCGTATTCATATGTGTAGGAGTATTGGGTATGAGTGATAAGAACTCCTTCTCCATCATATAGCATCCTATGTTTATAAGACCCTTGATCGTTGGTTTCTCATCCCATGAAGTAACCATATACTCATCATCTATATATATGAACCCATACGACAACCTTACCCTGTATGGGATGAGTGCTATGGTAGCTATAGAGTTACTCTCCTTATGCCTATCAACCATCCCTTTAAGATCAAAGTTGTATATCGCATCTCCGTATACACATAAGAATCTATCAACGTTCAATAGACTCTCGGCATGCTTCAACTGTCCAGCAGTGCCCAGAAGTCTATCTGCTTTTGCATACCTTACATTAACACCAAGGTTACTACCATCACTGAAGTAGTTCTCGATCATACTACCCAGGTAACCTGTACATATTATTATATCAGTTACGCCATTCTTCTTTAGCCATTCTATTGTATACTCTAGTATCGGTTTGTCTGCTATAGGAAGCATGGGCTTTGGTATGACTAGGGTCAATGGATGGAGCCTCCTCCCAAGACCTGCGGCTAGTATCACTGCTGTATCAATACTCAGACTTATCACTCCCCTCTACTTCCTCACTCTTTACAGTTACTATCTCCCGTAGTATCCTCTTAACCTTGTATGCAACATCTCTAGGCTCTTTACCGAATACTACGATCATGGGTTCTTTACCTACATCGCCTCTATGGTAAACGATATCAGGGATACTTCCATGCGACCTTACAGCGTGATCTATACCCCATCTTATACTGCTGCCTTCTTTAGCCTTGATATCTTTAGGCTCAACGCTCCTATCGTAACTTGCTATACTCATGCCCAATCTACTGCATGCTGATATTATATCATCACTGTACATTATATTCATGGCTGCTCTGATGCTACTATCGTAATGCATAGCAGTGAGTAGAGCGTCTGCAACATGCCTTGATGCACCATACATTATCCTACCTGCCC
>Ga0197142_1004517_pt1 | contig 11214 bp, 7 predicted proteins | sample GBS60_MetaG_FD_148614 | JGI IMG/M metagenome (GOLD analysis project Ga0197142, IMG submission 148614) | Sediment microbial communities from Great Boiling Springs, Gerlach, Nevada, United States - GBS 60_MetaG | ecosystem: Environmental > Aquatic > Thermal springs > Hot (42-90C) > Sediment... | reverse complement strand
TGGCCGAAGGCCAAACCGGGTGAGGGGGACCTGCCCCGGCGGGCGTCTTTTTTACCCCTCACCCGGCCTGGCCTTTGACCCCGCCGGCCTCTTCCACCCCAGGGGAGAGGCGAATGGCTGGATTCCCGCTTACGCGGGAATGACACGGTGAGACATCTATCTACGGGGCGACGATGTCCCGCAACGACCAGCCGCTGAAAACCTCTTCGGGCGGCCATTCGACTTGGCTGTCGGCAAAGCCGTTCTGGCCGTTGGCCGTAAAACCGTTGTTGATCAAATTGTCTCCATTGGCGTCATTGACCTGGCGGACGCTTCCATCGGCAAACAGGATGTTGGCATACCCGCGATGGACCGGCCCGAAGCCACGGTAGTCCTGTCGGGTGGCGTTCCAACCGGCCCACCAGCCGTTCGGCCCGGATCGGGGCGTACCCTGTTGAAACGTCGGCGGCGTCATCTCCGGATTACGGACCGGGCCGTTGGTGAACGCCTTGGCCAGAAAACTGCCGGAGCGAACATCGGCAAAATTTTCACTCAGCAGGCCCACTGACCCGCCGCAACCCAACATCGGCACAAGCGACGACGGCACCGGCGACGAGTCGAGCAGGGCCGGACTGAGCGGCCCTAATGTCGAAGCCCGAGAGGCTAAAGACACTTCACACGGAGCGCCCATCAGATTGCCGCTGGCATCCAGGCGAACCCCCGTGCGAACCAAAAACCAACTGGCCGTGTAGTTGGTATTGTAAAACTTCTTGTAAATCTGCTCTTCGACAATCTGGGTGCGGGCTTCGCCGGGCGGAAAACTACCTCCGTTGTTCCCTGTAAGTATCCGTCGGCAGGGGTTGACTAGCTGCGTGCCATCGGGCAGGTCCTTGGGCGGACTGCCCAGATGATCCACGCAGTCGTTTAACGACGTGGCGGACAAAAGGTCCTGATATGTCTCGGTCAGTTGGGCGGGATTGGACGGGCAAAGCATTTTGCCCACCGGTGTGCCCAGGCGCACTAGATCGGCCACCCAGCCGACTTCCGTTACACAGCCGTCCCGATTCCAGTCCATGGCGCCGGAACAAAACAGGCCATGCGTCTGGGCATGGGTCATCAAACCATGGTGGAACTGGCGGAGATTGTTTTGGCAGGTGGTGGATCGGCTGGCTTCTCGAGCCGCATTCAGCGCCGGAAACATCAGGGCCACCAGGATCGCAATAATCGCCACGACCACCAGCATTTCGACCAGGGTGAAGGCCTGTCGGTCCCAGCGGTTGTGGGGGGGCATCAGGCCCGCCCCAGATGGGTTGGGGCCGAGATCGCCGCTTCGGGAGGCCGCTTGGGCCTGATGGCTTGCCGGGGCTGCCCCGACCTGCCGACGACAGTCGGCCCGCTGATTTTTTTCCCCTGCATACCAATGCGACATAGCATGGCACCTCCGAAAAAAAGGAACATGGTTTGGCCCGGCTTGGGGCCAGCCGGCCTACTGAGGTGTAGGCCCGGCTCTCGAAAAACGCCCTTGCATCTGATAGAGTCCAACCGTGCTGTGCGGAGGACTTTCCCAGCCCATATTGGGAGCTATTCTAAGAAACCCACGTAAAGCTTTGATGAGGGAAATGTAAAAACTTTGTTAAGACGCGTACCACCAACAGGGCATCTGAGGACACGCTTTAGGTGGCCCGCCAGACGGATAAGTGAACAGAAATCCATCCATTCGCCGAGTCGGCCCGCTAGGAGCCTGTTGTAAAAGTGGCCGACCAATAGCACTCCACGCCCTTGCCCAACCGCTCTGCTTTATCCAATTTATCCAATTTATCCCGCTGCCATTTCAAGAGGTTTGCTGAAGGGGGGGCAGTCTTGGAGAACCCCCGATGGGCGGTACATCCGACTAACATCGCAATTGCACCCCCCCCACTTCGGTAGCACCGGGACCAACCTGCAACCGGGGCTAAATAGTAAGTCGTAACAGTCGTAACAGTTTCGCCGGTTGAAGGAATCAATGTGTCATTCCTGCGTAAGCAGAAATCCAGGCTGCTTGGTGTCTGGTACTGTGTTCCGGGTGGGCAAGCGGAAACTCCGCGAGGCTGTCCCGAAATTGCCTCCCGGAGGCCATCGGCCAATCCTTTCAACCCATCCCCACTTACCAAAGGTGCTGTTTTATGCGGTTTTTCGGAGGATTGCGGGTAGGAGGCGAGCCCTTCCTCCCGGCTAAAAACGGAATAGACGGGACAGCCTCTGGGATACTTTCTGGACTGCCGGTGTCGCGGGAATGAGATGCCGGGTTGAGAGCCTATGTCAAGAAGATGCCGGCCCCTCTGTCCGATCCTTCAATGCAGGTAGGTTTCAGGGGCCAGGATAAATCCAACCCTTTTGCGGCAAGCCTGATTTTGGGAAAGTGCAGCTAAATACATCTCTAGAGCCGAAAAACCGTTGGTATCGATTGCCTATGTGCGTTTTGTAGGCCCTCCCAAGAGGGCAAATTTTGCCCAGAATCGTAACTATTTAGCCGAATGAAACAAAACTGCCTCTCCCCTCGCTGTCGAGAGGCCGGCCTGGCCGAAGGCCAGGCCGGGTGAGGGGGCAAAAAAGAAGGCGACCGCCCCCCGGATGATAACCCCCTGCAGCCTAACCCTCTCGTCGGCCAGGGGAGAGGGGAAAACATCGCCTCTTCATTCGGCGTAACACTTTAGCCGAATGAAGAGAGGCAATGGGGCATTCCTGCGGAAGGAAGAATCCAGGTTTATCCCCCCGCATGTGGGAACCCAAAATATGGATTTCTCCTTTCTGGATTCCCGCTTTCGCGGGAATGACACGCTGTGTTTAGCCCCCCCAGGGAAGAGGCGATTCATTTCATACAGCGAAATAGTTACCCAGAATCGAGTCTTCCCTGGGAACCACCCCTTGTTTTGGGATGTCTTCTCTATACGGACATTGGCTGCGGCGGGTAGCAAGCCCTGAAAAAGGGCAATTCTCAGCGCCCAGGCTTTTGCAACATGGCAAGGCAGACAGCCGCGAGAAGTGATCGAAACGAGCTGGCAGGTCTTACTCATGCCGGAGGGCTTCGATCGGGTCCATCCGGGCTGCGCGAATAGCCGGGTAAAGCCCGAAAATCACCCCGATTGACACGGAAATTCCAAAGGCCAGGGGCAGCGACCACGGTACCAGCACCGGCTCGACGGAACGGACTAAATCGGGCAGTTGGCCCATGGCCCGTGGCATGAGTTTTTCCATGGCCAGGCGGAACTGGGCGCTGATGGGTCGGCAGGTCAGGCCGCCCAAGATACCGGTTAGTCCTCCCACCACCGACAGGGCCACCGTTTCGATCAAAAACTGCCGGATGATGTCCCGGCGTTTGGCGCCCAAGGCCCGGCGGATGCCGATCTCCCGGGTGCGTTCGGTTACCGTGGCCAGCATGATGTTCATGATTCCGATGCCGCCGACGACCAACGCAATGGCAGCAATGAGGCCCAGGAAAATGATGAACATCAGTCTTGTCGTCCGGGCTTGTTCCAAAAGTTCCAGCGGGATGACCACCGCATAATCTTCGAGCCGATGGTATTTGTCCAAGGTGGTGCGCACCAGATCGGCCGTCTGCATGACGTTGGCCACTGTATCGACGCGGAGGGTGATTTGGCTGATTTGGACTTCTTCGCGTTCGAAGCTGCCGGGCCGGGCCGTTACGATCAGATCGCCGATCCGCTTCCACAGCGTCTGGATGGGGATATAGACGTCGCTAGCAAAATCCTGGGCGGCCAGGGAACCGCCGATGGCCGCCGTCGGCGACCGAGGTTTCATCACGCCGACCACCACATAGTAGTCTTCATCGACATGGATGGTTCGGCCGATGGGATAGCGATGCTGAAAAAGTTCGGCGGCCACTTCGGCCGAGAGCACACAATAATTTTTTAGTTCCAGGCCGTCCAGTTCGGAGAGGAACCGGCCTTGGGCCACCTGGAGTCGGGTGATCTCGGCATATTCGGGCGTACATCCAACCAGACGTCCATCCACCTGCCGATCCCCATACCGGAACCGGCGGCGAATTTCCCGGATCGGGATGGCCCGGCGGATGCTAGGAATGGTATTTTGCAGGCGGGCGAAGTCTTCCCGCGTCAGGCCGTACCGAACGGTGCGCTGTTGCTGGATGACGGCCATGGGCGGTTTTACGGAGCGAACGATGATATTATTGGCCCCCAGGCTTTCGATCTGTTCCTGGGCCTTTCGGCTAATACCTTCGCCGATAGCCAATAGCCAAATCACGCTGGCCACCCCGATGAAAATACCTAAGACGGTAAGCAGTGAGCGGAGGGGGTGGAGCCAGAGGCTTTTGAGCGCCAATTGCCAGGTACGAAACCACAGCAGGCTCATGGCCGGGTTCCCTCAGCAAGAGCGCTGGACATAGAGGCACTATGGGTTGGCCGGGGCAGCCCACCGGATGCCGATAGCATCGCCGAACTGCCGGCGCCGACGGCCAGTGCCGGATTGGGTTGGTCGCTTTGGATTCGGCCATCCCGAAGCCGAACCAGCCGACGGGCACGTTGAGCCACATCCAGCTCATGGGTGACCAAGATGATCGTTTTGCCTTCCTGGTGGAGTTGTTCGATCAGGGCCAGGATTTCTTCGGCAGTAGCGGAGTCCAAGTTCCCGGTGGGTTCGTCGGCCAGGATGAAGGAGGGATCGTTGACCAGACTTCGGGCGATGGCCACCCGTTGCTGCTGGCCGCCCGAAAGTTGCGTAGGCCGATGGTGGAGCCGATCCCCAAGGCCTACCCTCTTGGCCAGTTCCCGACAGCGAGCACGGGTTTTGGCGTTCCAGTTGCCGCTGTAATAGAGCGGCACTTCGATGTTTTCCAGCACCGTAAGCTGCGGGATCAAGTTGTAGGATTGGAAGATAAAGCCGATCCGTCGTGCGCGGAGCTCGGAAAGCTGGTTATCGTTTAGTTTACTAATGTCCACTCCATCCAGCAAGATAGTTCCGGAACTGGGCCGGTCCAGGCAGCCCAAAAGATTCAGCAGCGTGCTTTTACCGGAGCCGGAAGCCCCCATAATGGCCACATATTCACCCCGTGCGATGTCCAGACTGATACCCCGGAGGGCATGGACTTCCACGCCGTCCATGGGATAGGTTTTCCAGACGTTTCGGACGGAGGCGGCCAGCGGGGTCATTTCTCGGGTTCCGGGGGGAACTTGGTCTCGTGTTTGGGCCGAAGCAGCGATCGACCCGCCACCCATTCCGATAAACTGATGCTGCCGTCTTCGTCTTTATCCAAGGCGGTAAAATGTTGGCGGAGGGGTTCGGGCAGTTCGTCCCGGTTCAATCGGCCGTCGGCGTTGCGATCGAGCTTTCGGAACATTTCGGCGGGAGAGCGCTTGGTGGCCATGGGGGAGGATTTGCCTTTGGCTTTGGAACGCTCCGTTTTTTCTCCGGTGGAGGGGGATTGGTTGGCCGGGGGCGGAAGATCTGGCAAGGAAACCTTCTCCCGATAAGCAGCGGCATGAAGCACCACCTGTTCCTCCGTCCGAAGCCCTACCCGCACTTCGCCCGCCGGGAGGGGATCCGAACCTACCTGAACCTGGTAGGCAGTCCATGGCTGAGTACCCGAAGCGGCAGCCACCTCCCCAGCCCGCAGCAGATGCCAAACGCCCGACTCCGATTCCAGCACATAGTGTTGATTGTCCACCACAAAAACGGCCTGGATGGGAAGCATTTGGGCCTCCTCCTCATCCGTATCCTCCGACGAGGCGCTTACCGTAGGCTGCACGCCCCATTGCTGACCGTCATAAACCAGTCGCACCGCTTTGCCCTGATATTCAAAGACCGAGGGGGCGGTAATTGGCAGGCCCCCGCCGGGCAATCGTACGGTGGCCCGTTGGCCTGCTTCGGAAAGGATCGTTACTTGCCGGGACTCCCAACCGGTTTCGGTCCGTTGGAGGAGAAAGGCTCGGCCTGCAAATTGGAACACCACCGGCACGGGCAGTTCCAGAAGATCACAAATGACCACATTTTGCTCGTTCGACGGTCCGATCTGCACCAGCCGGGCCTCCCAAACGGCGCCCCGGCGAAGCACACAATAATATCGGCCCTGATGTTCAAAGACAGCCTGGATGGGCAGTTGCAGGACATCGTCCAGTTCTTCCACTCGGATATGCACCTGGGCGGTCAACCCCGGTTTTAGCCCTTCCATCGGCGTCAGAATCTTCACAAAAGTTTCATATTCCTTCACATCGCTTCGGAACCAGGAGGTCGGCGCCGGATATTCGCTCACCGAGGTGACTTCCCCCTGCAGCACGACTTCAGGAAAGGCATCCAAACGAATTTCTGCCGGCATCCCTTCCCGAATCCGAGAAACACGGGTTTCGTTCACCCGGGCTTTGACCTGCATGTTCTTTGGATCAGGAAGACGAATGATCACTTGATTTTCCCGGACCAAGGTACCGGGCTCGATGATCACATCCTGAGCGCCCTGGCCGGTTACATTCGCATATACCACCTCGCCAGCCCGTTCGGCGTAGATGACGCACTTGGCGATCTGTTCTTCGATCCGGCGGAGTTGCTGGCGGTCCAGTTCGTAGGCCTGACGTCGAGCTGCCAGGCGGGCCTCGGCCGTCTTGATCTCACTTTCCATCTCCTTGAGGCGTTTCGGCTTCGTGTATTCCTGCAAGACGCGGAGTTTCAGTTGGGCAGCTTCTAGGTCGTTTTGGGCCTTCTGCAGGGCGAAGCTTTCCGCTTCTAACTGCTGTTTGGTGATGTAGCCTTTGGCAGCCAGGCGTTCACTATACGCCAGGTTTTCCCTAGCGCGGCTCACCTCTTGACTGGCCAACAAAATCTCGTTTAGAATTTTCTTCTCTTCCAGCCGATACTGCCCTTCCAGATATTCTTTGAGATTGATTTTGGCAGTTTCCAGGGCATTTTGGGCCTCGGCCAGCAGCGCTTCGCTCTGGGCGCAGGAAATCTCTTGTTTGGTGCGTTCGGATTCCAACCAGGAGGAATCCAAGCGGACCAGAAAATCACCTTCGTTGACATAAGTACCTTCCGGCACGATATCCAGGATCATGGTACCGGCAGCGCCCCGGGACTGGACTTCGCAGCGGACTTCATAGTTGCTGGCGCTTTCGACGGCGCCTCGCTCGGTAACTATATGTACAAAAGATCCCCTGGTCGCCTGTACTACCATCGGCATTTCTTCGTCGCCGGACCAGGTAGCGTGGGGCCATAGCCACCACCCGCCCAAGGCCGCCGCCAGGCCCACCGCACCGAGCAAGCTAAGCCGCTTGGCCCATCGACGTACCAGCCCCTCTGCCAGTGGAAATCCTCGTTCCTGTGAGATAGGCTGTTCCGAAGCCATCGGGCAGACTCCTTCGGAATTCACGGTCTCCAAACTGACCTGTCGGCAAGCCAATTCCATTTTCCTACAATGAAATAATGTATAAAACCAGACTGATAACTTTCGGTAAATATCCTTCCAAACCGTCCGTCTTTGGCCCTCATCCCAGCAAGTGCAATCCAGCAGATGATTCAGGTAGGAGTATCTTCGGCAGGAATTCAACACCTCTTTTGAGAAGCCGAAGCCCCGCTTATCAGTCCGCAAGGGTTCTTTTTATAATTTTAACTCTATTGCTAAAGAAAAGAAATGGCCATTCTCCTTCTGGTTGCAACAACCCCCAAAAGCCCTGAGAGGGTTGCTGCCCCTGGCTATGGCTGCCTCCGACTGGCTCAAACACGTGCTGGACTTTCGGCTTCGCGGAGAAATTGGTATGATGGGATCGATACTGTTTGGGCCAGTGGAAGCTTCGGTTCGTGTCTCCTTCAGGGAACCGCTCATGACCTCTTGGGTTTCCCGAATTCGACAGGCTGCAGGTCGGATTTTCCTATTGCTCGGTGCCTTATGGGCGGGAAGCGTTTTGCAGCCCTCGTCCGCACGGGCTGGTTATAGCTTTCAGGTCCCCCAAATGGAGATGGAGGTCTTTGTGGAGCCGGACGCCTCAGTCCGTATCCGGTATCGGATCACCTTCGCCAATAACCCTACGGGGGACACCATCGACATCGTAGATATAGGTACACCGAGTGCCGAGTACGAGCTGAAGACCGTTCAGGCCAGTTGCCGGGGGCAACCTGCCCGACTGATCCGCCCTTCCGAATACGTCAAGCCCGGCTTTGAGGTGCATTTGGGCCCAGGGCAAATTCCGCCCGGCCAGCAGGGCCTGTTCCAAACCCAGTTTACCGTCCGCAATCTTGTCTTCCAGGATACCACCCGGAGCGATTATGCGTCGCTTCGGATTACGCCCACCTGGTTCGGTCCGCAGTTTGTAACCGGCACCACGCATCTTAAACTGGCCGTCCACTTGCCGCCCGGCATTAAGCCGGAAGAAGTGCTCCATCAGGGGCAAAACTTTTCGGCCAAGGCCGTGTTTCAAGACCATGTGGTGGTCATGTGGGAGTGGGCTGCCACACGGCTCACCCAGGCCCATCTGGTGGGGGTGTCGTTTCCCAAACGGGTCATGGAGCGAGTCATCCGGCAGACGGCCTGGGACCTGTTGAAGCATTGGTACCGGCAGGCTACGGGGCTGCGGGTATTCCTGGGACTGCTGAGCTGGACGCTTTTTGCGTTTCTGTATTTTCGGTTGACCGGGAGAACCGGGGTGGTTGTTTTTGTGATTCTTTCTGTTGTCTCGTTGATTTTCTTTGAGAATCTTTTGGGGTTGGAACTGGCCCCGTTGCCGATGGTGATCCTGTTGTTTATTGGTAATCGGTGGTTGCAACGACGGCTGGGACGGGGGTATTTGCCGCCCATTGCCCAGATCGAAGGCGGCGGGATCAAGCGGGGCCTGACCGCTCCGGAAGCCGCCTGCCTGTTGGAACTGCCGTTGGGCAGGGTCTTGGGCCTGGTGATTTTCGGCTTGCTGAAAAAGGGGATTTTACGCCAGGTTTCCGACGATCCGCTGGTGGTGGACGTGGTGGAGGATTTTCGATATGGCGGACAGACCGCCCAGCCGGGCGCAGAACCTGCCGCCCCAGCGGAAACCCCAGCCGCCTTTTATCGCCGGAAGGGGCAGGAAAAAGGTGTTATTATTCACAGCTATGAATATCCGTTCCTTCAGCTTCTGGAGGCCAATCCGGGCAGGCCGGTGGAAACGATCGACTTTGGCCCCGCCCTACGACAATTGATCGACCGGGTGGTCCAGCGGATGGCAGGCTTCGATCTGGAGCAAACCAAGGAGTATTATCGGTGGGTGGTGCGCCGGGCGGTGGAACAGGCAGCATCGATCGGCCAAATCGAACAACGGCAGGAACATTTGGACCGACAGTTTGAATGGGTGCTCGTGGACGACGATTGGCCGACCGTGTTTGTCGGCCCCTATCGACCGCCTTGGATGCGGGGGCCGGTTGCTCGCTCAGGCGGGCCGGTACTTCGGCCGTTCGGGTATCCCCGCCCATCAGTCAGCCCCTCCGGTCCGGTGCCGTCTGCCCCTCCGCCGCTTCCGGGTCAACCGACGGGTAAAGATGTGGCCGCCTCCTTTGCCGGCTGGGCGGAAAACACCTTCGGCCGGCTGGCCTCCGCCTTAACCCCAGGTTCGGTGAATCTGCCCACTCCTTCGGGTGGATTTGTGGATCTAAGTGGCTTCGATCGGCTGACGGGCGAATTTTTCAAAGCCCTGGCCGAGGCCCGTTCCTCCGGCGGCGGTGGTGGCGGATGTGCCTGCGCTTGCGCCGGTTGCGCCTGTGCCTGCGCTTGCGCCGGCGGCGGACGATAATATCCTGGTAACTCTCTCCCGCCGCCACTATTTAGCCAAATGGATTAGCCAAATGGAGCAAATGGTCTCTCCCCTGGCCGTCAGAGATCGGCTGAGGCGACACCACGAAGCCGGTTCAGAGCCAGAATAGAAGGCGGCACCCCACCTTAATTATTCCCCCTTACCCTAACCCTCTCGCCAACCGGGGAGAGGAATTTATCGGGCGACAAGTCGGACCCTTCATTCGGCTAAAGTATTACCGCCAAGCCAGACGAAGCCGCCTGGATTCCTGTTTAGAGCCTTCCCACAATGCCATCCCCGTTCTATCCTTCCTTCAAGCAAGTAAGTTTCCGGCGGCCAGATAAATGCACCCCTCCTTGCGCCAAGCCTGATTTTAGGTAGGCTCTAAGTAGGTCGAAACGGTAGGCTCCTGGCATAAGGTTGCAGCGATGCCGGTCCGATCCGCACATTTTCCGCCCATTTACCCTGACCTCGCAGGTTGTCCCGAAATGGCCTGCCATAAGCCTCACCCGATACAAACATTCTGCCTACCAAAGCGCCGTTTTAGTGAAGTTTTTCGAGGGTTGGATGTAACAGGATGCACGAACCTCTCGGCTTAAAACAGAATCTGGGGCCAGCCTCTCAAGCCGGGGCGTTTCTGGGGGCAAGAAAATGCTCCCCCCATTCTAACGTATAGGAGAATATGGTTTTTAAATCGATGCGTTGGGATGCATTCAGGATTTCGATGCCTACGATCCTTTCATCGCCGGTAGTATCCACATGAACTCCTTCGGCAATTTCGATCACTCCGTCCGGAGGTTCTTCGCTCAACATCAAATATAAGGCATCCACTTCGTCATCGTAATATACCTTCATCGTTTTCTGCCTCTCTTGAGCGGATAGGCGGTAATTACAGTAAGTGCGTCCCCCTCGATAACCGCCACAATTTTGATCGGGTATCGGAAGCCTTCTACATGTTCTATGACTTCATGCGTGCCCGGAGGCCACTGTTGCTTTTGGAGAATTTCCAGGATGGTCGATTCCTGAATGTGATAAAGAGAGGCCCTCCGTCGAGCATGTCGAGAGAACCGGATTTTCATCCTGTCGGTCCGCCTCTTTTCTATTTTGCCTCAGGCCTTTTTTAGTTCAAGCACTTTCTCGTAGTAATTGCCAAGATAGCAACCAAATGGAATAAGCCTATTTGTAACACTTTAGTCGAATGAAGCAACTTCCCTCTCTTCTGGCGAGCTAAACCCAGCGTGTCATTCCCGCGAAAGCGGGAATCCAGAAAGTATCTCCGAGTTCCCGCTTGCCCAGCAGGAACACCCTAGCAGGCACAAAGCAGCCTGGATTCCTGCTTACGCAGGAATGACACATCGTGCCTTTTCAGTCGGCTAAAATGTTACGTCCATTTTTGGGGCCGCTTCGGCCAAACGGAGCGATCTGTTTCATAGCACCGTTTACCGGACGACGATCCAGGCAAAGGATACGGGCGGTAGGCTCG
>Ga0197142_1004515_pt1 | contig 11222 bp, 12 predicted proteins | sample GBS60_MetaG_FD_148614 | JGI IMG/M metagenome (GOLD analysis project Ga0197142, IMG submission 148614) | Sediment microbial communities from Great Boiling Springs, Gerlach, Nevada, United States - GBS 60_MetaG | ecosystem: Environmental > Aquatic > Thermal springs > Hot (42-90C) > Sediment... | reverse complement strand
GGCGGAGTTGGTCGGAATCGCCGACCACGACGCCACACGCGCGAAAGCCAAAGCGCACCAGTTCGAGACGCAGGCGTTCAGCAGCTACGAGGCACTCTTAGCATCCGAGGTGCAGGCGGTGATTATCTGCTCGGAGAACGCCAAGCACGCGCAGTTGGCGCAGATGGCGGCAGCAGCGGGCAAGCATATCCTCTGCGAGAAGCCGCTGATGACCCGCCTCGAAGACGGCAAGGCGATGCTCGCGGCGGCGCAAGGCGCGGGCGTCCACCTGTTCACTGCCTTCCCCTGCCGATTCAGCCCTGTGTTCCAGCAGATGTGTCGGATGGTGCAGGCGGGCGTCATCGGCGAGTTGCTTGCCTTACGCGGCACGAATCGCGGCTCCAACCCCGGCGGCTGGTTCAACGACCCCGAACTGGCGGGCGGCGGCGCGATGATGGATCACACCGTACATGTCGCCGACCTCATCCGCGTGCTGACAGGGCAGGAAATCGCCCAAGTATACGCCGAGACGGGCAACAACATGTTCCACGGCAGGTACGACGACACCGCGATGCTCACGCTCACTTTGGAGAACGGCGTGTTCGCCACGCTCGATTCGAGCTGGTCGCGCCCGAAGACCTTCCCCACTTGGGGCGATGTGACGCTCGCAGCAGTCGGCACACGCGGCATCATCGAGATGGACATGTTCGCGCAGCACTTGGTGCATTACGACGACCGCGTGGATCGCATCAAGCAGGCGTTCTGGGGCGACAACATCGACTACCTGATGATCGACGAGTTTGTGCGTGTGGTCGCGGGCGAGGAACCCAAAACACTGGCGACAGGCGAGGACGGCTACCGCGCCGCCGCCGTCGCAATCACGGGCTACGAATCGGCGCGGCTCCACATGCCGTTGTCCATACTCAACGGGTAGACGATAATTTACCCTGCACGGCACTTTTCTGTGCCCGGCCCAGATGGCCCTATCAGAACAATGGGGTGGAGGGCACGCACACACCTGCCCATCCACGCCCCTGCTGGAAAAAATTCACGCAGAAACTCTGTGCGTGTTTAGGAGATCAGCACCCACTGCCGAAACTGAACAACAACTCCAGAACATCGGAGTCGTTGACGGTTCCATCGCAGTTGGTGTCCTCGGCACCGCCTGTGTTGCCGAACGCAAAGAGCACTGCCAAGAGGTCGAGGTCGTTGACACAGCCGTTGCCGTCCACATCGCCGCCGTTCGGCACGCATTCGTCCACACTAACCCAGACTTGCAGCACACCGCCCAAAACCCCAGAGTCGTCCACAGGATATTGATAGCACTCATCAGAAGTATGCTCGCCGTTGGTGGGGTTATTGTCGTCCCACTGGGTGGGAGTCGAGCTGCCGATGTCCCTGATGTAGCCCAGCAGCGGCTCTGCGCCGCTCGCCAAGACCAGCCCTCCGAAAGGCGGTGCCTGCAGGTAAAATACCTCCCAACCGCCCAGCAGTTTGGTGCCCTCGTTTCCATCGTCGCTCGGAGTTGCAGGCAAGGGCAAGCCGCCAATCGAGTTCAGGCAAATCGACGAGGAAAATGCTCCGGCGGACAGCACCCCGTAGTCCAGCAACACACCCTCGATGCGCGAGTCTGCATGCACATTCCTGCACTCTGCATCATACTCTTCCGTTGTAAAGATCAGGACAAAGCACCGTTGGCTGCCTTCACGAGGGTACCAAAGCCACCCGATTGCTATTGAACTCGCGGTAGCCCCGTTGTAGCGATCATCTACTAAGGTTCTGAAGTCATTCGCCCAGTAGGGGTTGTGCGATCGGCGGAAGAGACCATCCCCTGAGCCGATGTGATCGAACACGAGGCGTTCATCCTTGTTGCAGGGACCTGTCGAACTGAAATCACCATACTCGATCCATGGCGAGGCAGGCACTACCTGCCCTGCCTCCCAGCGCACCGCCATCAATCGTTTCGGCGAAATCGTCTAATCGGCATATCTAACGGTTGGATGGAATTGCCATCGGCGGCATCACTCGGCACACTAAGCACTAATAATACCCCTATCATCCAAAGAGGGCGTTGCATTCTCATCACCTCCGAGAGAGTTTCAGAGCAGCGAGGCCGCTTCCCAAACAAGAGGGGGGCGCAGGTCGCCCTGCGCCCCCCAGAATGTTAGCAGCAGCGATTAGCAGCCATTGCCGAAGTTGAACAGTACCTCCAGTAGGTCGAGGTCGTTGACTATGCCGTCGCAGTTGGTGTCTTCAGGACCTTCTGTGGCACCGAACGCAAAGAGCACTGCCAAGAGGTCGAGGTCGTTGACGCAGCCAGTGCCATCCACATCGCCGCCGTTCGGCTGGCAGCCCTCTTCCTCAACGAAGAACGCTATCGCGCCACCCAGCTTACTGGGGTTCGGACAACCAAAAGGACTTAGGTCGAAGGTGTAGTCAAAGCACTCCGCGTTCGGGTCGTGAGTACCATCGGTGGGGTTGCTGTCGTCGAACTGAATCTCGGTGGAGTTGCCGTAGCGCGGGTCGGTCAGCTCGGGATGCCACAGCCCAGGCTGCGCACCATCGGCAAGGACAAGCTGGTTATTGCTGATGGCTTTGGCATAGATGACGATGTAGCCACCCAGTAGTTGGGTGCCCGGAGCGCCGTCGTCTGCACGGGTTGTGGGCGACGGGATGCCGCCAATCGGATCCAGGCAAACAGGCGAGTAGTAGAAACCACCAGCCAGTTCGCCTTGATATTCCAAGAGAACGCCATTGAGCACGGTGTCCAAATGTGGGGTCTGGCACTCGGCGTCAAACTCTTCCGTGCAGAAGATGGCAACATAGCACTTCTGCTGCCCACTGGGTGGATAAGTGCGGTTCGGGCTCCAGAGCCAGAGATGGGTCAGCGATCGGATAGTGCGTCCATTCAGAGAGGCATCGACAAACGACTCGATGTCGTTCGCGTAGAAGGGGTTGTGATAGATCCGTGTGTTGTCATTAGCATCGAGAAGAATAAAGAACCTCCCTTGAACACACACTTGACGAGAGGAGTCAATGTCACCTGTGTCCGGGTTGACAGAAAGGTGGTCGAATGCCAGTTTTTCTGTTTGACCTGTTGTGTCGCAGTCCCCTGCGGGTGCGAAGTCGCCCAGTTCAACCCAGTCGGACAGCGGGACGATTTTACCGTTCTCCCAGCGCACCTTCATCATGCGCTTGGGCATGACCATCTGAAGCGAGGTTGCATCGATTGGTACGGGCTGTGCGGACTGACCACCGTCCGCGAACGCAAAGTTGGCGCACAGAATGGCGCCTGCCAAAGCCAGTGTTGTACTTCGCATCATCATAGTGCCTCCTTTCGCAGGCATTGGGATTTAGTTTCTTACGCCTGCGCATTCCTATTATACTCCATTTCCGACGGAAATGTCAAGGGGGTGGTAAATGCGCCCCACCCTCTTGACATGTAGTAGCGAGTTGGGGTATAATAGTAAGTATCGACCTGAGCCATCAGTACACGGCGGTCGCAAGGAGGTTCAGACACATGCGCGATGGCAGAGGATTCACTCTAATCGAGTTGCTGGTCGTTATTGCGATCATCGCCATTTTGGCGGCGATACTCTTCCCGGTGTTTGCGCAGGCGCGCGAGTCGGCGCGTCAGTCGACCTGCGCCTCGAACATGAATCAACTGGCGAAAGCAATTCAGATGTATACTTCGGACAACGATCAAACACTACCCATGAATCGGGTAGTGGTCGGTCCTGGAGGTAGTGGCCTACCCGATGCGCTGCGTCGCACCTGGGCATCGCTTATAAGCCCTTATGTGAAGAATAAGGATGTCTACTTTTGTCCGAATGCGGAAAAGCCAGAAGCAAGCTTCAACCTAGAAGATTGGGCATGGCGCGGTTGGCTCTCAATAGGCTACAATGTGCACATTGCGGGCTGGTACTGGACTCTTGGGGGCAGTGCCGATGTGACACTTATGGTGCCCAACTTCAGCTTGATACGAGAACCAGCTCAGTTCGTGTTTCTGGCAGATACCGCGAACGGAGCCTCACCGCAACAAGGAGGCAACTGCTTCGGCTTTGCAGCAGACAACAATTCTTATGGTGGATGCGAGGGCACTTCAGGCTTTCGTCAGGTGATTCAGGGACTGCAGCGCAGTCCAACTGCTGGCTACTCACCGATTATGGCGCGCCATCGCGGCGGGCTGAACCTCACCTTTGCCGACTCGCACACCAAGTGGTTCCGACTGGAAGCCGTCCTTCCGAACCCGAACTTGTTCCCCAGAGATTGCAATCCAGAAGAGCTGCGCGACTTCAATACAGCTAAAACGCGCTGGCTCATTTGGAACCGTTGTATACCCTAAGGAGATGCCTATGCAACTTTTTCGTGAAAAACCGATCTTAGCCTTCGGCTTGCTGATTGTAGCAGTGGCTGTTCTGGTCGCAAGCTGGTTCCTAACCACGCGCACTCCAGAACCTCAAATACCCACACACACGCCGCAGCCGCAGCAGTCGAATCCAGAAACGGAACAGGGACAACTACTTTAGTAAGGAGGACATCATATGCGACGACATTCATCTGGCTTTACTCTGATTGAGTTGCTGGTCGTTATTGCAATTATCGCCATCTTAGCGGCGATACTCTTCCCTGTGTTCGCGCAGGCACGTGAAAAAGCGCGCCAGACAACATGTGCGTCTAACCTCAACCAGTTGGCGAAGGCACTGCTGTCATATACCACTGACCATGAGAATCACCTCGCTCCTTCCTTTAGTACTTCGGTGCCAGATCCCTTGAGGGGCGGAATGGACAACACCAACACTGTCATCTGGCCCGCTCTGGTCAAACCATACATCAAAAACGAGGGCATTTTTATGTGCCCTAATGCCCAAGATGCACGATATGTAGAAGCGTGGGTAGACGAACCGAATCGGGGAGTCTATGGACGCGGTTGGCTGCCCTATGGCTACAATATGGGAATTGCGTCGAACTGGTTCTGGGTGTCTGGCGGGAGCACGCTCTCTCGAATGACTCCTAATCTTTCGATAATCAAAGAGCCAGCTAAGATGGTAATGCTTGCCGACTCTTACTCGGGCCCCACATCAGGTCCACATAATTGTCGTGGTTATGTAGTGGACAACTTATGCGTGCACGGCTGTTCGTCAAGCGATCCGCGTCTGGGCAATGGTCCTAACCCTCCCTGCGTTATAACACCTAGCGGCTCTTTTGCTTCGCTAGGACCACGCCACCCGAAGTACGACGGGGTCAACATCGCATTTGTAGACGGACATGTTAAGTGGTTTAATGTGAAGGCAGTGGTACCCAATAAGCAGCCTTCAGATCTACCCCCTCAGTGTAGGGGAGATGCAGATCTCATTCGGGACGCAAATGCTGCAGGGCTGCGCTGGATTCTGTTCAACGACTGCTTCTGACGGAGGACGGCATGCAAAAACTGCGAAATAATCCTGTGTTAGCTATCCTCCTGTTTGCAGCAGCAGCGGCTGCTCTTGCTGCGAGCTTCTACTTCACTCTTTTCAAGCAAGCAGAGCCGCTGTCTCCCTTCCAAAACGCCCCATCGACTACACCATCTACTAAACCTAATGATACAAAATCCGACGGTCACCAAACCGTTATGTGAGGAGGTCTCATGATGCGCAGACATACTAACAATCTGGGATTTACACTGATCGAGCTGCTTGTTGTGATTGCAATCATCGCTATCTTGGCAGCAATTTTGTTTCCTGTCTTCGCTCGAGCTCGCGAGTCCGCTGTTCGTACCGCGTGCTTGAGCAATGTCAACCAGATTACCAAGGGTATTATTCAATACCTTCAGGACTACGATGAAACGATGCCCGCTGCGGTTAACCCAGTAGTTGGTGATCTCAGATACCCCAACTATGTAGGCGGTGGTTTAGGAACTTTTAGTAGCCCATGGGTGCGCACCGATCCTTGCTTCCTGACTCGTGATCTGCCAAACTGTTCTCGTCCCATCTCGTGCGTTCGCATAGGCATGCCACAACATCTGCTGTATGTTCCGATTGGTCAGCACAATACAGGTGGAAGAGGCAACATGATAGCAGATCCCAACGATCCGAACAGTGTGCTTCCACTAATTAATGTGGCGATAGATCCGTACATCAAGGCTAAAGTACCAGAGCTCCAGTCCGAGCGGGCGCAGGCGAGCCAATCGAATGTTTGGCGCTGTCCAGCAGACCGTAACCTTGTTGCTGCCTATGGCGGTCCGAGTAGAATCTGTGAGCTCACTGCTACAGTACACTATGTATTCATCGGTCCAGACTATATTTACAATACATGGATGATATATAACTATTCCGATGTGTTCCGTCGGGGCAATAGTCGACAGTGGACACTTGAGCCGCGCTCTCTTGGACGGATTGCCAGACCATCCGAGATTACCCTTATCTTTGAATCTTATGGGGGCTGGCACGGCGTGGGTGAGCGAGGCATACCTGACCGTGTCAATGTCGGATTTGTGGATGGACATTCCAAATCCGTCAAGTATATTCAGTTCATGGATCAGCACCCCAACGCAATAGGCTATAGCTGGAGCGGCAACAAGCTGCGCTTGAATCAGGATCCGACTCTGGATAACCCTAACAACTAAGGACTTCTGATGAACCTCACTGCTGCCCCTCTCTTTTGTGGTCGGGGAGGGGTAGCAGATATAAAACTCCTCCCTGAACAAACGCTTTGCGGACACACAGTGTTATTTGGTTAGGAATTGCATGAGGCTACTGGCAGTAGCACGATAAATTAGCCGCTTAGGAGGCGTTCTTTTTATGCTTTCGATCTGGGAGAAGTTGAGCCCGAAAGAGAGGGCTTCTCTGCTGGGAATATACGCGGCATCGCTTGCGTTGGTGTGGATGCTTGGCTACGGTTGGGGACGCGGGAGTAGTGCAAGCATGCCTATGCAGGCGGCAGGTGTCCGCGCACAGAGCCACATGGAAGTGATTGACCTCAGCCAGCCGTCAGGGTCTGCCACCGCGCCTACCGAAACGCCCGCTGTAGCCGAGTCCCTGCATAACGCGGAAGTGGTGGTGCATGTGGCAGGCGCGGTGAAGCGGGCAGGGCTTTACCGCCTCCCGCCAAACAGCCGTGTTGCTGACGCAATTGAACAGGCGGGCGGCGCAAACAAGCACGCTGACCTCGACGCGCTGAACCTTGCCGAACCCCTCCACGACGGACAGAAAATCCATGTGCCGCGCAAAGGCGAAACGCGCACACCAGCCGTTTCAAGCACGCCACTGCCCCATGAACCTCGCAGTGCATCTCCAGCAGTCGCCACTGCTGCCCCACTATTCCCTATCAACCTCAACACCGCCACTGCCGAGCAACTGGAAGCAATTCCAGGTATCGGTCCTGTGCTGGCGCAGCGCATTATCGAATATCGTCAGGTGCATGGCAAGTTCCAATCGGTCGACGAGCTGCTGGAGGTGCGTGGAATCGGTCCGAAGCGTCTGGAAGACATGCGTTCTTATGTGACGGTGAAGTAGCAGGCTATTTGCTGTGGATGCAAGGATGTGGGCAGTAGCCTGCTTGCCCCGTCCGATGCGCCGAGCAGAAGTGTGAGGGAGTTTGAGCAGGCTGCCGCAGAATCACTTCTTATTTGCCAATAAGTGTGCTGTGAATAGATATTGGTGTGCCCAACCCGTCCACTCGCCGAATCGGTCATGAAACCATTCCACGATTTGCCGATAGGTTCTTTCGGTCAAGCTTTTGTGAGCGAGTTCGGGGAACAACCACTTGCTCACCGCTTGCCACATGTGGGTGTCAATTGGCACGGCAAGCATGTGGTGCAATCCGAAGAGCAACACGCAGTCAGCCACTTTTGCCCCCACACCTGGCAGTTGCATAAGTTCCTGTTTGGCGTCCCAATAAGGGAGCTCGCGCAGGCTCTCCAGCCAGTGGTTGCCACGTGTTTGCAGGGCGCGCGCGGCAGCGATGAGCGTCTGAGCACGGTAGCCGAACCCCAGAGCACGCAGCGTTGCTTCCTCTGCCCGCGCCAGCCGCTCAGTGGTCGGAAAAGCGTAGTGCACTAAACTACCCTCGCGGTAAATCGGCTCGCCGTAGTGGGCACAAAGTCGCTCGATCATCCTCGTGATGCGCGGGATGTTGTTCGCTGGTGTACACAGGAACGAGAAGAGGCACTCCTCCGCACTCAGCCAGCGCATCAAGCGTAGCCCTGGCAGCGCGTCGATCCAGTCTGCCCAGCGCGAGTCGCATCGCACGAGCTGTTGATGCACCCTTTTCAGGTCGGTCTCCAGACGAAACAGATAGCCGAATAGCTGCACAGGGTTTCCAGCGGTTGGCGATTCGAGGCGCCAACGGTTTCCCTTCGGTTCAACCATCAACAGATGTGTGTCGGCGTAGCCCAACCACTGCTCGCCCGTCTGCCGCCATCGGAACACTTGACCGCTACGGACGCACAGGGGCAAATCCAGTTCCCAAGACGGTACAGAGACACGCATCTTAGCCTAACTCCTACGGGTGGTGCGCGCCTGCGCGATGAGCGTGCGTGGGGGGATGAATTCCACCGCCTCATCCAGCACCTTCAGCGTTTCGATAGTAGCGTTTGGCGCGAGGTGCAGCAACCTATCGACGATTGCTCCTGTCGAGCTTTCAGGAGTGGACGCGCCGCTGGTGACGCCAATCACGCGCGCCTGCTGCACCCATTCGGAACGCACTTCGTCAGGCTCCAACAGTAAGTAGGCGGGCGTGCCTTGGGCTTCAGCGACCTCACGCAAACGGTTGGAATTACTGCTTGTCGTGCTGCCAACCACCAGCACCAGATCGCTCTGCTTGGCAAGCGCCTTGACAGCGGTCTGTCGGTTCGTGGTGGCGTAGCAAATGTCCTCTTTTGTAGGGGTCTCTAAGTGCGGAAACCGTCGGCGCAGTACGCGGAGGATTTGGTCGACCTCGTCCACGCTGAGCGTTGTCTGCGTAGCAACAGCAAGCGGCACCCCTTCTGGGGGCTGCACTTGCTCGGCTTCTTCAAGGTTGTCCACAAGCGTAATTTGTCCAGGCGCATGCCCCATGCTGCCCTGCGCTTCTACATGCCCGCGATGTCCGATGTATAGAATATGATACCCTTGCCGCGCGAAGCGGGTAATTTCGCGGTGCACCTTGCTCACCAGCGGGCAGGTTGCATCGATAATATTCAGCCCGCGCGCCTGCGCCTGCTGACGCACGGCGGGCGAGACCCCATGCGCGCTGAACACGACATTCGAACCTGGAGGAACCTCGTCCAAGTCCTCCACGAACACCACGCCGCGTCGCTCAAACGCACGCACCACATGCTCGTTGTGAACGATGGCATGTCGCACATACAGAGGCGTTCCGAATGCCTCCAGCGCGAGGTCTACCACCTCGATCGCATATGCGACGCCCGCGCAGAATCCACGCGGCGCCGCCAGCAGCACCTTCTCCATCGCTCTGAAGTGTACCTGAATCACGGCGAGCGCAGGAGGTTCTTTCGCACTGCCTGCACGAAAATGGTGTATAATACACGCGGGAAAGGAGCCTGCCTATGAGATACGCTGTGATTGCAGGGGCAACCCTGTGCTTGGGATTGTCGACTGCGCCGTGCCGAGCGCAGTTGCAGCCGAACGCGCCGTGGCCGTCGTTCGGCAAAGACTATCAGAACTCGCGCACCACAACGCGCGGCGCACCCACCAACGGGAGCATTCGATGGATCTACGATGCGGGGAGCCGTACCATAGGTTCGCCAATTGTCGCCGCAGATGGCACCATCTACTTCGGAGCGACGGACGGTGTACATGCGGTGTTCCCTGACGGAAGACGCCGCTGGCGCTGGAGCGCAGGGCTCTCAGCGGCAACCTCGACGCCTGCCATCGACGCCAACGGAGTGGTCTACATCGTCGTTAACCCCTCAGACGCAATCTTAGTTGCGCTCGACGGCAGTACGGGCGGGTTAATATGGAGTGTCTACTTGGGAGGCAAGAATGTGAAATCATCTCCAACCATCGGTCCCGATGGACGCATCTATGTGACGAATGGCGAAGTACCAGGCGGCTACCTGTATTGCGTGAACCCAGACGGTACTGTTGCGTGGCGTCTCTATCTCGGCGCAGAGGCGAACAGTATCCCCTGTTTCGACACTGATGGCGTCATTTATGTCGGTTCCGAGCGACACTTGAACGCTATAGACCCTGATGGCACTTTTCGGTGGCGGTTTTCTGTGTTCTATCCTATACAGGGACCTGTTGGGATTGCGGGCAGCCGAATCTTCTTTAGTGCATGGGATGGCATGGTGCGCGCAGTGAATTTGTCGGGTCAATTGCTCTGGCAGTCGCCGATGGGGTCAATACTCGAATCGGGTGTTGCCCACACTTCTAACCGTGTCTATGTGACCTCCAACATCCGCGAACTGCACGCCTATAACCACTTCGGCTCACTACAGTGGGTACACAACGGCAACTACCGTGCCAGCACGCCTGCTGTAGGCGCTGACGGCGTTATTTACGCCGTCGGCGGTGTCGGCTCGCTCGTTTATGCACTCAACCCCGCCAACGGTCTGGTGCGATGGGTCACATGGATCTCAACCGCGAACTGGTATGGTTCGCCCGCTATTGGTGCAGACGGCACAGTCTATGTGGTCAACGGGAACGGAGCACTTTATGCTTTCGGTCCACTCAACGGCTTGCTTTATGGCGGCAGCGAGCTCGACAACTGGGAGAGCGACTACGCGGATAAAGCCGCTGTAGTGCAGTTTTACCAGTATGGCGAACTGAAATACGAAATGATTGCCCCTCTCAATCCAGACGGCACTTTCGAACTTCGCGATACCCCCATCGGTGTTCACGACATCCGAGTACGCCTCCATAACTCGCTGTTTCAGCGGGTGTCCAGTGTTCGCCTCGAAGCAGGGCAGCCCGCGACAATTCGGGTGAACCTGACCAACGGCGATGTAAATCGCGATAATATCGTGGACGACGGCGACCTCTTGGAAATTCTAGCGCACTACGGTCGCTATGCACCCGACTACGACCTCAACGGCGACATCCTCGTCAACGATGCCGACCTGCTAATTGTGCTGCTCAACTTCGGCGCAGTCGGCGAATAGGGCAAATTCCGCACCGAAAGTAGTAGGAGCCTCCAGCGCAGGGTAGAATAGATACTCGCTGGAGGCTTTTTGCTATGCCCATACGGATTGGCTTCGTCGGGATTGGCTGGATTGCAGGCACGCACATGGATGCGCTCAGCCAACTGGAAGACGCGCAGCC
>Ga0197142_1004514_pt1 | contig 11223 bp, 15 predicted proteins | sample GBS60_MetaG_FD_148614 | JGI IMG/M metagenome (GOLD analysis project Ga0197142, IMG submission 148614) | Sediment microbial communities from Great Boiling Springs, Gerlach, Nevada, United States - GBS 60_MetaG | ecosystem: Environmental > Aquatic > Thermal springs > Hot (42-90C) > Sediment... | reverse complement strand
CCCCCGCTTTTTAACAGTGGCCACGTATTACACTAAAAATAGACGACACAGCGGCGATGACAACAGCCGTAGACAGCGACGACGGCGGCGGAGGCGACGGCGTTCTCCGCTTGGAGATATATAGCCGACGGCGTGGGCTATATAAAGGATGGGTGCGTGCGCGCCCCTCCGCCCTATACGTTTTTTGATACTTCTTGAAGGATCGCGGTCTTATACCGCGTGTTTTTCCTGGCTTGACGTGTTTAGTCATCTTTTGGTAAATTTTTAGTGGATTTTTAAACTGATCCAGGTCGTTGTGGGGGGCTAGGAGGGGGCCTCCGTCGGCGCGGCCGCTGTGTGGCAACGGCGGTTCCGCACACCGCGGCGTACGGCGGCCACTACGCAATAAATCTGCAAGACGAAGACGGCGTGAACCCCCTCCCCGCGCCCTCCGGGGTTCTCACGCCGTCTAGCCGGCGTCCCGTCTCCAAAGAAGAGGTTTAAAAGCCCTGTGGATAGAGGCTTGTGGGGCGTTTCAGGACTGAGAAAGACAGCGACTACTTCAAGGTGGTAGATGACGCCATAAACGCATATACGTGGGCCGCCGTTGTGAAACTACAAGAGAAAAGAATTATCGACGACGTGTTAGGCCCCGTTGGGCAGGGCAAAGAGGCTAAGCTGGTCTTGGCCAGGAGGAGCGACGGGACCTATGCTGTGTTGAAAATCTTTTACCCCGTGCCCGTGAGGTTTGTGAAGAGTAGGTACAGCTACCTCCTGGGCGATCCGAGGTTTCGAGGCTTGAAAATAAGCGACCAGTTGCACCTAGTCGAGACTTGGTGTCGCAAGGAGTTTGGGAACTTGTCGCGGGCCTATTCGGCGGGGGTCCGCGTGCCGAGGCCGTATGGCTTTTACCGCAACGTGTTGGTCATGCAGTTCATAGGCATTGACAGAAACCCCGCCCCGCTTCTCATAGACGTCGGTTTGGAAAATTTAGAGGATCCAGACTACGTATTTTATGAAGTGTTGAAAAGTCTCGAGAAGACGTATGTGCTGGCCGGGCTGGTCCATGGGGACTTAAGCCCATTCAACATACTCTACGACGGCGAAGACCCTTGGATTATCGACTGGGGCTCTGCCGTGAGAAGGGGGCACCCCAAGGAGCTGGAGTATCTGAGACGCGACGTGGAGCGGGTGCTGGAGTTCTTCGGAACCCCCATTCCGCCTCAGGAGCTGTTTAAGAAGCTGGTGGAAAGAGGGGCTTGGCGGGGCCGCGTCGACGTGGACGACGAGGGGTGGCTACTAGTTGGCGGACGTCGTATCCTGGAGTAGCTGTGCCCCCTGGTGAAACGCGGTCCTGTTCTTCTCGTCTAGGCTAGGCGGCGTGGGCAGGCCGAGTAGCTGGGAGACGAAGCCGAGCATTACGGAGTTCTCGTAGGGAGCCGACCCAAGCCCCAGCGCCACGTCGTAACACGGCGCTATATACGTCTTAGGCTCTTTCTTACGGCGTCTATCACCTCGCCGAGATCATACCACCGGCCTGGGGGCTGGATCGCCCTCCTGTTTACCGCCAACACGCCGCCGGGCTTGAGGTAGCGGAAGGCCCTAAGCGCCTCCACGGCCTCCAGTGCTATTACGAAGTCCGCACCGCCCTCCTCGACTATTGGGGCGTAGACCTCCCTCCCAAACCTCACGTGGACCTCCACGGAGCCTCCGCGCTGGCTCATGCCGTGGATCTCGGCGATGCGCACGTCGTATCCCTCGGTCATGGCGGCTTCGCCTATCCACTTCGCAAGCGTCAAAACCCCCTGGCCCCCGACGCCTACGACGACTATGCTTGTTGCCATAGCTCCAGCCACCGGTCCCTTCTCCCCTCGGGCACGAAGGCGCCGAAGGGACACACCTCCGCGCACATGCCGCAGCCGACACACAGTGCCGGGTCCACGTAGGCCTTCTTGTCAGGCCGTTTAGAGATGGCGCTACACCTGAGGAGGTTGTAGCAGATTCCGCAACCGGTGCACTTGTCGGGGTCTATGCGGTATCTAGGCCACTGGACCCCCGCCCTCCTCGCCTTCCTAGCCGCGACCAAGGTGCACGGCCTTCTGGACACCACGACAGCCGGCTTGCCAGCCTTGATCACCTCCATAGCCTTTTTCACCACCTCGACGGATCTTTTGATGTCCACAGGGTCTATCACAAAGGTGGGAAGGCCCAACGCCTCCGTGATCTTCTCCACCGGCACAGCTCTGCTGGGGCTGGGCTGACCCCCCGTCATGGCGGTATATGCGTTGTCCATTACCACGATGAGGATGGGTATAGACCTGGTCGAGACATCGACTAGCTGCGGCAACACGGCGTGGTAAAACGTAGAGTCGCCAACTGTGGCGACCACGAACTGTCTTCCCGCAACTGCGATGCCGGCGCCCAGCCCCACGGAGGAGCCCATGTGGGTGATAAGATCCTGCTGGCCCATGTTGATGCCAAGGGAGTAGCAACCTATGTCGCCTGACCACACCGGGTTGAGGCCTGCGGTGGCCAGCCTGAGTATATAGAAGGTGCCCATGTGAGGACACCCTGGGCAGAGGGCAGGGGGCCTCGGCGCGGGTTCCATAGGCGGCTTAGGGGGCCGGGGCGGGTCATAGGGCAGGTCCAGCGCCTTGGCGAGCCCCGCAGTCACCTTGCCTATATCTAACTCGCCGTATTTCGGGAAATAGCCGTCGAGCTTGCCCTTAGTCGCCACACCCATGGCCCTTAGCTGAAACTCCACCACGGGGTCACCCTCCTCCACCACAATTACAGACTTCGCCAACTCGGCCACCTTCCGGGGGGCTGGCACGGAGATGCCCAACTTCACCACGGTGGCGACAATACCCAGCCGCCTTACCGCTTCCTTGACGTAGTTGTAGGCGACGCCTGAGGTAATCACCACCACGTCTCCAGCCCCCTCCACTGCGACGTACTTGCCTGCTACGTCCCGCATCTTCTCCCACTTCTCCACCAGCTCCTTCCTCCGCTCTCTGGCGTTGGCAGGCACTAGGTTGAACCTCTTCACATCTCTTGTGAATCTGCCCCACTTGGGAGGGGCTGGGGGCTCCAGCTCCACCGGCGCCCTCACGTGGCTCACCCTAGTAACGCTCCTGAGCATAACCGGGTGCTTTAGTCTCTCGCTGAGCTCAAACGCGGCCTTGGCCATTTTATAGGCCTCGGCAGGGTCGCCCGGCTCCAGCACAGGCACGTAGGACTGGAGCCCGTACCACCTGGTGTCTTGCTCGTTCTGCGAGGAGTGCATCCCGGGGTCATCTGCTGTTATGATGAGGAAGCCGCCCTCCACGCCGGTGTACGCCGCGCTGTGTAGCGGGTCCGCCGCTACGTTTAGCCCCACGTGTTTCATCGCCGTTAAAGCCCTGGCTCCGGCGAGAGCGGCGCCGTAGGCCAGCTCGAAGGCTGTCTTCTCATTTGCCGCCCAGTGGACGAAGCGGTCCTTAAACTCCTCCAGAGTTTCCAAGATCTCCGTAGACGGCGTGCCTGGGTAGGCCGTGGCTACCGCGACGCCGCCGCTTAAGGCGCCGTAGGCGATGGCCTCGTTGCCCAGAAGAAGCAACCGCATGTGTACATATACATATATAGTTTATAAAGTTTTCAATAGATAGAGGACACAAGGCTTAAATACTTGTGCGATAGAAAACGGGATGCGGTTTTGCCCCAGAGACGGCACCTTGATGGTGCCTCAGAAGAAAAACAACACAACCGTGTTGAAATGCCCCAAGTGTGGGTACGAGGTCAAGCTCACAGAAAAGGTGAAGGAGGCGTATAGACAGAAGTCGGAGGTCGCCGAGGAGAAGAAAAGAGGTGTGATGGTGGCTGAGGAGAAGAGGGTTGAGTACGACAAGGAGGAGATGGAGGAGCTTCGGAGGCAGCTCCTCGAAAACCTACAGGAGTCCGAGCGGGAAAGCGACTAGCTCAGCCTGGTTTAGGACCTATCACCCGTCAGTAGCCGTATCTCATCACGGTTCTTAGGCGTATAAAGATTTTAAGGGCGTTAAATAGTAACTACAATGGTTAAATACCTAAAGGCCGAGCTAATCGCCTTGATAGAGACTGTGGATTCCTACGGCCAGCTCGTCGGCATTATGCTTATAGGAGCGGAGGAGTGGGGCGACAGGGCCGTGCCCATCATCATCGGAGCCGCGGAGACTTTATCCATCAAGAAGGGTCTTGGGGAGATAGACTTCCCACGTCCGCTTACACACGATTTGTTTATCGATGTAATCGAGGCCCTTGGGGCTACTGTGGAGAGGGTGACAATAGACGCTCTGGTTTCCAACACCTACACCGCCACTATATACGTCAAGGACCGGGAGGGGAAGATCCACACCTTCGACTCTAGGCCGAGTGACGCGGTGGCTGTGGCCGTGAGGGTGAACGCTCCTATTTACATCGCCGACACGCTGGAGAAACATGCAGAAGATGTGAGGAGGTACATCCAGCCGCCCAGTGGGAAGGTCACTGAGGAGTAGCTCCCTGCTGCCGGAGGACGTGTTCGACAAGTTGAAGAGCTCGCACTATCTCGTCGAGGGTGTTTTTTAATGTCAAGATGTCCTCTGGTCTCTCTACTGCGTATTTTACCTGTATGTGCCATCTCCCATCTACACAGAGGTGTATAATCTCCATGCCTTTGGGGAGGTCTACGTCGTCAGGTCTCAACGCGTCTATAAATTCACAACTAATAGGCGTTGCTATCTCACTCTTTAACTCTTTCATAGATCTGTAAGAAGTCGGCGTATTTGCCGCTTTCAACATATACAACTACATGTGTGGGAAATATCAACGTCTGTCCAACTGTTGAGAAGTCCTCTGCTACTTTTTTCAAACGTGTCCTCTGGCTTAGAGGCGGCACAACTGCGATAAGCGACCCGCGAGACGTCTCGTGACGCAACGCAACCCAATCGTTCAGCTTTAAGTAGTAGGAGAGGTAAGGCGGTATCTTGTAGACATAAAAAGGGTTCTGTAGAGTGACTATGTTTTCTTTAACTCTTTTGACAACCATATAGAAAGACTCTGCAAAATTCGACACATATATATCTACCTCTTTATCTATAAAACCTGCCACATCTGCCTCAAGTCTTACAGCCACATCTACAGGTTTAAAAGCCGGGGAGTAGGGCCTTATGGCTTTATCTAGAATCGCGGTGTGAAACCCCTCGTTGGCCACAGCGCCAAGGGCCCAGTCGAGGAGCGACACCACCTCCTCCGGCGTCATGGAGGCGAGAAGCTTGCCGTCCTCCACCTGGCGGCCGGTGACCCCCGGCACCACGGGCAGTGTAGAGAGGGAGAGCGCCCTCCTCGCGGGCATTGTGTCTAGGAATGGAAAAACTACTGCAAGCCGCTCGTCGCCTTTTGAAATCTCCTTTGGGACTGGACATTTATACTCGCAGTAGTCCACGCTCCACGCGTAATGGCCGACATAAAGCGCTTTGTGTATGTGCTCCTCCAGCGGAGACAACGTCTGGATGATCACCGCGGCGTAGTAGCTCAGCGAAGTGAAGTCGGAGGTGTATCTGCTGTCATCTATGCCTACCTCGCCCTCCGTTATATACATCCCATCGCACCTAAACCCCACACACACCCCTCTCTGCGGTGGCCAATCCGCCACAGACACATGAACCGTCTCCCCTAAGGCCGCCGCCAGCGCGTATGCGGCGAGGTACGCGTCCACAGACCTCCTGACGTATATCACCAGGGGATTCTGCTTCAAGTACTCCAGCACCCTGTCGATGTGGTCGATGACGAAATTCCTAAACTCCACGTAAAACCACCAGCAGGCCTTTTAAAGGGTTAGGTGGCCAGATGTGACAAAGTCTGCGGGTTGTAGGCAAAGTCCTTCGGTAACTTGCCAACTCTTTTGTAATACTTCACAAGTCTGTGGATCTTGGACTCAACCAGCTGTAGACCTCTCCGCGACGCCATGTCCTTCGGGTGCTCCTCGAGATGCTTTCTTATCCTCAACGCCCTGCGGATCAGGTTGAGCAGGTCCTCTGGGAGCTCCTGCTTTATCCCGTGCTCCTCCAGGATCCTCGTCAGCTTCTTCCCAGTTATCGGCTTAACCAGCGGTATGCCGTATTGATCTCTCAAAATCAGGCCAATTTGAGAAGGCAGGAAACCGCGGCGGGCTAACTCCACAACAAGCTGCTCTACCTCATCTGGCGTATACTGGATCCAGGTGGGCACGGTGGGGTGGGCAGGTCTCACGGAGCGCGAGCGGCCTTTCTTGTCGCGGGATCTATGTGGCACGACGCCAGTAATCCAGGCATTTATAAACTTTAACAGTTTTTAAAGGGGCGGAGATAAACCGCCCATGGGCCAGCCGCCGCCGTGGCTTTGGGATCTTCCGCTCATAAATTTATATTCTGTTGATATCATTGGGTTTATGTACGACGTACCCTTCGTGGCTACTCCTGAAGTGGTTGTGCGCAGGATGCTTCAGCTTGCGCGGGTTAGGCCTGGGGAGGTGTTGTACGACTTGGGGTCTGGGGATGGGAGGATTGTAATAACCGCAGCCAAGGAGTTCGGAGCCCGGGCTTTTGGCGTCGAGATCCGGAAAGACCTGTACGAGCAGTCCATGGCACGCATAAAAGACCTAGGGCTTTCAGACAGGGCTACTATCATAAACGCTAGCTTCTACGAAGTGCCGCTTACAGACGCCGACGTGGTCACCATGTATCTGCTCACGACGGTCAACGAGAGGCTTAAGCCGAAGCTCGAGAAGGAGCTTAGACCCGCCGCGCGTGTGGTTACACACGACTTTGAGGTCCCTGGATGGCGTCCCGTGGTGGTGGAGGAGGTCTACGAGGAGTGGCGGAGCCACAAGCTTTTCCTCTACAAGATCCCCGGCAAGGAGATCCCCATACCTGGCAAGGTGAGAGTGGTCGAGGACAGGTGGCTCAGGCAGGTGGCTGAGCTTATAGATGGGGTTGCCTCTCTTGAGGAGATAGCCACTAAGCTGGGTGTCACCGTTAGGCAAGTGCGTGAGGCTGTGGAGGAGCTGAAGAAGCTGGGCGTTGTGGAGGAGGTGAGGATCATTAAATGAAAGAAGTCATAGAGCTTTACCGAAAGATCGGCGGCTTTCAAGCGCTTCACGTCGCTGAGGCCTACGACGTCCTTAGGGAGGCCGTTGAGCAAGCGGAACTCCGTTTCCTCTCCTTCACCGGCAACTTGGCCGCCACCGGGCTTAGGGAGGTGATAGCGGAGGCGCTTAGGAGGAGGCTTTTTAACGTGGTGGTGACGACCGCTGGCGCGCTGGATCACGACATCGCGAAGGCGATGGGCGCGAGATACATGGCTGGCTCCTTTGATCTCGATGATGTGGAGCTGGCTAGCCGGGGCCTCCACAGGCTGGGCAACGTGGTGATTAAGAAGGAGGAGTACGGCCCCTTGGTGGAGAAGTTCGTGCTGAGATTCTGCGAGAGGCTGTGGGGCAGGTCCGTAGCTACCTACGAGCTGGCGGAGGAGCTAGGCAGGGAGCTGCCCGAGGACTCCATATTGGGCGCTGCAAGTAGGGCAGGCGTGAAGATCTTCGTCCCCGGTATAGTAGACGGCGCCGTAGGCACCGCCTTGCTGACGTGTAACGACCTCGCCAGGACCAGGAGGAGCGGGTCCCGGCTTGTGGTAGACGTGTTGAGGGATGAGGAGGCGCTGAGGGAGCTTGTGTACAACAGCAGGAAACTGGCGGCCCTCATCGTAGGGGGCGGCATAAGCAAGCACCACGTCATCTGGTGGGCGCAGTTCAAGGGCGGTCTAGACTACGCGGTCTACATCTCGACGGCGGTGGAGTACGACGGCTCCCTCAGCGGGGCAAGGCCGAGGGAGGCTGTAAGCTGGGGCAAGGTGAAGCCCTCCGCGCGGTTCGTATACGTCTTTGCGGATGCCACGCTCGTCCTGCCCATCCTCCTCAAGAGCCTTTGACAATGTTTCTGGAGGTGTTCTCTGTAGTTGCGGCTTTTGCCGCCGGCGTTCTCTTCGGAAGGTGGTGGGTGCCGTATCAGAAGAGGAGGGGCATCACATCTCGGGATATCTACAAGGAGGTAGACGGCGTGCCGCGGGCCGGCGGCTTAATAGCTCTGGTCGCCGCGGCGGTGGGCTACTGTATAATTTCGGCGTCTGTGTGGGTGGCCATGCCGCTTTTTGTAGTGGCGCTCGCCATTGGACTGCTGGGGCTCATAGACGACCTGCGGGGAGTTAGCGAATACGCCAGGGTTCTCTTCCCTGTACTCCTAGCGTTTATGCTGGCCAGGGCTGTAGACGTGAAGCTTACGATACCTGCGGTGGGCCTCTTCTACGGGGCCACTGGGTGGCTCGCCGTGTTGGCTATACCTGTGATGACAAACGCCTTCAACATGTTGGACCCAGTCAACGGCTTCTTACCGGCGGCCAACGTGGCGGTGGCGGCCTCGCTTGCCGCCGTGGCGGCCGTAAGGGGGCAGGCAGAGGCGGTCTATTTACTGTCTATACATGTCGCCGCTTCGCTTGCCCTCTACCTCTACAACCGGTACCCAGCCAAGACCTTCAACGGAAATGTGGGGAGCTACTTCCTAGGGGCTAGCCTTTCGACGCTTGCTGTGATATACGACCTAGTGCCGTATCTCATCTTGGCGGGACTCCCCTTTGTAGTCAACGGCGCATTGATAATTTTCTCATCAGGAGGCATAAAGAGTAGGGAGAAGATCGCGAGGCCCACCTTTTTGAGAGATGGCGTTGTGTATCAAGACTGCTCCTCGCCTATTATCTCGCTTGTGAGAGTCGCAGTCTCGGACGGGCCTATGGGGGAATACAGCATATTCAAAGCTCTGTTTATTGCTGTGTTAACGTCTTCGGCCCTCACGGCGGTCTTCGCGCTTTTCTTAAGACTGCTGGGTCTGCCGATATGAAGAAGGTTATCCTCCTCCTGCTTTCTTCCTACGCCGTCTTGACGGCATTTTTCGTGGTAGCGTCTGCGCTTCTGCCTATTCTGAGGAAGAGGATTGTTAGTAACTTCGCCGTGGGGGACGTGGCGATTGTGGTTGCTGTTTTTCTCTACGGGCTGTTTATATATACCACAGGTCTCTTGCTGATACGTGCCGGTTGCAAAGATAGACATTGAGACTTTGAGATGCATAGCGGGCGAGTCCCGCTGGGAGCTCTGCATAAGGCTGAAAAACGCGAGGCGGGAACTCGCAGAGCTGAAGGCACGAGTTGAAAAACTGCTCCAGAGAGCGCCGTGAAGCGGTATTCGGTGGCCGTCCTGGGGGTCGGGGGGGTTGGGAAAACCACCTATGTGTTTAGACTGCTAGGCCTTTCCCTCAAGCCGAGGGCCACGCTGAGGCCTGGCATATACCGCCTCTACCTAAGGGACAGAGAGGTGGATTTCATAGATGTGCCAGGTCAGGTGGCCACAGAGGTTGCTAGAAATTTCGCCAAAGCTTGGACCTTCTACGTGGACCTCATGATATATATGTACGACCTGACAGACCAGTCGTCGCTTTACGCAATAGCAGAGCTACACAGCGCCCTGCTTGACAGAGGCATAACCCCCTACAAGAAGGTGGTGCTGATAGGCAACAAGCGGGATCTCGCAGAGGAGCTGGGGCTCTTCGTCGAGGGAGATGAGATAGCAAACGCCGTTGGCGCCGCCAAGATCTACTACATATCAGCGCTTAAAGACAATATAGAGGTTTTATATAAACCGCTTGAGGAAAACATATGATACCCCGCGACGACATCGTCGCAGGCATCGTCAACACGCCCCTGGCGGCCCTCCTCTCAGAGCTGGAAGAGGTGAAGCCAAGCCCCAGACTGAGGCCTCTTCTCGACTTCCTCGCAGACATAGGCCTCCTCCAGAGAAAAGGCGATAAGTACAAAAAGGCTCAGCACCCTCCCAGGCCGTACGAGGCATCTCCTCTCGCCGAGGCAGTCTCGGAGCTTTTCCAACAGGTGGTGTTCCCCTACCTCGTCTCGGGGAGGCGTGTCGCCAGGCTTACCACGGAGCTTCAGAGGGCGCTCTACACCTACACGACGGCGTTTCAAAACATGCGCGTCGTGGTGGCGCAGGAGCTGATGCGCTACGGCGGATTGACGCTGGTCGCGGGGTGGTTCCCCTGCGGCTTCTCCTCCGAGCTCATGTCCATTGCTGGGAGAGACGTGGTCATCGTGGAGGAGCGGGAGGAGCTGGTGACTCTGGAGATGGACAGGCTCTCTCTCATACCCCTTGCCCCGGCGCCGCTGGGGCAAGAATTAGCCGCCGCCAGCTTCTACGCCTTCGAAAACTTGCCGTTGAACGATGTGAAGGCCGTGGCGGAGAAATACGGTAGATTTGACGCCGCTGTGGCCTGCCAGAGAGGCCCCGAGCTAAACGCACTGAAAGAGGTGGCCGAGGAGGTGTACTACATAAAGCCGAGGGACTCCGTCATGTCCTTCCTAAACGAAACCCTCCTAGACGCCCTAGGCCTAACGCACCCCCTAGACGAGGAGAAGGCTCTTAAGAGAGCTGAGAAGGAAGAGGTGGGGCCCTTCGACGTCTACATCCTACGGCGTGCAGGCCCTGCCTGAGAGGATTAGGTCAACTGCGTCTCTGAACCCCACCCCGCTTGGTCCCTCTACCACCACGCGGGCCGCCTTCTTAGCCGCCTCGGTGGCGTTGCCCACCGCTATCCCCCAGGCGATTCTCAACATGCCCACGTCCACGTCGCTGTCTCCCACCGCGGCGACCTGAAAGCAGTGGACGCCGAGCTTCTCGCAGAGCCATCTGACGGCAGCCCCCTTGTCCACCCCCGCGGGCCTCACATGTATCGCGTAGCCGCTGGACTCCACCACGTAGCCGCCCCCCACGGCCGCCGCGATCTTTCCCACGGCGTCCTCCGTCACGGGGATATATGCAAGGTCGTACTTCCGGCATTTATTCTGGGGGCTCGGCGCCGCGGCGCCAGTGGCCAGCACCGCTTTGTCTACGGCGGCCATGTCGCCGCTACACAGTTCGTGAGTCTCGCCGTCGAGGTATATAAGGCAGCCGTTTTCGGCAACTACGTCCCTTATGCCTAGGTACCTGGCTATGGTCAGGGCGAAGTCCAGCCCGTTCGCCGTGGCGAGGACAACGCGCAGGCCTGCGTCACGCGCCCTCCTAAGCGCCAGGAGAGCATCCGCAGACAGCTCATACGTGTTGCGGCTCAGGGTCAAGGTCCCGTCTAGGTCCACCACCAAAACCCTACAGTTCACAAA
>Ga0197142_1004513_pt1 | contig 11223 bp, 8 predicted proteins | sample GBS60_MetaG_FD_148614 | JGI IMG/M metagenome (GOLD analysis project Ga0197142, IMG submission 148614) | Sediment microbial communities from Great Boiling Springs, Gerlach, Nevada, United States - GBS 60_MetaG | ecosystem: Environmental > Aquatic > Thermal springs > Hot (42-90C) > Sediment... | reverse complement strand
TCGCTATTCAACTCGGATTGCCGCTGAAATCCGAGATTTTGACCCCCTGGTTTTCATTGACCGCAAAGAAGTGCGACGGATGGACCTTTTCATTCAATTTGCTCTGGCAGCAGCAGATTTAGCCGTGGAGGATGCCGGGATTGACAAGGCTTTACTCGAGGGCGATGGCTGTGGCGTCTATGTTGGAAGCGGTATTGGCGGTATTGGCCAGATTGAGGAATGGCACAAGGTGCTGCTTGAAAAGGGTCCGGAAAGAGTTTCTCCTTTTTTCCTTGTGGCCACGATTATCAATGAAGCTTCGGGTCAAATCTCAATTCGCTATCGCTGTCGTGGACCGAATTCAGCCACGGCCACGGCCTGTACTACCGGCCTTCACGCTATTGGCGATTCCTATAGAATCATTGCGCGAGGCGAGGCAGATATTATGATTGCCGGCGGTTCTGAAGCGCCCATAACTCCCCTGGGTGTGGCCGGTTTTTGTGCCATGAAGGCTCTGTCTGAAAGAAATGATGAACCGCAGCGGGCCTCCCGGCCCTTTGATGCCGAGCGGGATGGCTTTGTTATGGGCGAGGGTGCAGGTATCCTGATTCTGGAAGAATTGGGCCTGGCATTGAAGCGGGGTGCGAGAATTTATGCCGAGATAGTTGGTTATGGCATGAGTGGCGATGCCTATCATGTGGCTGCGCCTGACCCTGAAGGTCTGGGAGCCGCAGCTGTCATGAGACGGGCCCTCCAGGATGCTCAGCTCAGGCCAGAGGACATTCAATATATCAATGCCCATGGCACCTCTACTCCTCTCAATGACCGGATTGAAACGCAGGCCATAAAGAAGGTTTTCGGTGAGCATGCCTATCGCCTGGCTGTAAGTTCCACCAAATCCATGACCGGACATCTTCTGGGAGCAGCCGGTGCTCTTGAAGCCGGCTTTACGGCCCTCAGCCTTTACCACCAAATTCTGCCGCCAACCATCAATTATGAATTTCCTGACCCGGAATGTGACCTCGATTATGTTCCCAATCAAGCCCGCAGAGCTGAAATTAATTATGCCATGACCAATTCCTTTGGTTTTGGCGGTACCAATGGCTGCTTGATTTTAAAGAGATTCACGGAATAAATTAATCGAATTTGTTCAAACGCAAGATCAGATAAAACGGAAGCGATCAGTCAGAACTTTCCACTTGATAATTGAAGACCAATGGATTTGAAAAAAGGAGGGAAGAATGAACATTCTGGTTTTTGTCAAAAGAGTGCCTGACACTGAATCCAAAATAAGAATTTCTCCAGATGGCAAAGGGATTGTCGAGGAAGGGCTGAATTTTATTATCAGTCCTTATGATGAATATGCTATTGAAGAAGCCTTGAGATTAAAAGAAGCCAAAGGAGGGAAGGTCACCGCGGTTTCTGTTGGCCGGGAGGAAGCGCTGTTAATTCTGCGTAAATGCCTGGCCATGGGAGCCGATGAAGCTGTTCTCGTTAAAGACCCGGCTCCAGAATCCTTTGACGGCCTGAGGACAGCGGCCATCATTGCTGCTCTGGTCAAAAAGCGCTTTCCTGATTTTGACCTTCTTCTTTTTGGCAAACAATCCTTTGGTGCCGATAATGCGCAGGTGCCGGCCATGGTGGCGGAATTTCTGGGTGTTCCTCAGGTTAATGTGGTCGTCAAATTGATGATTGAAGGCCGGGAGGGAGTGGCCCATCGGGAAATAGAAGGAGCTCAGGAGAAGGTTGTCTTTCCCCTGCCCGCTGTTATCTCAGCCCAGAAAGGTCTCAATGAACCCCGTTACGAAACCCTGAAGGGCATCATGGCCGCCAAAAGAAAAGAAATTCCTATTATTTCGATAGAAACTCGGAATAGAAGAAGCTCTGCTGACACCTGGAATTGAAATTCTTAAAATGGAGACGCCACCGCTGAAGCAAGCTGGCCGGATGATTCAGCTGCCACCTGAGGAAGCGGCCAGAGAGATTGTTCGCTTTCTGAGAGAAGAAGCCAAAATCTTATGAGGGGGAGGAAGAAAAATGATTCTGGTTTTTGTGGAAAAGCGGGAGGGGAAAATTAAGAAGGCTTCGCTTGAGGCTTTAGCCGAGGCCAGTCGTCGAGCAGAAGAATTCAATTCAGAGGCAGCGGCACTGGTCATTGCTTCCTCTTTAGAAGATGAGGCCAGTTTAAGGGCCCAGGGAGCCAGGAAGATTTACTGGTTTAAAGGGGAGAATCTCGAGGCCTATTCGCCTGAAAGATATACTCAGGTCCTTGCTGACTTCATCCATGAGGTAAAACCAGAGGCCCTTTTCCTGGCCGCCACCTCTTTAGGCCGGGATCTGGCTCCTCGGCTGGCGGCTAAATTGAGGGTTTCCCTGGTTTCAGACTGCACGAAAATTTCTGTCCAAGATGGGTCATTTATTTTTGTTCGGCCTGTCTATGCGGGCAAGGCCTGGCTCACCCTGAAATTAAAAAGTAAACCGGCTCTGGCCACCCTTCGGCCCAACATTTTCCCTCTTCGGGAAGGAAAAGATGAAGAGCTGGCCGGTCAGGCCGAAATAATTGAAAGACAGGTAAGTGAGGACTATTACGGGCCTGCTTCAAAGGTCGTGGAAATTATCAGGGAGGAGGGGGCCGAGCTGGATGTGACTGAAGCTGAGGTCGTCATTTCTGGCGGCCGGGGCATGAAGGCGGCGGAGAATTTCAGGCTGCTGAGAGAATTAAGTTCAATCATTCCTCGCTCGGCTGTGGGCGCTTCCCGAGCCGCCGTGGATAGCGGCTGGATTGGTCATCAGCATCAGGTGGGCCAGACCGGGAAAACAGTTTGTCCCAATCTTTATCTTGCCTTCGGCATTTCCGGATCCATTCAGCATCTGGCCGGGATGAGTGGTTCTAAGGTTATTGTGGCCATAAATAAAGATCCCGAAGCGCCCATCTTTAAGGTGGCCGACCTCGGTGTCGTAGGTGACCTTTTTGAAATTATTCCGCCCCTCAAAGAGGAGCTGAAAAAAGCCCTGGCTGAATAAAACAAAAAGGTTTCTGGCAGAAGTAATAACCGAGAATGCTTGCGTAAGGATAGATAACTGCCGTTTCATGGGCCAAAAATCATAACTACCATTTAAAATATATCCCGCCAAATTAACAAGATATTTGGGCAAAAATTCTGTGTATCAAAAAGAAGGAAAAAATTTTTATGGATTCTCCCCACCTAAAAAATGTTTGTGTCACAATTAAAAAATGTTTGTGTCCCCTATTTTAGAGGGAGAGTTCGAGTAAGAAGCGGTTGGTTTCGGAGCGACTTTCGCCGACACTGGTCACAAAAATAGCCGGCTGATCAACGACCGGACATTTGTTTTCACAGATCCCGCAGCCAATACAGAGATCAAGGTCTATGACCGGAGCCAGGGGCGTCTTGACGGAACCATCAGGCCTTATAGTTTCCGTGCGAACAAGTTTAATGGCTTTGGGCGAGGTAGGACAGTGCTCCTCACAAACAATACAGGAGGCTCCCATGACATAGGGAAGGCATCGGTTTTTATCCACCCAGGCCGTGCCGATACGGACATTTATTTTTTCTTCAATGGTTAATTCCTTGATGGCCCCTGTGGGGCAAACCTGAGAGCAAAGGCTGCAATAATATTCACAGTAGCCGATTCTTGGTTTGAGCACCGGCGTCCAGATACCTTCCGGTCCGGCCTCAAATAGAGCCGGTTGCAGGGCATTGGTGGGACAGACTTTCATGCATTCCCCGCATTTGACGCATTTTTGAAGAAAAAGGGGTTCGGGAAGCGCTCCCGGCGGTCGGATAAGAGCGGGGTGAGCCCGGCGGCGGGCTGGCGTAATTTTAAAAAAAGGTGTGGCCACAGCCGCCAGGAAAGAGGTGAAAATAAGGCGGCGCCTTGAAAGATTAACGGTCGGGACAGGCTCTGCCTTCCAGCCCAGATGGAAGTCAATCGCTGCCGTCGGACAGATGGAAGCGCAGGTGAAACAATAAACACATTCCCGTCGACTCCAGTCTTCCTGAGGATAGGGGTTGGCCTGAGTCTGACATTGCAGGGTGCAGAGGTGACAATCAATACATTTTTCTTTATTAATCTTTAACCCCAGAAGATTCCAGCGGCTGATAAGGCCAAGCAAAGCCCCTAAAGGACAGAGGAGGCGACACCAGAACCTTTCCCGTGCCAGATTGAGGCTGATGGCCAGAAGAAAGAGAAGACCGAGGAGAAAACCCTGTTGAAAGGTCGAATTTATAGCCAGGGTGGCCAGAAACTGATTCCAGTAATCACCAAGCCGGGCTAAATTAATCTGATAGACAAAGGAAAGGAGCTCATGATTTATTTTAGCCAGCCAGGGAAGGAAAGAGGTGATGAAGGAGCGATAGAGAAAGGAGAAGGGATCAAGATAGCCCACCAGATCCACAGCAAAAATGGCCATAATTAGAACAATAAGCAGAAGGAGATATTTGAGATTCAGGCCACTCTGACCGAGTTTTCTGGGTTTATGCAACCGGCTTTTTTTGAAGAGAAAAGAAAAAAACTGGTGAATGGCACCGAGGGGACAGACCCAGCCACAGAAAACCCGGCCGAGAAGGAGGGTTAAAACTATGGTGATCAGAGAAAGCCAGAAGGCAGTAAAAATGGCCCTTGAAGCCAGGGCTGTGGTCAGACCAAGAAGAGGGTCAAAATGGAAAAAGATTTCCACTCGGCCAATGGTATCTTCACCCGTGAAACGGGTATAAAAAAGAAGATAAAGAAAAAGGGCAAAGAAAAGGAACTGGCTTGAAATCCGGCTTATCTGAAGGAAACGATATTTTTTAGATCTTTCTTTTTTCAAGGCGAAGCCTCTCGAAGTTTATTTCACCCAGGCCTCTTTCCTTCGCCAGGGGGAGATAGGCCAGATCCTCTGGCTTCAGATCAAAAAAGGTGGTGGCAATGCTATCAACCGCAACCGGATCAACGCCAGCCACGACCATCTTCTGAAGCTTCACATCGGAGAGCCGGCCTCCCTGAGGTCCATTTCGGAGAAGAATGCGATAGGCATCCATAACTGTCAGGACTGGTTTGAAAAAAGCGGCTAAATCAACCATGGCTTCATCGAGCCTCTGATGGAGCTGATTGCGAGCACCGCCCAGGGCTCCGAGCCAGTTTTTCATGCCCAGGGTGAGGCGCGACAGGGAATGATGTTTGGCAATGGGCACATTGATGATTTTGTCAGCTTCGAGAAAATCGCTGAAGACCTCCCATTCTTTAAGCCACACACCATTGATGGCTGTTTTTCTTAATCGATAAGGATTTGGCAGAAGCACCCTGGCCCCGGCCGCCTTAGCTGCAGCCTCAATTCCCGAGCGGGGAAAACAGCGCTGAGGCGCATTGGTGGAGTTATCGGTGACGATGACTTCTTTCGCTCCAGCCTCCAGACACATCTCGACCAAGGCTCGAACCACCTCGGGATTGGTGCAGGCGGCCAGCTCAGGTGTTCTATCCCAGCCAATATTCGGTTTAATCACGACCTTATCGCCGCGGCCAATAAAGCGTTTCATGCCCCCAAGGAGTTCGATCGCTTTTTTGGTGATAGCTGCCGGGTCATCGCCTTCAACCCAGGCAATATCAGGCCAGGAAGAAGCCTGGGCTTGTAGCCAGCCAGGCATTTTGAGCATTAAGCTGCCTAAAGCGAGATCTTTCAGAAATTCCCTTCGTTTCATGGCGAACCTCGAAAGACTTCAGCCTTTACCCAAGGATTTAATATAGGCAATGATGCCTTCAAAGATGCCTTCGACCAGCAATTGCCGGTACTTTTTCTCTTTCAATCTGGCTTCTTCCTTCGCGTGGCTCATATGGCTCACTTCCACCAGAACCGAAGGCATTTCACTGCCTATGAGGACCCAGAAGGGTCCACCCCGAACACCCAGATCCTGAGCATCCGGGTAAGCTTTTCTTACACATGATACCAGATTCTGCTGGATTTTTTCAGCTAATTCTCGCGATTCCAGAGCCTTGGAGTGACGGAGGATTTTTCTGATGGTTTCAGCCATTTGATTGAGAGTCTTGGTAGAGGTGGCATTTTCGAGTGCCGCCAGCTCATTTACATCAGGCTCCTGGCTGAGACTGAGATAAAAAGTCTGGATTCCAGAGCGATTCCGGTTGGGGTGAGAGTTGACGTGAAGGCTGATGAAAACATCGGCCTTCTTCTGGTTAGCAATAACCGTTCTGTTTTCAAGAGGGATAAAAATATCGGTTTCCCTGGTGAGAAAAACCTCGAAACCAGCTTCGATTAGTTTTTTCTTTAAATCAAGGGCCAGGTCCAGAACAACCTCCTTTTCCTTGAGTCCGCTGCGGCCAATACATCCTGGGTCCGTACCTCCATGACCAGGGTCAAGCACAATGGTCCTGACTCCAAGGCCCAGCTGCCGGGCCAAAGTCCAGCCTGCCCGGGTTGGTTGGGGCGGGATGACAGGTTTTTCTCCGGCTTCAGGGGCCACCGGTTTCTGGGCCTGACCTGGTCTGGGATAAATATCAATGACAATGCGGAAAGGGTCATAAAGGGTAAAAATATTGGTCCTTTCAATCAAACGCCAGTCGAGATCAACCGTCAGCCTGACAATTGTCGGTGTTCTCTGGGCCAGACGAATTCGCGTTAAATAGGCTGTCTCGACCGTTATCTGTTTGCCATGAAGAAGGGGATTGAGCTGGGCACTCAGAACATCTACAGCCAGCCGATCCGGCTCCCGCAATTCCAGGGTGTTATATTCCCTGACCTGACTGCAATCAATAACAATACGGGTATGGGTGGGATGGGTGAAGGAGCGAAGGTCATAGACTTCGCCCCGGTTCTGAGAAGCTTCAGCCCTTTTCTCCTGGATAGAGGAAATCTCGCCCTGACTCTGCAAACCGGAGGGATAAAAGGGATTGCGAGAAAATAAATTTCGAAACGCATAATAAAATAAATTGCCAGAGGCATAATTAAATATGCGAGGGGACGAATAATAAAATAAACTGCAAGACTCATAATGAAATAAATTTTGAGATGAATGAAATAAATCAGCCGCCTCCATAAAAGAAAGATTTTCAGAAAAAAGATGGGATTGAATCCGGCTCTCCGAATTGAGTTCAGATGAAAAGGCTTTAGTAAATCCTGCAAAATTAACCGGGAGAATATAACAAAGAATTAAGCTTTTCAGAAACAGATACAGGAAAAAATAAGAAATTATCCTCCTGCTAATCTTTCCCCCTCATCTTTTATTTTTCCTTCTGAGCAGCATTTAACTTCTGCAAATCAATTGTTTCATCTTCTGACCTATTTTTATTCTCTCTCACAGCCTCTTTTCTTTCTACTGACTTTTCTGATTTCTGCCAGAGCCAAATTATCGAATTTGCTCTTCTTAGATTATCAAATTCTTCTCAAATCACTTATTTCTATTTTTAATTTAATTTCTAATCTATTTTTATTAACTCCATTTTCCCGGCTAACATATTTTTATTAAATCCCCTTTGTCAATTGACCTTTTTTATCGAATTTTCTTTTTCAGCTAAAATGTTCTGGTCCAAACTTAACCTCTTTTTGTAAAATCTTGCGGACTGACCAGTTTATAATTTCCTGCTTCCTATCCTTTTCTAAATTCATGTTCTTTCATCAATTATTTGTTCCTGAAACTTCTATTAAAAATTTTTTATTCAAAGGACTTAATCAGGCTCCATATTTTTTGAGCTTGCCCGAAGCAGCCAGCAGAAGCGGCATGATGGCCATAGCCGGTAGCCGGCCAAGAGAGCCCTGAGCACAGTTTCTTTCAGTAAAAGCAGGTAAATTATCAGCAGGAAGATATGGAGATAAAATAATCAGGGGATTGGGATGCCAGGAATGGGCTTTCATCAGAACCGGGGTCGAATGGTCGGAGGTGATGGCGAGAACCTCGGGTTTCAGGGCTAAAAGATGGGGAATGATCCGGTCGACTTCTTCAATGGCCGCCACCTTCTTTTCGAGCTGGCCATCTTCACCGGCCGAATCGGTCTTCTTGAAGTGGAGATAGAAAAAGTCATAGGATTCAAAATATTTTTTCAGGACGGTGACTAAATCTTCAGCCGCCGGTCCGACATCCACCACATCCATACCCAGAAGCCTGGCCAGACCTTTATACATGGGATAATTGGCTAAGGCCAGGGGCTTAATTTTGTAAAGGTCCTTCATCGAGGGAATATGCGGAAGCCGGGAAAAGCCGCGGAGAAGAACTGTGTTGGCAACGGGCTCATCCTTGAGCCTGGCTGTAACCTCATTAATAAAGCTATTGACTATGGCCGCAGTACTTTCAGCTTCAGGAACAAGAGCTCTGGCCGGAGCCGGTGGCTGACCCTCTTTCTGGGGATCGGCATCGCTCAGGGCATCGCTGAGACCTTCGCCTCGAAACCGGACAACAAAGCGGTGTTCTTTTCCAGGCACTATGGTCACCTCAACTCCTTCTAAGGAGCTGATTTCTTTCTGGATTTTCAGGCAGAGGGCCTGATTGACTTCGGTGGGAATCCGGCCAGCCCGGCGATCCGAAATCAGACCATTCTTTAAAGTAGCGAAATTGCCTCGGGCGACAAGGTCCTTCGGCCCGACCTCAAGACCCACACCGAGGGCTTCAAGAATGCCGCGGCCAAGCTGGTATTTAAAGGGATCATAACCAAAAAGAGCGAGATGAGATGGACCGCTTCCAGGAGTAATGCCAGGAAAAATAGGGTCAGTCAGGCCACAGCTTCCCCGGCGGGCTAACTCATCCAGGTTGGGGTGACTCGCCCTTTCGAGCTCCGTTCGACCTTCAATGGGCAGTCCACCAAGACCGTCAATTACCAGAAGAATGATTTTAGCCGGATTGACCTGAGTTAATTCTCGAGCTAATTCTTCCCAGTTCATTTTCACACCTTTTTCAAAAAAATAAACTATAAAAGAATAGACATGAACCGTCAACCTGATTTTAGCCTCCCGCATTGAAGGAATCATCCCGGCCGATTTTATTTTGATTCATTTTTTTGTCGAATCAGGAAGGACAGGCTCTGAATTATGAGGAACAGGAGAGAAACCAGATGAAGCAGAGACTGAACAAGCAAGAATAAGAACCATAGCCGAAAGGGATATGAACTGAACGGTGAGAAAGAGGAGACAGGAAAGGAGGGAAAATAAATGAACGAGGAGGAAAAAGACCTGAAAAAGACGAGTAATGATTGAACGAGCGGGGTGATAATTAAACCAGGATTAATGAAAAGAATTTATTATGATCTGCCCCCAAGAGACAATAAAAATAATCCTGAATTGAATTAAGATTAACTGAAAATAAGTCTAGGTGAAAATGAGGTAAAGTGGGATCAGGAAAAAAATTTATGGAGTTGCCACATTTCAGGGCTGCTGCTAAAATCAAAGGATGAACAAAGTTTTCATTCTCGATTTTGGTTCACAATATGCCCAGCTTATAGCCCGCAGAATCAGGGAACTCGGAATTTATGCAGAAATTCATGCCTGTAATGTTTCTCCTTCTTTTCTTAAAAAAGAATCGCCTCAAGCTTTAATTTTTTCCGGTGGCCCCCGCAGTGTTTATGAGCCGGGCGCTCCCCTAATTTCACCTGATGTCTTTGATCTGGGAATTCCTGTTCTGGGCATCTGCTATGGTGCTCAAATGATAGCTCATCTTTTAGGCGGCCGGGTCGAAGGGGCCAGGAAGAGAGAATACGGATTGGCTGAGCTCAGGTGCCTTGATCATTCGGGCCTGCTTTTTGAGCTTCAGGAAAATTCACCTGTCTGGATGAGCCATGGCGATAAAATCAAAAAAATTCGAGCTGGGGTGGCTTCAAGAATTGTTAACGAGGTTGAAGGAGTCAATCGGGTTGTCTATGATATTACCACCAAGCCGCCGGCGACGATTGAATGGGAGTGAAGCTCAATCATGGAATCAACTTTTATTCATCTACATAATCACACCGAATACAGCATCCTCGATGGAGCTCTTCGTCTTGAAGACCTGGTGGAGGCGGCCTTCCAGGCCAAGATGCCAGCTGTGGCCATCACTGACCATGGTAATATTTTCGGAGCTGTCTCCTTTTTCAAACTGGCTAAAGCCCGCGGGATTAAACCCATTCTGGGCTGTGAGGTTTATCTCGCCCCGAAAAGCCGCTTTGACCGCAGTGCTGATGAGGCTCACAATTATCATCTGGTTCTTCTGGTCAAGGATAGCCGGGGTTATCGTAACCTCTGCCAGCTTTTAACCAGCAGCTATCTTGAGGGCTTTTATTATAAACCCAGGATTGACAAAGAAATTTTAGCCCGTCACAGTCAGGGCCTTATCGGCCTTTCGAGCTGTCTTAAGGGAGAAATTGCGGTTCATTTAGCTCGAGGTGAAGAAAAGGAAGCTGAAGAAGTTGCTTCGACCTATGCTTCCATTTTTGGTCCTGGAAATTTTTATCTGGAATTGATGGACCATGGACTGCCTGCCCAGAGAGAAGTGAATCAGGGACTCGTCAGACTTTCCAGGCGGCTTGGTCTGCCCCTGGTGGCCACCAACGATGTCCATTATTTTCGCCAGGAAGATGCCGCCACCCATGATGTACTGCTCTGCATTCAAACCAATAAGAAATTGAGTGAACCTGATAGATTACGCTTTGGGTCGACCGAATTCTATTTTAAATCGGCAGCTCAGATGGCCCAGATTTTTGCTGAGGTTCCTGAAGCCCTGGCCAACACCTTCCATATCGCGGCTCAATGCCAGTTCGATTTTCCCCTGGGCAGCCATTTTCTCCCCCGCTTTGAACCACCCGATGGGTCGCCCCTGGAACAATATTTTGACCGGGTAGCCTGGGAAGGCTTTGCCCGGCGCAAGGAACTTCTCCTGGAAAAGCAGCGACGGGGAGAGTTGAGCCATCCTCTTTCTGCCTATGAAGAAAGATTGAAGAAAGAGATAGCCCTGGTTAAACAGATGGGCTTTGAAGGCTATTTCCTGATTGTCTGGGACCTTATTTCCATGGCTCGCTCAAAGGGAATTCCCGTTGGCCCTGGGCGAGGTTCAGCTGCCGGGAGTCTCCTCGCTTACTGTCTGGGAATCACCGATATTGACCCGATTGAATATGACCTGCTTTTTGAAAGATTTTTGAATCCGGAAAGAATTTCCTTACCCGATATTGATATTGACTTCTGCGGCCGGCGTCGCGACGAAGTTATCGAATATGTTACGCAGAAATATGGCCGGGAAAATGTTTGCCAGATTATTACTTTCGGCACCATGGCCG
>Ga0197142_1004512_pt1 | contig 11230 bp, 6 predicted proteins | sample GBS60_MetaG_FD_148614 | JGI IMG/M metagenome (GOLD analysis project Ga0197142, IMG submission 148614) | Sediment microbial communities from Great Boiling Springs, Gerlach, Nevada, United States - GBS 60_MetaG | ecosystem: Environmental > Aquatic > Thermal springs > Hot (42-90C) > Sediment... | reverse complement strand
AATGGCGCCCACAAGGGTGAGCAAGGCGGTGACGGCGAGGCCGCGGATCTGGGGGAGAATGCCCGCCCGGAGCAGGACCGAGGAGGCGATTACCCGTACAGTAAACAGCGGTTGGTCGAGCCCGGCGACGCCGAGCGGCACCACCGTGACATATTCACGAGATTCGAGCAGGACTTCGCGGAGCCGATCCCAGAGTCGCCGGCGACGCCATTGGTCGAAGCTCTCCGTCGAGCGGTACGTCACTCGCGGCCGCGCGGGCGAGGAAGAGGCCAGAATGCGACCCGAGGCGTCGCAGATCTGGATCTCGACGGCGGTCCGCGAGCTGGCGAGGAGCTTTTCAAGCGTGGCGTCCCACGCCGGATCCCGCTCGAGGAAGGACGTCCACAGCGCGACCGTCTCGGCCAGCGTCTCCGGCGGCGGGGAGACGGCCAGCGTTTTCCGGTTGAGCGAGTCCAGCAGCAGGTTGCGAACCTGAAACGCGATCGATTTGGAGCTTTCGATCGCATCCTCGAACTGTGCGCCGGCGGTCAAGCCGAGCATGGCAGCGCCTTGGAGGACCGCCATCGCCGCGACGAGGCCCACCAGGGAGAGCCGCAGTCGGGAGCGGAGCGAAATCGAGCGCGGGCGGCCGCCCAAAGGTCGCCTCAGCCCGAGGGGACTTCGCCATCGGATGCGCAGGATCATCGCGGTTTCCCAAGCGGGCCGACGGAGGCAGCCGGCCGGTCTGTCATCCGCCTTGTTGTCCCCCTTTTCCGCTGACGCCGTACTCTTTGAGTTTGTTGAAAAGCGTCTTGAGGCTGATGCCGAGGATTTCCGCGGCGCGCGTCTTGTTGCCGTTGGTGTGCTCAAGGGTCGACAGGATCAGCGCGCGCTCGGCCTCCTCGACCGTGATGCCCACCGGGAGGGTCAGGTTGCCGGCCGGAGCCCGGCAGACGGCGCGGGGGCTGCCCTGGGCGCCGGCGAAGCCGGGCGGCAGCAGCTCCGGGGTGATGACGCCCTCACCCGCCAGCACGACGGCGCGTTCCAGAACGTTGCGCAGCTCGCGCACGTTGCCCGGCCAGTGATAGCGGCGGAAGCAGTCGAGCACGGCCGAGTCGACGCCCGTGACCCGACAGCCGTTTTTCTGGTTCAGATCGCCGAGCAGGGCCTCCACCAGTTGCGGCAGATCCTCCAGGCGATCGCGGAGCGGCGGAAGCGCGATGTGCAGGACGTTGATGCGGTAGTAGAGGTCCTCGCGGATCAGATTCCGCTCGACGAGCTGTTCGAGGGGACGGTTGGTGGCGGCGATGATCCGCACATCCACCTGGATCTCCTGCTTGCCGCCGAGGCGCCGCACACGGGAATCTTCGAGCACGCGCAGCAGCTTGGCCTGTGTGGCGATCGGCATCTCGCTGATCTCGTCCAGAAACAGCGTGCCGCGCTGGGCGAGCTCAAAACAGCCGGCGCGCCGCTCCAGAGCACCGGTGAAGGCCCCCTTCTCATGGCCGAACAGTTCACTCTCAATCAACGGCTCGGGCAGGGCCGCGCAGTTGATGGCGACAAACGGCCCGGCGCTGCGGCTGCCGTACTGGTGAATCGCGCGCGCCACCAGCTCCTTGCCCGTGCCGCTTTCGCCGGTGATGAGGACGGCGGCTTTGGTGGGCGCCACCTGGCGGATGAGCGAGTAGACCTGCTGCATCGCGCGGGAGCTGCCGACCAGATCCCCCAGCACGCCCTGGTAGCTGAGCTGGCGCTGGAGCCGCTCGGCCTGTTCGGCCAGCCGGCTTTGCGAGGCGGCGCGTTCGAGCAAGACGCGCAACACGTCCCCTTTGATCGGCTTCTCCAGGAACCAGAAAGCGCCGAGGTCGTGGATGGTGGCGATGGCGTTTTCAATATTTCCGAAAGCGGTCAGTACGATCGAAGTGACCCGGGGGCCGCGAGCCGCGAGCCGCCGGAGGAGCTCAAAGCCGTCCATGCGCGGCATGATCAAGTCAGTGATCAGCACGTGCGGTTCGAACTCGCCCAGCTTTTCGAACGCCTCCAGGCCGTCGGCGGCCGTTTCCGTGGTGAAGCCCCAGGCGGCGATCATGCTGGCCAGCCCGCGCCGCTGGTTTTCTTCGTCGTCGACGATGAGCACGCGCGTATGGGTGGCGCTCATAGCCTCGGATATGGCAACAGTGTAGCGCTTGGCTGTTAGAATCGGAGAGGATCCGGCCGGTGTGGGTTCGGGCATCGCTGAGGTGTCCCCGACCCGCCTGTAGCAATTCACGGACCAACGCACGGTTCCTCGGGAGGTCGAACGGTGCTGGGCGATCCGAAAATCATTGACCGCCTCAACGAAGTGCTCAAAGCAGAACTGACCGCCATCAGCCAGTATTTCTTGCATGCCGAGATCATGGAACACTGGGGCTATCACCGCCTGTCGGAGGCCCTCAAGAAGGAATCGATCGAGGAGATGAAGCACGCCGAAGAGCTGATGGAGCGAATCCTGTTTCTTGAGGGCATGCCGCGCATGCACGAGCTTTTCCCGCTGCGCATCGGCGACAACGTCCGGGAGCAGTTGGCAAACGATCTGGCGCTCGAGCTGGAGGCGGTCGATCGGCTCAACCGGGCGATCGCCGAGGCATCGGCCGCCGGCGACAACGGCTCGCGCGAGCTGTTCGAGGCGATGCTCGAGGACGAAGAGGAGCACGTCGATTTCCTCGAGGCGCAGCTCCACCTGATCGAAGAGGTGGGGCTGGAGAAATACCTGGCCCAGCAGATCGGTGAAGAGGAACCCGAAGAGCACTGAGCGCGGGCCGAAACGTGGACGGGCGCCGCAAGAGGGGTGGATGAGGCCTGTCGTCCTGCTCTTGGCCGGGTTGGCAGCCGCCGGAGGCCTTCAGGCACAACGGGAACTCTCCGGGGCGGCGCGGGCGAAACTGGCTCTGGAAAAGTTGAACGTGCTTGGCACGGTGCTGATGATCGCCGCGCACCCGGACGACGAAAACACAGCTCTACTGGCCTACTTTGCGCGAGGGCGACACCTGCGTACGGCCTACCTCTCGCTGACCCGGGGCGAAGGAGGCCAAAACCTGATCGGACCGGAGCAAGGAGAGCTGCTCGGCGTCATTCGCACCCAGGAGCTGCTGGCTGCCCGGCGCGTGGACGGCGCCGAGCAGTACTTCACGCGCGCCGTCGACTTCGGCTATTCCAAGACGGCGGAGGAGAGCCTTGCGAAGTGGGGGCGCCAGGAGATCCTCGGCGATGTCGTTTGGGTCATTCGCCGCCTGCAAGCCGACGTCATCATCCTGCGCTTCTCCGGCACCTCGCGCGACGGCCACGGCCATCACCAGGCGTCGGCCATTCTGGGCAGGGAGGCTTTTGAGGCGGCTGGCGATCCGAGCCGCTTCCCGGAGCAACTGGCCCATGTGAAGCCGTGGAGGCCGCGGCGGCTCTTCTGGAACGTGTTCTCGTTTCGTGCGGGCCGCTTCAGCGACGCCGGCGACATGCCCGAGCGCATCGATCTCGATCCGGGCCTCTACAGCCCATTGCTTGGTTTCTCCTTCGCCGAGATTGCAGGAATGAGCCGAAGTCTGCACCGCAGTCAGGGCTTCGGAGCCCCGGAAACACGCGGCTCGGTGCGCAACAGTCTCGTGCTCGTGGCGGGCGAGCCCGCCGCACGGGACCCCTTCGACGCGATCGATACGAGCTGGAACCGCGTGCCGGGCGGCGCGCCTGTGGGTGAGCTGCTGCGGGAAGCTCTGCGGCGCTTCGATCCGGATCACCCCGCGCAGGCCCTGCCGCCGCTTCTCAAGGCGCGGCCGCTGATAGCCGCCTTGCGTGACCCTTGGGCTCAGGTGAAGCTTGCCGAGCTGGACGAGACGATCGCGATCTTGAGCGGGCTTTGGCTCGACGCAGCGGCCGACCGGCCCCGGCTGCTGCCGGGCGGAGAGGTCAAAATCGAGGCCGTGGCGATCAACCGCTCGGATTTTCCATGGAAGCTCAAAGAAGTGGAGGTGGACGGAGCCGGCCGGAGCGGCGAGGAGGCGACGCTCGCCTACAATCAACCGCTGCGCCGCACGCTCGCCTGGCGGGCGCCGGCCGACATCCCCTACAGCCAGCCCTTTTGGCTGCGGGGCGAGCGGGAGGGCGAGCGCTACCGGATCGAGGATCCGGAATGGATCGGGGCGGCCGACACCCCGCCGGTGCTCACTGCGCGCTTCCGCCTGATGGCGGGGCCGGAAGAGATCGTTCTCAAGCGGCCGGTCCTCTACCGCTACGTTGACCGCACCCGGGGCGAGCTTACCCGTCCGCTGGCCGTGGTTCCCCCGGTGGCGGTGCGCCTGGCGCGCGGCGCGGTGGTGATTCCGGTGGGGCAGTCGGGGAACGTGGAGGTCGAGCTTGCGGCGAATGCGCCGGAGGTCGCCGGCGAGGTGTGGCTGGAGGCGCCGCAGGGCTGGCGGACGGAGCCGGCGCGGCAGCCTTTCAAGCTCGAGCTCACCGGTGAGCAGGTGAGCCTTCGCTTCACGCTGGCGGCGCCGGGCGAGACGTCTCGGGGACGGCTGAGGGCCAAGGCGCGAGTCGGAGGGGTCGAGATCGCCGCGGGGACTTTAACCATCGACTACCCACACATTCCCCCGCAGACCCTGGCCCCTCCCGCGCAAGCGGCGCTCGCCGCCGTCGAGGTGAAGACGCTGGCCCGCCGGGTCGGTTACGTGATGGGAGCGGGAGACCTGGTGCCCGGCGCCATCGAGCAGCTCGGCTGCCAGGTGCGGCTGATCGAGCCGGAGGAGCTGGCCCGGGGCGATTTAACCGGCTATGACGCCATCGTCACAGGCGTGCGCGCCTACAATGTCCGCCCGGACTTGCGCGCCAACCTGCCCCGGCTGCTGGCCTATGTCGAGGGCGGCGGCACGCTCATCGTGCAGTACAACGTGCTGGACCGGCCCACCAGCGAGGGGCGCGATCCCTTGGCGAGGATCGGGCCGTATCCGCTCAAGATCGGCCGAGGCCGGGTAAGCGTCGAGGAGGCTGAAATGCGCCCGCTCCGGGCCGATCACCCGCTCCTTTTGACGCCGAACCGGCTTTCAGCCGAGGATTTCGAGGGGTGGGTCCAGGAGCGGGGGCTGTACTTTGCCGAGCAGTGGGACAGCCGCTATGAGCCGCTCTGGTCGGTCGGCGATCCCGGCGAGGAGCCGCTCGAGGGTGGAACGCTGGTGGCCCGCTACGGCAAGGGTGTCTTCATCTACACGGCGCTTTCCTGGTTCCGCCAGCTTCCGGCCGGCGTGCCAGGGGCCTACCGGATCTTTGCGAACCTGCTGAGCGCAGGGAAGGTGTTGCCTTGAGGCCGCCGCTTGAGGAACCCGCCCCGCGCGAGGAGCCGCCTCCGTTTCTTGGCAGTTGGCGCCGCGTCTACGCGGCCGTGCTCTTCTATCTGGCCTCCCTGATCGCCCTGTTTTACCTGTTCGGGAGGCTGTTCACGCCGTGAGACCGCTCGACTGGTGGATCCTCGTCGGATCGCTGGTGCTGGTGGTGGTCTACGGGTTGTGGCGCTCGCGGGACAGCGGGACGGTGAACAAGTACCTGCTGGCGGGCAAGACCATGCCCTGGTACGCCATGGCGCTCTCCATCATGGCGACGCAGGCGAGCGCCATCACCTTCATCTCGACCACCGGTCAATCCTATGTCGACGGCATGCGGTTCGTGCAGTTTTATTTCGGTCTGCCGCTCGCCATGGTCATTCTCTCGGCTACGGCGGTGCCCATCTTTCATCGGGCCAACGTCTACACCGCCTACGAGTACCTGGAGCAGCGCTTCGACGCCAAGACGCGGGCGCTGGTGAGCGTGATCTTTCTCATTCAGCGGGGCCTCGCCATCGGCGTGGCGCTCTATGCGCCGGCGATCGTGCTGACGGTGCTGATCGGCTGGCCCGACCGGCTCACCACGATCGTCATGGGTGGTCTGGTGGTTCTCTATACCACCATCGGAGGCATCAAGGCGGTCACCTGGACCGATGTCCAGCAGATGGTGGTCATGATGACGGGCCTGCTGGCGGCGCTGGTGACGGCGGTGTGGCTGTTGCCGGCCGAGGTGAGCTTCCGCGAGGCGGTGCACCTGGCGGGCGCCTCGGGCAAGCTGAACCCGGTGGTGACGCGGCTGGACTGGAACGACCGCTACAACCTCTGGAGCGGGTTGCTCGGCGGGATGTTCCTCGCCCTGGCCTATTTCGGCTGCGATCAGTCGCAGGTGCAGCGATACTTGACGGGTCGCTCGATCGCGCAAAGCCGGCTGAGCCTGCTTTTCAATGCCGCCGCCAAGGTCCCGATGCAGTTTCTGATCCTGTTCATCGGGACGATTGTGTTCGTGTTCTACATCTTCGAGAGGCCGCCCCTGGTGTTCCAGCCGGTGGAGCTGGCGCGGCTGGAGAATGCGGGTTCCGGCTATCGGCGCGTGGCTGAGCGCTATGAGGCGGCGTTCGAGCAGCGCCGTGAGGCGGCGCGTGGGTTGCTCGAGGCCAGACGGCAGGGAGACGCCTCTCATGTGGCGCAAAGCCTCGAACGCTACCGGGAGGCGCACCGCGAATTCGAGGCGGCGCGGGAGGAAGGGCTGCGCCTGGCTCGCCAGCAGCGTAACCAGCCGGATTTCAACGACACGAATTATATCTTCCTCGGCTTTGTCACCCGCTACATGCCGGCGGGGCTCGTCGGCCTGGTCATGGCGGCGATCTTCGCCGCGGCGATGTCGAGCATCTCGGCGGAGATCAACTCGCTGGCGACGGTGTCGGTCATCGACATCTACCAGCGCCACTTCCGGCGTCAAGCCTCCGACGGGCATTATCTGAAAGCGGCGCGGCTGGCGACCATCTTCTGGGGCGCGTATGCGGTGATTACGGCTGAATTCGGTTCGAGTTTGGGAGCGCTGATCGAGGCGGTGAATATCTTGGGCTCTTATTTCTACGGGGGTCTGCTCGGGGTCTTCGTGCTGGCCTTTTACTTCAAACAGGTGACGGGAAACGGCGCCTTCTACGGCGTGCTGGCCGGAGAGGCGGCGATCTTCCTGGTGGCGCAGCTGACCGGGATTTCGTTTCTCTGGTATAACGTGGTGGGCTGCCTGGTGGTGGTCGCCGTGGGGGTGGGCCTGAGCCGACTGGAGCGGGCGGCTCGGGCGAGGGTGCGGGCATGACGGAGCTCGAAGAGTTGCTCGAACGGTTTCGGCGCGGTCCGGACGTGGTGGCGGTGGCGGCGACGGGCGTGGCCGGCTCGCAACTGGATTTTTCGCCCGCGCCGGGCAAATGGAGCATCCGCCAGATCGTTTGCCACCTGGCCGACGCCGAGCTGGTGACCGGCGTGCGCTTGCGAAGGGTGATTGCCGAGGAGGAGCCGGTGCTTGAGGCGTTCGATCAGGACGCCTGGGCGCTACGGCTCGGCTACAGCCGGCGTCGGTTTTCCGCCGCCCTGGAATCGTTCCGCCGGCTGCGGGGGGAGAACTACGAGCTGCTGAGGGCGCTCGAGCCGGAGGCTTTCGAACGCCGCGCGCGCCACGCCGAGACCGATCCCCTGAGACTGATCGATCTGGTGCGCAGCGCCGCGCAGCATGCCGAGGCGCACGCGAGGCAGATTCTCGAGATCCGCGACGCCTACCGGGACCGACAGGCGGGCGGAGGGTCCGGGGCCTGACTCGCGATCATTCGTATCCGATGCGCACGGCGCATGAGCCCGTGCAGAGCTCGGTTCGCGTGGTGGAGTTGCCGCGGGTGACGAGCAGCCAGGCGCTGACGATCTTCGGGCCTCCCTGAGGACCGCGGAAGATGAGCAGACGGCTTTCGTTGGCCTTCTCGTATTCACCCCACCGGCGCGTGGAAACGATCCGCAGCCCGCGGCCGTTGTTTTGGGTCGAACTGACCGTGATCAACGTGCCGTCGTCAAACATCACATAGACGGCGCAACTGGCCGAGCCTCGGCAGTCGGCCCGGTTGTTGCCGTCGACGTCGATGCGGCGCATTGTCCTCGAGGCAGGGTGCTCCCAGATGCGGGCGTCGTCCTGCGTCTGGCCTGCGCCGAAAAAGAAATTGAATTTGGAGAATTCAAAGGCCGGCGACTCGATTTCGATGGTGCCATCGCGGACGTGGACGGGAAAATCCTGGGGAGCAGCGGTGCCGGCGGCAAAGATCAGCACAGCGGCAAGCAACTGAGGTCTCATGGTCTTGACTGGAGATCAGAGGTACTTGCGCAAGCGTAGCACATCCGCGCGTCGGCTATAGCGCAACCGATCCTCGGGCGAAAAGCGCTCCTCGAGGGCGGCCCATGCGGCCGCGGCCCGCCGGGAGACCTCACCGCGGTCCCGGCCTGTGCGCGCCAGTACCGCCCAAGCCTTCCACTCCGATTCCCGCTGTTTCCGGGCGGCGAAGCGCTCGGCGGTTTGAGCGGCGAGCTCGGCTGCCCGAGCGGTTTCGCCGGTTTCGAGCAGAACTTCGGCGCACAGCAAGCGGAGGCTGTCGGCAAGAAAGGGGTCGTCGGGCGCCGGCCGGCCGTTGAGCAGCTCGTTACAGCGGGGGCGCGCCGCCCGTGCGGCTCCCGCCTGAACGGCTAACGCCAGCTCGAGCTGCATCTCCTCCGGGGTGATCCCGCCGGCCGGATTCGTGCGGTAGAGGCGCATCTGAGCCAGTTGACGCCGGGCCTGGTCCAGGCGGCCCATGAACAGATAGGTCCAAGCCTTGACCTGGGCGGCGGAAAACAGAAGGTGCCTCAAGTTCTGTTCACGTCCGTAGGTCTCCGTTTCGGCGAAGGAGGCGAGCGCCTCCTCAAACCGGCCCAGGCGCGCCAGCACCAGGCCGAGCGTGAGGCCGGTGTAGGCGGCCCCGATGCGGCTGCCCGCCTTGCCGAAGTAGTCCCGGCTGCGCTGATAATGCCGGAGCGCCTGGGTGAAATTTTCCCGCCAAGCCTCAATGGAGGCCAGGGATTGTTCGGCCTGGGCGATCTCGAGCGCGTTGCCTCCGCTTTCGGCCAGCTCCTGGACGCGAGCGAAGGTGGCCGCGGCGGCATCCAGATCTCCGGTGTTGCGCTGAGCCCGTCCGAGCAGCACCAAAGCGCTCACCAGCGGATGGCGCGCGTGAGAGGATTCATAAAAGCTGACCGCTTCGCGAAGATGCTCAAGCGCTTCGGTGGAGCGGTTCGACATGACGAGCAGGCTTCCGTAGTTGGCCCTGACGAGGGCCTCCATGCGCCGGCTGCCCAGGCGGCGCGCGGCCACGAGAGCCTCCTCGTAGCTTGAGGCGGATTCGGCGTAGTTGCCCGCGTCGAGGTAGCAGTTGCCGATCTCGACCAGGGCGCGGATGTAGAGCGTCTCCACGCCTGTCAAGCGGGCCAGCCGGGCCACTTCCTTCACCATCTGTTCGGCGCGGCGGGTCTCGCCCGCGTCGAGCAGAAGGCCCACGATCTGCAGCTGCGCCTTGATCTTCTGCGGCTGGTTATCCGCGGTTTCGGCAGCGGCGATGACCTTGTCAAGCAGCGCCTGAATGCGGCCGCGGTCGCTGTCGCCGGCGCGGATGGCAAGCAGAGCTCGCTGATAGTCCACCTCGGCCCGACCCTCGAGGTTGCTTGAGGCTTCATACAGCGCCTCGGCGCGCCGCAGAGCCTCTTCGGCGGCCTGGCGGTTGCGCTGTCGCGCCAGGATCGTGCCGGCCAGAAGGTGCGCAGCGGCAAACTGCTCGTCGGCGGCGATCGCGCGTTCAAGCGCCTCCAGCGCCTGGGCCGGCTTTTCTGCGGCGAAGTAGGCGCGCGCCAGATCGAAGGCGGCGAGGGCCTTCTCCTCGGCCGGCACCAGTCGCTCGCGTTCGGCGAGGTTGCGAATGGCCGTTTCGTGTTCGTTGGTCAGGCCGGCCCGGATGGCTTCGACCAGCAGAGCGTCGGCGCGGCGAAGGCGGCGCGCGCTAGAGGAGGCCGCGCGGAGCAACTCCTCGCGGGCGCGGTCGGGGTAATCGAGAGCATTCCATGCCTCGGCCAGGCGGGCATGCGCAAGGGCGAAGCCCGGATCGAGCGAGACCGCCCGGGTCAGGGCTTTGCTGGCCTTCAGCCAGGTGCCGTCCTGGAGTGCGGCGATGCCCTGCGCGTACCAGCGCGCGGCGCGCGGATCGGGCCGATAGGGGCGCGTGCGCCACCAGACGGCGAGCGACACCAGTAGGGCCACGAGGACGAGCGCGGCCGCACCGAGCCGGATGCTGCGCCGGGTCAGGGTCAGGCTCAGGCTCCGGCTCGGGGACGCTCGCGGCGGGGTAAGTTGCGGCGTATCGCTGAGCGCCAAGGTTTGAGAGATCGCGGGGTCCGACCAGGCCGGCAGCTCGCTCAAGAACTCCTCGGCGCTTTGATAGCGCTGGGCCGGGTCTTTGGCCAGCAGGCGGAGCACGATGCGGTCGAGCTCCGGCGGGCAAGCCGGGTTGAGGTGCGACGGCGGGGGCGGGTCATGCCGGAGAATCTGGGCCAGGATATCGGCCAGCGACTCGCCGCCGAAAGGGCGCCGGCCGGTAAGGCACTCATAGAAGAGGGCGCCGAGCGAAAACAGGTCCGTCCGTTGGTCGACGGGCCGGCCTCGGGCCTGCTCCGGCGACATGAACGCCGGGGTGCCTTTAATCTGCGCGCTGAGGGAGTGTCCGGCCCCGGTGATCGTCTGGGTGTGATCCGAGGATGGCGAAACGACCCGTGCCAGGCCGAAATCGAGCACTTTGACCTGATTGCGCGCGGTGATGCGGATGTTGGCCGGTTTGATGTCGCGGTGGATGATGCCGTGACGGTGCGCTTCGCGGAGGGCCTCGGCGACGGCGCCCGCCACGCGCACGGCCTCGGCGACGGCAAGCGGCCGGCCGGCGACGAGCTCGCTCAGGTTCCGGCCGTCGACGTACTCCATGACGATGAACGGCTTGCCGTCGGCGGTTTCCCCGTAGTCGTAGACCTGGGCGATGTTGGGGTGGTTGAGCCGGGAGGCGGCGCGGGCTTCCTGCTCGAGCTGGCGCTTGGCCTCCGGCGAGTCCACGGCGCAAAGCTTGAGGGCGACACGGCGGCCGAGCACGCTGTCATGGGCCTCGTAGACGACGCCCATGCCGCCCTGGCCCAAGGGCCGGGCGAGCTGGTAACGGGATTGCCCCTCCCCGGCCATGTCCTTCTTGGAGAAGTGTAGCAGGGGCAGGGCGAACGGCGCGCCGCTTGACAGAGCGGAGGATTTCGGTTCAAGCCCTAGCCGGCCGCCCGAGCCAGTACGTCTGAGAGATCGCCATTCA
>Ga0197142_1004511_pt1 | contig 11238 bp, 9 predicted proteins | sample GBS60_MetaG_FD_148614 | JGI IMG/M metagenome (GOLD analysis project Ga0197142, IMG submission 148614) | Sediment microbial communities from Great Boiling Springs, Gerlach, Nevada, United States - GBS 60_MetaG | ecosystem: Environmental > Aquatic > Thermal springs > Hot (42-90C) > Sediment... | reverse complement strand
TTGCAACTTTGAAAAATTTCTTGGAAATTTCTTTTTGTTATTTTTCACGCTTGCAGATTGTAAAATATTCAAAATTCTTTTGTAGTATAACCTCACAACAGAAGAAAGAAATCTCTCGTAGTTTTGAGAATGTGATTTTTTTCTTCCTTATTTTGAAATGTAGTTATAAAAATGCAATGAAAAATTTAGGTATGGCTCAAAGGGAAGTTTTAGCAAAAATTTTTGAACTTTGTATAGAGATTATTTTAGCTGATTGCAACAAGGTATAAAGTGGTAATAAGTTTATTCTTATGCTGTCGATTTGTTTTATTCATGCTTTCCCTCTGAATTCCGATATGTGGAGAGAGCAGATGAAGTACTTTTCCGCGAAAGCAAGGTGTATAGCAGTTGATTTACCGGGATTTGGTGGAACCCCTCACGATACTATATCAGAAAATCCTTCTATGCATGAATATGCCTTGTATGTTGAAAGAATTATTCAGGGTATTGTCCAAAAAGATAAGGGGCATAAGTTGTGTATTGTTGGACTTTCTATGGGAGGATATGTCGCGATGTATATTATAAGGAGAGGTTTTGTGGTTCCGGATTTTCTCGTTCTTGCAAATACAAGGTCGCAAGCTGATAGTGAAGAAGCTAAGCAAAGAAGATTCAAAATTATAGAGGAGATAGAAAAAAGGAAAAGCATCGAACCTGTTATTTCTGCTTATTTACCTGCACTTGCCCCTGATGAGGGAAAATTAAAAGAAGATATTTTGGATATGGTAAAGCTCACTTCACCGGAGGGAGCAAGAAAAGCTCTTTATGCTATGGCTACGAGAGATGATTCTACTGATTATGTGAAATCTTTTCCCGGGAAGCTTTTATGCATAGGTTCTGAAAAAGATACGCTTTCTCCCCCTGAGGTTGTTAGGTCTATGTGTAGAAACGATAAAGAATTCAAATTCATAGAGGGTTGTGGGCATCTTTCTGCTATGGAAAGACCTGATATCTTTAATAAAATCCTTGAGGATTTTTTGGAGATTAGATAGTACGAAAAAAAACATTTTTTGTTTTAACTTTTATCTGTTATGGAAGCCAAAGATAAAAGAGAAAATATGGAGAATAGGCAAGCAAGTCTTGAGAATATACTCGATTCTCTTTTTGAGAGGATAAAAGATGTTGTAAGTTCTGAGACGATAGTGGGCAAGCCAATAACAGTCGGGAAGGCTCACATAATTCCTCTTTCTAAGTTGAAAATAGGTTTTATGGCTGGTTCTCGCTCTGAAAAAGAAATAGGAGCATCAGGAGGTGCTATTTCTGTTGAGCCAATAGGATTACTCGTTATAACAGATGAAGGACAAGCAGTTTTCCATTCCACAGCCAGACCTCAATCTGCTCTCTTGGAGAAAGCCATAAACCTCATTCCAGATATAGCAGAGAAGGTCTTACCTGAAATAAGGCAAAGATTGAGGTCAAAAACAGAGGAGAAATTACCATCAAAAGAGTAGTGAAAAATCAAAGTTTTACTTTTTAAAGGAGTTTTTTTACTTTTTCGGAAGAGAATTTTATCTTTTTTAAATACATAGTAGATGAAAAAATGTCTTGTCACAGGCGCGAACGGGTTCGTAGGGGCAAATGTAGTTAAAGCTTTAATTGAAAAGGGATATCAACCAATAGCCTTCGTAAGACCAAATACAAATCTTGAAAATCTGAAAGGCCTTGAAATTGAGATAAGAGAGGGGGATATAAGAGATGTTGATTCAATTAGTAAGGCTATGCGGGGTGTGGATTATGTTTTTCATGTTGGGGCAACATATCTATTTTGGGCAAAAAATACGGATTTGTTTTACGAAACAAATGTTAAAGGTACTTTGAATGTAATTGATGTGGCATTAAAATCTGGTGTTGAAAGAATAATATATACAAGTACAACGGGAGCAATAGGGTTATCGCGAGATTTAAATCCAATAGACGAAACAGCTCTTGAAAATCCTCCTGAATGGTATTTTGACCCATGGAAATTGGGAGACCATTACTCACGCAGTAAAATTTTAGCACAGAAAGAAGTCATCAAGAAAATAAATGGAGGAGCTGATATAGTAATTGTTTGTCCTTCTGCTCCAATAGGTTGGGGTGATTACAAGCCAACTCCAACTGGTCTTCTCATCCTTAAATTTCTTAATAGAGAAATTCCATTCTATTCAGATGTAGGATTTTCTTTTGTGAACGTAAAAGATGTTGCTGTGGGACACGTTCTCGCACTTGAAAAAGGTAGGAAAGGAGATATATACATTCTTGGAGGACATAACATGTTTTTATCTGAGTTTTTTGATATTCTTTCTCAAATAACCAGGTTAAGAAAACCTTTGAAGTTGCCTCGCAGAATTTCTTCTTTTTTGGGGCAGATTGTTGGATTTGTTCTTGAAGTGTGGGCAAAGATTTCTGGGAACCCACCGTTAATAACGCGTGCGCAAGCCAGGGCTTCACTTCTTAATCTCTTTTATTCATCTGAAAAAGCAAAAAGAGAACTTGGATACGTTATATCTCCCATTGAAGATGCAGTCAAAGATTCAATAAGGTACTTTTTACAGAAGGGAATGGTCAAAAGAAAAATAAAAGAAAAGATTGAATCAAAACTCTTATGATTTTATGTTTTGCTCTCACAAAATAAGGTTAATTAATCAATAAAAAAATAAAAAAATAAAAATAAAGATAAGATTTCAGCTCTGTTTTAAAAGATAACAAACTGAAAAAGATAATAAACTGAAAAAGATAAAAACATTACATTTGTAGATTACATATAAGTTTTATGATTATAGTTTTGAAACCAGACATAACAGATGAACAGCTTGAAGCCATAGTAAAAAAGGTAGAGGAGATCGGTCTTGAACCAAAGGTTTTACAGGGGGAGTTCCTCAAAGTTATAGCATGTGTGGGTGAAGAGAGAAGGGAAGGGTTAAAGGAGACATTGGAATCTCTTTATGGAGTAGAGAAAGTTCTCCAAGTAATGTATCCATATAGATTGGCTGCGAAGGAAGCAAATCCAAAAGGGACAAAAGTTAAAGTTGGTGATGTTGTAATAGGTGGGGAGTATTTTGTAGTTATGGCAGGTCCGTGCTCAGTTGAAAACGAGGCACAGGTTATGAAAACGGCAGAGGCCGCCAAAAGAGCAGGAGCTAAGGTCCTAAGGGGAGGAGCTTTCAAGCCGAGAACATCTCCATATTCGTTTCAAGGGCTTGGAGAAGAAGGTTTGAAGCTTCTCAGGAAAGCTGCTGATAAATTTGGTATGCTTGTAATTACAGAAGTTCTGGACCCAAGAGATGTTGAGATCGTATCGGAATACAGTGATATACTTCAAATAGGGACAAGAAACGCTCAAAATTTCCCACTCCTTCGGGAAGTTGGCAACACAAGAAAACCAGTTTTGCTCAAAAGGGGAATGTATATGACGATCGAGGAATGGTTGCTTGCTGCTGAATATATACTTGCAGGTGGCAATCCAAATGTCATATTGTGTGAAAGAGGTATAAGAACTTTTGAAACCGCAACACGAAACACATTAGATTTATCAGCTATTCCTGTTTTGAGAGAAAAAACTCATCTTCCAGTTGTTATAGACCCTTCTCATGCTACGGGTAAGAGGAATTACGTCCCATCTATGGCTTATGCATCTTTTGCAGCCGGTGCAGATGGGCTTCTCATAGAGGTCCATCCAGAACCAGATAAGGCTTTATCAGACGGTGCTCAATCTTTAACTTTGGAGATGTTCTCTGATATGATGGAAAATCTCAGAAAAATGGCTTCTGTTTTGGGAAGAAAAATCTGATTTTTGTTTGTAAAATTCACAAGGTAAAAAAAATGGCAACTTTCAGAGAAAAAATAGAGCAGGGGAAAAAAGATTTTCTTATAACTTGTGAGATTTCTCCACCTCGTGGTCCAGATACTAAATCCTTTGAAGAAAGACTAAAAGGTGTAGCCGGAAAAGTAGATGCTGTAAATATTACAGATAACCCTATGCTTTCTGTTAGAATGAGTCCTGTTGTTGCTTCCTATTACGCTATAAAAAACGGTGTAGAGCCCATAATGCAGATGACTTGCAGAGATAGAAATATTCTTGCTATTTCATCTGACCTTATAGGAGCATATTCAATTGGAGTAAGGAACATCTTAACTTTGTGGGGAGATATGCCCAAAGATGATAAACCAAAAGGAGTTTTTGAAGTTGATGTATCTGGACTTTTAAAGCTTATAAATAACCTATCGTATGGGTTAGATTTCAGGGAAAATGAAATTAATTCAAAGTGTGATTTTTTTCCCGGAGCAGCTTTGAATCCGTTTGACCAGAATATAAAAAATAATGCAGAAACCAAAATATCGGCGGGAGCTAAATTTTTTCAAACTCAACCTGTTTTTGACCTTAACTCAATTGAAAACTTTATAAACTTTGTGGCAGAAAGAAAAATTCCGGTATTGCTCGGAGTAATTATTGTTCCATCTGAAAAAACTTTGGAAAACATAAAAAAATTTGCAAAAGGTATGGTTATCCCTCATGAGCTTGAAAATAACCTTGCAAAATATGACAAAAAGGAAGATAAAGAGAAGGTAGGAATAGATTTTGCCCTCTCACTTATAGAAAAAATAAAGGGAACAAAAGTTTTTAAGGGAGTTCATATTTATAGTCCAGCAAAAGAATCTCTCATACCTCAACTCCTACAACAAATTTGAAAAGTTCACCGTGTAAAAACTATACAAACTCATACTATTGATTAAGGCAAGGTTATTATTCGGGTAAAAGTCCGATTATACCACTTAGTATTTTATTTACCAGTTTATTTATAGCATAATTTTGATTTATCTTATCAAAGACTTTGTAGTATTCTGCATCAGCTAATCCTTGGCTTTGTTCCCATGAAAAACAGTTATCTCCTACCGATGCATAATAAGTTGTTATAAAAAGTGAATTATTTAGTGTTGGGTCAGAGAAGGCTATGTAAAGAGGACCATTGAGGACACAATCTTTTGGAATTGGTGTTGCATCAAGAACAGGATTACCAAATCTTGTAATATTTTCATTGTATTCAAGTGTGAAAATTTCTCCCTTGAAGTGTTCTTCATCTTTCCCTTGATCTTCTTTTTCAATTACAAAGAGATATTTTTCTTTGCCATCTTTGCTTATCTTCCTCACAAGCGGTAAAAAGTTTCTCAAACTCGTTGGATTTCCAAAGAAGTTTTGTGGAGAAAATGCTATTGCTGTTAAAGGAAGACTAAATCCTGGGATGTTTTGAAGTAATCCAATAAGTCCTGATAGAACTTTTAGATCGTTAGGAATTCTTATGCAGCCATCATTTTCAAATTCATAATCTATCTTTATTTTATTATTATCCTCAATTTTGCATTCTTTCTTTTGAGCTAATCCATCTCCCCATTTTTGCAAAAGAGAAGATAAAGGAGTGGGGTTAAGAATTGAACATAGATCTATTTTTATAGGCAAAACTCCTTCCAAAGCTCCTTCTATCATAATTTTTGAGGCTTCTGATGTTTCTTTTTCTTCGCAAAAGCTTTGGTAAAAGTTATTGAAGTTATAAAAGAAATCTGCAAGGTCTGTTGTTGCAGATATTTGCCAGAAACTACTTCTTTCTTTATCGAGTGTTAGCGTTTTTGGGTTATTAGCAAAGAAATCACCGAGCATAAGTAGAATCATTGATGTATCTTTTTCTTTTGTGAGTTCTTTTAGAAATCCGAGTGTGTATGTTAGGCTTATGTTGTAGTTTTGAGAATATGCGATGTCAAGAACTCCTGCTATCAAAGAAAGTAGAGAGTAGTTCAGATATGCGGATGGCTTTTTATAGACGGGAATTTTCTCTGATTTCTCTGGATTTTGAGGTATCCAGATTCCTAATGTTATTACCGGTGTAGATAACTGAAATTTTGAGGCTGCTTTTGTTCTCATTTCACAGTTTAGATCTATTATTTCTTTCAAATCTTTTCTCATAGAATTTACTTTTTGGAGGAAAAGTCCTATAACACTCTCAACAGATTGTCCCAAGAGATTATCAAGTTCTTCAAGGTGTTTTTGTGTTGCTTGGAGTTGTTGCTGTTCTTCCCCTTGCATTTCTTTGATTCTGGGAGCTTGCTGTGTTGAACTTTGTTCTGCTCCTAAGGAAATAAGTTGAGAGAGTAGATCGAGTGTTCCAAATAGGTCGGAAAGATATTTTCCCCACAGAGCTTCACAGTATAGTGTTGAATCCTTTTGGAAGCTTTGTAATGCTTCAATAAAAAGTTTTTTTGCTTCTGATACTTGACCTATTTCGAGATTATCTTTTGCTAATTCGAGCTTTTCCTGTGGTGAAAGAGTTGTTTTTTCCTCTTCTTGTTTTTTTTCTTCAAGGCTTTTTCCGCACGAATTCAGGATTGCAAGAGAAAAAACTAAAAGAAAAGGAAAGATAGCCACCGCCTTTTTTGATACGATTAATCCTTTGTTTCTGCTGGCCATATTCAATATTTTAAAAACTCTTTTTGTTTTTTCTGATGTTTTTATCATAAATTTGAGAATTTTTTGAAATTTTTCTGAAAGCTTACATTTTTATCTTGCAGAGGAGGTGAAAAAAATATGTCAATGTTGAAGATAGAGCAGGAAAACGGGAAAGGTTATATAATAGATATAAACCCGGCAACACTTGAAGTTATAGATAAGGTTCCCCTTGAAGACGAAAGTGAGGTAGCAAAGAAAGTAGAGAGGGCAAAGGTAGCTTTTGAAAATTGGTCTCAGCTTGACTTCGAAGACAGAGCAGAAATTGTATCTCGTGCTGGTCAGATTATACTTGACGAAATAGATGAGATAGCAGATCTGATCACAACGGAGCAAGGAAAACCTCTTGTTGAAGCTATAACTGCTGATATTATGGTCGCAGTTGATATTATAGCTTTATACTCAAAGCGCGGAAAAAAGCTCATTCAAGAATATGAAATACCTTTACATCTTTTCAAGTTCGTAAAGAAATCAAAAATAGTACCAAGACCATTAGGAGTTGTAGCTGTTATATCTCCCTGGAACTATCCTTTTGCTATTCCCATGTCTGGAATTGTTTTTGCTCTTCTTGCAGGAAATACGGTTGTCTTCAAACCTGCTTCTGATACCCCTCTTATCGGCTTGAAGATAAAAGAAATATTTGATAAGGCTGGATTACCCGATGGAGTTCTACAAGTTACTATAACTCGTGGAGCAGTTGCAGAAAGGGTTCTTTGTGCTCCGCCAATAAGAAAAGTAATATTCACAGGTTCAACAGAAGTAGGAAAGAGAATTATAAAAAGATGTGCTGATAATATAATCCCGGTTGTTGCTGAGCTCGGAGGAAAAGATCCGATGATTGTTTTTGATGATGCTGACTTTGATATGGCTGTGAAGGGTGCAGTTTGGGGAGCTTTCACTAACGCGGGTCAAGTTTGTGCCTCGGTTGAAAGGCTCTATGTTCACAAAAAAATAGCAAAAGACTTTATAGATGCCGTTGTTGAAGAGACGAGGAAAATAAGGGTAGGCAATGGAAAATCTCCTGATGTTGATATGGGACCTCTTGTGAATGAATCCCAACTCAAAACCGTTCAAGAGCATGTTATGGAAGCTATTGAAAAGGGAGCAAGAGTCCTTGCAGGGGGAGTAAGAAGAGAAGACTTGAAAGGGTATTTTTATGAACCGACTGTTTTAGTTGATGTTAATCACTCTATGACATGTGTAAGAGAGGAAACTTTCGGTCCGACTTTGCCGATTATGGTTTTTGAAACAGAAGAAGAAGCAATAAGACTTGCAAATGATACAAAATATGGGCTTACCGCATCTGTATGGACACGCGACCTGAAAAGAGGTGAGAGGGTCGCAAAGAAAATAGAAGCTGGCTCTGTACTTGTAAATGACCACGCAATGAGTTATGGGCTTGTTGAGACTCCATGGCAAGGTATGAAAGAAAGCGGAATAGGTAGGTCTCACTCAGATGACGGCTTCAAAGAATTCCTTTTCCCGCAACACATAAATGTGGAGCAAATCTCTCTGAAAAACAAACCTTGGGGGTATCCATATTCAAAAGAGAAATACGAGTTGTTTGCTATGGCTCAAAGGCTTGTTTTCAAAAAGGGACTTATGCCGAAAGCTTCTGAAATATACAAACTCGTAAATGAACTGAGAACGAACGAGAATTTCAGAAACATGCTCAAAAATCTAAGATAATAATTATCTAAGTTGTTTGTTGTAATATTTTGGAAAATCTGTAAAGGTTATTTATTAGGATACTATTGCTAATACTACTATCTTCTTTTTACTTGACGGATATTATTGATGTGCGCTATGATAAAGTAAAGGTTTGAAGTTTCCAAGAAATTTTAAAACTCAATCTTTCATTTTTTGATTTTAATTAAATTCATATTGCGGGAGTTAATGGTTCTAAAATAAAAACATATTCATACATAATAACTCAAACCAAACGAAACTTTCGAAAATTTTTCTTATGAAAATTTTTCTTATGAAAATTATCAAAATCCAAAACAGAATTTTCACATAAGAAGATAAAATTGGTCTATCTTTCTTTCTTTATTATTATTACTTTATTAATTATTTTTATTTTTAATTAAAATTGGACTTATTGTTTTAAGATGATACTCTTCATTATCAAATTTCGGTTATAAATGGGAAAAAGAGGAAGGATTGGATGATAATAAAATAAACAACAAACATGGGATAATTTTGTCAGATTATTCAAAAACTTATTCAAAAAATGAAACTCAAAAAAATAAAAAACAATCATTAGTCATCAGTTCTTAACAAATTTTCTCTTGAACAATGTAAGCAAAATAAGATCATGGGTAAAAATGTAAAGCACATAAAAAACAATAATTTTGTACTTGAACAGCCAAAAGTGAGATAGGGTTGAAATATTAAATTTAATTTTTAACAACGAACCTTTATTTTGTTATATTTTTTTATTTAATTATGGAAAAAGTCAAAGATATTTTACCTCACGGTGAAGGTTTTACATTCGTAGATGAGATAATTCAAATTGAAAGGGGTAAGCATATAGTTGCTGTCAAGAGAGTCAAAGAAGATGAGTTTTGGGTTCCTCATCATTTTCCGGGAAATCCTGTTATGCCGGGAGTTCTTATAGTAGAGGCTATGGCGCAAGCTTGTGCTCTATTGGCTCTTATCTCCTTTCCTGATTTAAGAGGAATTCCGTTTTATCTTGCAGGTGTAAAAGAGGCGAAGTTTAAAAAACCTGTTGTCCCACCTTCTCAACTTACTCTTGAAGCTTTTTTTGAAACAAAGAAGGGAAATGTCTGGTTTTTTGACGCAAAAGCTTCTGTTGATGGCGTTGAGGTAGCATCAGCAAAAATAATAGCAGTTAATGAACAGCAGAAAAAGTAGATGTTGTTATTTTTCGTTCTGTTTGGAGTGAATTCCCAGATTTTCTTTGAAAGTGCTACTATTTATTTTGATGGTGTAAGTTTTTTCTGTAAATCTGCAACAATATATCAGGTTGAGAAAGTTTTCAAAATAGATCTTGACGATGAAGTTTTAGATGTAAAAGTTCGCTCTTTATCTGCGCAAGCTCAAAACATAAGCGGTGAAATATCAGGTATTGGAATGCAATCTGAGTTTTTCTCGTTAGAAAACGGAATTTATTTTCGTAATCTATGCGTTTCTTTTTGTTCTTTAAGATGTCCGAACTCTATTAGGGCTGGCGAAATTTTTTTTGATCCTTCTGATGAAAAAATACGAGTTTCTTCTCCCAAGCTTAATTTACCTTTTTTAGCTTTACCTTTGTCTTTGTTTTTACCGAGAAAGTTCACATTAGAAGGAAAGTCACCGGGGTTTTCAAATCCGACATTTTCTCTTTCTCAAAAACATGGATTTATTTTAGGGACAGAGTTTTTTGTGCCTTTTTCATATTTTTTTTATGAAAGTATTTTGAAACCACTTGACCTATCGCTTTATCCTTTCTTCTTTTCAAGGACAAAAATTTTTCTCTTTGGTGGAAATTTTTCTTATTCTGGTAAATCGGTTTTTTTTGAAGGGGAAAACAATTTTGCAGGCAAAGATATTTTCTCTTCAAGGTTGAACTTTTTTGTTCCGGGAATTTTTGGATTAAATTACAAAATTTTTACTTTGAAATTTTTATCTACTATTCCAGCAAGCGTTGAGACTGCATCCTTACCGTTTTCATCTATATACCAGAATTTTTCAGATAATTTGAAAATATCTAATTCTTCCTCTTTATCTTTTCACAATCAAATTTTTTTCTATTCAAGTCATATTTCTGATTCGGTTTCTTCTTTTGGCTTTGGATTTTTTGATGGAGATTTAAATTTCAACAATTTCATTTTCGGTGTAGGGGGGGTTTTTGGAAATTCTGATGTTTTCGGATCGGACATTTTCGGGTTTTCTCCTTTTTTGAGAGGCTCTATTTATTTTTCTAATTTTTCTTTATCTGGCAGGTTTTTATTTCCTTACTTTGAGAAAGAATTTTTCAAAGATTTTTTTGTATTACCTTTTGTTCCCTTTTCCACTTTCAAGTTATCTGATTTCCTTTATCAGAACCCATTTTTATCTCCGGGTTTTCTTTCTCTTTCCTTTTCGTATGATTTTATGTATGATTTCGTTTTCTTTCATCCGTTTCTTTCTTTGAATTCACTTTTTTATTATCCTGGTCTTGATATTGTTCCTGAGGTTGGAGGAGAATTTATATTTTATCCTTTTTCTTTATTTTCTTCCTTTTCATTTCTGGGTGAGGATTTTGCGTCAGATGTGGGGGTGAGTTTAGATTTTGATTTTTTCTCTCCATCTTTTCGGCTTTTTTCTTTTGGTAAGAAAATTATGATTGAGAACGCATTGAATTTTCCTTTGAATTTTGGTAATATTGAATTGGATTTCAGCGGGGCTTTTATACTTACGAATTCAGCTTATAAATTTGCCTTTTCTTCTTTTCTACCTGATCGGCACAATTTTGAGGGATTTTCTTATATTTCTTTTCTCGGGAGCTTTTCGGATTTTTCTTTCAACTCATCGTTTTTGTTTTATTTGTCTGAATTTAAAACTTTGAGATTTGTTCAGTTCTCTTCATTTTTGAGCTATTACCTAAAAAAACTATGTGGAGATTTTTATTCCGGGATAATTTACAATTTTACATCTTGGGGTGAGCCAAGAATAAGTTTTGGAATGAGGTTGAGGTTGTGAATTTTAGAGGATGTTTAAAATTTTAGAACATATTAAATGCATAG
>Ga0197142_1004509_pt1 | contig 11242 bp, 11 predicted proteins | sample GBS60_MetaG_FD_148614 | JGI IMG/M metagenome (GOLD analysis project Ga0197142, IMG submission 148614) | Sediment microbial communities from Great Boiling Springs, Gerlach, Nevada, United States - GBS 60_MetaG | ecosystem: Environmental > Aquatic > Thermal springs > Hot (42-90C) > Sediment... | reverse complement strand
GCGCGCCGCGTGCCGTTCGGGGTCGGTGGTCAGCGCGGGCGGGGGCGCGAAGCCCTCTTCCAGTGCGCGGCGGTAGGTGTCGCCGTCCAGCCGCCAGTTCAGATGCACGAAGCGGTTGGCGAGCGGGGGCGAGAGTTCCCATCCGCTGGCGGCGATATCGGGCGGGTTGGCGGCGGCGACGATGCGCACCCCTGCGGGCAGGCTATGTGCCCCCACCTTGCGCTCCAGCACCAGGCGCAGCAGCGCGGCTTGCACCGTCGGCGGCGCGGTGGTCAGCTCGTCCAGGAACAGGACGCCCTGCTCGTGTTCTTCGAATAGGTAGACCCAATCGGGTGGGGCGAAGCGCATGCGCCCGTCGTGCAGCACGGGCAGCCCGTTGAAGTCGGTTGGGTCGTGCAGGCTGGCAATCATGGTGTAGACGGGGAAGCCGTCGCGCTGGAGGCTCTCGATGAAGGTCGATTTCCCCGTGCCGGGCAAGCCCCACACGAGCGCGGGCACGCCCCAGTAGCCTTTTGGCGTCGGCGTTGCCAACGCCAGCAGCAGCTCCGTCGCTCCTTCTGCCAAGACTTGCACTGCTATCACCTCTTATGGCAAGTATTGTACCTAAGGGTATCGGGTGGTTAAGGCTGATGGATCAGACTTGCAGACGGGGAACAGAAGCTTTTTCAGGTCAGGGATTGGGTGAACCTTAGACCTCTACCTTGCAGGCTAACATCTTGCTGATGCAAGTGGAAGCCCTGCGAAGTGGCTCACTTACCCTGGCACCAGATGCCTCTTCTATGCAGGCATTTTTGGGCATAGCAAGGTAGCCTTCTGCCTGCGAAGCCTCATGGAGTAGCTCCTCAAAAGTGGGGTATAATTCCCATGTGGCAATGGGCGATCCGTTCTCGGCTGAACCATCGTTGCCTGAGCTGGAGGAGCAAGGCAATCAAAGCGGAAGCACGCCAGCGCAATCCGCAGCGGAGGCACGCCGACGGGGCGACCAGCTGATGCGTGCTGGTCGCTTCGAAGAGGCATTCCGCTATTACCGGCAAGCCATCCAGCTGGAGAGCCATAACATCGAGCATTATCTCCATCTGGGCGATGCTTATGCCTATGCGGACCAGCCCGCGCGTGCCCTGGCGTTCTACCAACGCGCGCGTAAGCTCAACCCGCGCGACCCGGAACCCTACTTCGCCCTTGCCGAAATCTATCGGCGATTCGGACGATTCGACGCCGCGCTCGCCCACTACCGCAAAGCCATCGAGTACGGGGCGCGCAACGCCTTCGTGCTGTTCAAATACGCCGAAACCCTTGCCGTCTGCCAGCAGTACGCAGAGGCGATCGAGGTGGCGCGTGAAGCGGTGAACTGCGAACCCAGCAACGGTTTCTTCCGATTCTGGCTCGCTGACCTGCTGGAACGCTACGGCGAGGTGGCGGAAGCGATGCTGGAGATGGAAATCGCCACTTTGCTCAATCCCGAAGATGACTACTATCATTTCCGCTACGGACTGCTCTGCTTGGAGAACGAGTATCCCGAAAAAGCCATCGAGTCGATTCAGGCGGCGCTGCGCATTCAGCCCCAGAATGCAGTGTATCTCACCGTGCTGGGTGATATCTATCGCCTGCTGGGTGAGATGGAAGAGGCGATGAAGGTCTATCAGCAAGCGGGTGAATTAGACAGCTATGATATCGCGGAGCTGGAGCGCGCCCGCCGCTTGGGGGGTATCCAGTTCAACGGCTTGCCCGATGAATTCCTGCGACGGCATTATCGAGAGTGAGGAAGTCTCCAGCCTGCTAAGGTGACCAAACCCCATAATCCAGCACCATCAGCTCGCGCGGTGAGCGGCTCAGCACTTCGCAGCCCGTCTCCGTCACCAGCACATCCTCCTCGATTCGCACGCCGCCAAATCCGGGCACATAGACCCCCGGCTCAACCGTCAGCACCATGCCGGGCTGCAGCTTGCCCTTCTCGCGCGGGGAGAAGCCCGCACCATCGTGCACTGTGATGCCAATCGAGTGCCCCAGGCTATGGCGGAAGTAGTCGGCAAGCCCATGCCTTTCGAGGGTGCGCCGTGCGATTTGGTCAATCTGTCGCCCTGTTCTGCCCGGTCGAATGGCATCGAGGCTGCGCTCCAACGCCTCCAGCACCGCCGTATAAAGCCGCCGCTGCTCGCTGCTGGCGTAGCCGATGACCACCGTGCGCGTGATGTCGGAGCAGTAGCCGTGATAGCGCGCGCCGAAATCGAGGGTGACGAAATCGCCGCGTTCCAGCTTGCGCTCGGTGGGTCTGCCGTGGGGCAGCGCGCTGCGCTCCCCGCTAACCACCAGCGTCTCGAAGGCGGGGTAAGCCCCCTGACGCCGAATGTAGAAGTCAATCTCCATCGCGATGTCCCATTCGGCGACGCCGGGCTGCAACACGCGTTGCACATGCGCAAAAGCGGCGTCGGCAATCCCCACCGCTGCCCGAATCTGCTCTAACTCAAAGGCGTCTTTGACCAGGCGCATCTTCTCGACCACGCCCTTGAGCAAAACGGGCGCAATTTTGGCGCGGCGCAGGTGCTTGCGTAGGCTTTTGAGAAAGGCGATGGAGTTGCTGCTCTCGATCCCAAGCCGACGCACACCCCACTGCTGCAACAAATCGGCAAGCACCGCAGCCGATTCCTCCGCAGGAGTATAAATAGTGGTGGGGAGGTCAGGCACCTCGATGCCGATCTGCGTGGCATAGATGCCGCTGGTAATCAGATGGGCGTGCGAGGGGGTCAGCACCAGCCATGCGGAGGAGCCCGTGAAACCTGTGAGGTAGCTCACATTCGCGATGTTGGTAATAAGGGCTGCATCGGGCGCACGCGGCGCCTCAAACAGGCTCCGCATCAGGCGTGTCCGACGCTCCTCATACACCCTCAATCCAACGGCTTGATTTTGATGTTGCGGAACCATATCTTATTCCCGTGATTCTGCAGCGCGATATAGCCGGGGCGAGTCATCTGATTGTAGGGATACTTGAACTTGTTAGGTGTCCCGTCGGGATTGCGGTGTGGCTCCGTCCAGCGGCTCAAGTCCACCTCGTTCACCTTCTTGCCGTTCAGATAGACCACAATCTGGGTGTCTTTGCAGATAATGTGATAACTGTTCCACTCGCCAGCGGGTTTGACGGCGTTGGTGGTGGGTGCCTGAATGTCATAGATGGCGCCGCAGTCGTGGCGTGTGGGCTGCTCTTTGCCGTAGCTGTCCAGAATCTGCACCTCGATGCCAGTCTGGACAGGGTCGTTCTTGTCCCACACGCGCAGGAACACGCCACTGTTGCCGCCAGGCGAGACCTTGAAGTCGAGTTTGAGTTCGAAGTTTTTATAAACGCCATCTGCATAAATCATCCCGCTGCCCTTGCCGGTGCAGACCAGTGCGCCTTCCTCGACGCGCCATGCATCGGGCAGGTCGACTACACTCCACCCGCTCAGATCCTTGCCGTTGAAGAGCAGCTTCCAGCCTTCCTTTTGCTCTTCCTCGCTCAGCAGATTAGGAGCGGGCTGTGCCTGCGGCTCCTGCAGCGCAATGCCTACCATCGATAAAACCATCAGCACTCCTATCAGAAACAGCACCGATCGCATCTTTTGCCTCCTCAAAGGGAATTCGATGGGGTCATGTACGTTCCTGCCGCTATGAAGTCGCCATGCTGACGCACCGGGCAAAGTTGATGAGTGGGGTAAACTCTTGGTGTGGAGGTAGCGGGAGCGTGATGTTCATCAAGCGGCTATTTGGGCGGTTCGGGCGCGACTTGGGCATCGATCTGGGCACGGCGACGACCCTCGTCCATGTGCGGGGCAGAGGCATTATGCTGCGTGAGCCTTCGGTGATTGCCATCGATCAGGACACGCGCCGCGTGCTGGCAGTTGGCGAGGAAGCAAAGCGTATGCTGGGGCGCACGCCAGCCAATATCGTGGCGGTACGCCCGCTCAAAGATGGCGTGATTGCCGATTTCGAACAGACCGAAAAGATGCTGCAATATTATGCCAGCAAAGTGTCGCGCCACCGCTGGATCCCGCCTCGGATGGTGGTGGGCATTCCGAGCGGGGTCACGGAGGTGGAACGTCGTGCCGTGTTGCAAGCCGCGATGCGGGCAGGTGCCCGCGAAGCCTATGTGATCGAAGAACCGATGGCAGCTGCGATAGGCATCGGATTGCCCGTGGTGGAACCCACTGGCTCGATGGTGGTCGATATCGGCGGTGGCACCACGGAGGTGGCGGTCATCTCGCTGGCGGGCATCGTCGCCAGCCGCTCGATTCGCATCGCAGGCGACGAAATCGACGAAGCCATCGCCAACTACATTCGGCGGAGCTACAATCTCTACATCGGCGAACGAACTGCCGAGCAGGTCAAAATCGAAATCGGCTCCGCCTATCCGCTGGAGCAGGAGCTGGAGATGGAAGTTCGAGGGCGCGATCTCATCAGCGGACTGCCCCGCAGCGTTCGTATCCGCTCCGAAGAGGTGCGGCAAGCGATTGCCGAACCCGTGAACGCCATCGTGGAGGCGGTCAAGCAGACCCTGGAGATTACCCCACCCGAACTGGCGGCGGACATTATGAACCAAGGCATCGCGCTCTGCGGCGGGGGCGCGCTGCTGCGCGGATTAGATAAGCTGCTGCAACAAGAGACGGGCATGCCGGTCTGGGTTGCCAGTGACCCCACCTCCTGTGTGGTGCTGGGCACGGGCAAGGTGCTGGAGGAGATCGACACCAACCCGATGCTACGCAAGGTGCTTCAGACCGCGCAGGGCAAAAAGCGTTAGTCAAGGGGTGAGCCAAGATGAACCGACGCTCGCTCTGGATGCTGCTCCTTTTGGCAAGCACGGGGCTGGCACTCGGCGTCTACCACAATCATCGGGTGCATCACGGTCAGTCGAACCCCATCACGGCGCTGATACGGGCAACGGTTGCGCCTGTGCAAGGGGTAATACGCCAGCTCTCGGATAGCATCGGTGGGCAGCTACGGGCGATTTTTCTGGCACGGCGGACGCTGGGCGCGCATGACCGCCTGTTAGAAGAGAACGCTCGGCTGCGTCTGCAATTGAGCCAGATGGAGCAGCTTCAGCGGGAACATGCCTCGATGGCGGGCATCCTTCAGCTGCGTCCCTCCCTACCTGGCAGATGGGTTGGCTGCCGCGTGATTGCCCGCTATCCCCAAGCGGGGCAGCAGTCGCTAATTATCGACAAGGGCACGCACGACGGCATCCAGCCCGGTGCACCCGTTGTAGTTGGAGAGGGGCTGGTCGGAGTGGTGGTGCAGGCGGATGGTGGGCACAGCATCGTGCGCTTTCTGAACGCACCTCGCATCGCCGTGAGTGTGAAGGTGCTGAATCCGGAGAAAATCTCCACCGGCATCTGCGAAGGGCATGGGGAGTCGACCCTGCTACTCAATTTCCTGCCGCCTGAAGCCCCACTGCAACCGGGCGATCGGGTCGTGACGGCAGGGCTGGGTAGCAAGTATCCGCCTAACATCCCCGTCGGAACCATCGAGCGTGTCTGGCTCGACCGCCAATACTCCGTCAAAAAAGCGACCGTGCTACCCGCTGTGGATTTCGGCAGCGTCGAAATCGTGCTGGTGCAAACGAGAAAATAGGCGCTACGGGGTAGAATCAATAAGGGATTGCCCAGATACTGGAGGTGGAAGCCAAAAATGAAATTTTTCAGTGTAAAAGATCGTAAAATGGTGGAAGTGCCAGACAGTCAGGTGAGGGCGGTCAAGTATGAGCGCATCACCCGCTCTGGCAAGAAGCAGGTGCGCTACGCCCTGAGGAGTGAATACGACGGGCGCAGGCTGATCAAGTTTGTAGACGAAGCGACCTATAGGCAGTTTGCGGAGCAGGCACCGCAGGTGTTTTGCAGCAAACTTTATGCTCTTGCACGGGATAAAGGCGTGCCGTGGGAACAGCTTAGCCCGAAAGCACGCGCCGAGTTTGTGCTACAGAATGCAGAGGCGATTGCCGAATTAGATGATTTCCTTATCCACTATGAGAAGCGCATAGAACCTGTGCTGCGTGAGGCTGCTGCACAATGTGGGTTAGAGTGGGACAAGATGAGCGATGATGAGCGCGTCGCTTTCGTCACCGAATGGTTGGATGATTAATGCGCTATCGGGTTGTGTTCGACTCAAATGTGATTATTTCAGCAATTGGCTGGAAGGGAAAACCGCGCGATTGTCTTGTGTTGGCACGTGCTGGCATTTTGCAAGGATTAACCTGCTGGCACATCCTCGAAGAAGTGCGACAAAAACTGATTGCGAAGTTAGGTCTTTTCAATGACGAGTCAACTCGCTATATCGATGAGTTGACGGCTTTTCTGGAGGTGATAGAGGCGACAGGCAGTTTGCAAGGCATCTGCGAGGATCCGAAGGATGCAGAAGTGCTTGAGTGCGCCTTGGTAGGAGCGGCAACTCACATTTTGACAGGAGATAAGAGGCATTTGCTACCGATGAAACAGTTTGAAGGTATACCGATTGTCTCACCCGCAGAGTTTTTGCGGATTGTGGAGAATGACCTGAAATAATGTATGACCGAATCCGTCCCTCGTGGGTTGTACGAGTAGTGTTGTGGCAGGGCTGGGGCACGACGCTGCGGGTGGGACTGCTGCTGTGGGCATCCGCCGTGCTGCAAGGCGTGTTGGCACCCGCCGTTGCGCTCTGGGGAGCTATGCCCGACCTGTTGCTCCTGATGCTCGGCTGTCTTGCCCTGCGCTTGAACCCCGTTCCCGCAGCCGTCGCAGGCTTCTTCGCGGGACTGCTGCACGCCAGCATGCTGGATCAAACGGTAGGAAGCCTCATCATGAGTCGCATGTGGGCAGCCTTCGCAGTTGCCTGGTTGCCTGCTTTAGTGAATCGTTATCACTTGTTGAGTGCATGCCTTGCCTGCGCCCTTATGGTGCTGCTGGCTAACCTGCTGCTCTATCTAACAGCACCCAGCATCACCGGATGGGAGTGGTGGCGTGAGACGGGAGGTCTCATGGTGTATAATACATTACTGGCGGCGCCCGCCTATGGACTTCTGGGGCGAGTGTTGCCACGCTATCAGGAGGCGATACGATGAGAATGGAACTCAGCGCACGCAACACACAACAAACACAGAGGAGGAATGACTGCGATGACGCAGACCATGCTCGCAGAAGAGCGTAAAACCGAAGAGCGGAGCGCATATGCGATTGCTATCCGCCAGCTGGAAGCAGCTGCCTACTATCTCAATCTTGACCGCAGCCTGCTGGAGGTCTTAAAGCACCCACGCCGTGAGCTGATTGTCAACTTCCCCGTCAAGATGGATGATGGCTCCATTCGCGTATTCACCGGCTACCGTGTGCATCACAACCCGGCGCGTGGTCCCGCCAAAGGGGGCATCCGCTACCATCCCGAAGTCACCTTAGACGAGACGCGCGCGTTGGCGATGTGGATGACCTGGAAGTGCGCCGTGGTCAATATTCCCTACAGTGGCGCTAAAGGTGGGGTCGTGTGCGACCCGAAACGGCTCTCCATTCACGAGCTGGAGAACCTGACCCGCCGCTATATCACCGAAATCTCCATCATGGTCGGTCCCGAATCGGACATTCCTGCGCCCGACATCGGCACCAACCCGCAGGTGATGGCATGGATTATGGACACCTACTCCATGCACAAGGGCTACACGGTGCCAGCGGTGGTGACGGGCAAGCCGGTGGCAATCGGCGGTTCCGAAGGGCGACTGGAGGCGACGGGGCGCGGCGTCACGGTGGTCGCCCATGAGGCTGCCAAAATGCTCGGATTCGGGCTGGATGGCGCCCGCGTGGTGATTCAGGGCTTTGGAAATGTCGGTTCCGCCACCGCCAAGCTGATGCATCAAGCCGGCGCAAAAGTGATTGCGGTCTCCGATGCACGCGGCGGCATCTATAACCCGAACGGGTTGGACATCCCGTCGCTGCTCCACTGCGCCGGGCGCGACGGTTGTATCCAAGCTTATCGCGACGCCGAGCCTATCACCAACAAGGAGCTGCTGGAGCTGCCCTGCGATATCCTGGTGCCCGCTGCTGTTCACGGCGTGATTACCTCCGAGAACGCCCACAACATCCGCGCCCGCATTATCGTCGAAGCCGCCAACGGTCCCGTCACACCCGATGCGGACCGTATCCTGCAGGATAACGGCGTGCTGGTGGTGCCCGACATCCTCGCCAATGCCGGCGGGGTGGTGGTCTCCTACTTTGAATGGGTACAGGATTTGCAAGCCTTCTTCTGGGAGGAAGAAGAGGTCAACGCCCGCTTAGAGAAGGTGATGCGTCGCAGCTTCGAACATGTGCGCCAGGTCGCCGAAAAGAACAAGGTGGATCTGCGCATGGGGGCGTACATTATCGGGGTGCAACGCGTCGCCGAAGCCACCACCATCCGGGGAATCTATCCGTAAGCTTGGCAAGCGCAAAACAAATAGAAAATGGTGCGTGTGGCGTTGGGGATGTTGATTGGGGCGGCGGTGGGAGTGTTTGCCACTGCCGGCTGGTTGATAGCGCAACTGCTATTGCCCGGTGAGCCGGGGCTGGGCACCACGCTGCTGGTTTCAGGCGGTTTGGTGGTAGGTGGTGCGCTTATTGGCGGGCTGATCGCGTATTATCGCCAGCACCGACTGCCCCATATGCTGCCCCATTACCGTCGGGAGCATCTGCGCCTGCGCCAGTTAGTTCAGCAGCTGTGCCAGAACCTCACACGCCTCACAGGCATCAAAAGCAGCTATCCTGAACTGGATGAGATTCTGCGCAAAGATGCCGACCTGCGCTATCGCGCAACCCAACTGCGCTTGCAGATTCTCAAAGATGCCCAGCGCGGACTGACTTGGGTTGATCGTCTGCGCGCCGGCATCGAGTTTGTGGGTGAGGGATTCCCTTTTGCCACCGGACGCATCGATCGCACCGATTGGGTCTGGCGTGCCTACCGCATTAAACTGGAGCGCGAGGTGCAGCAGCTGGGACGCCGACTGGAACGCAATCGCGACGCGACCCTCGAAGAACGCCTCCTCTTCGCCTATCGGCAGAAAGCACGCGAACTCGCCAGCTTCCGCCAATTAGAGCGCACCCTGCACCAACTGGAGACCGAGATGAGCATCATCGTGGCGGGGCTGGAAAGCCTGCTGGTGGAGACCATCCGATTGAGCAGCCTGAAAACCCCTACACCTGCCCAACTGTCCACCGAACAGCTGCTGGAGCCGCTCCGCCAGCAGCTACGCGCCTTCGAACAGGCGATGCAAGAGATGGAGACCGCCAGCGAAGCGGAACCGCTGCACCTGGGGCAAGTCCCGCCGCCGAGCTAATCCCATCCTCACACCCGACGCCGCACCATGCCACCCTTGCCGACATGGCTAAAAGACCGTCGGGGCTTATGAATAAGGTATAACCTTCCTATGAAGCGGGGTTGAGAACATGGTAGCCCTTGAACAGAAGCGCAAGCTGAGCGTGGAGGAGTTCTGGCAGCAGTACGCGGGCAAACCCTACGAACTCGTGCGCGGAGAGGTTAGAGAGAAAATGCCAGCAGGATTGCAACATGGATTGGTTGCAATGTATATCGGGCATCGCATAGCAGATTTCGCGATGCAAACTCGCCTGGGCATTACGCTGGCGGCAGAAACAGGCTTTCGGATCAAGAGTCCCGAAGGCGACTCGGTGCGGGCGCCCGATGTGGCGTTCATTCGGCGCGAGCGACTGCCCCAGCCCCTTCCTGAAGCCTTTTGCGAGGTCGCCCCTGACCTGGTGGTGGAAGTCATCTCCCCAAACGATGCCTACTCCGCTTTGCGCGAAAAGGTGGACGAGTGGCTTTCTGCGGGCGTGTCGGTGGTGTGGGTGGTGGATCCGCAGCGGCGCGTGGTGGAGGTGTTTCAGGTGGACAAGCCGCTGCAGGTGCTGCGCGAAGGCGATGTGCTGACTGCGGAGCAGGTGCTGCCCGGCTTCCAGCTGCCTGTTCAGGAAATCTTCGCCGAGATCGAAGGCGACTAATAGGATATAATAGAGGGTACTATGGTCAGTGGTTACGATGCACAGGCACAAGAGGTCTGGCGTTGCGCGAAAGGGCGCGCCTTGCTGGAAGAGCGTTTGCTTACGCTGGAGGATCTCTGGTGGGGTGTGTGGTGCGTGTTGGCGCCCCGGTTCACGACCCTGAACCTGCCCGATTCGGTTCAGCAGGAGCTGGAGCGATTGCGTCAGAGCCAGCCTGAAGCCCGCGTGGGAGTGGACGAGCAGGTACGCGCCTTTCACAGGCGGGTGCGGGCGCGCTGTCAGGAGCATGGGCGTTCCGAAGCGACCCCTCACGACATGCTTGCCGCCTTGCTGGAGATGAACGACCCGTCGCTCCATTCACTGATGCAGGTGTGGGGCATCACGCCCGAGCAGCTGCGTTCCGCCCTGCCGAAGCCTGCTGTGTCCCCTCTGCCCGCAAGTGCCTTGCAAGCCATTGCACCCTACACCATCAACCTCAGCCAGCTGGCTGCCGAAGGCAAGCTCAGCCCCGCCTATGAGCGCGACGCCGAGCGCGAAGCGCTCGTGCTGGGGCTGCTGAGCCGCACCAAACCGAATGTGGCGCTGGTGGGTCCCGCTGGCGTGGGCAAAACGAAGCTGGTGGAGGACCTCGCCCTGCGCATCCACAACGGCGAAATCCCCCAGCTGCAAGGCTACATCGTGCTGCAGCTGAATCTGACCGCCTTACGAGCGGGCGTGCAGTATCACGGCACGATGGAGGAGAGGTTCGAAGCCATTCGCCAGACACTGGAACGCTATGGCGACCGGATTATCCTGTTTATCGATGAGCTGCACACGATTGTGGGGACGCAGGTCGGCGGGCAAACGCTGGACTTGGCGAACGCGCTCAAGCCGCTGCTGGCATCGGGCAAAATCCGCTGCATCGGCGCCACTACCCGTCAGGAGTATGTGGAGCATATCGAGACCGACCGCGCCCTCGCCCGACGCTTCCAAGTGGTGACCCTGCAGGAGCCGTCGAGGGAGACGATGCAGCGTATCCTGCGCGAGGTGCGCACCCTCTATGAACAGCATCACCGCGTGCGCTACCCCGACGAGACCCTCACTGTGATTCTGGACTTGAGCGAGCGCTTTATGCCCACGCGCCACTACCCCGACAAAGCCATCGACCTGCTGGACGCCGCAGGCGCATGGGTTGCGTTGCACGGCACAGGCACACCACCCTACACCGTGCAGCCGCAGGATGTCTATCGCGTGCTCGCGAAACGACTGCAAATCCCCGTCGAGGAGCTGACCCA
>Ga0197142_1004508_pt1 | contig 11248 bp, 10 predicted proteins | sample GBS60_MetaG_FD_148614 | JGI IMG/M metagenome (GOLD analysis project Ga0197142, IMG submission 148614) | Sediment microbial communities from Great Boiling Springs, Gerlach, Nevada, United States - GBS 60_MetaG | ecosystem: Environmental > Aquatic > Thermal springs > Hot (42-90C) > Sediment... | reverse complement strand
ATGAGCCTTTCTCTATCAGCGTTAATTTTAGGAAGATTAGGCTGAACTTCTAAGTTAAAGGGAATTCCCTTTTGCTCAAATAAAGATGAAAGAGCTTTATAGGCATTTTCAATTACATCATATATAGATATTTCTTCGAAGTTCCATTTAAGAGTTCCTGATTCAAGTTTTGAAATGTCAAGAATATCATTTATAAGAGTTGTTATTCTTTCACCTTCTGAGAGAATAATATCTAAGTTTCGCTCAATTTTATTTATAACTTTTTTATTTTTTTGATTACTCAAATCAAGATTTGGAATAATGGTATCTTTAAACTTTCTTTCTATCATTTCAACAAAACCAAGTATTGATGTAAGAGGTGTTCTTAATTCATGACTTACAATCGTGATGAATTCTGTTTTTAATCTATCTACCTGTTTTTCCTGTGTAATATCTCTTATCAGAATAACCGAGCCAAGAATTCCCTTTGCTTCAGAATCTTCAGCAAAGTATTCCTTTTTTATGCTTTTTGCAACTGCCTTACCGAATCTGTTTCTTGTAAGATTTATTTCTGCTGTAACTATTTCTTCTGTATTTAGAGATTTTCTTGATAATTCAATAAAATTTTTCCCTAATATTTCAATATTTTTACCCATCATCTCATGCTCTGCAAGCCCAAACATTTCTGATGCTGCTGGGTTTATATGATTTATAATACCATCTTTATCAACAACAATTAGTCCATCTGCCATATTGTCTATGATTGTAGTTAAATATGCCAAAGTATTCTGAAGTTCTAAGACAGCATCTTTAAGCGCATATTCGTAGCGGTCAAAGACTTCATTGATATTGTTTGCCATAGATTGCATTGTATTTGCTAAAAGTCCAATTTCATCATTAGATTTAATATCCACCTTTGCACTGAAATCGTGATTAAGAAGTTTTTTAGCATACTCAGTAAGTTCATTCAACGGTTGAGATATTTTATTGACCATAAAGTATGCAAGAAATACACTAAGAACAAAAATAGCTGATAACAAGGCTATCTGCCTTCCTATTACAGCCCACATTTTCTTGTTTATGATGTTTTTATTCATTCCAACATGAACAAAACCAATGGCTCCTTCTGTAATTGGTGCAACAACATCTAAAAATTCACCCATCCCTTGTATTGATATATCTTTTATTCCACTTTCATGAGTATCTCCTATTTCTAATATTTCAACAGGAATAGTGGGCATAAAGGTATGGGAAATTATCTGCCCTGCGGAATCTCTTACAAAAACATAGGAAACCCCTTCTATTTCAAGAAATTGGTCTATCATTGCTTGGACAGTTGCAGAGTCAAGATTTAGGATTGTCTCAACAGAAGATGAAGCTATACTGCTTGCTATAGCGGTACCCTTTGATTTATATTCTTCTTTTAAGTTGCCGTATAAATGCCATCCAGAAAAAATGCTTATAGTTATGAATATTATTAGAAAAAGAAAAATTATACTAATTAAAGTTTTCTGGAAGAGTTTGGACATTTTCATTTTTTCCACTCACTCCAGTCATTCAAAGGAACAAATTTGCCGTTCTTGTATGTTGTATAGTAAACCTTTTGCAAAGCCTGATGCCTTGTCTTAGAAAAACTTATTTTTTCGTCAATTCCTATATCCATGTCTTTTACGCTTTCCACAGTTTCTTTTATTTTTTCTCTCTTTACATCATTGCCTAATCTTTTAATTATTTCTACCATAACCTTTGCATTTAAAAACCCTTCGAAACTAACAAAACTGTATCTCAAAGGCTTATAGTCTTTATCAATTAAATCTGCAGGAATCTGAGGATTATATTTATCCATTAATTCCCTGTATTGTCTTACTGCTTTAAGTCCCATATCTTCGTAACTTGGAACAACCTGAGCATTTATTAAATTTTTTGTATAAACATTACCTGTTTTTCGTTCTTCTTCTAAAAGAAGGTTTATCATAAATTCACTACCTACAAAGGATACATTGGCAATAGGAACATCCCATCCTAAATTTCGAGCATCCCTTATGAAACCAGCACAGGCAGCATAGGCACCTACAGAAATTATTGCTTCTGCTCCAGAGTTCTTTAAAATTTCCACTTGTCTTATGAAACTGTCAGAGTACTTAGCTCCCCTTTTGTATGTAGCTTCACCAACTATTTTAAGTCCGTGTTTTGCAAGAGTTTTTCTTACACCCTCCCATCCGCTTCTTCCATAAGCATCAACTTGATAGAAAATTCCGATATTCTTTCTGCCAATCTTTATAAAATTTTCAACTAATCCTCCAGTTTCCTGTTCATAGGATGCTCTTAAGTTGAAAACATATTCATCGTAAGGTGGTTTTCTATGAGGCATTGCACCAGTAAAGGGGAAAAAAAGATAAATATTTTTATCACTGTTACTTTTCAGAATTGGTAAAATTCTTGTTACGGTAGGAGTTCCTACATAGTTAAATAGAGCAAAAACTTTATCTTCCTCTATAAATTTTATTGTGTTCTTTATCGTAGGTATAGGGTTATAGCCATCGTCATAAGCTTTTATTAAAATTTTCTTACCATTAATACCACCATTTCTGTTTATATGCTCAAAATAAGCAATAGCTCCTCTGTAAAGCTCTGAACCTAATCCTCCTGTAGGACCTTTAAAAGCTGCCGACATCCCCAAAACAATTGTATCTTCTTGTTGAGCAAAAATTGTAAATGGTAGCAAAATAAAGAAACAAAATAAAAATATAATTCTCAAAATTGCACTTGACATCTTTTTACACCATTACCTTCATCTCTTATCAATAAAAGAGTCTTGTTGTTTCTGCGACACCAGTTTTTAACATCATTTTCAAAGGTAGGACAGTCAGCTACAACTTCAAGTATATCGCCCTTTTTCATTTTTAATGCCTTGATCGTCATCTGAATTGTTGGTTGAGGACATTTTAAACCACGAGCATCAAATACAATAATTGCCATTGTCTAACCTCCTAGTGAACTCAAAATTCCTTGGATTTCTGATACTATCTGATCATAAGTAAAGCCTTCCAATTCTATTGCCTTCGAAGGACAGGATGCCACACATATTCCACATCCTTCGCAAATACTATCAATAATTTTTATTTCCTTCATATCAACTTCTATGGCTTTGTAAGGACATTGAAGCACACATATTCCACATTTTTTGCATATATTATAATCTATTTTTGCAATTGCTGCAGACTTTATTATTTTTTCTTTAGCACTAAGTTCTGCCATCAACTTACCAGATAAAGATAGAGAATCTGTAATAGATTCTTCAACTGTCATTGCTTCTTTCACTGAACCTGTTAAAAATACTCCATTTATTTCTTCGAATTTTGAGCTTTCCTGAATTATTGCAGGACAAAGAATAATAATGTCACAGGGAATTTTTTGATTTTTATAAAAAATAATCAGAGAATCCTCCTTTTTAACGGTTAAATCTTTAATTGATTCGTAACGGATTATTTTTACATTTTTACTTTTTTTTGCATTCAGGTAAAGTTTATAGGCATTTTTTCCCTGGCAGAACTATCTCTTTAACAAAATGAAAAATTTCTATCTCTGGTATAATTTGTCTAAGCATAACATTAAACTTAAAAGCATATTGACAACAGATTTTACTACAGTAGGGATAATATTCTTCATCGAGGCTTCCTACACAATGAATTATTTCAATTTTTTTTGGAGTTTCTCCAAATTCTGTAAGAATTTCTCCCTTTGTTGGTCCTTCGCTGTTTAAGATTTCTTCAAAATCTAAAGCATTATATACATCTCTAAAAATTCCGTAGCCAAGATTTGGAAACTTATTACAGTCAATAAAACTGAATCCTGTTGATAAAATTACTGCTCCAATATTTAATTTTTCTTCTTTCTCTTTCTCATTAAAATTTATTGTTCCTGAAACAGGACATTCTGTTATACAAAAATCGCATTCCTTTCCCTTTATTCTTAAACATTTTTCAGTATCAATTTTTGCAATTGCCGGTAATCTCATAGGTTCTACCTTAATTGCTTTGACTGGACAGACATCCTCACAGGCTGAACAACCAATGCATTTTTTAGGATTTACATAAGTTGGCTTTGAAATAATATTTGCAAATAAATTACCAAAAAAACCCTTTAGCTCCTTTAATTCTCCCATTAATCTAATTTCAATTCCGCTATTTAAAATCTCTTCAATCATCGGATTAACAAAACAAGGAGCACAGGTTAAATCAGGAAAAAGTTTTTCATATCTTACTACTCTACCACCTAATGAATGCTTTTTCTCAATTAAATAAACTTTGTAACCAGCCTTTGAGAGATTAATGGAAGCCGTTATTCCTGAAATACCTCCACCAACAACTAAAATTTCCTTTGAAAAAGGAATTTCTAAATCCGAAAGAGCTTTTTGTCTTTTTAACCTCTCTAAGGCTCCTTTAAAAAGGGCATAGACTTTTTGAGTTGCCCGATTTTTATCTTCTGTAACCCATGCAACTTGCTCTCTTATATTGACAAAGTTTATCATGTATTTATTAACACCAGACCGTTGGGCGATGGTATTAAAAAACGAACCTTTATTATTAGGAGAACAACCAATAATAATTAAACCATCGGGTTTTCTTTTAATGAGGAGTTCATAAAGGTTCTCCTTATCCTCCTCTGAACAGGCAAGGTTAAAACTTTCAATCCATGCAACTTGATTATTAATTAATTCCTTTATTTTTTCAAAAGATACTTTTTCAGTTATTTGACCGGCACAACTGCAGAAAATAACACCCGTAATCAAACAAATATTCCCTTAAATAATAAAAAATTTTGAAAGTATTTTAACACAAAGGAAATTATTCTTCTACAAAAACCTCTATTGCTATTTCTGGGCAGACAACTGCACACATAGCACAACCTATGCATTTTTCAGAATTGTAAAATTGGGCTGGAAAATAACCTGAAGAATTAAAATTTGAAGAAAGCTCTATACATCCTTTAGGGCATGTCAAGATGCAATATTTACAACCTTTACATCTTTCTGTATCTATTATTATAGTACCTTTTCTAACCTTTGTTTTCATACAAACAATTTTAATCATTTCATAATTAATAAGTCAAATTTTGTTTTACCTAAACTTTTCGATAGAAAAGATAAAGAATCTCCTCCATATTCATAATATACGATGACAGGAGGAGATGGTCAGAATGACAGAGAAGAAAGAATCGTAATGATAGATAAAAAAGAAAAAAGTTGATAAAATTCTTTAAAAATAAATAAAATTTAATTATGCCTAAAGAGAAAATTAATAAGAAGCTTAAAATACTCAAAAGAAACAAGCACGATATTGCAATTGCTAAATATACAAAGATTATTGAAGCAGATCCGGGAAACTATCAGGCTTACAAGGAAAGAGGAAATGCCTATTACAGAAAAAAACTTTATCATTTGGCAATCGCAGATTACACGAAGGCTATTGAGCTTAAACCTGATTTTTTTCTTGCCTACAACAACAGAGGTATTGTTTACTCAGTTTTAGGATTATATGAACTTGCCATTGCTGACTACAATAAAGCCATAGAGCTTAAACCAAACAATGGTATGCCCTACAATAACAGAGGCTTTACTTTTTTGTTAATGGGTAAAATTGAGGAGGCTGAAAGGGATATAAAAAAATCTGTTGAGTTAAATCCAAATAATATTTATGCATTAAACAGTATGGCTGAGCTTTACGCAGCAAAGGGAATGCCAGAGGAAGCCTGTGAATGGCTCATTAAGGCAATCAATAAGGGATACAACAACTGGAATTATCTAAAAAATTCAAAAACCTACGACCCTATTAGGAATCATCCCTGTTTTAAGGCTATCATTGAAAGAAAAATTTAGGAATATGAAGTTCAAATGGATTATCATAGCCTTGATAATTTCTGTATTCTTTCACATTGCAGTATTGCTTGGCTTTGGTAAAATTCATCTTAGTCTACCTTCCGTTGATTTTATTGAAACTTTCATATTTTCAAAAGAAAAAAAAACAGCAACCAGCCCTGAAATTAATGAAAAAATTCAGCAGGAAAGTGAAAGTATAAGTGAAAACAAAGGCGGTAGTGAAATCCAAAGTGATACAACAGAGGCAAAGGAAGAATCCTTGGAAGAAAATGACGGGATAAACAAAGTTTCAGAAAATACTAAAACAGAAGAATCCCTTGTTATCCATAACAATTTTAAAAAATTCATTAATGAAAAAATGAGATTTGACATATACTGGATGGGAATTTACGCAGGGTATGCATTGATAAATGTAATAGGAAATGAGGATGAAGTAAAAATTATATCAGAAGTACACTCTGCACCATTTATTTCAAACTTTTACTATGTCAATGACAGGGCAGAAAGCACAATACAAAAGGGTAAGCCAAAACATTTTAGATTTTTACAGATTGAGGGAAAACATAGAGGGGATAAGGAAATCCATTTTGACTATGACTCAAAGGAAATCATATTTATAAATCACATTAAAAATAAGATTTCCGTTCACAAAGGCGTTGAAAGGGTTTTTATGGATGTTTTATCGGGATTTTTTTATTTTCGCAGTCTGTCAATTGAACCAAACAAGCCTGTTATGATTGATATCTTTGACAGTGACAAATTCGCTACAGTAGAGGTGAAACCTGTGAGGGAAGAGATTATTGAAACCACACTTAATAAAGAGGTTAAAGCATTAGTTGTCAAACCTGAACTTACAACTGAGGGATTGTTTAAAAGAAAGGGTGATATTTTTATCTGGATAAGTAATGATGAAAGAAAGATTCCTTTAAGAGTGGAGACAAAGGTTTCTGTTGGAAGAGTTGTTGCAGAATTAAAGGAGTATAAAAAAGACTAAGGATGTCTCAAAATTATATTGTAATCAAAGGTGCAAGACAGCACAATCTGAAAAATCTCAATTTATCACTTCCAAGAAACAGTTTAATTGTTATAACTGGACCTTCTGGCTCTGGGAAGTCCTCTTTGGCAATTGATACAATTTTTGCAGAAGCCCATAGAAGATATCTTCAGAGTCTACCCATTGAGTCAAGAACACTCTTTGAACAAATTCAGAAGCCTGATATTGATTACATTGAAGGGCTTTCACCAGCTATTTCAGTTGACCAGAAAACTATTTCAAAAAGTCCGCGCTCAACAGTGGGAACTATTACTGAGATTTATGATTATCTGAGACTTCTTTTTGCCAAAATTGGTAAACCCTTTTGTCCTAAGTGTGGAAGACCTCTACATTCACAGGATATTAACAAAATGATTGATGATCTTATGAATTTGCCTGAGGGAACAAGAATTCAGGTGTTATCCCCTATCGTAATAGAAAGAAAGGGAGAACACAAAGCAGAGCTTGAAAAAGCAAGAGCTGAAGGGTTTATAAGGGCAAGAATAGACGGCAGCATTGTTGATTTAACTGGTGATATTACGCTTAGAAAAAATATTAGACATACAATAGAACTTGTTGTTGACAGAATTATTGTAAAGGAAAATTATAAAAAACAGATTAGAAGGGCTTTGGAGTTGGCTCTTAAATACTCTAATACAGTTATAGTAAATATTGTTGAAGAAAATAGGGATTTAATTTTCAGCTCCCTTCTTTCCTGTCCAAGCTGTGGAATAAATCTTCCTGATATTGAACCAAAACTTTTTTCTTTTAACAGTAAATACGGAGCCTGTCCTAAATGTAGAGGACTCGGGTTTGAAAATATTGAATCAGAAGAAGAGGAAATGGATGAGTTTAGTCTTAAGATTTGTTCCCTTTGTGGGGGTAATAGACTGAGACAGGAAGCCCTTGCAGTGAGAATAAATGGAAAAAATATTGCAGAGCTATCAAATATTACCCTTGATGAACTTGAAATTTTTCTTAAGGAGCTTTCTTTAAGTTCCTATGAAAAAAAGGTGTCCGATAGAATCATAGAGGAGATAATTATAAGACTACAGTTTTTAAAGAAAATCGGGATTTCCTATTTAAGCCTTAACAGACCCTCTTTCAGTCTTTCAGGTGGTGAAGCACAGAGAATAAGACTTGCAACACAGCTTGGCTCCCACTTAAGTGGAGTCCTCTATGTCCTTGATGAACCAAGTATCGGACTTCATCCAAGGGATTGCAGTAAACTTATTGAAAGTTTGAAGGAACTTAAAGAGAAAAAAAATACTCTCATAATTGTAGAACACGATGAGTCTACAATTAAAAATGCTGATATAGTTTTAGAGTTAGGTCCTGAAGGTGGAGAAATGGGTGGTTATTTGGTGGCAATGGAAAGCCCTGAAAAATTGCTTTCCAATCCATCTTCAATTACTGGTAAGTATCTTTCAGGTAAAGAAGGAATTAAAATACCAAAGGAAAGAAGAAAACCAAAGGGATTTATCAAATTATACGGGGCAGAGGCATTTAATTTAAAAAATATTGATGTGAAAATTCCTCTTGGGGTTTTCCTCTGTGTTACTGGAGTGGCAGGTTCTGGTAAGAGTACACTGATTTTTGAAATTTTATATAAAGCATTGATGAAACAGCTTCACCACTCTGATGTAGCTGCAGGAAAATACAAAGCAATTGAAGGAATTGAACAGATTGACAAAGTTGTATGTATTGATCAGTCTCCAATTGGGAGAACTTCTCGATCAACTCCTGCTACTTATACACAAGTTATGAACGAGATAAGGGAATTGTTTTCAATGCTTACTGAATCAAGAGTGAGAGGATATACAAAATCAAGATTCAGCTTTAACCTTCCAGGAGGTCGCTGTGAATCCTGTCAGGGTGATGGAATAAAGAGAATAAGAATGCACCTTTTGCCTGATGTCTATGTAATCTGTGATAGTTGTAAAGGAAAGAGATATAATGATGAAACCCTAAAGATCACATATAAAGGCAAAAGTATAAGTGATATTCTCCAAATGACTGTTTCAGAGGCTTTAGAGTTTTTTTCAACTGTTCCAAGACTAAAACATAAACTTCAATTGATGGAGGATATCGGACTTGGATATATAAAACTTGGTCAGCCTGCTACAACTCTTTCAGGTGGAGAAGCCCAAAGGGTTAAACTTACAAAGGAACTAAGTAAAAAGGCAACAGGGAAAACCCTTTATATTCTTGATGAACCTACAACAGGGCTTCATATGGTTGATATAGAAAGACTCCTTAATATTCTTCAAAGACTTGTTGAAAATGGAAACACAGTTATAGTTATTGAACACGATCTTGATATCATAAAATGTGCTGACTACATTATAGACCTTGGTCCTGAAGGTGGCACACAAGGAGGATACATTGTTGCAGAGGGAACTCCTGAAGAGGTTGCCATGAATTCGTCATCATACACAGGTAAGTTTTTAAGGGAAAAATTGGGATTATGAGTGTAAGTTTTCATGTTGAAAGTTTTGATGAAGGAAAAAGAATTGATTTATTTGTTTCTGAAAAGCTGAATATAAGTAGAGCTAAGGCTCAGGAATTAATAGAAGAGGGGTTTGTCAAAGTAAATAATTCAGCAAAGCCAAAAAGTTATAAGTTAAAGCCCTGTGATTTAATTGAGATTTATATAGATAATTTGAAAATTAATGAAGAGAAGGAGGAATTAATTCCTCAAAATATTCCCATTGATGTGCTTTACAGGGATGATTATCTGGTTGTGGTATCAAAGCCTGCCGGGATGGTTGTTTATCCCTCTGCAGGGCATAAAGAGGGAACTCTTATGAATGCTTTAGCTTATCATTTTAAAAGGCTTGCCAATGTTGGTGCACCTCTAAGACCTGGAGTAGTTCATAGGCTTGATAAAGATACATCAGGAGTTATTGTTATTGCCCTTGATGACAAATCCTATTATGGACTGGTCGATATGTTTAAAAAAAGACAGGTAAAGAAGGAGTATCTGGCAATTGTATATGGAGAGTTAAAGGGAAGGGGTACGATAACTCTTCCAATTGGTAGAGCAGAACATGACAGGAAAAAAATGTCAACAAGAGCTAAGAGAGCAAAAGAGGCAATTACAGAATGGGAGGTTATTGAGAATTTCAAAAATTACACTCTCATAAAAGTCAGGATAATTACAGGAAGAACCCATCAGATAAGGGTTCATTTTTCAGCAATGGGGCATCCTATAGTAGGTGACAAAACCTATGGAAGAAAAACATATATTGAAAAGGGTAATAAAAAAATACCTGTTTTAAGACAGATGCTTCATGCATGGAGAATTGAGTTTAAACATCCTGTAACTGGGGAGCCTCTTCAGTTTGAATCTCTTTTGCCTCAAGATATGAAAAAAATTGTGGAGCTCTTATATGATTAGTCTAATAATCTGTTTTTATGAGGAGCACTCCCTTTTCATCGGCTAATTTTTCAGCATCCTCTTGTGTTTCAGCAGAGACAACAGTTGGAATTACTTCTTCTTTTAGAAGTTGAGCTAATATTTCAGCTCTTTCAATTGCTCTTTCAATGTCATCCCTGTATAAACTATATGAAACCTCTACTGCAAGAACTACAGGTTTTTGTGTGGATTTAATTTGTCCCTTTACAATAATATCAAGTCTTAATAGGCTATCCCTTTGTTCTTCTGTAATTAAGCCTTTTTCTTCTGCATCATCAAGGATTGGAACTATTTCTTCAAATTGAATGAGTTTTGTCTTTCTTAGAAGTTTTCCGAAGTAGGCGTAATATTTTTCCCTGATTGTTCTTTCAAAATCTTTTCCTTTGAATCTGCCAAATTCTCCTTTTAAATAAGCCACATCTTTCTTTAAAATCTCCACATCTTGTTTAAGTACTGCTACGTCTTGTTTAAGTACTGCTACGTCTTGTTTAAGTACTGCTACGTCTTGTTTAAGTATTGCTACGTCTTGTTTAAGTATTGCCACATCCTGTTTAAGAATCTCTACATCACTTTCAATTTTTTCAACTCTTTTTAGAAGTTCATCAAATTTTTTTGGAAGTTCAAGAAGCTCTGTAGTCAAAATAATTTTCCTTAACTCTTCAAGCCAATCTGGATGGCTTTTAAGAGCGCGTAATATATCTGCAAAGGTAACTATAGGATATTGTTCCATTTGTTTTTCTAAGTCTTTTTCTTGTATTGTAGGCATATTTAATTATAACAAATTTATAAAAGTCAATTAAGAAAGAAGTGCCACTTAAAATTGCCGATACAGAATAAAAGCAATATTTCGTTTATGCAGTCATTCCGAGAGGTTCAATACCCCGAGGAATCTCTCATTAAATAATCTATCTGGTGAAAAAGGAGGAGATTCCTCAGTCGC
>Ga0197142_1004507_pt1 | contig 11250 bp, 6 predicted proteins | sample GBS60_MetaG_FD_148614 | JGI IMG/M metagenome (GOLD analysis project Ga0197142, IMG submission 148614) | Sediment microbial communities from Great Boiling Springs, Gerlach, Nevada, United States - GBS 60_MetaG | ecosystem: Environmental > Aquatic > Thermal springs > Hot (42-90C) > Sediment... | reverse complement strand
GTGTTGCCCGACACGGAAGCCGTGCCCGTGACCGTCAGTTGACGCGCCTGCTGCGCCGTCCCGATTGCTACATTCCCGTTGAACTGAGCCGTACCGCCAACAGTCGTGTCGCCTGTGACGGTCAACCGACGCGCCTGCTGCGCCGTTCCGACCGTCACATCCCCGTTGAACTGCGACGTGCCCCTAACGGTCAGCGCGTTTCTCACCAGCAGATTGTCGCCTTCCAGAGTGTCAAACAGCAGGGTGCCGTACACGCGCAACTGGCGCGCCTGCTGCGCCGTCCCGACGGTCACATTCCCGTTGAACTGGGCGTCGGCGTTGGCGGTCAACAGGTCTTGTACGGTGAGCGTGTTGCTCAGGGTGGTTGCTCCTGCCACAGCCAGCGTGTTGTTGAGGTTCGTCGCGCCTTGCACAGTGAGCGTGTTGCTCAGCGAGGTCGCCCCTGCCACAGCCAGCGTGCTGTTGAGGTTCGTCGCACCCGATACCGTGAGCGTCCCGCCCACAGCGGTGTTGCCCGACACGGAAGCCGTGCCCGTGACCGTCAGTTGACGCGCCTGCTGCGCCGTCCCGATTGCTACATTCCCGTTGAACTGAGCCGTACCGCCAACAGTCGTGTCGCCTGTGACGGTCAACCGACGCGCCTGCTGCGCCGTTCCGACCGTCACATCCCCGTTGAACTGCGACGTGCCCCTAACGGTCAGCGCGTTTCTCACCAGCAGATTGTCGCCTTCCAGAGTGTCAAACAGCAGGGTGCCGTACACGCGCAACTGGCGCGCCTGCTGCGCCGTCCCGACGGTCACATTCCCGTTGAACTGGGCGTCGGCGTTGGCAGTCAACAGGTCTTGCACAATAAGTGCGCTGTTTAGCGTGGTTGCGCCTGCTACAGCAAGAGTCCCACCGATGGCAGTATTACCCGTGACCGTTAGTTGACGGCGCGCGCCGTTGCCTATCGTCACATTCCCGTTGAACTGGGCGTTGGCGTTGGCGGTCAACAGCCCCTGCACGGTGAGCGTGTTGCTCAGCGAGGTCGCCCCTGCCACAGCCAGCGTGCTGTTGAGGTTCGTCGCGCCCGATACCGTGAGCGTCCCGCCCACAGCAGTGTTGCCCGACACGGAAGCCGTGCCCGTGACCGTCAGTTGACGCGCGTTGCCGTTGCTGCCTATCGCCACATTCCCGTTGAACTGAGCCGTACCGCCAACAGTCGTGTCGCCTGTGACGGTCAACCGACGCGCCTGCTGCGCCGTTCCGACCGTCACATCCCCGTTGAACTGCGACGTGCCCCTAACGGTCAGCGCGTTTCTCACCAGCAGATTGTCGCCTTCCAGAGTGTCAAACAGCAGGGTGCCGTACACGCGCAACTGGCGCGCCTGCTGCGCCGTCCCGACGGTCACATTCCCGTTGAACTGGGCGTTGCTGTTGGCGGTGAACACGCCGCCGATGGTCGTATTTCCTGTGACCGTCAGCTGTCGCGCGTTGCCGTTGCTGCCTATCGCCACATTCCCGTTGAACTGGGCGTTACTGTTGGCAGTCAGTGCGCCTTGCACGGTCAACGCCTGGTTGAACTGCGACGCGCCGCCAACAATCAGCGTGCTGTTGAAGGTGGTCGTGCCCGATACACTCAACGCACCGCCGACAGTAGTGTTGCCTGTGACCGTGAGTTGACGCGCGTTGCCAGTGGCGCCAATTGCTACATTCCCGTTGAACTGGGCGTTGTTGTTGGCGGTGAACACGCCGCCGATGGTCGTGTTGCCTGTGACCGTCAGTTGGCGCGGTACGCCGTTGCCGATTGCTACATTCCCGTTGAACTGGGCGTTGTTGTTGGCGGTGAACACGCCGCCGATGGTCGTGTTGCCTGTGACCGTCAGTTGGCGCGGTACGCCGTTGCCGATTGCCACATTTCCGTTGAACTGTGAAAAACCGCCAACGGTAAACGCGCCCGTAACGACAGCATTGCCGTCTACCAGCAGACGCGCCGTCAGATTCGCCAGCGAACTGGGCGGTCTTGCAGCGAGAATCAACGAGCGGCTGAAGTAGCCATGTCCTAAGAAGTAGCCAGCGTAGCCTGCGCTGGCGGAACCATAGATTGCCCACCCGCTCTGCGAGCCTGTGTATAGCCCTGTAACAGCGGGCGTGCGCGGGCTGCTTGAGCGCCCCACGAGGGGTTGCTGGGCAGTTGCAATCACCATACTGGTCACCGACGCTAAAAGAGCAACGATTAATCTACTGAATGCTACATGGACAGTTGGTTTTCTCATGACTCTCCTCCTTCAGTATGAAATGATGAAACTGTTTTCGGCACTATTGACTACCGTGAGTTCTCGCGCACCAAGCTGTGCGTGAACCTTAATAACCCCGTTCTCGCGAGAGACTCGAATACTGAGCGGGGCGTTGAGTACAAGTGGTGTATCGATGGTCAGAGGCGGCAGCGATTTCGGGTAGATCCGAAGCGTATAAGCATCCACTTCTCTAATAGTGCGATCAAGCTCTTGCACAGAGAAGACACAGGGCGTCTCCTTGACTATCTTCTGCGCAGGATTGACTGCGCTGACTTCAACGCGCGCGGAAGGCGCTACTGAAGTATCCACCACGACAGATATTCCAAACAGCGGGTGGAACTTCGTAGCCTCTATCCTTCCAATCGCCTGTAAATCAGGGAAAAAGGTCGGTCGCTGTTCCTGTCCGGTGTAGGTGAAGACAAGCTCGCTCACCGTGTTTTGCAGGTAGCGTTCCAGATCGGTGAAGATAATCCTGCCTGGCGTGCGTACTTGCCGACGGAACTCACTGGCGCCCAACGCGCCACCGCGCAACGCACGCGTCAGATAGTATGTGAATGCCCCGTGCCCCAACTCATCAATCTCGTAAGCCAGTTGGTTATCTCGTGCGGAGAAAAGAGCCAGGATACGGGGCACAGCAACTGAAGGCGACTTCTCTGCTTGTACATCAATACCACGCCCTGTTGGTGATCCTGCTGGTTTACCCTGCAGGATTCGTCGAAACTGCGGTAACTGGGACAACCGCAACTGCTCTATGTTCACCGCACCAGTGCCAGAGCGACAACTGTCTATAATAAAAAGCGTTGTCTTCAATCGCGATTGCCTGATGCGCTCAAGAATTTTCTTCATCGAGAGCGCTGGAGCAAGTGGTTGTCCGCGCGTGATCGTTGTTTCGAGGGTACACAGGTACAGGTCATCCTCATAGTTATCGCCATGCCCTGCAAAGTAAAAGACGAGAACATCATCGTCTTTGGCATTTTTGAGGATGTATGTTAGCGAGTTCTCGATGGACTCGGTTGTTGCGTAGTTAGCCATCGGGGCGGGCAGACGCGGATACTCAGGAGATCTTTCTTGTGGTTCCACTTGCACATCAATCCCCCGACTACTGCTGGGGGTGTCGGTTGCAACATTTAGCGCGGAGAGATGCAGGAACACGCGATCGGGCGACAGCCCAATCCCCAGCGGGTCTGTAAGCACAGTATACATCAATCGCGCGTCCGCCACAGAATATTTAAGGTCATCGATGTACAGATAGTTGTCGATGCCGACAACAATTGCCCAAGTGCGCTTCGGGTCAAGTAGCAACCCCTCTTGTGCTGGCGAATGGCTTGCCAATCCAGCCCACACCGAAGCAACTGCCAACAGAATGAGGCGTCCTTTCATTGCCTGATCCTCCTACGGTCATTTGTAAGGGATAACGCAGTACCGAATGCTGCACAGTTCCTTGTCGACCCAACTTTTGAGCAACTCGTCAAACTGGATGTTGATTTCAACCGAACGCGCCCCCTCCAAAAGGCTAAGCAGAGTGCGATAGTCGGTTTCCTCTTTCAACAACACAGCGATTACTGTGTTTGTGGAGCCTTTATTCACGATGTATCTGATACCCTCACGATCTGGAAAGATATGTTCTCCTTCAGGGGTTCGGGGTGCGGAACTACGATATGGGTACATAATTGATGGTTTACCCGAACTATCTTCACTTACAAGTATCAGATAGCCAGGACGCTCAAGTCGGACGGTCACCCGCATTGTGTCGCCGACGGAGTAGCTGGGCTTATCTAAACTCACAGACAGCCACTGCTTCGTCCGATTTGCGTTCTCAACAAGCTGCTTGAGTATCGGATGGCTAACTATTGGTGAAGGAGTCGGCGGTTTAGGGGGAGACGGAATCTCGGGCTTCTCTGTCGGAGAAACAATCTCGAGGACATCGTTCTTCATACGCACAATAACATCAGCCGTTTTCGGGTCGTAGACGCGCTCAGGAGTCAGTGAACATTCGCGATACATCCGATAAACCGCCTCGTGCAGACGCTCAGGCACATTCGCCTCGAAGAATATCTTCACAACAGAGGGCGACGGTGGAGGAGGTGGAGAAGACGGGCGTGGCTCGAATATCGGGCGGGAGTGCAGGGCGGGGTCGCCCAGTAGTTGGGGCGATTGGGAAGCTTTGACCCCTAAACGAGCATCGTGTACAAAGTTGTTAAGCTCCTCGCGAAGCATTCCAACGAGCTCCGCATAGGTCATTTGTGGGTTCGAGTCCTTGCTTTTGAGCGTTTCCGAGAGATGCCAGGTGAACACGCCGACCCACTGTTCCGATTCGGCTCGCTTGGGGTAGTACATCTGGTATGCTTTTTGCCCCATGTCCGATGCCGTGAGGATTACTGCGTTCGATAGGGATTCAATTTTCCCCCAGCTCGGAGTGCCGCTAAAGCGACCTTCTATCATCTTAGGTTTCGATAACGGCGGTCTATTGCCGTTGCTATCGGGATATCTCTTAGGATCGTGGTGGAAGCAGGAGTCCAGAACGATGACGATGTGCTGTGCGCGCAGGCGGCTTGCCCACTGGTAGAGTTCGTCGGAATGGATATCCCTGTCTGCGCTTTCGGGTTTTGCATCGTAAGGAGCGATTGTGAAGCCGCCTCGCGCCGCCGCGCCATGTCCCGTGAAATAGAACAGTACCACATCGCCAGGCTGCGCCTTGCGGGCAATCTCGTCCATCTTCGCGAGAATCGCTTCGCGTGTGGCTTGAGCGTCCACGAGCTTTTCGATGGAGTCAAACCCGAAGCGGCGTATCGCCGACTCCATCAACAGCACATCCAGGTTGTTCACCTCGCGCGGGTCTTTGCCGACATACGAAGGGATGCCATTTGGATTCTGCTTGGTCGCTTGTTCCCTGTACTGCGTCACCTGCACGAGCAGAGCGTATTTGTTGCCTGCGGCGTACGCGCACAGGCAGCTCAGACTCAACAGCACGATTGTAAGTATTCGCATGATGCACCTCTTGCTTAAAATGTGATTTCCATCTCGCCAATGATGTAGTCGGGGAAGGGCAGTTTGAAGTGGTATCCTCGTTGGGAGGCACCGTCGCCGATGGGTTCGACGATAATTTTATCGCCCTCGAGCAGGCTGGGGAAGGAGTTGACATAGCCCTCTTTGTTGATGTCGTACCAGCCGAAGAATTGGATAAGATTGTCCATCAGCGTTTGCATTTCATCGTGTCTGGGCCACGCGCCGCCGCGTCCGAGGGCGTGTGCAACTTTCAAAAGGCGCTTCAGGTAGGTGTATTGTCGATAGTGGTGGATGGGTACATAGCAATATTGTCCTTGATCGCGCGCGACGAGGTAGAGCGTGTGGGCTTGGGCGATGTAAGGGGGTTGCCCTGAGACCTGTGTGAAGATGAGGAACGGTCTATCGCGTCCGATGAGCTGGCGCGTCAGGTAGTTCTCAGTGAAGTGGTCGGTGGCGATGTTGGTTGTGCCCAAGTAGGGATATTTGTCTAAGTCGAGGCTCACTCCAGGGAGTTGGGTACGCACCTTGAGACTTTTTTGGAGATCGCGGGGTGCAGCGAGCAGGCTACGCGCGAGGATTTTGGGGTGGTCGTTGGCGGCGTAGCGTCCTGCGGCGACATAGCAGCCGCGCACGACGATTTCGGGCACTTCGACGCCCACCTCGCGTCCGTCGGAGACCTTGCCTGTAATAAGCACCCCGTCGGGGGGCAGCACGCTGAAGTCGGGCATGCAGAGTACGGCGGCAGACGCGATTGCTCGGCTGGTGAGACTACGCGGGGCGTAGTTCTCTATCAGTTCGTCAATCATTTGGGGCACGATGCGCCCGGAGATGAGCCGCTCTTCGGGCGAGAAGAAGACCACGAAGCCGCACTCGTAGGCGAGTTCGAGAAGCCCCAGCAGCGCGCCCGATTCGGTGGCGCGCCCGTAGCCGCCGCGTTCCACCATCCGCTCGCGGCGCAGCGTCTCGATTTCTTCATCCAAGCGTATGCGGTCTGTCTCGACGGTCGGTGTGGGCGCGCCTTGCGCGTAGTCTTCCTCGAAGACACGCGCGCGGATCTGGGGCGTCGGTTGGCGATTGTACTCTGTGGTTAGCAGCGGCTGCACGCTGGGCACAATCGCGAACCCGAAGGCGTCGCGGTAGTGGTTGTTCTCCTGCAGACAAAATGTGCGCACGAAGTCGACAAACGCGTCGTGATAAATCTCCCACAAATCGGAGAGTTCATCGTTGGCAACAATCAGCTCTGGGCGCGCATCGCGGATGTCGATGGGGAACTCGTTGAAGAAGAGGTAGACGCCCATAATCGTTTCGAAGAGCGGAGACACCGTGCGCAGGAAGTCCTCGATGGCGCGGCTGTAGATGCCGAGGAAGGTGTCGTGGTAGACCGCGACTTCTTTCACATCGATAGACCACTCTGCCAGCTGGCGCGGGTCTTGGAGCACGACGGCAAGCACATTACCCACCAGCGGGTTCACGCGCCCGATGCGTATCATTTCGGACATGAAGCTGCCCACCAGCGCGGGATAGCGCTCTTGGGGCGGAAGCTTGGCAATTTCGCGGATTTCGCGTTTTGCCAGCGGGCGGCTCTCCAGCGCATCGGTGAGTTTGACAATCTCGCGTCCACTGCTCGGTTGGCTTGCGGCATCCAGCGCCTTAAGGGACTGCTGCGCGTCGGGCAGCTCGCGCGCCTTCGCCACGACCTTGCCGCGCTCGCCCAGCGCAAGGATATAGTCTCCCGACGACGCCTCCCCTTCCAACGGCTTGTAGTTGCCAATTGCTTTGAGCGACTCGCTGAGCCCGTGCGTGATAATCGGAATCTGGCGCAGGTCGTCGCCCAGCGCGTTTTCCATCTCGAAGAGCTTGCGCTCATACAAATCCAAGGCGCGCCGCGTGTCGGGAGAGTTCGGGTTGCGACGCATTTCGGTCGTCAAGCGTTCGCTTGCAGCGGCTAAGTCTTGTATCTTACGCCGCGCGTTGAGGAACTGCGCACGGGGCTTGAACCCAAACAGCGCCGAGTCGACGCTCACTTGGAAGCTCGCTTTCTGACCGAGCGAGCGCTCCTTAACCAGACGCTGCAGAGAGATGAGGAAGGGATGATCGAGGGTGATGGTGACTTTACGCCATCCCTGATTTTCTGGACCGCCTTCCAGAGAGAACTCATAGTACGGCAACGCGCCCAAGGTTGGCGTTGCATCCTCGGTCGCAGAGACGGCAGCCTCCGCCGAGTCGGACGCGAAACTCTCCAAATCCTCAGCGAACGATTCGGCGTCCATCGAGTCGGTGTCCGAAAATTGCTCTGCTTCAACAAGCTCGTGCGCTGGTCGGAGACGGTAGAAGTAGCATGGGGCAAATTTGTCGATAAACTCCTCGAAAGAGCGAACAGTCAGCTCTTGGCGCACCTTCTCCGCGAAGGTCGCTGGCGTCTCCACGCGGTAGTGCAGGTAGTGCAGTAGCTTAGACAAGCTCGGCGATTCGGGCGCTAAGCTTACTGTGGTGAACAATATCGTTCGCGCTGTATTGCCCACCATCTTCATATTCGCTTCTTCCAACGTTTGCCTACTAATCATGATCCTCTACCTCTCTGTGTTTTATTATACCCCATTTTTACAGGGGATGCAAGTTTAGCGTCGCGTTATCCGAATGACGACAGGAAGCATGACAGTCTCTTTGTCTTTGATCCCTGGACGAATTGGAACCGTGATCGTTTGGTCGCCTACCGAGAGCGTCTTGACGCCGCCCCTATGGGCTTCCTCCTCAGTAATCCAGATCTCCAGACGCCCTGAGGAACGCTTATGGGAGGCAGTTGGGGTCGCGGCGGCTCGCCCCGCCATCATCGTACTGTAGATGGCGCCAAGGCGACTGTTGGCGGGTTGATTCTTTGCCGACGCAGGGGACGATACTTTGTGCTGAGCGGCGCCCGCAAGCAATTCGTCGTATTCCTTCCGTTTTGTCGGGTTGCCCAGCACCTGGTACGCCTCGTTGACTCGGCGAAGGGTTTCCTCCTTCTGCTTGTCGCCTGGATGCAGGTCAGGGTGATTCTCGCGGACGAGACGGCGGTACGCCTCGTCAATCTCCTGCTGCGAGGCTTTCTTCGATACACCAAGCACTTTATAGTAATCTTGTTGCATATATCACCTCTTAGGCAAGATACCCAAGCGCGACCGCCAGTAGGAACACACTCGCGGCAACGGCGGCAATCGTTCGACGCACACGGGCGCAGAGCCGAATAACCAGCACGGTTTCGCGAATCCCGCGCTGGTAAGGAAGGATGTTGTACTTATACAGGGTCTTGTCAGGATCAAGTACTTTCCCATCCGCCACCAACTCATGACAGGCATGTGCGCCCGATTTTCCCAGACATCGGTCAATTACTTCGCGGATGGGAATCTCCATATCGACAGCGTATGGCGCGGTTTGCTTACCAATACGCACCTGGTAATAGTCGGTGCGCAGTTCCAGCGAGACTGTGGACGCCGCCGAGACATCTCGGAGGCGGGTCAGTTCACCTTTGTATGGCTGTACCTCGTCGTTGTACCAGAAGTGTCGCGAGGCTTCGCGCAACTCTTCTGGGACTTGCCCCACAACGCGCCCCATAACCATCTCTTTCAGTTCCGCAAGTGAAATGGTGTCGGGCACGATACCCAAGTCCACCACTTGCTCCGCGCCCGCATCCACGAATCGCACCAGTACACGGCGCTCTCTAACTTCATGAAGGATTGCCATCGGGAACCTCCTCGGAGGCAGTGTAGGATGCGCTGCTTTGCGCATAAAGGGTCTCCCCCGCGCGGCTGAAGCACTCGTGGAGTTGCTGGCTGCACGCCCGCACCTTATCAGCGTCTTCCGACTGGAGCGCCCCGCGCGCTTCTTGTAGGCGTTGGAGAAGCTCCTCTGCAGTGGACGATGGGAGTTGCTCGCGGTAGGCGTCGAGGAAATGCGCGACTTTATTAGCAAGCGATTCGAGTTCGTAGCGCGCCTCGATGAGCGCGCGACGCTTAGCATCCTCCTGTGCGTGCGCCTCGGCGTCACGGATCATCTGTTCCACTTGTTCGCGGGACAAGTTCGTAGAGTCGGTGATACGCACATTTGCGGTCTTCCCCGTAGCAAGATCCTTTGCAGACACACTGAGGATGCCGTTGGTGTCTACATCGAAGGTCACCTCGATACGCGGCACACCCTTGGGCGCGGGGGGAATCCCTTCTAAAGTGAAGACGCCCAGCAATCGGTTGTGCTGCGCCAGCGGGCGCTCGCCCTGAAGAATCTTGATTTCCACGCTGTCTTGGAAGTCACGCGCCGTGGTGTAAGTCTCTTGGTGACGATACGGAAGCGGCGTGTTGCGCGGGATCATTACGGACATCACACCACCCTGTGTTTCCACGCCAAGCGAGAGAGGAAGCACATCCACCAGCACGATGCTCTTTTGCGCGCCGGAGTAGCTGCCGGTCATAATCGCGGCTTGAATCGCCGCTCCTACGGCGACGACCTCGTCGGGATTGACGCCCTTGCGCGGCTCTTTGCCTGTCAACTCGCGCACCAGATTCTCAACCATCGGCATCCGCGTAGAGCCGCCGACCAGAACCACCTCGTCGATGTCTTTGATCGTCATTCCCGCGTCCCTAAGCGCATGTTGGAAGGGGGCGCGCATTCGCTCGACCAACGAGCGTGTCAAATCCTCAAACTGGCTACGGGTAATCTGAATATCCAAGTGTTTCGGTCCTGTAGCATCCGCTGTGATGAATGGGAGGCTGATGGTGGTTTGCAAAACATTTGAAAGCTCCCGCTTGGCTTTTTCTGCAGCATCGCGCAGTCGCTGCAGCGCCTGAGGATCGCGCCGTAGGTCGATGCCGTTCGCGCGTTGAAACTCATCGGCGAGGTAGTTCACCAGTGCCTCGTCCCAGTCGTCGCCGCCTAAGTGCGTGTCACCGTTGGTCGCTTTTACCTCGAAAACTCCGTCTCCGCTGATGCGCAGAATCGTGACATCAAATGTGCCGCCGCCCAGATCCCAAACCAGAATCGTTCCCTCTTGCCGCTTGTCCACCCCGTAGGCAATTGCGGCAGCAGTAGGCTCATTAAGCACGCGCAGAACTTTCAGCCCTGCAATCTCGCCTGCAATCTTCGTGGAGTTTCTTTGTGCATCGTTGAAGTATGCAGGCACTGTGATGACGGCTTCGGTGACCTCTTCTCCCAGATATGCCTCAGCGTCCTTCTTCAGCTTAGAAAGTATCATCGAGGAAATTTGTTCGGGGGGGTACTGTTTGCCGTCAATCTCTACTACAGCAAGCCCATTTGGTCCTGGAACGACCTTATAGGGAACCATCGCACGCTCTTTTTCCACCTCATCGTATCGACGCCCCATGAAGCGTTTGATGGAGTACACAGTACGCGCGGGATTCAGAATAGACTGGCGCTTGGCTAACTCGCCAATCAGCACCTCGCTATCCTTGCCGAAGGCGACAACGGAGGGACAGGTGCGACCGCCCTCGGCGGTCTGAATCACCTTTGGCTCCGAGTCAGTAAATTCGACTACTGCAATTACCGAGTTTGTCGTTCCAAGATCAATTCCTACTGCTTTAGCCATCTGCGACCTCCATTCTACACAGCTATACTGCTTGTCTATGTTGACCTATATTATACATCAAGTCAGGGCATTTTGTCAAGGGGTAGGGAGGGTGTTGAGAGCCGTTTGGCAAAGCAGAGGTCTTTCACTGGGGCGCAAATTCCGCTTCCTCTGCGTCAGTACGGGTTCACTGTTCTGTTCCCAGAGGCTGAGTCTGGTAGCCTTCACGGTTGTCTCCTGTGCGGTTCATTGGGGCGGTACGCAAGCGGTAGGGGCTTGCATGCGTAGGGCTGCTATCGGGTACACTAAGTTTGCGTTGCCGGGTCGTCTAATGGCAGGACGCCAGACTTTGGATCTGGTAGTGGTGGTTCGAATCCACCCCCGGCAGCCAGAATGCCCCCCACGCATGGTATACTC
>Ga0197142_1004506_pt1 | contig 11251 bp, 9 predicted proteins | sample GBS60_MetaG_FD_148614 | JGI IMG/M metagenome (GOLD analysis project Ga0197142, IMG submission 148614) | Sediment microbial communities from Great Boiling Springs, Gerlach, Nevada, United States - GBS 60_MetaG | ecosystem: Environmental > Aquatic > Thermal springs > Hot (42-90C) > Sediment... | reverse complement strand
CTCGATAATAGAAGAGTTAAGTAAATATGTCCATGGATTTTATCTAACATCGACCACCAAGCACCTTGAAACGATAAAAGTCATGGCAGGTGTTGTAGCGTCGCAATATTAACAACATTGAACAGTTAGAAAGCGAGGAGCAAAAAGACATATGTTCTATTCGGTTGCCATATCAAGCCTAAGCGACAATGAGCTCTTCATTTATACCTCTCAAGAAGATATTGATTACGGTGAAAGGGTCATTGTACCTTTCAGAAAAAAGAAGGCTATCGGATATGTTGTTGAAAAAGCTGTAAATATCGACGATTTACTTACAAAGACATCGGGAATTTCTTTAAAGAAAGATACACTATCCGATAAATCCAACAAAATATTAGAGCGTTGTGACTATGTTTCGTTCATAGATAAGAGACGAATCGATGGATTTTTAAATGCTTCAAAAACATTTGGTTATCCTATAGGAAAGTTATTTGACCTTTCATTTCCTCCAAAATTCGATAAATACTTTACACTTTTTGTTGAAAGCACAAATCCACTATTTGGACTCAAAAGGATGAAGTATGAGGACTTTAAAAAGATAAGTAAGTCGAAAGAGTATATAGAAAATGGACTTGTCAGAGTGTACAGGGATTTTGAAGCTCAAAAACCTCGCCCAAGAAAGACCGAGTATATAAGGCTGCGTCTATCACCCACGGAGATTACAAAACTTAAACTAACTTCAAAGCAATCAGCAGTTGTAAATTATCTTCTTTTGAAGAACTACGCTCCAGTTGAAGAAGTTATTGAAGATCTCGAAGATTCAGGAGTTGACCGAAATATCCTTATTCAACTTAAGAACAAGGGTGTAATAGAATTCTTAGAATTCGCCATAAAGGAAGAGGAACAGGAATACTTATCATATATTACCTCGAGAAAACTGACAGATGAGCAAAGAAGTGCTGTTCACAATATTTTAGAATCAAAGCAATCCTCAAAACACCTGCTTTTTGGACTAACCGGCAGTGGGAAAACAGAAGTCTATCTCGACATTATTAAACATGCGTTGAACTTTGGTAATGTGCTTTATCTTGTGCCGGAAATCTCCCTCACTGAGCAGACAGTTGCACGACTCCGACGCCACTTTCCAGAAATTCCAATAGCAATTTATCACAGCTATCAGACAGAATCAAAGCGAGTTGAGATTTGGGCAAAGGCGGTAAAAGGAGAAATTAACATACTCGTAGGTCCAAGAAGTGCGCTTTTTGTTCCATTGAAAAACTTAGAGCTTGTTGTTGTCGATGAAGAACACGATGAAAGTTACTACAATAGTACCGAACCATTCTATGACATTCGAAAGATACTCGCTCACTTTCCTGTAAAAGTTATATATGGCTCTGCAACACCGCATCTTGAGACTTACAAAATGGCACTCGATGGTGGTTTCGAATTCCATAGACTCACAAAGCGATTCAATATTGAGTTACCTGATGTAAAAATTATAGATATGAGAACGGAAAAGAAAATAAAACCATCGATTTCTAAAACACTGTACGAAGAGATTTCCGATATGATTAATAAAGAAATGGCATCACTTGTATTTACAAGAAGGAAAGGGTTCTCGCGTGTGCAATGTGCTGTGTGTGGTTATATAGTGAAATGTGACAGCTGTGATATTTCAATGACTTATCACTCTGACAGAGAAAGACTAAAATGCCACATGTGCGGAAATGAAAAACCTGTCCTAAGTTCCTGTCCAACGTGTGGTTCTCAAATCTTCCTCGACAAAGGAACTGGAACGGAAAAGATAGAAAGAGAATTGCAAGAGTTATTTCCGGGTAAAAATGTAGGACGCATAGATGCAGAGATAATTGATACACCGGAAAAGCTCAAAAATGCACTTGATATGTTGCGTGAGGGAAAGCTAGATATAGTTACGGGTACAAAGATGATAACAAAAGGACTCGACATATACAAAATTGGTCTTGTGGGCATCATCGATGTAGACGCACTAATCTCTTACCCTGATATAAACGCACCACTTCGCACATTCCAATTATTAGTACAAGTAATAGGCAGAGCTGGGAGAAGAGAGAAAGGTCGTGCACTAATCCAGACATACGACCCAGAAAATCCCGTAATTCTCTACGCAAGTTCACAAGATGTTGATAGTTACTACGAAAGAGAACTTGCACTAAGAAAGGAACTGAACTATCCACCGTTTGCTGATGTTGTGCATGTAATGTATTCTAACCAATCCCAAGAAATAGCGCTGGAGACTATCGATGCTGTTTTTAGCGAATTATCAGAAAACGTAGAACTTTTCATAGAGATACTTGGACCTTCTGAACACCATATATTCAAAGTAGCAAATAAATATCGATACCAACTCTTTGTAAAAACTCATTATACATCAAATATAGTTAGACTTATAAACAGTATAAAATCAAAATATCCTGGCGATTGGATTGTAAGGGTTAATCCACCAGAAATATAACCTTTGAAAGTGGTAGGGATGATTATGGTAAAAGTGAAGTATTTAGTAGGCTTAGAAAGCTGAACTTATTCGCAGCACTTTTCCACCTTGTACAGGGGATACTGATATTAGCACTCGCAAATGACTTTTCAATAACCGTTACCCGTGTTTTTTTAAAATTCGATCAGGCCACTCGAAGTCTTGTTCCTGCATTTGAAAACATTTTTGATGTGAAACTTGCGTATCTTATCGCATCATTTCCGTTCGTAACTTTCATATTCCATTTGCTTGTTTCAACAGTATTTAACAACCGCTACAATGAAGACCTTAGCAAAGGTATAAATCCTTTCCGATGGGCTGAATACTCAGTTTCATCTTCCATCATGATGGTTATCATCGCAATGCTCGTTGGGATATCTGATTTTGGGACTTTACTGCTCATATTCTCAATTAATGCAACAATGATTCTATATGGTTATCCAATGGAGTTAATAAACCAATTTACCCAAAAGACCATTTGGAGCCCTTTCTATTTTGGAACATTTGCTGGAATAATAACATGGATAGTGGTATTCCTTGTCATACTAAGGTCAAACCCACCTGATTTTGTCGTTTGGATATTTGTTAGTATAGCAATTTTCTTCAATATGTTCGCTATAAAAATGGTTCTACAGTACAAGAAAGTGGGCAAGTGGAAGGACTATCTCTACGGTGAAAAGGTGTACATAATACTCAGTCTTGTTTCAAAAACATTACTCGTATGGCAAGTCTTTGCTGGAACATTGCAACCGAAATAATAATCTATGTAATAATCTAAGCAAAGCCGCCTCTTTACTGAGACGGCTTTTTGTTTAAAAACTCATCTTTTTTCCTTCGATTTTACTAAAATTGTTCCAACAGAAAGTGCGGCAAGAAAAAATATAAATCCCCAACTTACAAGCATAAAAGCTAATGCTGATGAACTCATTTACTATCACCTGCCTCATCACCATGAACCTTAGTCAACGCTTTGTAAACCATTATGAAACTCAACACAAATACACTTATTAATACTATTCTTGCAGCAAAGACCCAAGGAATCAAATTTGGATATGCCTTTGCAAAGTCTGGAATGAGCTTTAAGTATCCGTTAGCCACATATTCTGCGGTAGAGAACACGAGTAAAACTATTATAAACGCAGGTGTTATAAATTTCATTACAACGGAATAAAACCACTTAGGTATTTTCCAATAGCTTCCCTTATTCATTTCCTCAAGTCCTTTATTCTTGAAAAGCCAAATTGCAGAAATTATCTCTAAAAGTCCTAAAACAACAAGTAGATAAGAACCGACCCAGTTATCGAGTTCTGTGAGGTAGAGAAGCTCACTTGTTTTTGTCAAAATTGGTTCTAAAGCTATCGGTAAACCTGCAATAACGTAAAGCACAAATATAAAATTCGACGCTTTTTTCCTATCGACATTGAATTGCTCTTCAAGAAAATTAACTAAGTAGTTGAACATCGCAATAGAACTTGTAATACCTGCGAAAAAGAGTAGTAAAAACCATAGCGTACCAAATAAACTACCACCAATCATCGTCCTAAATACATTTGGAAGAGCTATGAAAGAAAGACCAACTCCACTTTTTAAACCCTCACTACCCAAAAACGTGAAAGCAATTGGTATAACAATCGTTCCAGCAAGTATTACCTCAGCAAATTCATTCAAAGAAGCTGTAGCCACAGCCGATGTAGTTATGTCATCATCATCTTTAAGATAAGAAGCATAATTTTGGATAATTCCCATACCGAGTGAAAGTGTGAAGAAAATCTGTCCTGCAGCAGCGAGTGTTGATGACCAATTAAGTTCGTTCCACCTCGGCGCCCACAAGAAATCTAATCCTTTTATAGGAGTCCATTCCGGCCTAATTGGAGAACCAAGAGTTAAGGTCTTAATTAACAAGATAGCCGCAAAAACGTATATAGAAGGCATCGCTATTTTTGCAAGTCTTTCTAATCCTTTTTGTATACCACCTCTTGTAACATACCACAAAATAGCTAAGGTTATCAGCCAGAAGACAAAAACAGTAACAGGATTCTGAATATAACCAACAAAGTAACTTCCAGTATCAACTGAACTATCCATATAACCACCTGTTGCTGTAAGCCAAGCATAACCAAGTGTCCAACCAATGATATGGTTGTAATACGAATTCAGTAGTACGACTATTGAAAGTGCTAAGGCGCCAGCCAATGACCCCAAAATCAAAGCAGTCCTCTTCTTAGCTCCTTCTTTTGCTTGGAGATACACCATGGGTCCTATTGTTCCATATCCATATTTTCCGCCATACCTTCCTTGGGACCATTCTACTATTAGTAGAGGAATTCCCATGAAAAGTAACGCGGCAAAATACGGTATCATAAAAGCACCGCCACCATTTTTGGCAGCCTGATATGGAAATCTCCAAAAGTTTCCAAGACCTATCGCGTTACCTGCCATAGCCAAAATCAATCCAAGTTTACTACCCCAGTGTTCACGACTGTGTTCAAGTACCGCTTCTTCACCCCGCACTCCTTTTTTCCTTTTTTCCACGACCAACACCTCCAAAAAGTTAAGTTTAAAAAGTGAAAAATGAAAACAAGAAAACTAAATAAAGAAAGCGTTGATAAAGTTTATATAAATAATGAATATATAACTTCCAAAATCAATGAAATGATATATTTTCCATAAAAATTAGTCAAATGCTAATAAAATTCACTTTGACTAAAATTTTATGGCTTTGTAATTGTGAAATAAAACAACGATAAAATTAAAAGATACTATCAATAAAAGACAATTAAACACTATGCACTTTCACAATAGTTTTGTTAAGAATTCTCTATCTTCACTAAACATGAACTACTATACTGTTTTGAAAGATTAGAAAGAAAACAGGACGCCGTTAAGGCGTTCTGTTTTGAAATAGAAAATTTTCATATTCGGCGTGAATTGAGTTTAACTTCAATTGAGAAATCGTAGAACCAGATTTATGGAAAATTATAATCAGGGAAAAGCCGCTTATTCATAATAACACAGTGAAGAGAATAATCGTCATTAACATACACTACCTATGTACCATATGGATATTAAAAATTGTATAGATTAAAAGATTATCTGTATGCTCTAATCCAGAATTCATAAATAATATTTTGTCCGTCAAATCTGACACCTTTTTGTTTAATTAACTCATTTGCTATATCCTGAGAAATCTCATATTTTGGTTTTATATATATTGTGTATCCGTCGCTTGTCATTTTGTATCCAACGTCATATCTACTCGACAAATAATCATTCATGAACCCTTTTGAGTGAATATTGTAGGAATTCAAAGTCGAAATTTTGTAAGCTGCACTGATGTACTTTCTTGCAGCCATTTCAACTTCTTTAAATTCCTTATAAATTCTTTCTTCTTCCGTCAAATTTAAATCCGATACATCAGTTTCATCTACTGTACTTACCACACCTGATACTTCCGTAGCACTTTGTAGTGGTATAATAATGCTTTTATTTGTACTTTCCGTTCCCTCAACAGATTGGAAATCCGACTCAACCGTTGCACTTGTTGGCTCAGGAACATATAAGTTTTCAGAGTTTAATTGTGCATCTTCATTGAACGAAGTATTCAAAGAAACGTCATCTTTGCTATCAAAATTCTTATCTTCATACTTAGTCGCTAAATGCTTTGAAGTATCAGAAACTTTTGTAGTCCAATCCAAGCTTACCTCCCTTTTGGCAGACAAAGAAATCACTATAACAAGAAACACCATAACTAAAATAAGAAAAATCTTTGAAAGCTCGTTCATATCAACCACTCCTTCAATCCACGGTTCTTTAATTTATATCTATATCATTAGGAATAGTACCCTTTCGGAAGAAATTTAGTCCTTAAAACGATTAAGGAGATTATCACAAAGACTGCTGAGCTTAGGATTGATATAACTGAATTTTGTATTAAAAGTTCTCTTAAATTGACATGCTCGAAAAATAATTGTACACTTCTCAGGGTATAAACAGAATTGTATATAGGTACAAAGATTAACAATTTCTTGCCAAAGTCTGGAAGCAAAGATATCGAAGTTATTGCACCACTTGCGAGTAAAAGGAACATACTTAGCATAGTACCAAGAAAGTTTGAGAGCATGGAATTTTCTGAAACGCTTGAAATTAAAAGTCCAAGTGCTGAATGAAAAATGGCATTTAGCGTGACAATTGTTAAAATAACAAAGAAATCAATTGAAAATCCGTTCATTAGAAAAATAATGAATGAAACAATTCCTGCAGCAAAAGAGATAAGAAATACAACAATAAACTTTATAAAGTAATAAACTATAGGACTTATTCTTCCAAGAATATAATACTGTAACAAACCTTGTTCATTATCATATACTATAAGTCCTGAGCCTATCATGAGTGCTGCAAACATAGTTATGATAAGTATCAAACTTGGTGCAAAAATCTGACTAAAATCGAGCTCTTTTTCCGTTACTAACCTTGGCGCTGGCACACTTGAAGACGTGTACATTTGCTGGAGTACCTTTGGATTGAAGAACGGACCACCACTTAAATCATCAAATAGCTTCCGAAAAACGAGGTATGCGGCAGCGGATAACTGTGTGTCAACAGGGCTCGGAATATATCTTATCTCTGTTTGCTTTGCACCAAAGAGAGCAGTTGTAAAATTTGAGGGTATTATAATCACTGCGTTCAATTCGCCATTCTTAAGTTTTTCGTGAAAATTCGCATCTACGTACTTAATAGTTCCACCCTGAAATAGTGACATCACTATACCTACAGTGAATTTTGAAAGTGGAGATTTATCCTCACTATAAACCCCGATTTTTAGATTGGTTGCTCCAAAAGAATTAAAAAAGACGCTCCCTAAAAGCACAAAAAGTATTGGTATCACAAAAAGTATGATGTATGTCGACGGTCTCTTAAATATCCTTCTAAGTTCAAAAAAGACCTTCATCTTCCACCTTCCTCACCTATCAAAATATAGTGTGTTAATATACGTTTCCTACCATAACACTTAAACTTAATCCCTGCATGGATCTATTAAGCTCTGGCTCTTGCAGAAGCTCAAAATTCGGCAAGAATGGTCCGTATGCTGTAGCTCCTAAGTAATAAGCAATAGAAATCAAAACGTTTGAAAAATAGCTATTTGTTATAGGCATTTGTATCAAAAACTTAAAAAGTGTATAAATATTCATATTTGAAACACTATTAAAATGCTTAAAATCATTATTCGTAAATTCGGAAATACTTGAGCTACTTCCAACAAATAAATTGACACTTTCAATATCGACTCCTACACTTAATCCCAACACATAAATAGTTTCTTTTTTTGACTTTCCAGAAAGCTTTGCACCAATGTCATAACTAAGTCCAAAAATACTATATCTAACAGTTCCATCTTGTATATGAAAAAGAGGTGAAAAACTTGCAAGGTTTGATTTAACAGTAAACCCCTGCTCTAAGAATCCGGGGCTTTGGGGATTCACATTCATCGAAAAAGAGTATAAAAATGTTACATAATCTGGTAGAAAAATAGACTTCCCTGAATCAAGAACAATTTTGTTCATTACAGATGATGGTTGAAAATACCCAATACCGTAGAAATCCGAGTATGTCTCCGCAAATGCAAGTACTTGCACTGAAATAATGAAATTGAAAATAAAAACTGCATAAAAAATAAAAGCAAATGACAATCCTCTTTTACTGTTACTGCTCTTACAAAAACAAACCATTCCAAAAACACCTCGCTTTATCATTTTCGTTTTCACCAATGCTTATTATATCATAACTCAAGAATAATTGTTAAGCTTTTCAGAGAAGGTTATATCCCCACTTGAAATTTTTTCATCATATGGTACAATTTTTAAGCGTGAAGTATTTCTTACGAATGGAGAGATGGCCGAGTGGTCGAAGGCGCTTGCCTGCTAAGCAAGTGTGGAGGTTTCTCCACCGAGGGTTCGAATCCCTCTCTCTCCGCCAGTTTTAAATAGCTGGGTGATGAGTCACCAAAATCTCATCACCCATTTTTGAATGAGCAGAAATGTGAATTAATATCAAGAGTATCAGACGCGAGCCGTGCCCGTAGCTCAACTGGATAGAGCGTCAGACTGCGGATCTGGAGGTTGTGGGTTCAAGTCCCGCCGGGCACGCCAAAAATAATGTTTTGAAAAGCCACAATCAAAAAGTGTGGCTTTTCTTTTTTGCTCTTGTTATGATATAATTTCCTTTGGTACAGAAAAATGTATTTGATAACATCACAGTAATGGGGGATTAACTTGAAAGATGCTGTTATTTTTTCCATAGGTAATGAATTAGTTGAAGGATTAATCATTGATACAAATTCTAAGTACATAAGTGAAAAGTTAAAGTTACTCGGATATTATGTTTTGAGAATTGAAACGCTTCCTGATAGATTAGACATATTATCTGAGCGAATTAGAATAGGCTTATCCGAAGCCGAATTAATCATTACAACCGGTGGATTGGGACCAACAGAAGATGACCTCACAAGAGAAGCTGTTGCATTAGCCATTGGAAGAAACATTGAAATAGATAAAAAAATAGCGGACGAATTAATTGAAAGAGCAATAAAATATTATGGAAAATCTCCTGAGAGCGTAGTCAAACAAGCTATGATAATCGAAGGAGCAAAAGTACTCAACAATTCTGTAGGCACAGCTCCTGGTCAAATTATTGACATAGAAGGTAAGAAAATAGTTATTCTACCAGGTCCACCAGCAGAGATGATGCCAATGTTTGAAAATATCTTAGAAGATCTAAAAATAGATGATGCACTGTATACAAGAAGAATCAAGACCATCGGTATACCTGAAGCAATTTTGATGGATGAGCACAAAGATGTAATATATTCAGTGCCCGAAATAACTGTTGCAACAATGGCATCTTATGAAAGGGGAGTTGAAGTTAGATTTACTGGGAGTATAAATCAAAAAGAAAATATAGATAAAATAACGAACATTCTAATCGATAGACTTGGAGATAATGTTTATGCAATCGACGATGATACAATCGAAGATGTAGTGTACAAATTGCTGAAAGACAATAATCTAACTATATCGTTTGCCGAATCTTGCACTGGTGGTATGATTTCATCTAAATTTGTCGATATCCCCGGTGTATCGGGTGTTTTTAAAGGAGCGATAGTAGCATACTCAAACGAAGTCAAAAAGTCAATTCTAAGCGTTCCCGAAGATGTTTTAAATAGGTACGGTGCTGTTAGCGAAGAATGTGTTAAGATAATGGCAAAAAATGTTAAAGAAATTCTCAATTCCGATTTTGCCGTTGCAGTTTCGGGAATAGCAGGTCCTGAAGGTGGAAGTGAAGCAAAGCCTGTTGGTACAGTTTGTTTTGCTTTTGCCAACAAAAATAGTGTAAAAACATTTACACATACGCTTAGAGGAAATAGAGAAATGGTTCGGAAAAAAAGCACACTTCTTGCATTTGATATATCGAGGAGAGGGATTTTAGAATGGCTAAAGCTCGTAAAAAATACCAGAGAGTAACGATCAAAGACGTTGCCCAATATGCTCGGGTTGGTGTTGGTACAGTTTCAAGAGTACTTAACAACAATCCTCATGTAGACGTCTTGACCAAAAAACGTGTGCTTGATGCAATTGAAACTCTTGGATATGTACCTAATCCACATGCCAGAAGACTCTCAACAGGTTCAAGTGAATTGATAACAGTAATAACACCCGAAATGAAGGGTGATTTTTATCAAATACTTATGTCCTCAATTGACGAAGTTTTAAGTAAACACGGTTACTCATCGTTGCTTTACCCATTGTACAATGAAAAGAAATATGAAGCTTTGCGCAAATCTTCTGATATACTCCTTTCAACAGATGGTTTAATAGTCGATGCTGTAAATGTTGATGAGGTGCTGGGCAATATTTTAAGTCCTCAGACTCACGTAGTCTGTTTAGAGCAAGAATCTGAAAAATATGATTCTGTGATGGTTGATAATTACTATGGTGGTGTTCTTGCCGGGGATTATTTTGCTGACTTTGATATGGACATCTTTGTTGTTACACATAGAAAATCTCATGAACTTGAAAGTACCGTATTTGATGAACGCCTTGAAGGATTTCAAAGCTCCCTTGAGAAAAAAGGAAGAAGCATCGATAAAGTATACTATGTCCCTCTTGATTGGGAGAGTACATTTGAGGTGGCAAGGCGTATATTTTACAGATTTAAAAAATGTGCCATATTTACTACAACTGACTATTTAGCCGTTCCAATAATTGAAGTTGCAAGAACAATGGGATTAAAAGTTGGTGAGGATGTACACGTTTGTGGTTTCGACGACTTACCAATAGCTCATGTTCTTGAAATCACTACAGTAAAACAACCAATTGCAGAAATGGGTAAAGTTGCTGCCGAGACTCTGGTAAAGAGAATATCCGGAAAACTTAAAGACAAGCCAAAGAAATATATTCTAAAACCTGAGTTGATAATCCGAGGAACATAATAACTTAATCGAGGTTTATCAATTAATCTCAATCGGAGGTTGAATAAATTGAGGATAGCAGTGCTACTCGGAGGTATATCAAGGGAAAGAGAAATTTCGATACGAAGTGGAAAGAGAATTGCCCAGGCTTTAAAAAAATTCGGACACGAAGTTGATGAAATTGATGTTAATCTTGATTTATTAGATAACTTAACCACCTTAAGAAAGTATGATGTCCTATTCAATATACTGCACGGAACTTTCGGCGAAGATGGCCACCTTCAAGCAATCCTTGA
>Ga0197142_1004505_pt1 | contig 11253 bp, 7 predicted proteins | sample GBS60_MetaG_FD_148614 | JGI IMG/M metagenome (GOLD analysis project Ga0197142, IMG submission 148614) | Sediment microbial communities from Great Boiling Springs, Gerlach, Nevada, United States - GBS 60_MetaG | ecosystem: Environmental > Aquatic > Thermal springs > Hot (42-90C) > Sediment... | reverse complement strand
GGAATCAGTTACTGAGGGGCATCCAGATAAGGTAGCTGATAGGATTTCAGATGCTATTTTAGATGCCTACTTAGAAGAAGATAGAAAAAATAACAGGAATCCTAAAGAATTTTCAAGAGTTGCGGTTGAAACTATTGTATTTACTGGTGGTTGTCTTTTAGTAGGTCAAATTACTTCTAAATCTTTTGTTAATATACCTTTGGTAGTAAGGAAAACAATAAAAGATATAGGTTACAGTATAGATTGGGGGTATGATCCTGAATATATAGCAGTTATTACTTCAATAGATCCCCAGTCCCCTGATATATCTATGGGGGTTGAAAATCCCGTAGAAATTAGAGGAAAAGATAATATTAAAGAAGACTGGCATTTTGGAGCAGGAGATCAGGGAATGATGTTCGGGTTTGCTTGTGATGAAACGGCTGAGTTAATGCCTGCTCCTATTTTATTAGCTCATAGATTAGCTTATAAACTTGCTGAAGTTAGAAAACAAAAGATTTTAGATTATTTGGGACCTGATGGAAAAACGCAAGTAAGTATATATTATCAAGATGGTAAACCTGTTTTTCTAAAAGATATAGTTTTATCTACTCAACATAAGGATGGAATATCATATAAAGTTTTACATGATGATATTTTAGATAGTGTTATACAGGTCGTTTTAAATGAATTTATTGAAGAAAATAACTTAAATAAAAATTTCTTTGATAAAGATAAAACTAAAATTCATATAAATCCTACCGGAAAATTTGTAATAGGGGGGCCAAGAGCAGATAGTGGATTAACGGGGAGAAAAGTAATAGTAGATACATATGGTGGATATGCTCATGGTGGAGGGTCATTTTCGGGAAAAGACCCTACAAAAGTAGATAGAAGTGGAGCTTATATGGCTAGATATATTGCTAAAAATATTGTTAGATCTAATTTAGCAAGAAAAGCAGAAGTTCAGTTAGCTTATGTTATCGGAGAAGAAAATCCTGTATCTATTTATATTAATACTTTTAATACATCTATTGTAGAAGAAGGTAAGATAGTAGAAGCTATCAAAGAATTATGTGATTTAACGCCTGGGGGAATTATTAAAAATTTTGAGTTATTTAAGGTTGAGTATACCCCTTTATCTTCGTATGGGCATTTTGGTAGAAAAGATTTAAATCTTAGTTGGGAAAAAACTGATTTAAGTGAAAAATTAAAAGATTTTTTTAGTATAAAAAATAGCGTGAAATAAAATATAAATAATAAAATAAAATAAAAAGTGTAAGTATGAGAAGTTTATTAGTAGAAATTGGAGTAGAAGATTTACCTGCAAGTCAATGTAAAGATATATATAATCAAATGCTGGATTTCTTACCTAAAATTTTAAGTGAATATAGATTAGTTTATAAAGATATTGATTATATATTAACTAATAGGAGAATAGGCTTTATTTTAAATAATGTTAATGAATATCAAGAGAAGAGTTTCATAGAAAAGAAGGGACCTCCTGTTAATAAAGCATTTGATATTAATGGAAATGTTACAAATGAATTAGTTGGTTTTTTAAAAAGTGTTGGAATTAATTTAAATTCTTTTGATTATAATAAAGATATTAGTATAGAACAAATAGAGGGGATAGAAATAAAGAAGATAGGAGATAAAGAGTATATTTTTTATAAATTAGAGCAAGAATCTAAAAATATTAAGGATATTTTACCTGATATAGTTAATAAATTTATTAGTAGTTTTAGGTTTGAGAAGACGATGTATTGGTATGATAAAAGGGTTAGATTTATAAGGCCTATTAGATGGATATTAGTTATGTTAGATAACGAGAGTATTGAGTTTAATATTTTAAATTTAAAAACTTGCGGTAGTACATATGGGCATAGAATATTTAGTAATAAAGTTTTGAGAATAAGGGATGTAAGTAAATATACGGAGATTTTAAGAGAAGCAGGAGTTATTGTATTTCCTTCTGAAAGAAAAAATATTATTTTAGATAGTATAAGTAAATATGAATTAAAAAATGATTGTAAGGCTGTTGTTTATGATGAATTATTAGATTTATTAGTTTATATGTATGAATATCCTGTTTTAGTGGATAGTAATTTTAATGAAGATTATTTAGATTTACCTGATGAAATAATTCTTAATGTAATAGTTAATCAGCAGAAATTTATTCCGCTTAAAAAAAACAATAATATAGTTAATTCATTTTTAGTATTTAAAGAAGGTATTGTAGAAGATAAGGAGATATTGAGTTATAATTACAAGAAAGTGGTAGAAGCTAGATTTAGAGATTCTTTACATTTACTTGAAGAAGATGAAAAGATTCCATTAGCTTCTAGGGTTCCTAAATTAAAAAATATTTCTTTCTATGAGAAATTAGGTTCTTTATATGATAAAACAATGAGGATTAAAAATATTGCCATTTATCTTTCTGATTTATTGATAAATGATGCAAAGATTAAAGATAGTATAATAAAGGCTGCACACTTATGTAAAGCTGATAGAGATACTAAGATTGTTTTTGAGTTTCCTAATTTACAAGGGGTTATCGGTAGATATATAGCTTTAAGGCAAGGTGAAGAACCGATTGTAGCTAACGCAATATATGAACATTATTTACCTGATTCTTTAGAAAATCCTAAATTCCCTTCGGATTATCCAGGTATTATAGTTGGAATAGCTGATAAAATTGATACTCTTATTGCTTTTTATTCTGTGGGACTTAAGATTTCGGGATCTAAGGATCCATTTGGACTTAAAAGAACTTTTGTTCAACTTATTCTATTGTTACATAATTTTAGATTACCTATAAATTTAGAGAATATTTTTAGGTATTCTTATAATTTACTAAAAGATAAGAGTTATTCAGATAAAATAGAAGTAACTGTTCCATTTGGTGCTATAATTAGGGATTTGAAGGAATTTTTCTTTAATAGAGTGGAGGATAATTTGAAATTGGAAAACTATAGGTATGATTTTATTAGAAGTATTTTGCATGTTTTATTTTATAGATATAAACAAGGAATTGAAATTCTTGAATTTATTACTGATATTTCTGATAAGGATGCTGAAGCTGTAAAAAATGTTGCTTTACTTTCTAAAAGATTAAAAAATATTATTTTTAATGATTATTTGAAGAATATTGATATAGAATCTGCGTTAGATTCCATTTTTAAATATTTATATAGAAAATATAATAATATAGACATAGTAGATTATCCTGAGAGCTTAGATTTTATTAAAATAGATAAACAATTATTTGATAATAATACTGAATTTGAGTTAATTAATTTTGTTGAAAATAATAAGGAATTATATTTAGATAATATAAATAAAGCTAAATATGAAGAAGCTTTTGAATTTATTAAGAGTTTAGCTAAATATGTTGATAATTACTTTACTAATGTAATGATAATGGTTGAAGATAAACAAAAGAGATTAAATAGAATATTAACTCTTTATTATATGTTTTTATTAACATTAAGGTTTGCTGATTTTTCGCAATTATCTTTTAAATAGTAATATTTTATGAATTTAATTTTTATATTGCCTGTTTATAATTCTGAAAATATAATTGAATCCTCTTTATCAAAATTAATTAATTATTTAAATAATTTTTGTGATATAGAGAGTGAATTTTTTTTTATATTTTTATTGTTAATGATGGTAGTACAGATAAAACAATAGATAATTTAAGGCTTTTTTTTAAAGAGTATTATAAAGACATAAGTTTAAAGAAAGGGTTTATTTATTATTTTAGTTATTTAGAAAACCAGGGGGTTGGATACGCTATTAGGTTTGCTTTTAATAAATTGAAAAATATTTATAATAAACCAAAATTTATTAATAAAGAGAATCTATTTTTTATAATGGATTTTGATTTACCTTTTGATTTATCTATTATTAATGAATCAATAAATAAATTAAAATATTGTGATTTAGTAAATATTGATAGAACTAAATTAAAAAAATCTTATAGTGTTTCTTTTTTTAGAAAAATTTTACATAAAGGATTAATTTGTATTATTAAGTTTCTTTTTTTAAGGATTTTTTCCAAAATAGATGACTTTGTGGGTGGTTTTAAAGCATTTAATAATAAATTCTTTAATTTTATAAAAGACAAAAATTTTGTTTCTAATACTTCCTTAGTTCAATTGGAAATGCTGATTTTTGCAGTTTTAAATAATTTTAAAATTGAAAATATTTATCCCTTATTTAACAAAGAAACTGAAAAGCTTTCCACTTTTAATTTTTTTAAAACTATTAAATTTATTTTTAAAATATTGTATGAGTTATTTATTATAAAAATAAATATTGATAATTATAAAAAATTGGGGGGATATTAGTTTATTAATTATTATTTATAATTAATTATTTATGAAAAGGATAATATGCTTTAGTTTAATTTTGATTTTATTTTTAATAGTTTTTTTGTTTTTTAGTTCTTGTGATATAAGGCCATATTTAAGGATAGCGTTATTAAGTGATAATATAAATCTAAATTATATAGATGAACCTAATTTCTTAGCTTTAAATATTTTTAATTTAATTTGTCCATCTTTGTTTTATTACGATGATAATTATTTCCCTAAATCTAAGGTTTTACAAGATATCCCGTCTTTGGATAACCAAAAAATGAGTTATCTTAGAGATTCAAATTCTATAAAAACTGTTATAGTTATAAATAAAGGGGATTTAAAAAAAGAAATAAATCTAATTAACTTAGATGATATATTACAAACTCCTTCTTTATTTTCTGTAGATTTATTATCTAAGAAATGGATATATAAACAGAATTTTAGTATAAATAAAATGCTAATTTTTAGAGATTCTTTAAGAATTGAATATAATGATGCTTATTCTTTACCATATTTCCCTTACCCTATTATTTTAATAAGTAAATATTTACCTGATTATCAACAGCAGATATTAGATTTCATTTATAAGGATAAGGTTAATTTTGATTTTTTGATTCCTTATTCTTCTAATTTGAAAAATTCTGATTTTTATCAGCTAAAAGATATTAAAAATAATAAAAATAATGATAAAAACACTTTTACTATATATAATCAAAAAAATAAAAAATTAATTGAGTTTATTGGTTATAGAAATTATGAGGCTTTAAATAAGGAAATCCATAATTTAGATTTGGTTAAGTTAGATCCTAAAATTGTTAATCTAATTAAAGTTCCTAAAGATTTTCAAGTTAAGATTTTACCTAAGGAAAATGTATTTTTCATTTTCTTTAATCCAAAGTTAAATATTCAGGATAGAGAAGTAATTTATTACACTTTAAGAAAAAACTTAGCAGATAAGCTAACTTCTAATTATACTCTTTATTCTTATTACTTACTTTATAATCATTTTGCTTTATATGATACTGATAAAATTATTAATAAAATTATTAATAAAAATAAAAATCTAAAATTGTCTAAAAATAAATTGCAAGGTGTAATAATGTACAGGAGTTTTAATGAAAAAATGCTTGTAAACTTAATAATTGATACTTTAAGGAATAATTTTAATTTTGAACCGTTCTTATTCAACATATCTGAAGAAAGTTCTAATTTTTCATTAGAAAATTATGTAAATTTAAGTGAATATGATTTTGTTATTATTTCAGTAAATATTAAGCCTTATTTTAATTACTCAAAAGTTTATAGCAGTCAAGGTATTTATAATTTTTATAGGGTTAATATAGCGGATGATTTAGTTTATAAAATAATGCAAGGTTATTCTAATGCTCAAAAACAATATTTAATTGAATTGCAAAAAGAATTAATTAATACTTTCTATATTTTACCTCTTTTAATAGATACTAAAGCGTATATAATTAGTCCTAATTTTAATAGGAGAGCTAATCTCTTTTCTTCTGATTATATTGAAATCTACTAAATTATAATGTTTTGAAATCTAAAGAAATAAATCTATTTAAGTTTAGCGTTATTTAAAGAATTAATAAAGTTTTCAATAGCTTTAAGAGCTTGATCTTTATCAATATTATTAGATATTTCCTTAGATTTGGTTATATCATTAGTATTAAAAAGTAATTGTAAAAATTGAATATATTTAAACTCTTTTATAGCTTCATTCAGTTTTTTATCATTATAATAGAGTATTATCATGGATAAATGATATTGTATCAATTCATTGAACATTACTATTTTTAATTCTTCATCTGATAATTTTGATAAATCCATTTGGGAATTGTTATTTAATAGATAATCTTTATAGGTTTGGACTGCTTTAGCGGTTTGATTATTTTCTATTAAGTGTTCTAAATTATTTATAAGTTTTAGTGATTGTTCTTTAGCTTTTAGCGTTGTGTAGAATGATTTAGTAGCGGAGAATGTAGTTATTAAGAAGGTAGCTAAGGGGATAGAAAAGCTTAAGGGGCCTAAAATTGGGCTTAGTAATCCAATTAATATTGAAGTAGATAATGAGCTTACTCCACCTATTGTTAAACCTGCAATTAAAGACCTTAAAGCCGTTGGTAATTTGCTTAAAAAACTTAATTTATCTTTTAAAAAATTAGAGATTTTGTTTGATAAGTAATTTTGGGATTTATCTAGTAAATTTTCAATTTTGGGAGCAGCTTTTAAATTGATAATTGAAAATAAAGCAGTTAAAGCACTAAATATAGCAAAGTTAGTGATACCAAAAGGTAAAGCTAATAATGATGATAATCCTATATTTACTAATGTTGAAAATATTATTTTTTTCTTTTCATCCATTTCGAATACATTAGCTAAGCTTGAAGAAAAATTTGATACTAAATTTATTGTTAATGGAATATTTAAAAAATAATTAATAGGTAAAGTTTGCATTGAAAAGTTTTTTATATCATTTACTTCTTTAGAAGTAGTTGAATTTAATAATCCTATTGTAGATATCATAGATGAGGTTAATAATAAAGAAATAGTACTTAAGGGATTTATAGAGTTTGATAACAATATTAGTGAGTTTATAGCAATTGGTAAGCTTAAAGATGATATTAATGAATATAATGGATTTTCAATTTTTTCACCGATTTTATATGATATTGCTGTAGATAATAATGGTACTAAAGCTAAAAATGGATTACCTAAAAGAAAAATACTACTTAGTATCCCACTGGAAATTAGACCTCTTAATAATGAAGGATTTAGTTCTTTTGATACAGGAGTATTCTTAAATTCTTCTATCTCTTTATTTATTTTTTCCTTTATTGTATTTACTAAATTTATTAGATTTTCATTTATTTTAGTTAAATCTATTTGATCTAAAATTTTTGATGCTGAAATGCCATTGTTTTGGGAATTTATAAAATTTGATGAATTCTCATTTTTATTATTTAGATTTTCTATTCTATTATTTAGGTTTAAAGGATTTGCATTATTTTTTATTTCCATATTTATCCCTCATTAAGATGTAAGCTATTTTGATATTTTATAATTATTTATTTTTATGTAAAAATCCTTTTGAGTATTCTAAAAAATGTAAAATTTCTGTTAACTTTTTTTTATATAAGGATTACAAAAATAAAGAGGTTTTTTTAAAAAATCAATAAAAATTTTAATATGGATATTTATTATTTACCAAGAGCTTCTAATTCATTACTGAAAATTCTATTAAATTTGCAAAGCATTTTTAAGGATTTTGAAAATAGATTTATATTTTTTCCTGCTAGTATATGTTATACTTTCCCTTTAGCATCTTTGTATTCTAATTTTAAAGTTTCTTTTTATGATATAGATTATAATAGTCTTTATCCTTTAAATTTAGAAGATATTATATCTTTTTGTCCTAAGGATTCTTTAATTTTATTAGTTATAGTTATTCCTTATGGTAATTTTGAGCCTAAAAAAATAATAGCTTTAAAAGAGGAAATAAATAAGATAAATAAATCTATAAGACATGATAATAAATTAGCACTAATTTTATGGGATTTGGCTTTAGTTATGATTACTAAGAAGGTTGTTAATTTTATTTTAGATAATTCAAATTTATTTAAAGAGGATTTTTTCGTGTTTAGTTTTTCTTATGCTAAACAGTTAGAATTAGGATACGGTAGTTTATTAATTAGTCCCTTTAAATTAAATATTAACTTAAAACTACAAATTAATAAAGATAATATTCCTAAGTTAGTTAATAAGGTAGATAAAATCTTTAAAGGTAGTAATATTTTTTATTTTCAGGATAAGCAAAGTAAAATCCAAATTTTAAACAGAATTTTAAATAACAAGAATGTTTTCTATTGTTACAATTCAGAATTAAATTTATCTACTACTTTAGAATTAGATAATTTAATAACTAAAATATTAAATAATGTTGATTTTGAAATAAAATTAAGAAATGGATTTAATATTTCTTATTTTTCTTTACTAAATTTAAAAAGTAATATAAATTTATATTACTCTTCAAATCTAAGGGAGTTGACAAAGGAATTAATTAAAAAAAATATAGATTTTGAGTTAATAGATAGCAATCTGCTTTCTTGGAGATTCAATATAAGAGTTAGCTTTGATAGAGATAAATTACTAAAAAAATTATTTGATAATGGGGTTTTTGTTAGTAGATTATTTCCAGTTGTTGCTAACTTCTTTTTAATTGATCCTATTTTTAAATGCAATTTTAATAATTGTTCTAACCATTGGCTTAAAGTTATTAATGTTTTTAATAATCATTTAGTAGTTGATTATAATTTTTTGTTAAAAAATAATATTGATAATAACTATTTAAATTCTAATTATATTCAAAAATTTATTGAAGTTATTAATAATTTTATTAAGAAATATATTGAATAGATATGTATCAATTAAATTAATTTTAATAATTAAATAAATTGATTTTATAAATTTTATGAATTAAATACGATTTTATCAATTATTCCTGAACCCAGGAGTATGTCATTATAATAGAATGCTGAAATTTGTCCTGGTGTAATTGCTAATTGCTTTTCTTTAAATTCTACTAAGATTTTATCATCATCAACAAAATATAATTTAGCAGGTGATTCCTTATGAGTATATCTTATTTTTACTAAGATTTCTTCTTTTTCATTTAATTCCTTTATTTCGTTTAAATTTATTATCCAGTTTAGGTTTTTAACTGTAAACTTATTTTGGTATAGATCCTCTTTTTCTCCTACTATTATTGCGTTTCTTTCTTTGTCAATTGATATTACATATAGTCTTTTGTTTAATGAGATTCCGATATTTTTACGTTGTCCTATGGTGTAATTATGTATTCCTTTATGTTTTCCTAAAATATTATTGTATTTATCGATAATTATACCGTCTTTTATTTGTTCGTTTTTGAAAATCTCTATATAGTTAGTGGATATAAAATTTTGGCTATCTATTTTGTTATAGGTTGGTAAATTATAATATTTGGCTATTAATCTAACTTGTTCTTTTGATTGTACTAATCCTAGTGGGAATATCGATTTTTCTAAATGTTTTTGATTTAAAAAAGAAAGATAATATGTTTGATCTTTTTTAAGGTAATTAGCTTTTTGTAAGGTAAATGAATTTTTAAATCTTATTTTTTTTACATAATGTCCTGTAGAAAAGTAATCAATTTTTATATTACTATTAATTGCTTTTTCTATTAGATATTCAAATTTCATTTTCCAATTGCACATTACACAAGGATTAGGTGTTCTCCCGTTTAAATATTCCTCTTTAAAATAATTTAAAATTATTTTTTCATATTCTTTAGTTAAATCGATAATATAATAATCTACGTCTAATTGTTTAGTTAATTTAATACAATCTTGGATATCTTCAAATTCTTCGGGACCGAAGCAACCATGAATTTTACTTTCTAATTTATTAAATTTAAATAGCTCGTTATATTTTTCGTCCCATATTTTCATTGTTAATCCAATTACCTTAAAGTTTAGTAGTTTTAATAGCAATAAAGTAGTAGAGGAGTCTACCCCACCACTTAATCCTACTGCTATTATAGCATCCTTTTTTACATAATCTAAATTAGAATTTATAGCTTCCAATAGGTTATCTATTTCTTCTTTTGTTATTTCATTGTTTTTTATTTCTTCTTTCATTATTTCTTGTGTTATAGTATTCATTTTTCCCTCTTTTTCAATTTATTTAAAAAATTTAAATTTTTAGCTAATTTTTTTTAATCTTATATCAACTACGAAAACTCCTTTATTGTTTATTATAACAGGGTTTAAGTCAAGTTCTTCTATTTTGTCAATTTTTATAACTAATTCATTTATTTTTAATACTATATCTAATAGATTTTGTAGGTTATAATTTTTGTTTCTATAATTTTGGAATATTTTAATTAGGTTAAGTTTGTTTAGAGCGTTTATAATATCTTCTTGATTTAAGGGGACTAAGATTGTTTCAAATTTTTTAAATATTTCAGTAAATATGCCACCTAATCCTAATAAAATAAACCCTTTATTTAAGATTTTATCTTTTTTATAACCTATTATTAATTCTAAATCTTTTTCCACCATTTCTTGGATTAAAACTGAATAATATAATTCTTTTAATTTATTATAACTACTTATTAATTCTTGATAATTTTTTATATTTAGGATAACTGCTTGTTTTTCTGTTTTATGAATTATTTCTGGAGATAAGGATTTCATTACTAATGGATATTCTAAATTAATGTTTTCTAATTCTTGAATATTATCTATTATTTTATATTTAGGGGTATTTAAGTTTAAAATTTTTAGTATTTTGATACATTCATTTAAAGGTAAAAACTCATTTTTATTATTTGAAATAATTTTTTGTATTGAATCATAATCAACATCAATTTCAATTAAAGGTAAATTTTTATTTTTTAATAATTTTTCTCTATTAAGATTGTATTCTATTATTTTGGAAATAACGTAGGTAGCATCTTCAGGATATTCATATATAGGTATATTTGTTTGGTTTATTTTTTCAAATTCCTTTGTTAAAGTGTTTAAAGAGTACATACAGCATACAATTGGAATATTATTTTTAGTAAATTCGGGTTCTGAGGAAGCAATAGAATTACTAACTTTTTCCATATTTATTGTTGATTGTTGGGCAGGAACTAATAGTAAAATATCATATTCTTCTTTATGATTTAAGGTAATTTCTAAAGTTTGTTTAAAACGTATATCATCGGCATCGCCTACTATATCTATGGGGTTATTTAGTCCTGCTGCTTTTGGTAGTATTGTTAATAATTCATTTTTAAAGGATTCTGAAATAGAATTAACTTCTAAATTATTTTTTACTGCCATATCAGTAGTTATTACTCCACAGCCAC
>Ga0197142_1004504_pt1 | contig 11255 bp, 7 predicted proteins | sample GBS60_MetaG_FD_148614 | JGI IMG/M metagenome (GOLD analysis project Ga0197142, IMG submission 148614) | Sediment microbial communities from Great Boiling Springs, Gerlach, Nevada, United States - GBS 60_MetaG | ecosystem: Environmental > Aquatic > Thermal springs > Hot (42-90C) > Sediment... | reverse complement strand
GCCTTTTTATTCGTGACTATCCGCCCCGCAGGAATTATTTTGTGGCTGCCGGTTTAGCTCAGGCCATAGCTTTCCTGCAGCACATGACTTTTTCTGAAGACGACCTGGCTTATCTTGAAGGACTGAATTTATTCAAGCCCGAATTTCTGGATTACCTGAAAAAGTTCAAATTCACGGGCCTGGTCCGGGCCATTCCTGAAGGTCGCCTCTTTTTTGCCAATGAGCCCCTGCTTGAAGTCGAGGCGCCTTTGATTGAAGCCCAGCTGGTGGAAACTGCCCTGATTAATATTCTTCATTTCCAGGTAATGGTGGCTACCAAGGCGGCCCGTTGCTTTTATGCAGCCCGGGGTCGATCCCTGATTGATTTTTCCCTGCGTCGAACTCACAGCCTGGAGGCAGGTCTCTATGTGGCCCGGGCGAGCTATATTGCCGGTTTTGCCGGCACCAGCAATGTTCTTGCCGGTCGCCTCTTCGGTCTTCCCGTTTATGGGACAATGGCCCATTCTTTTATTTTAAGCTTTGACCAGGAGATAGAGGCCTTCAGAGCCTATGCTCAGTCCTTTCCCGAAAGAACCATTCTTTTGATTGATACCTATGATACCCTGACAGGCGCAAAAAAGGCGGCTCAGGTTGGTCAGGAACTGGCCAAAAAAGGGATAAGGCTGGCCGGCGTTCGCCTTGATAGTGGCTCCATGGCCATTCTATCCCGAAAAGTAAGAAGGATTCTGGATAAAGCTGGCTTGAAAGAAACCAGAATTTTAGCCTCTGGCGCCTTTGATGAAAGTAAAATTAATGATGTCCTGAAGCGCCGCGCAGCTATTGACTCTTTTGGCGTGGGGACAAAGATGGGGGTTTCCGCCGATTCTCCCTACCTCGATATGGCTTATAAACTGGTCGAATATGCTGGCCGCGAGGTTTTAAAGCTAAGTCCGGGGAAAGCTACTCTGGCTGGAGGCAAGCAGGTCTGGCGTTTTTATGACCGCCGGGGCAAATTCCATCATGATGTCCTCTCGTTGAAAGATGAAGCCATTGCTGGCGGCGAGCCTCTTTTGAAAGATTTTTTGAAAGAAGGAAAAGTCAAGCTAACTCTGCCTTCTTTAGAGGAAATAAGAAGAACTTTTGAGTTTGATTTTTCTCGATTACCCGAAAAATACAAAGCGCTGGGTCCTCAACCTCCCCTCTATCCGGTGCGTCTTTCGCCTCAACTGAAGCGACTCCAGAGAGAAGTAGTTAATCAGGTTAGAGAAAAGGAGCTGGGTGAAAGTTGAGGAAAGCCAGAGAAATTTCAGATTTTCTCAAAGATCTTTGCTGGAAAGTCACCAGCAACTTGTTCTTTAAATGCTATGAAAATAACGTCTTGGTGGGGCAGGTTGATAAATCGACCCCGTAATAGGCCTCATCTTTATTAAGAAGGCCAATTTATTAAAAAGGCTAAAACTAAGATTCGGGCAAGAAGCAGTTGTCGTCAGGATTGGTCATTTCAAGGGATAGTTTGCCTCTAATTATTTGCCTTTATTTCTGAGCTGTCTTTCAAATTGAAGGTAGGGGATTGTTCCCTGGCTGAGAAGATATTCTTCCAGGGTTTTTTCGTCGCCAAAGAGACCCAGGCAATCAGGATGTGTGGGCATAAGACCCCATTTCTCCTCGCCCTCCTCGCCAAAAAGAAGTCCGAGGGGATAAAGACGACAGACAAGGGGGCGGGCAGGATGGACTGTGCAGCCAGTTTGACCAAGAAAAATACAGCTTCCATCTTTTTTTATTCTTAATGAAGGCTGATGGCCAGAGTCGCCTGGATCGAGAAATTTTTTTATTAATTCAGATTCAGTCATCTTCAGGAATTGACTTAATTGAGCTCTTTCAAATTCATTTAATTCAATATGACGATGATAGCAGCAGGAACAGCATTTAAGGCAGGTAAAATCAAAGGGACTCTGGAGCTCTAAATTAAAGGCCAGAGATTCTGAAGAATCAAAAAAACTCATTTTTTTCAGAACATCCTGTTTCTTTAATAATATAAAAAATCGGCCTTAAAAGAAAGCCCTCAAAGATTGCGATAAATTAAATCTTATATATTCCTGGAGGTCATTTCTTCAAGTTGATTTATTTTTATTCACGGTTTTTGAGATGCTTCCCATTTTTATAGGCTTTAAGGAAAGTTTTATATTTTTTGTAAAATATTTGTTTTTTTTTATTTTTAGATAATATATTTTAAAGGGAGGGAAAGAAATGAAAGCAGACCGGATAAGTTCCGGCATTCCTGGCCTGGATGAAATTCTTCAAGGCGGTTTTCTAAGAGGCCGAGCTTATCTTCTGGTGGGAGCTCATGGAACCGGAAAGACGATTCTTTCCATCCAGTGGCTTCTACAGGGATTAAAAAATCAGGAAAGGTGCCTGCTGATTACTCTCTCTGAACCTGCCCAGGAGATTGCCCGGAATATAGCCGGTTTCGGCTGGAGTCTTGAAGGCATAGAGGTGGCCGATCTTTCCCCTCTGACTCAGGAAGATAAGCCCCATGAATATCGAGTTTTTCCACCTTCCCAGGTCGAAGAAGTTTCTATCTGGGAGAAGATTTGTGAGTCCCTGGAAAGATTCCAGCCCGATCGCCTGGTTCTCGATTCCATGACGATTCTGCGGCTCCTTTCTCCTGATCCCTATCAATTCCGCAAAAATATACTTTTTCTGGTAGGCTATCTTAATCGCTTGGGCTGCACTTCTCTTCTTGTCACCGAGCCTGCTGATCTTGAGGAGGAGTCAGCTTTAGCCATGGCTGTAGATAGTGTCCTTCGGGTTTATCGTCAGATTGGGGAAAGACGGGTGCTTGAGCTTCGTTACCTTTCAGTAGAAAAGACAAGAGGATCAAATTACCTTTCTGGCCTCCATCCCTTCAGGATTACACCTAAGGGTATACAGATTTATCCTCATATAATTTATTCACTTCAAGAAACCTTTTCACCAGAAACTCAAATAACTTCTGGGATAGCTGAATTAGATGAATTGCTGGGAGGTGGAATTGAAGCCGGTACCGCCACGCTAATTTCCGGGCCAACAGGTGTCGGTAAATCAACCCTGGGCCTGACCTTCGTGATCAAAGCGGTGAAGAAGGGGCATCGAGCCGTAATTTATACTTTTGAGGAATCACCTGAATCGTTTCTGATTCGAGGCGAAGCCCTGGGGCTTCCGGCCAGAAGTCAAGTCAAAGAGAGAAAGCTTAAATTTGTTTATCTTAGTCCCTTGACGATTTATCCTGATGAGTTTTTAAATCTCGTCCGTCAGGAAGTGGAAAAGGAAAAGAGGGATATTGTAATGATTGACAGCATCAGAGGCTACAATATCAGTATGGAAGCTTTTGGTGATCTGATCGTCCATACTCAGAATCTCGTCGCCTATCTTCAAAGTCAAAAAGTCACTTCTTTCTGGATAAACGAAGTGGAAAGAATAACTGGAGAATTGAGCCTGAGCGAAATAGGGGTCAGCTATCTTTTTGATAATGCCATTTTATTGCGCTATGCCGAAATAGAAGCTCGTATCGTGCGCTTGATTAGCTGCTTGAAAAAGAGGCTGAGTCCGTTTCAATCTGAACTGAGGGAATTCAAAATAACCCCAAAGGGACTTAAGGTGGGAGAAAAACTTAAGGGAATGACTGGTCTGCTTTCTGGAGTCCCCCGGCGCTGGGAACACGATTGATGCTTACCAGTAAAAAAACAATTGGCCTTCTTTTCTCCAGCTGGGCTGATCGCCACCTTTTACAGGATTTTTTGATTCAAAAGGGTTATCAGGTTTTCATCATCCAGCCTGAAAAAATTATGCAAGAAGACTTAGCGAACGTTAATCTGATCATTGCTGAATCTTCCCTGGCCCGGAAATTCGGCTCCTGGCTTTTAGGTTTAAAGGAAGGAGCTCTTTTAAGTTTTTCTTTCCTTCCTATAATTGTGGCTATTTCTTCCTCTGAATCCATCTCTTCCTGGCTTGCTTCTGGCTACGATGATGTTTTAACCTTGCCTTTAGATAAAGACCTGCTGGCGAGCCGGCTCCAGGCCTGGCTGCGCCTGCAGGAAGAAACATCTGGTCATTTCAGGGCATTAGTCGAAAGAAGCACCATCGGTTTTTACCGGACAACTCCTGATGGTCGAATCCTTTATACTAACCCGGCCATTGTCAAAATGCTTGGTTTTTCTTCCTTTGAAGAATTAGCTCGGAGAAATCTGGAAGAAGAAGGCTTCGAACCCGCCTATCCCCGAAGTCGCTTTAAGGAAATTATGGAAAAAGAAGGTGAAATAAAAGGATTAGAATCAGTCTGGATAAGAAAAGATGGAACCAGGCTCTGGGTGAGGGAGAGTGCTAAGGCGATAAGGGATGAGTCGGGGAAAATAATTTTTTATGAAGGTACAGTCGAGGATATTACGGAGCGGATCGAGGCTGAAGAGGCTTACTCAGCCATAGTTGAAAATGCGCTTCAGGGAATAGTCTTAATTCAAAAAAACAAAGTTGTTTTTGCCAATCCGGCCATGGAAAAAATTAGCGGCTATTCCCGGGAAGAACTTCAGGCCTTCACTCCTGAACAGGTAAGAGATGTGGTTCATCCTGAGGACAGAAACCGGGTTTGGGAGAATATGCAGAGGCGGATGAAAGGCGAAGAGGTGCCTTCAAGCTATGAATTTCGTTTTCTCCACAAAAATGGGGGAATCCGCTGGGTGAAAATTGCCGCTACAAGAATAAATTATCGCGGTGAACCAGCTATCTTGGCTTCCTATCTGGATATAACTGAAGAAAAGCGCCTGACTGAGCGCCTTGAAGCCATCCAGAGAGTTGGCCAGAGACTGGCGCTAGTAAATTCCTCTGGAGAAATTGCCAGAATAATCATCGCTGCCGCTAAAGAGATTTTAGGCCTTGATGAAGTTGGCCTTTATCTTCTTGATTCATCCCGGGAAGAATTGAAGCTCATCGGTCATTCTCCTGAAATTGCGCCCGGTCCAGAAAGTTTCCCCCTGAATGCTAGCAAAGGCATTGTGCCTTTAGTGGCGCGGACCGGCGAAAGCCTTTATTTAAGCGATGTTTCCAGACATTCGCTCTATGTCCCTGGCACCCGGGAAACTCGGAGCGAATTCTGCGTTCCCCTGAAGGTTGAAGAAAGAATAATCGGGGTTCTGAATGTGGAAAGCCCGCAAATTAATGCTTTCAGCCCTCAGGACCAGAAACTTATCTTAACCCTGGCTGATGTGGCTTCCATGGCTTTAAGTCGGGCTGAATATTTAGAATTGCTTCTTCAAAGCGAAGAACGTTTCCAGCATCTGGCTCAGAGTTCTCCCGATATCATTTATCGTTATCGCTTACAGCCAGAGAGAGGCATGGATTATATAAGCCCGGCGGTAACTAAAATAACCGGTTATTCTGTGGATGAATTTCATTCAAATCCTGATTTATTTATAAAAATAGTTCATCCAGAAGATAGGGCTTTACTGGAAAAAACATTCAGTGACCCTGATTTTTTCAGACGACCCCTGGAAATGAGACTCGTCGGCAAGAATGGCGAGAGTGTCTGGATGGAGCAGATTGTTGTCCCTTTATATGATGAAGACGGAAACCTGATAGCTCTTGATGGCATAGCCCGCGACATTACCGAAAGAAAACGGGCTTCCCAGAAGATAGAAGACCTTCTCAATCAGGTGGTGACGGCCTTTTCTTCAGCCATGGAGCTTCGCGATCCCTACACAGCCGGTCATCAGCGCCGGGTCACCGAGCTCAGTCTGGCCATTGCTCAGGAAATGGGTTTATCAGGAGAGCAACTTAAGGGGCTCCAGGTAGCTTCCCTGCTTCATGATATTGGTAAAGGCCTATTTGTGCCGGCTGAAATTCTGAGCAAACCCGGCCGATTGTCCATGTGGGAAATGGCTTTGGTTAAAATCCATCCCCAGGCTGGCTATGAGGTCTTGAAAAAAGTTGATTTTCCCTGGCCGGTGGCGGAAATTGTCCTCCAGCATCATGAAAGACTCGATGGTTCAGGCTATCCTCAGGGATTAAAAGAGAAGGATATTCTTCTTGAGGCAAAAATTATTGCTGTGGCCGATGTGGTTGAAGCCATGAGCTCCCATCGTCCCTATCGACCTTCCCTGGGAACGGAGAAGGCCCTGGAGGAGATAAAAACCCATAAAGGTCTTCTCTATGATGCTCAGGTGGTTGAGGCCTGCCTTCGGGTTTTTGCCCGCGGTTTCTCCTTTGGGGACACAAACATTTTTTATTAAAATCTTTCCCTTAGCTATAAAAATTATGTTATTCACCCCTGCGAAATTAGCTTTTCATTTCATTAAGCCAGCTTAAAGCGAAGCCCTTTTTGTTGAAATTGTTTTTTAAAAAGAGAATTTATATGGAGAATTTATCAGGGCCCATTCCTCAATATCAAACTGGCTGCGGATTCTGGAAGAATGGTCAGGTCATCCTGACGACGCAGTCACCCATCTAACAAAAAGGATGCTTGAGCGATTGATGAAAACAGAAAGAATTAATGAAAACAAAATAAATAAAAAGGGCGTGATTAGTTCAATGCCTTCATCTGGCAAATAATTTTGTTTCTCACCACCTGAAATATTCGTATACATTATAAGGCTCTTCCAGGCTTTTAATGGGTAGACCTAAAGAATTATCAATCTCCGACAGCCTATACAGAAGCTTCAGAAAAATCCTTAACGGCCAGTCGAAGCCATATATTGTGCATTTTATAGATATTTCTGTAGTCGTCCACCGCATCGATGAACTGGCCCGGATTCAATCCCCTCTCGAGTTCCCTAAAATCTATCCTCTTTAGCCACAAAAAAGTCTGAAGAACCTCTTTTAAACACGAGGTGGCAATAGAAAAATATACCTGTTTCCAGATAGATTTATGAAAAATTAGAGGGCCATTGAAAATGTATGTGTCCCCAAATAGATTTTTGGTAAAATATAAGGGATGCCAGGAAGAACCAAGGTAAAGCCGGGAAGGAAATATATTTATCTTGATCATCCGGCAGATGCCAAGTTCCAGGCTTTTGGCCGGACCCTGGAGGAGGCTTTCGGCCAGGCCGCTCTGGCCGTGGCTTCCCTGATGTGGGAGCCAGAAAAAATAAAAAAGACGAAGCGCCGAACGGTTCTTGTCCAGGGAAGGGACCTGGAACAGCTTCTTTTTAAATTTCTAAGTGAAATTCTTTATCTTTTTGAAGCCAAGGGTTTCCTCCTGGCTTCTGCCCGGGACATAAAAATTTTCAAACAGGAAAATGGCTATTCCCTGGAAGCTGTTTTTGAGGGCGATAATCACAATAATAATTATGTCATTTTTGGCGAGGTCAAAGCCATTACCTATCATGATATGATTATCCGTCAAAACGATGAGTTTTTAATTCAGGTAGTAGTAGATATGTGAGGAGGTGAGAGGATGGAACTGAGAAAAATAAATGATTATACCTGGGAAATTCCCAAAGAGGGGCCGATGCGGGTTCCGGCGATCATTTATGCTTCCGAGAAACTCCTGGAAACAGTCAAAAAGGACCAGACTTTGCAGCAGGCTAAAAATGTGGCCTGCCTTCCTGGGATCCAGAAATATTCCTATGTTATGCCTGATGGTCATCAGGGCTATGGCTTTCCTATAGGTGGGGTGGCGGCCTTTGATCTTGATGAGGGTATCATCTCTCCTGGCGGCGTTGGCTATGATATAAATTGTGGGGTACGACTCCTAAGAACTGATTACCGGGAAAAGGATATTTCGGCTAAAAGGCGGGAACTTCTGGCTGAAATTTTCAAGGAAGTTCCGGCTGGCGTGGGTAAGGGCGGAATAACCAAGCTCAGCCGCAGTGTTCTGCTGGAAATTCTCACCAAGGGGGCTGAATGGGCCATAGAAAACGGCTATGGCACCAGAGAAGACCTGCTGCTGACTGAGGAGAATGGCCGGATGAAGGACGCTGACCCCAGCTATCTTTCTTCGCGAGCTCTGGAAAGAGGTATCCCTCAGCTCGGGACTCTGGGGTCGGGCAATCATTTCCTGGAAATTCAAAAAGTTGAAAAGATTTATAATCGGGAAGTCGCCAAAGTTTTTGGTATAGATGAGGAAGGCCAGATTCTGGTCATGATTCACTGCGGCAGCCGCGGTCTGGGCCATCAGGTGGCTACAGATTTTATTGAATTAATGGAAAATAAAATCGGGACCAAGGGACTTCCTGATCGCGAACTCATCCACGCGCCGATTAAATCACCCCTGGGCCAGCAGTATTATAAATCCATGTGCGCGGCCGTCAATTATGCTTTTGCCAACCGGCAGATGATTGCCCACTGGGTCAGGAATGTCTTCGCCAAAGTTCTGGGTAGCTCTGCCGGGATGCGCCAGATTTATGATGTCTGTCATAATGTAGCCAAGATTGAAAAGCATCGAATCAATGGTCAGGAAAAATTGGTCTGCATTCATCGTAAAGGAGCAACGCGCAGTTTCGGTCCTGGCCGGCCCGAAATTCCCGAAATTTATCGTCCCTATGGCCAGCCAGTAATTATCCCTGGAAGTATGGGCACAGCCTCTTATATTCTTGTCGGAACCAGGGAAGCGGAGGAATTGAGTTTCAGTTCTACAGCCCATGGAGCTGGCCGGGTTATGTCCAGACATGAGGCCTTACGTCGTTTTCGCGGCGAACAAATTCGAGACCAGCTCCTGGCCAAAGGAATAGAGCTCCAATCAACAAGCCTCAAAGGTGTGGCTGAAGAAGCTTCCGCTGCCTATAAAGATGTAGATGAAGTTGTACGTACTTCCCATGAAGTGGGTATCGGTCGCCTTGTGGCCAGGGTGGTGCCTATTGGCGTCATGAAAGGATAAGTCAGTCCATAAATTTCTAAAGGCTTTTCCGGGCTTTTAATGTTTAGACCTAAAGAGTTATCAATGGCTGAGAACCTTTACAGAACCCGCAGATAAATCCTTCAAGGCAAGTTGAAGCTAAATACTGTCAATCTTATAGATATTTCTCTAATCGTCCTCTGCAAGGATGAACCGGTCCGGATTCAATCCGCTGTTGAGAACCATAAAATCCGTCATTTTTAGCCACAAAAAAAGTCTAAGGAGGCATTTCTAAGGTTCAAGCCAAAAACAACTCAGCCTTCGCCGGGGAGAGGCCCTCTTAAGTCCGCTTAGGGGTAAGGTTTTAGAATTAGAGGCATAAGAAGGCTCAAAAGAGGTTTTTACGAAATCTTATTTATGAGGCTTATCAGGGGAAACTATATTACACAGCCATTTTATTTCGTCGGTTTTCGTTTAATTAAGCTCAAATCAGCCTCATGGTCATTAAACTCTGTTGAGCCCAATCAGGTATTAGCCACCTGGAAATCAAGTCTTAACCGGCGGGAAAGTCGGCCAGAACGAAACAATTGTTCAGGCGATATAAAAAATTTGTTTATGAAAATTTTAATTAATCCATAAAAATTTTTCAGGGAAAAAGAGGAAGCAAAAAGCGAATGCTTTCGTGCGATGGTTATTTCAGGTAATTACCTTGTCAATATCCTTTTCAGCATAATCCTCAAATTGAAGGGCCAGGCCATATTCACTCCTCAACATAAGAAAATGGCTTTTTTCCACACGGCTCAGATACTGGAGGAGCTTTTTCTTGTCGCCTTTAACTCGACGGCTGAGTTTAGCATAAAAGCTTTCAGCTGCCCTTTCGGCTTTCATGGCCTGTTCCAGGACATCGACGAGGCTACTTGAAGGTCTGATAATAATTGAGGGCAATAATTTCTCTTCAGTTTTATCTGGAATAATCAGCTCAGCTTGGGGAAAGGAGGCCGCGAAAAGGTTTCTTAAAGCCTTTTCGTGCTTCTTTTCCTCCAGGGCAAGGATACCTATTTTTTCCCGGAGAAGGGGATTTTTCAGTCTGCGGGCAAGACGCCGGTAAATTTTTTGCGAGTCAATTTCGGCTCTGATGGCCAGACCTAAAAGAATTTTTAAGGAAGTGCGAGCTAAATTAATCATTCTTTACTCCTTTCTTCCTAAAAATAGCTCAAGGCTTAAGGCCTCCAAGTTTAAAAATTGTCGATTTTTATTTAACTTTGAGCAGACGCCACTTGCGCAAACTCTCGCGACCTACGAAATCTTCCAGTATAAAAAAGACCTGGTTTTCTCCCTGGCTGACCGGCACAATCCAGGAGTCGATGAGGCTTTCGTTCTGTCGGAATTTAGACTTGAGGCTCTCGAGGGTCATGGCCTCTTCATATTCTCGCTGCGAGCGAAAAGTTTCCCGGCTCTGGCCTGATCGGCTCTCCACCGTAACCCTTAAAGAGTAACGCCAGGAATGGCCTTCTTCAGTAAAAGCAAGATTTCTGTAGGGAATGGAAATGGTAAATGAAGCCAGCGGCTGGCCTCTTTCGTCCTTGTAAATTTTATCTAAATTGATAAAAAAATCAGGCAGTCCAGCGATGGGCATTTCCGTCACATTGTCGGTAACCTCGGCTATTCTCTGATAATAAATAACATTCGGATCAAAGCTATAATAAGAAATCATAGACATGGGTTTGATGGTAATGTCAGAAATCAGCTTGTAATCCCTGGTGCCTTCGGTGGCCACAAAGACTAAACGAAGAGGTCCGGAAAAATAGTCAGGGTATTGATTGTAAACCCAGATCTCACTTGCTCGTTCATTGACCGTTCCTTCCTCCAGGATGTTGGAGCTGAGCTCTCTTCTGGATTCGCCAAATTCAGTGGGCGTGTCGCCCATGGTTTTTTTGATGACATCTGTGGGTGGACCGAGGAGAATATAAATGCGACCTCGATCCGTTTTCCAGCCAGGAATGCCGGCCTTAAAAGCTTTATCGGCAATAGCCAGACGGGTGTAATAGGCTTGCCGGAATTCGTTGACTTCAGTTTCTGGATTCGGGTCTCGCCTTCGCCAGAAATCCTCAATGAATTTTCCTCTGTCTTCAGGGGGAATTTCGCGGAAAATCCTTTCTTCCTGGGGAGTGATGATATAGCTTATCTGCTCGAGAAAACGCTGGGCAGGAGGGTCAAGGGGCGGGATTGTCATTGGTGGCTGAACACAGCCAGCGATGAAGGAAAGACAGAAAAATAGGATTAATAAATTAAATTTAAAATTTTTTAGGAGCATCGTTTACCTTTTTCTGGTTCACATAATATTTTCAATCATTTATCTTTTTTCTGCAAGTCAATTTTCTGGCCTTCCGATAATTAATTTTTCATCCTGGTCCGAATTTAATCTTTGCTTCAACTCAGGTTTTCGGCCGTTGACATTTTAAAAAAGCTATAG
>Ga0197142_1004502_pt1 | contig 11259 bp, 8 predicted proteins | sample GBS60_MetaG_FD_148614 | JGI IMG/M metagenome (GOLD analysis project Ga0197142, IMG submission 148614) | Sediment microbial communities from Great Boiling Springs, Gerlach, Nevada, United States - GBS 60_MetaG | ecosystem: Environmental > Aquatic > Thermal springs > Hot (42-90C) > Sediment... | reverse complement strand
GCGGTGATGGCGGTGCCGGTCGGGAAGGTGTTGGTGGTGTCGTGGGTGTCGGCGGCGGTGTGGGCGCGACCGGGGTAGGTGGCGAGGGCGGAGCGACCGGGGTGGGTGCTGGCGGTGCAGGCCCGACATCGAGGGCCGGGATATCGATGTCCTCGCCGACCGCCGGTGCGGTGGGTTCCGAGGTCGGCGGCGCGTCGAGGGCGCGCAGCCATTCCGATTCGGGGATGAGCACGCCGGCGCCGGCTATCTCGCCGGGAGGTGGCGCCGGGGGCGGGGATGGGAGCGGGGAAGGTGCCGGGGATGGCGTCTGTGCGCCAACCCCGCTGGCCGCTTCAACCTCGGCTGCCAGCAGACGGTCGAGTTCGGCTTCGGTGGGCGCTGTGCCCGCCGGTTCCGGAGACGGCTGTGGGGGCGTGCTGAAAAGGGCATCTACCCCACGGCCCAGGATTTCGCTATCGCGCAGGCGCGACACGGGGCGTCTTTTGCTCATTGAGGATTTCCTCCACCAGGGCGATATAGCTTTCGGCGCTCGCATGGTTGGGCGCGTATTCGATGATCGGCATGTTGGCTGCCGCGGCCTCGGCGAAGCGCACGCTTTTGCGGATAATCGTATTGAAAACCCGGTTCCCGAACATGGCCCGTAGCTCCTCGAGCACCTCGCGGCTGTGAACCGTGCGGCTATCGTACAGGGTGACGACAATACCCAGGATGCTCAGGCGGGGGTTCGTACGCTGGCGCACCCGCTTGATCGTGTCGAACAGGATGCCCATGCCTCGCAGAGCCAGGTATTCGCACAAAATGGGAATGAGCACTTCGTCGGCGGCTGTGAGCGCGTTGATGGTCAACAATCCCAGGCTGGGCCCGCAATCGATCAGCATGAAGTCGTAATGGGGTCGCAGAGGCTCCAATGCCTCTTGCAACAGGTACTCACGGCCGATCTGCGCGATCAATTCCACTTCGGCTCCGGCCAGATCGAGATTGGCCGGCAAGAGGTCCAGGTTAGGACGAATGTCCCGGCGTAAGACGTTGTCGGTATTCAGCTCTTGGGCCAGCAGCAGATGATAAATCGAGCGTTCGAGCTCCAGCGGGTTGACACCATAAGCGGCGGTCAGGGCTGCTTGCGGGTCAAGATCGACCAGAAGCGTGCGATAGCCTTTAGCAGCCAACACCGCGCCGACATTGATAACGGTTGTCGTTTTGGCAACACCGCCTTTTTGGTTGGCAACAGCGATGATTCGGGCCATGGCCGCGCAGGGGAATGGGTGAATGCTATCCGCGCAAAGTGCTAAAACGATGGTCAGAAGTATAACACAAAACGTTGTATGCCGGGCAATCGATCATCGGCAATGACAAACCAATACGCTGGTTTTTCCGATTTCTTACGCCTTCCGCACGAGGGGTCGCCTGGTCGGAAGGCCAATCCCACGGGGATAAGCGGCCGGGCAGGGCGCGACCTTGCGCAGCAGAACGAGGACGCGCGTTTCCGCCATGCCGGGGATGGACAGGGTCGGACGGCTCACCACCTCGCCGCCCAGCAGGGCGATAGCATAAGCCGCCTCGGCCAATTCGGCAGTCACCTTGGGCCCCTTGGGCAGGACCACCCAGCCCCCCGGTCGGGCCAGGGGGAGGGTAAGCTCGACCAGGGCAGGCAAAGGGGCTACAGCACGGGCCAGGACCAGATCGTAAGCCTCGCGATGGGACGGTTGGCGGGCAATGCCTTCGGCGCGTGCGGCCAGCACCGTCGCGTTCAGACCCAGCGCCACCACCGCCTGTTGCACAAAGCGGGCTTTTTTTTGCACCGACTCGATCAGGCTGAGCTGTAAGGTCGGCCAGACGATGCCCAGGGGGATGCCGGGGATGCCGGCGCCGGTGCCGACATCGGCCGCCCGCCAGGGTTGGCTTCGCAACGCCGGGATGCTCAAACCGGCTACCTGCGCCAGCGGCGCCAGCAGACTCAGGCTCTCGAGGTAAAGTTTGGTCAGGATCTCGGGCAGCTCGCGAATGGCCGTCAGGTTGAACTGTTGGTTGGCGGCCATCAGCAAGTCGGTGTACCGCCGAAAACGGCCGATTTGGGTTTCATCGAGAACCACACCCAGGGCGGCAGCAGCGGTGGCAAAGGCGGCCCAGGGGTCAGAAGAAGGGGCGAGAGGTGACATGGCTCAGGATGCCTGCCTGTTGGCTCCAGCGCCGCAGCTCGTGCTCGTGGGCCAGGTTGTGGGCGCTCAGGCCCAGCCTTTGTGCCCGACCCTGCACCACGGCAAAGTCTTGATAGGGTTCGGTGACGAAGAGGACCACGCCCAAACCGCGGCGATGTTGCTGATGGAGGGCGACCAGAAGGGTCGCGTCGGCATGGGGCGAAACGACAAGCAGATTGACGCCCCAGGGTAAATCGAGGGTGGCCGTGGGTAGCCAGGCGGCAAAGGGGGTCAGGGAAGCCGGCACGACCCGGGCCAGTGTCTCCAGCACCTGCATCAGGTGGGCGTTACCCCCTCGGGGCGGCAGCGGTGACGGAGAGTGTCCCGGATGCAAGGGGTCCTGGCCGTGGACCAGGAGACCGATCGCCTGCCCGGCCCGGCCGAGATGGTAGGCCAGACTGGCGGCCAGGGTGATCCCCCACTCACTGACGCCATCCCAGGTGCGGGGGTGAAATTCATCCCGGTTGAGATTGAGCAAGATGACGCCGGCCAGGCCGATAGCCGGTTCTACCTTCTTGACCTGGAGGTCGCCGACATGGGCCGAGAGCTTCCAATGGATGCGGCGGATGGAATCGCCGCTGCGATAGGGGCGCACCCCGGCCAGTCGCGCCGGATCCTCGAAAAGGCGCCGTGGCGCGGGGAACCCGACCAGAGGTTGTCGTGAATCCACATCGAGACCTCCCAGGGGGATAATACGCGGATACACCGTCAGCGAGGTCACATCCTCGCCCTGTCGTTCCATCTCCAGCAGGCCCAGGGGGTCGCCGCCCCCGATTTGGAGAGGACCCAGGGTGTAATAGCCCCGGCGTTGGCAGTCCAGATGGTAGCGGAAGCAGGAACGTTCGTGACCGCCCAGGGCCATGACCTGACGGGCTTCGGCCGCGCCGAAGAGGGATGGAGGCACGGTATCGGCCAGACGGAGCCAGGGCAAAGGCAGGCGGCCGGGGTTGTAGACGGTCATCTCAACGAGTGGGCGGTCGCCGAGAAAAGCATGGCTGGGACAACGGCGCTCCCAGCGCAGCCGCTCCAGGCTGCGGCGATAGCCAATGCGTGCCAGCAGCCACAGTCCCCCCAACACATAAGCCACGTAGAAGGCGAAATCGAGCCGTAAGAGCACGGCGATGAGGATAAGCGCGACAAAAAAAGGCAGCAGGTGGCGCACGGCACTTCAGCTCAGACGGCCGATATCGAGAGGCGTTGTTTCCAGGATGTCGGCGATAACGTGTTCGGCGCTACGTCCACGCAGGGCGCTTTCCGGGCGCAGCAGACAGCGATGGGCCAACACCGGTTGGGCCAGGTATTTGATGTCATCGGGCAAGACATGGTCGCGCCCGCGGATGGCGGCGAGGGCCTGGCTGCTGCGATAGAGGCCCAGGCTGGCGCGTGGGCTGGCGCCCAGCAGCAGGTCTGCGTGACGACGGGTGGCCTGGACCAGGGCCACGATGTAGGCCAGCAAGGTCTCATCCACATGGACCTCCCACACGGCCCGGATGAGTTCGGGCAGGGGATTGCCCGTGATCACCGGCTGCAGGGTCGTGATGGGGTGTTCGCGACGCAGGTTGCGCATCATTTGCTGTTCGTTCTCAGCATCCAGGTAGCCCAGGCGCAGGCGCAAGAGAAAACGGTCGCGCTGGGCTTCGGGCAGGGGGAAGGTGCCTTCGTATTCGATGGGGTTTTGGGTGGCCAGGACCAGGAAGGGCGATGGTAGGGGATAGGTCTTGCCGTCGGCCGTGACCTGGCGTTCGGCCATGGCCTCCAGCAGGGCCGACTGGGTGCGAGGTGTGGCACGGTTGATCTCATCGACCAGCAGGATGTGGGTGAAAACCGGGCCTGGCACAAAGGCAAAGGTTTGGCTTTGCTGGTTGAAGACCGAGACACCGGTGATATCGCTCGGCAAGAGGTCGGGGGTGCATTGCAGGCGCTTGAAATCGAGGCCCAGGGAGAGGGCCAGGGCGCGGGCCAGCATGGTCTTACCGGTGCCGGGGACATCCTCGAGCAGGACGTGCCCTTCGCACAGGAGGGCGACGATGAGGAGCTCAATCACCGCGGTTTTACCGACGATGACGCGAGCGATATGGTCGGTCAGGGTGCGGGCAAAGGCAGCAGGGGTCAAGTCGGTCATGGCGGAGGCGTAAAACGGGGTGAAAAGGGCTATTTCCCGACCACGTTGACCGGAAAATTGTGCGAAAAGGGTATTGTCAACGCCTCTGGTTTGCAGTATACTAGGTTATCCGGTTGTGGGCCAAAGGGATGCGTTCTTCTCTCGCTATCCTGGTGATTGTTTCACGTGAAACAGTCGGCTCCACGGTCGGATCGACTACCGCCCCGGCGGCCTGGGATCCATGGTGGCTGGGGAGTAAATTGTAGCCCATCAGGTGAAAGAGGTCGCTTTGGCATCGTCCCTCCCGTCACAGCCCCCGATTATCGACTATGAGGGCAGTCCTTATCGTCGCGCGTTCTGGGAGGGTCAGGGCCGGGAGTACGAGGACCTGGCCGAACGCGCGGCCCTGCGGCGCCTGTTGCCACCTGCGGGGGAGGTCTTGATCGATGCCGGCGCCGGTTTCGGACGCCTGGCCGGCCTCTATGCGGGCTACAGCCGGGTCATCCTGATGGATTACTCCCTCTCCCTCCTCCAGGAGGCTCGCCAACTCTGGGGGCATGACCCCCGCTTTCTGTTCGTAGCCGCCAGCATCTATCGAATGCCTTTCGTGGACGACCTGGCCGATGCCGTGGTTATGGTGCGGGTGATGCATCATCTGCAGGCGCCTGCTCTGGCTCTGGCCGAAATCCGCCGCGTTCTGCAACCCGGCCGGACTTTCGTGCTCGAATACGCCAACAAACGCCATCTCAAGGCCCTTATCCGTTTTCTTTTCCGCCGACAGCGCTGGAATCCCTTCGCCCACGAACCGTATGAGTTCGTGCCCCTTAATTACGACTTCCATCCCGCCTGGATGCATGCGCAATTGCGTCAGGCCGGTTTGCTCCCTGAACGGGAACTGGCCGTCTCGACCTTTCGCGTGCATGCTCTCAAACGACGGATCGCACCGGCCCGTCTGGCGGCCTGGGATGCCTTTCTGGCCCGACCGTTGGCCTGCCTCCGACTCAGCCCCAGCCTGTTCCTGCGCTGTCGGAACGCAAAAGCCGCCCCATCGCCAAGACGCAATGGGGCCTTATTCCGCTGCCCGGCCTGTGGCGCGACGATCCGGCACGAGACCGATGCCTCGCTCGTCTGTCATGCCTGTGGTGGGCTCTGGCCGTTGGTCAACGGCATCTACGATTTTCGCGGTCGCACCGAACCGGCCGGCGCCCACCCCGCCGACGCCACGGCTTCGAGTCCTCAGAAATGAACTTCGCCATTGCATTTGGGAATTTTTATTACATTCTTTTTCCGAAGTTATGTTAACGTATCCTCTTGTTATCGGTTCCGGTCGCCCGCGCCATCCCCGACCGACTACTTTCGTGTTGACCCCGAGGCGTAGCCTCGGGGCGATCGGCGCCAGGCGATGAAGAAACCGATGCCTCAGACCATCATTCCCTCTCGCCTGCCTTCTCTCCAACTCCATTGCAGGCATGAGGTTGAAGGAGAGACAACCTGTGGACGACGAACTGGAATTTGAACCACTGACGTTTACCGATACCGACATGGATCTGGAAAACCTGGAGGCGATGACGAGGCTGGATGCCGATGCTGACCTCCTAATCGATGACGATCTGGCGGTCGAAGCCGAATTGGAAGAAACGCCGCCGAAGCGCGAGTTGCCCGAAAATCCCCTGGAATACCTTTTGAATACCGGCAAGGCGCAGGGTTCCATCACTTATGACGAAATTCTGGAAGTCCTGCCCGAAGCCGAGACGAATATGGACCTGCTGGAAGATGTCTTTGCCACCCTGTTCGACCACGGCATCGAGGTTGTGGCCTTGAAGGAAGAGGATGAAGAAGTGGTCGAAGACGAAGCCGCCGAGTTCGATTTTGACTTGGAAGAGGACGAAGAGCATTTCCTCGGCGAGCGCATGGTGGCCGGTCAGGATCACCTTGACCTGAGTCAGATCGAAATCGACGATTCCATCAGCCTCTATCTGAAGGAAATCGGCCGGGTGCCGTTGCTCACCGCCGAAGAGGAGGTTGCCCTGGCCAAGCGCATGGAGCGCGGGGCCCAGGCGCAGAAAATCCTCCAGGAAAAACAGATCGACGACCCGGTCGAGCTGGAGCGCCTTCTCTGGGAAGTGCGCGACGGCGAGCGCGCCCAGGAACACCTCATCAAAGCCAATTCGCGGCTGGTCGTCAGCGTCGCCAAGAAATATGTGGGCCGCGGTGTCCCCTTCCTGGACCTTATCCAGGAGGGCAATATCGGCCTGATCCGCGCCGTCAACAAGTTCGACTATACCCGCGGCTACAAGTTCAGCACGTATGCCACCTGGTGGATTCGCCAGGCGGTGACGCGCGCCATCGCCGATCAGGGGCGCACCATCCGTGTCCCCGTGCACATGTACGAGCAGATCAATCGGCTCACCCGCGCGACGCGTCAACTCGTCCAGGAGTTAGGGCGCGATCCCACCCCTGAGGAGATCGCCGAGGTCCTTGGCGTACCACCCAAAAAAGTCGAGCAGATCATCCGCGTTAGCCAGCGGCCCTTGTCGCTGGAGATGCCCGTCGGTGAGGAAGAAGACAGCTACCTGGGCGATTTCATCGAGGACGAGGATGCCCCCTCGCCCACGGACTCGGCTTCGCAGCAAATGCTGCGCGAGGTCATCGACGAGATTTTTGCCTCCCTCAGCCCGCGCGAGGTCCGCATTTTGCAGTTGCGCTTCGGTCTGGTGGACGGCTACAGCTACACCCTGGAAGAAGTCGGTCGCAAGTTCGGCGTCACCCGCGAGCGCATCCGCCAGATCGAGGCCCAGGCCCTGGGTCGGCTGCGCCACCCCAGCCGTAGCCGCAAGCTGCGCGACTACCTGCAGTGAGGCACTCCTATGAAAGGACTTTTCAAGCTCATCACCGGCCTGGGATTAGGAGCAACCCTCGGCATCGGCGTCTATTGGCTGATCACGAGGGATCGCGAAGCAGGACTCGCGCCGGGGGCTCGCCCCGAGGGGATACTGGCCGAGCTCAAGGACTTCGTTGCCCAGGTCGTGGCCGAAGGGAAGGCGGCGGCTGCGCAACGCCGTCGCGAGCTCGAGCGCGAGTTGGGCCATCCCGTTTGACAGGGCAAGGGTAGCCGAAGGGATGGCCTTCGGCTACCCCATGCCAAAGGGGTGCGTGGCCGGGATGAGGGCTTGCCCCCGAGGGGTCAGGATGGCCATGGCCTTATCCCGCCAAAATCGAGAAGGGTTCACGCCCACTTGACCAGGCCCATTTCGTGGCGCACGGTCAGATCGGGGTGGTAAGGAAGGATGCGAATGCCGTAGCCGAAGCGCCCGCGTTCAGGGAAGATGACCGTGCCGGTATAGCGGAACACGCCGCCGGGCAGAGGACCGACCAGGGTCATGGGCACAACCCGGATCTGCCGCAGCCGTTCGTCCTCACGCACTCCCCAGACGATCTCCACGGTCACCTCGTGCGGTTCGATGCCGTCCAGATACACCCGCGCTTCCAGGGTCAGGCTTTCACCCACGTTGAGGGTGTCCAACGGCGGTCGCTCTGCCACAATGCGCACCTGGTGCCATTGCGCGTAGATGCGCTCTTTCCAGGCGGCCAGATGGCGGGCGGCAGCGTAGTCCCGCTCCGCCAGACGCCGTCCGGCCCGGGCAGCCGGCAGGTAGAGCTGCTCGGTATAGTCCTTGACCTGGCGGCTCATGGCATAGCGCGGGGCACAGGAGCGGATGGCCTCTTTCATGATGGCCACCCAACGGCGAGGGATGCCGTGTTCATCGCGTGCGAAGAAAGCCGGGATGACCTCCTGTTCCAGGAGCTGATAGAGGGAGGCGCTGTCGGCTTCGTCTTGCACCTCCTCGTTCTTGTACTCGTGGGGTTCGCCGATGGCCCAGCCGTTATGGCCGTTATAGCCTTCGGCCCACCAACCATCGAGGACCGACAGATTGGGGATGCCGTTGAGCGCGGCTTTCTGGCCGCTGGTGCCGCTGGCCTCGTTAGGACGGCGGGGATTGTTCAACCACAGATCGACCCCTTGCACGAGATGGCGGGCCACGTTCATATCGTAGTCTTCGATGAAGATGATGCGGCCGGCGAATTCCGGCGTTTGGGCCAGTTGATGCACGGTCTTGATCAGGGCCTTGCCGGGTTCGTCGGCGGGGTGGGCTTTGCCGGCGAAGATGATTTGTACCGGTCGCTCCGGATCGCTGAGGAGACGACGGATGCGTTCCAGGTCGCGAAAGATGAGCGTGGCGCGCTTGTAGGTGGCAAACCGACGGGCGAAGCCGATGGTAAGCGCCTCGGGATTGAACAGATCGTAGGCCGCCGCCACCCGGGCCGGCGCTTCGCCGTGACGACGGCGTTGCCGGGCCACCCGTTCCCGGAGAAAATGCAGGGTTTCTTGCCGCAACCGTTGGTGCAACGCCCACAGCGCTTCATCCGGCACGTTGACGATGGACTCCCAGTACTCGGCGCGGTCGGGTTCTTCGCGCCAGCGGGGATCGAGATAAGCATCGTACAGGGCAGCCCTTTCCGGGTGCAGCCAGGTGGTTGTGTGCACACCGTTGGTGATATGGCCGATAGGCACTTCATCCTCCGGCAATCCGGGCCACAGGTCGGCCCACATGGCCCGGGCTACCTGGCCGTGGAGGGCGCTGACGCCGTTGGCATGGACGGCGAAGCGAAGGGCCAGCACGGTCATACTGAAGTGGTTGGCCCAGCGCGCCAGGTTGATAAAGCCCTCGCGGTCCAGCCCCATCTGGCCCCAATAGCCGCGGAAGTAGCGGTCGATCATCTCGAAGGGGAAGGCATCGTGGCCGGCGGGCACAGGCGTGTGGGTGGTAAAGACATTGCTGGCCGCCACGACCTGTTGCGCCTGGTAAAAGCCGAGGCGGTGTTCTTGCACCAGCTCGCGCACCCGTTCCAGGCTGAGAAAGGCCGCGTGCCCTTCGTTCATGTGAAAGACGGTGGGATGGATATCCAGCGCTCGCAGCGCCCGTACGCCGCCGATGCCGAGGACGATCTCCTGGGCAATGCGGATTTCCATATCGCCGCCGTAAAGCCGCGCCGAGAGCTCGCGGTCGGCCGGAGCGTTCAGTTCGACATCGGTGTCCATCAGAAAAAGGGGGATACGACCGATTTGCAGCCGCCACACTTTGGCGTAGACATTGCGGCCGGGAAGCTGAACACTGATGATGACCTCGTTGCCGGCCGGATCGCGCGCCGGCGTAGCCGGCAGATCGGCGAAATTGATTTTGGTGTAGATGGCCTCTTGGGTGCCGTTTTCGCTGATGCGTTGGGTGAAATAGCCCTGGGGATAGAGAAAACCGACGCCGACCAGAGGCACGCCCAGGTCGCTGGCCGCCTTGCAGTGGTCGCCGGCCAACACGCCCAGACCGCCCGAGTAAATCGGCAGGGCTTCATGCAGGCCGAATTCGGCCGAGAAGTAGGCGATCAGTTCGCCGGTGTGTTCGGGATAGGTGCGGCTGAACCAGGTTTCCGTGGGGTGCATGTAGGCATCGAAAGCGGCCAGAACAGCCTCCTGCCGCGCCCGAAAGTCCGGGTCGACGGCCAGGGCCTGCAGACGTTCGGACGCGATCTCGTGCAGCAGGCGGACCGGGTTGTGGTTGGTGCTTTCCCACAGCGCCGGGTCCATGGCGGCAAAGAGGGCCTGGGCTTCAGGGTGCCAGGTCCACCACAGGTTGTAGGCCAGTTCGCGCAGACGGAGCAGCGGTTCGGGAAGGTTGGGGAGGACGGAAAGGGTTCCAAGGAGTTTCATGAGTCATTCGGAGGGTTTTTGTGTAGCGAAATCAGGCTTCGGTCTCGAACGAGGCCACCCGGCGTCCGGCCAGGACGTCGTAAAACAGGCGTTCGTAGGCGTCGGTCACGGCATCCCAGGTGTAATAGCGGGCCGCACGGGCGGCTGCTTTGCGCCGTAAATTCTCGGCCAGAGCCGGATCGGCCAGCAAACGGGCCAGCTCGACCCGCAGGGCCTGGCCGCCCTGACGACCATCGTAGCTGAGGCCGGCATCGCCGAGGGTCTCCAGGTTTTCGGGTGTGGCGTGGACGATGATGGCGTTGCCGAAGGCCATGGCCTCGACCAGGGCCGGATGGGTGCCGCCGACCCCGGAGGTGAGGACAAAGGCATAGGCGTTGCTCGCCAGTTCCCAGTAGCCCTCGCCGAACACATAGCCGGTAAAAACGATGCGTGGGTCCTGGGTCCGGCGCAGCGCCGCCTTGTATTCCTCCACATAAGGCGCATCGCCGACGATGACGCACTTCATGGGGGTCTCCAGGCCTTGCCAGGCCTCGACCAAATGATGGGCACAGTTTTCGGGCACCAGCCGGCCGACAAAAAGCACATAGCGCCGTGGCTCCAGGCCGAAACGCTGCAAGGTGGCACCGGCTTCGCGGCGGGGCAGCTCGGCGCCGTAGGCGATGAATGTGGAAGGCGTATGGTACACCTCGCGATAATAGCGCTGAACGGTCCGGGAATCGGTGACAACGGCATTGGCGCAGATCCCGGCCAGCCGTTCTGCCAGGCGAATGTAGCGTCGCGCCAGCTCCGGCCACTTGTCCCGTTTCCAATCCAATCCGTCCACGTTGATGATGGTCTTCTGGCCCATCAACCGGGGAATCCAGACCACCGGGCTGTTGCCGGCAATAAAATAAAGCACCACGTCGTAGCCCTGGGTCAACCCATGGAGACTGGACAGGGTGGTATGGACGATGGTATCCAGGTACTTGTTGGGGATGGTGGGAAGCTTCACCAGGCGCATCCCCCGATAGGTGGGCTGATCGTAGCGGACATGATGGCTGCGGGCATAGACCGTGACCCGATGGCCACGGGCTACAAGACGGGCGCCCAATTGTTCGACGCAGGTTTCAAAACCCGAATAGGTCGCAGGCACCCCGCGCGTGCCCATCATGGCAATATGGAGGGGAGTACGGTTCGAGGAGGGCGGCAACACGATGACG
>Ga0197142_1004501_pt1 | contig 11260 bp, 12 predicted proteins | sample GBS60_MetaG_FD_148614 | JGI IMG/M metagenome (GOLD analysis project Ga0197142, IMG submission 148614) | Sediment microbial communities from Great Boiling Springs, Gerlach, Nevada, United States - GBS 60_MetaG | ecosystem: Environmental > Aquatic > Thermal springs > Hot (42-90C) > Sediment... | reverse complement strand
GATCTCTTTGGCGACCGTGACACCATCTTTGGTGATAACGGGAGCACCCCATTTGCGATCCAGCACCACATTGCGCCCACGCGGTCCAAGCGTAACCTTCACCGCGTTGGCAACCTTATTGATGCCACGCTCCAGTGCGTGGCGAGCATCCTCGTTAAATTTGAGCATTTTCGCAGCCATCGTTCCCACCTCCTATTCACGAATGGCAAAGATTTGGTCCTCGTCCAGAATGAGATACTTTTTGCCGTCATATTCGAACTCGTTGCCGGCATATTTGGAGAAGACTACGCGCTGTCCGACCTGCACGCTCATCGGGGCACGCTCCCCGTTTTTGAGTAGCCGTCCAGGTCCGACGGCAATCACGATACCCTCTTGCGGGCGCTTTTTCGCCGTGTCGGGTAAGATAATGCCCGCACTGGTCTTTTCATCCTCCTCGATTAACTCAATCACAACCTTATCGCTAAGCGGCTTAAAAGTCATACACCTCACCTCCTTCGATTGTCTTAGGTGCAAGTGAAGATGCTGACAGCGGCAATTCTCCGCTGCCCCGAACATATCATAGGCAATCCCTATACAGCATTATATATAATACCCAAACGGTATAGGGCGTTGTCAAGGGGTAGAGGAGGGTGTTCGAAAACTTGCTCCTGCTGCGTGGTTCGGGGCGCCTTTACAGGGGCGTGGTTGCCACGTCCCTACTTGGTACGGGTGCGGTTCCCGCACCCTGATTTTCGAACACCCTCCCCACCCCTTGACTTTTCTGCGGGTGGGGAGGGTATAATGCGGATGGACTGGAGTGGTGGCTCCCCGCTGCCCTGCAAGGACGCATGGCAGACCCCTTCGCCCTGCTCGGTCGCCTCTTTGTCGGCGATGATGCCGCCTCATGGTCGCTCTGCATGGCGCAGAGCGCATGCGCACGCCTCTCGCGTGCAAAACATAACAACAGATAGGAGGTCTGTTATGAGTCCAAGAGAAGCCATTCAGTTCGCGCGAGAGCATGACGCGCGAGTAGTGGATGTCAAGTTCACCGACCTGTTCGGCATGTGGCATCACTTCTCGATGCCGATTGAGGCGCTTACCGAGGAGGTGTTCGAGGAGGGCATCGGCTTCGATGGGTCCTCCATCCGCGGCTTCCAGACCATCAACCTGTCCGACATGCTTTTGATCCCCGACCCAGAGACGGTGTTTATGGACCCGTTCACGGAAGTACCCACGGTCAGCTTCATCTGCAATGTGGTGGACCCGATTACGCGCGAGCGGTACACACGCGACCCGCGCTATGTGGCGCAGAAGGCGGAGGCGTATCTACGCGCGTCGGGCATCGCCGACACCGCCTACTTCGGTCCCGAGGTGGAGTTCTACATCTTCAACGATGTGCGCTACGGGCAGGGTGCCCACTACGGCTACTACTATATCGACTCGGACGAGGCGGAGTGGAACACCGGACGCGAAGAGAAGCCCAATCTGGGGCATAAGATGCGCCTGAAGGGAGGCTACTTCCCCGTGCCGCCCGCCGACACCTTGCAAGACTTGCGTACCGAGATGATGCTGACCCTTATGGAGTGCGGCGTGGAGGTGGAGGTGCAGCACCATGAGGTAGGCGCGGCGGGGCAAGCCGAGATCGATATCCGTTATGACACGCTCACCCGCACCGCTGACAAGGTGATGCTCTACAAATATGTGGTCAAGAATGTGGCGGCGCGCAACGGCTACACCGTGACCTTCATGCCTAAACCCGTGTTTCAAGATAATGGTTCCGGCATGCACACGCACCAGAGCCTGTGGAAAGCGGGCGAGAACCTCTTCTATGATGAACGGGGCTATGCGCTGCTGTCCGAGACCGCGCTTTACTATATCGGCGGCATTCTCCACCATGCGCCTGCTGTGCTGGCATTTGCTGCCCCCAGCACTAACTCCTACCGCCGACTGGTGCCCGGCTATGAGGCGCCCATCAATCTGGTCTATAGCCAGCGTAACCGCAGCGCGTGTATCCGCATCCCCACCTATTCACCCAGCCCCAAAGCACGGCGTATCGAGTTTCGCGCCCCTGACCCCTCCTGCAATCCCTATCTGGCGTTCGCCGCGATGCTGATGGCGGGTCTGGATGGCATTCAGAACCGCATCATGCCACCCGACCCCATCGACAAAGACCTTTACGAGCTTCCGCCCGAAGAGCGGGTCGGCATCAAAACCACGCCCGCCAGCCTCTCGGAGGCACTCGACGCGCTGGAACAAGACCACGAGTTCCTGCTCAAGGGCGGCGTGTTCACACCCGACCTGATAGAGACCTATCTGGACTACAAGCGCAAACGGGAGGTGGAGCAGATTCTGCTACGACCACACCCCTACGAGTTTGCGCTCTACTATGATGTGTAGTCTCGTTGCAGGGGGCGACCTGGTGCGTCGCCCCCGTCATCGCTCGATCATTTCCCCTTGGCTCTCATGCAGGTTGTCCAGCAGGTTCACGACGCCTTCGCCACCGGGTGTGATGCGCACCAACACGCCATGCTCACCATAAGGCGCCAGTTCGATGCCGAGTTGGACGAAGTGTCTTGCCAGCCAGAGGCATGTACGCAGATGGCTGGAGGCACGCGGGGTGGTCCACGCGCTTGGTCCTTCAGCAAACAGCGCGGGCAGCAGCAGCTGGTCGGCTAAAAAGTGGTCTACGGCGGTGCGGGTGCGCGCCCAAGCGACGAACTCGTTCCACGCCTCCTCCACCACCTGCTCAATCGACACGCCGCGCCGTCCCAACCGAATGAAACCGGCATAGCCACGCTCTGCCTCCACTGTTAGGGTCAGTGCCAACCCGAAGCCGCGCGACGGCAGCACCTGATGCACAATATGGGGCGTTAGCCCCATCAGGCGCACATAGGTATCGATGGCTTGATCGCCACGCGGCAGAATCTCCTCTGGCAGGTTCGAAATGGTAAACAGCGCCCAGATTTTTTTGAGATTGCCCCGCTCCACCCATTCGATGGGGCGCAAGGGCGCCTCGGCGGGATGAACGGTCAGGATGCAGCGCCCGCCTCCTTTAGGATAGAAACCCGCCGTTTCGACTTCCAGCTCCGCTTCGATACCGAAATGGCGCAGTGCGGGCAGATAGACATAGCGGATGTAATCGGCACTGGGGCTCCAGCCCACATGGGTGCCCCCCAGCAGAATCATGCGGGCGCTCTGACCGCGCAACGCCAGCGGCACCAGAACCGTCTGCGCAATGAGCATCACCGAGCCGGCGGACCCCATGCCAGAGATTTCCTCCACATTAAACAGGAACTCGCCACCTTCCACCTCGCCCGGCTCAAAGCGCAGCACAGGGGAGCCGAGAATCGCGCCTTCGACTCGCGCCTGGCTGATAAGTGCGGCAGCATGCACTGCGGTCAAGTGCTGGGGCTGTAAGCCCGGTTTGGGGCGTCGCGCCCGAATGTTGCGAAACTCCACCGGCTGACCCGTAATCATCGACAGGGCAAGCCCCATTCGGACTATCTGACCGCCGCCCTCGCCATAGGAGCCATCAATCACCACATAATGCTGTGTCTCAAATTCTCTTTCCATCTTGTTCCCGATTATACCCCGATTGTCTGCACGCCTTGCACCTGTTCGGGTAAGATTACGGAACTCTACTGCGCAGCGTCAAGCGCTTCCTAATACGCTGTCTCACGCTCCAACTGGTTAGGTGCGATCCCGAACCGCTGCACCAACGGGGGTATAATCGCTTATGATGATGCAAACGCTTACTCTTCGGGGACAAGTGGTCGGCAAGACCATCGTGCTGGAATCGGAGGTGGGGCTACCCGATGGTGCGCCTGTGGAGGTGGAGATACGCTTCCAGCTACCCGCCGAAACCGTCGCAAAGCGCCAGCAAGCCCTCCAACGATTGCTCTCGATGAACCTACCCGTTGCCGACTGGGAACAAATGGAGGAGGAAACGATTCAGGGAGCGATTGAGCAATGACACTCTCCGATGACGAGATTGTTTTCCTCGATGCAAATGTTGTGATGTACGCAGTCGGCGGTGAGCATCCCTATCGCCTACCATGCCAGAAGGTGATGGTAGCAATCGCAAGTGATGCGCTTAAGGCTGCAATAGACACAGAGATTGTGCAGGAGGTCCTGCATCGCTACGGCTCGCTCCAGCAATACACGGAAGCAGTGGCGGTTGCCGAGGATCTGCTTTCGGTGGTGGATCTCGTCTATCCTGTGACGCTGCGCGACATCCAGCGAGCAATAGAGTTATTCGGGGTGTACGCTCCACACGGCGTTCGCGCGCGTGATACGATACATGCAGCTGTGATGCAGAACAACGGGATTCGCTCAATCGTTTCCGCAGACCGACACTTTGATCTCATAGAGGGTATTCAGCGAATAGACCCCCAAACCCTGTTTCAAGAGTAATCTAAGATTGCGGAACTCCATTCGGGAGCGACTGCAGAAGCATCCCCTCCACCAAGCCCCAAAGGACTGGCGCAGCTGGAACTGGAGTCGTGTGCAGGGCAGACGCTATCTGAGTGCCGTTTGGACGAATTCGGCAAGCGCTTCTCGCCAAGAGCGCATTGGGGGAATGCCAACCCACTCCAGCCGCCACGAAATCAACGCTGAATAGCATGGACGGGATGCAGGCGTTTGCCACTCGCGCAAGGTCAACGGCGTCAGATTCACAGGCAGACCCGCCAAGCGCAGCAACTCCTGAGCAAACTCATAGCGGGAAACAGGACCCGCATTGGTCAGGTGATAGGTTCCGAAACAGTCAGTGGCAAGCAATTGCAGCAGCCGCTCGGCAACATCCGCTGTGAAGGTGGGCGAGCCAATCTGGTCGGCAATCACCGAAGGTGATTCACCTGCCCGCACCCGCTCCAGCACAAAGTGGGGGAAGCTCCTGCCATGCGGTCCATAGAGCCACGCGGTGCGGATGATATAGTGGCGCGGGCAGAGCGACCGCACCGCCTGCTCGCCTGCATATTTAGACCGTCCATACACGCTCAGGGGATTGGGGCTATCATACTCGTGATAGGGGCTGCCTTTGGAACCGTCAAACACATAGTCGGTCGAGATGGCGACACAGATGGCGCCGATGCGGTGGCAGTGTGCAGCAATCAGCTCGGTGCCGAAGGCGTTCACCCGATAAGCCTGCTGGGGCTGACACTCGCAGGCATCCACATTGGTCATGGCGGCGCAGTGAATCACCACCTGCGGGCGATGTTCGTCGAAGACCGCGCGCACCTGCTTGGCATCGGTAATATCCATCGGCACTAAAGGGGGCTTGCGCCCCGTGGGGATAACAATATGCCCCGCTTGGCGGAACCGCTCAGCCATTTCAGCGCCCAGCATGCCCCCAGCCCCCGTGATAAGCACCTTCATCGCAGCCCCACGAACGCAATTCGAACCAGTGTTGCCACTCCCACCCCGACCCGATAGACCACGAAGGGCATCAGCGAGCGCGTGCGCAGATAGCTCAGCAGAAAGGCGATCGAGAGCCAACCGACCACCATCGCCGTCAGCGCGCCCGTTAGCATCGGCACCGCCATCCCATCGGGCACGCCCGTCGTCAGCAGATGGCGAAAGGACCAAATGGCTGCCCCAAAGGTAATCGGGGTCGCCAAGAGGAAAGAGAAGCGTGCCGCCGCCTCCCGCTGCAAGCCCAACGCCAACCCCGCTATAATGGTGATGCCCGACCGCGAAAAGCCCGGTATCAACGCCAACGCTTGCGCCACCCCTATCAACAACGCGTCCAGTAGCCCGATCGATTCAAGGGCACGCTCCTTGCGCCCACGCCAATCCACCAGCGCCATCAGCAGCCCAACCCCTATCAGCAAGCCACTAATCAGCCCATACTGCGCCCGAAAAAATTGCTCGATAGGCTCCTCAAAAAGCGCGCCCACCCCTGCTGCAGGAATACACCCAATCAGAATGCCCCATGCCAGCCGTCGCTCCACCGCCCGCTCTGGCGCGTTATCAAAGAAAGCAGTCGCTAACCGTGCTAAATCGCGCCAGAAATAGAGCAGGATCGCCATCAGCGTGCCCACATGAAGCGCCACATCGAACATCAGCTCCGTCTGGGGATCGGCAATCTCCCAGCCGAACCAGTAGCGCATCAAAATCAAATGCGCTGAACTCGAAATCGGCAGAAACTCCGTGATGCCCTGCAGCACACCCAGCCAGATTGCTTGATTGAGATCCAATTCGGTACCTCCATCTTGTACGGGCACGGTTCCCGTGCCCTGTGTATGGGATGGGCAGACACGCAGGTCTGCCCCTACCCTATGCCACTATGTTCCGCCTGTGCCCGTGGTCTCCTCCATTTCCAGCACCACCAGGCGGTGGATGCGCGGGCGACGCCGCACCCGACGACGCTGCTCCAGCACCACATTGCGCACAATCACCGCCACCGGCACGCCAAAAAACATCCCCATCAAGCCAAAAAAGCTGCCACTGACCAGCAGCACCACAATCACCAGCACCGGATGCAAATCGACCCGATCCCCAATAATTTTCGGCATAATCATCTTATGCTCGATAGTAAAAAGCGCCGTCATAAAGAGGGTGGTCTTGATTGCCAGCATCAATCCGCCCAGCAAGCCGCCCATTATCACAATCGGGATCGCCGCCACCACGGGACCAATCACGGGAATGGCACGGGCTATCCCCGCAAACAGTGCCAGCGTTGCAGCATATTTCACCCCCAGCAGCTGTAAGCCAATCCAGGTCGCAATCCCTGCGATAATGCCCAGAATCAGCTGCCCGATAATATAGCCGCGCATCACTCGGTTGGTCTCTTGCATCGTGTGCAGGGTCAGCCGTAGGTAGCGTGGCGGCACAAGGCGTAGTGTTTCCCGCTTGAGGCGATGCGAATCGAACAGCATATAGAACACGACGACGGGGATAAGGAATAGCTCCACGAGCAGCGCAATCCAGTGCCCCGTTTTTTGCAGCACCTGTTGAACGCCTTTTTGCAAATTGATCGAAGTGCCCTCCAGCGACTTGACAAGGGCAGCATGCTGCTGGTCGACCCAGCGCTGTGCTTCAGGTGGCAAGCCGCCGTACCACTGTTGATAGCGGGTTTGCCAGTCGTTCAGCGTCTCGCGAATGCGCCCTTCATAGCGAGGCAGGTCATTCAGAAAGTCGCGCGTCTCCTGCACAAACGGGGTGATGAAGGCGACGGTCGAGACCACCACCAGCCCGATAAAGCCCAGCACCACCGTCAGACTCACGACACCACGCCAGAAGAGAGGGCTGATAAACGGCGGTCGCCAGCGAGCCAACCAATCCACCAACGGAATGAGCAGATAGGCAATGGCACCACAGATAAACATCAGGCTGATGACATGGCGCACCACATACAGCACATAAAGCGCCAGCCCGATAAGCGCCAAAGTAATCAGCAGCCAGAGGGCACGACTCGCCCAATCACCTGAAACATTCGAGACCTGCTTCGCCATCCGCAATAGAAAAATTATACCCTTTTTGGGGACAGGCGACCCACTCTGCGGGGACTCAGTCGGTTATAATATAGGGTGAGGTGGTGGGTTGAGCGACTGGCTGCGATTTGCGGAGCATTTATCGTCGCGTTGGTTATTGCTAACCATCGACACGCTGCTGGTGGCGTACCTTATTTATCGGTTATTGCTGCTGGCGAAAGGCACTCGTGCGTACCAGGTGCTTATCGGGTTGCTGGTCTTCTCGCTGGCGCTCTATCTGAGTGATGTGATGCGCCTGGAGACCATCCACTGGCTGCTGGATCGTGCCACGACGCTGGGTCCTGTGGCGTTGGTCATCCTCTTTTTCCCAGAGCTGCGGCGTGTGCTGGAGACGATTGGTCGTGTGGAGTTCTGGCGCTCCAGCTTCGGGGTGGGAGAGGAGGAGCCGTTGCGCCGTGCGATTGGGGAGGTGGTGAACGCTGTCCAGCAGATGGCACGCGACCGAATCGGCGCGCTGATTGTGTGGGAGCGTCAGGATGTGGTGGCGGAGGGGCGCGGAATCGCCGTGCAAGCGGAGGTCAGTGCCCCACTGTTGCGCTCCATTTTCTATCCCGGTTCGCCGCTGCACGATGGGGCTGTGATTCTGCGTGGCGACCAGATTGTGGAGGCGGCGGTCTACTTCAGCGAGATTAGTCAGAACCCCACCATTCCCGAGACGATGCACACCCGCCACCGAGCGGGCATTGGTGCCACCGAAAATGCCGACTGCATCGCCATTATTGTGTCGGAAGAGACAGGGCAGATTACGGTGGCGGTGGATGGCGCATGGACGCAGAACATCGAGATTGAGCAGCTGCATCGACTGCTTCTCGATCTGTTGGTGGGCAGGGCGCGCCCGCGGTTGCTCAAGCGGATGGAGCGTGCCCTGTCGGGGATGCGTCGCCCCCCTTCGGCATCAAGGGGGATGAACCCCTCGCTTCCGCGAGCCGAAAGCCCCCCCGCGGAGCCGACCCCTGCCTCTACAGGGGCGCACTCGGGCAAGGGTAGCGCACACGAGGTATAGCCATGCTGCGGGAGAATCTCATCGAGAAGCTCGGTTCGTTGCTGATTGCCATCGTGCTGGTGCTGTATGTGCAGTCGCAGCTTCATCCGGTGTTGGAGCGCACCTACGAAGTGCCTATCGAGATGCTGAACGCGCCGGCGGGCTACGAGGTGCGCTTGGAGGGCAGCCCGCGCGTGCGGATTACTGTCCGAGGCGTGCGCGACGCGGTGGAAAGCACCAATGCGGAGCGCATTCGCGCCACCGTCGATCTGCGCGAGGCAAAACCCGGTGAAAACCGATTGCCCCTGCGCTTGTCCTATCCTCCCCAGTGGGGGACGGAGCTAACCGTGCAGCCAGAGCGTACCCAGGTGCAGGTCTTTATCGAAGCGCGACTTGCCCGTCAGGTGCCTGTGCGTGTGCAGCTCACGGGCACACCTGACATTCGCGAGGTTTTGGCAGAAGCCGTTACGGAACCGAGCCGCGTTCAGGTTAGTGGTGCAGTCAGCGTGGTGCGCCGTGTGCAACAGGTGCAAGTAGCCTTTGACCTGACGGGGCTACAGGGCGATATTGAGGTGGACATCACGCCGTTGGCGGTGGACAGCGCGGGCAATCCCGTTATGGGTGTGCAACTGAATCCCGCCACCGTGCGGCTGAAGTTGCGTCTGATACCCCAGCCGACCACTCGAACCGTGCCCATCAGCCCGCGCCTGGGCGAGCTGCCACCTTTCCCCTACCGCCTCGCATGGTTTGCTGTGGAACCCGTCACGGTGCAGGTGCGAGGTAGCCCCAGCCGATTGCGGGAAATCCATGTGATTGAGACCACACCTATCTCTCTACGAACCGTCACACAGGATACTACGCTGAAGGTGCCTTTGCAGGTGCCGCGTGGTGTGGAGCTTATCGGCACACGCGAGGTGCAGGTGCAGGTGCGCATCGAACGGCTCATGCCCGAACCCTCTCGCAGCAAGAGCCAACCGTCTCCGTCACCTGCCGAACAATCTGATTCGCCCTAAAAGCGGTATAATGAGGGAGGTGAATTTCGATGGCAGCAACAACCCAACAAGCCATTGTCTATCCCGAAACGGATGGACAGCCTATGGCGGAAAATACGAAACCGTTTGAGTGTATCACTACACTCAAAAGCAATTTGGAGCGCATTTTCCTGCATGAGCCAGGGGTGTTCGTGGCTGGTGATCTGTTCTGGTATCCGGTGGAGGGCAGACCTGACATTCGCCAAGCGCCCGATGTGATGGTCGTATTTGGGCGCCCGAAAGGGCATCGAAGCAGCTATCTGCAGTGGCAGGAAGGGAATGTGGCACCCCAGGTGGTGTTTGAAATCGCTTCGCCAAGCAATCGCCCCGAAGAGTGGCAGGAGAAGTTGCGTTTCTATGAGGCATATGGGGTAGAGGAGTATTATATTTACGACCCTGAGAAGAGCGAGTGGCGCGGCTGGATTCGGCATCAAGCCAAGCTGGTGCCCATTTGCTCGATGGAGGGTTGGGTCAGCCCCCGTTTAGGTGTCCGTTTTGGTCAAGCGTCGGGCACTGAGATGGGATTGACAGCCCCTGACGGCTCTCCCTTTTGGAGCTTCGTAGAGCTTTCGGAACGCGCAGCTCGCCTTGCCCAACGCTTGCGAGAGCTGGGGGTTAACCCTGACGAAATATGATGCCCACCATGCGCGCGTATCGGCTCGTGGAGCCTGGCGAGATGCGCTTCCAAGAGATTGCGATGCCCCAGCCTGGCGAAGGGGATGCGCTGATTCGTGTGCATGCCTGCGGCGTGTGCGGCACCGATCTCCATTTGAAGCAGCGCGGGCATCACGACTGGCGTGGCGATGCGCTTACGCTGGGGCACGAGATCGTGGGTGAAGTGGTGCAACCTACCCAGCGTGCGGGCGAGTGGGTGGTAGTAGACCCTCAGATTGTGTGTGGCAACTGCTTTTATTGTCGGCGGGGTCGGCTGAATCTGTGCGATCAGTTGGAGCATGTGGGCATTAGCGTGGATGGCGGTTTCGCCGAGTATCTGCGCGTGCCCCTGCGCAATCTCTATCGGCTGCCGGAAGGGGTTGCCCCCGAAGCGCGCTGGCAGTTCGCGCTGGTGGAGCCAGTGGCGACCTGCGTCGCTGCCATGAACTTGGCAAACCCGCGCCCCGATGAGAGCGTGGCAGTGGTAGGGCTGGGCTTTTTCGGGCAGGTGTTTTTACAGTTGGCGCGTTTGTGGGGCGTGCAGCAGCGATTCGGGCTCGACCCCTTGGCGCATCGGCGCGAGGTCGCCCAGCAGCTCAGCGACGCGACGGTGCTACACCCCGACGAAGCGCGCGGTCGCTCGCTCCAAGCGAAAGTGGTGATTGATGCCGCCGGTTCGCCCGACGCGGCGGATACCTGTGTACGCGTTGCGAGTAAGGCGGGGCGTATCGTGGTGTTCGGCTATCGCCCTGAACCCGTGCAGCTGGACTGGTATGCCATCACGCTGAAGGAGCTGTGCATCGTTGGCTCGCGCTCCAGCAACCACGCGTGGGAACAGAGCCTGCACCTGGTGGCGTCGGGCGCACTCCAACTGCGCCCCTTGACACACCTGTACGCCTTCGAGGAGGCGGATGAGGCTTTTCAAGCTGCCCAAACACGCCAAGTGTTCAAGCCCGTGCTGCTAATATCGGCATAATTTCGGCGCATAGGCTCTGCAAATCCCCCACAAAAGCTCCCATAACCCCCGAAATCGGGGGCAAAAAAGGGCGAACCCACCCGATCGGTTGTCCGGTTTTGGGGGGTTTTTGAGTCTATTAAGAGTGGATGACCTCTCCAAGGGG
>Ga0197142_1004499_pt1 | contig 11262 bp, 11 predicted proteins | sample GBS60_MetaG_FD_148614 | JGI IMG/M metagenome (GOLD analysis project Ga0197142, IMG submission 148614) | Sediment microbial communities from Great Boiling Springs, Gerlach, Nevada, United States - GBS 60_MetaG | ecosystem: Environmental > Aquatic > Thermal springs > Hot (42-90C) > Sediment... | reverse complement strand
ACAGATGTAACAGCGGAGGCCCTCTACTACTTGAGCGAAGCAACCACCCTAAAAAACAAGGTGCTACTGTTAGGCGAACGTCGAAGACAGCGAAGCGAAGAAAGCACAGATACCACCAAGTCCATTAGGGAACTTCACGAGGCAGGACGGTTGAGCAAGCTGGTACCCGTAAAAGAGGGCGGAAGGCTCAGAACGGTTCGGCTGGAAATTGTGGGAGCGCCGGCCATACTGGAAAGTTGCTCACACAGTATGGTTCCCCTGGAAGACCTTAGCCGAACCATCCTGGCTTGGACTGATGAGAGCGCAGAGCAAACTCGGCGGGTGCTCATGGATTTTGCCCAGCGGCGGGCCTCCGGCGGCCAGGTGCTCAGCCCAGAGCGGCTGGAGACAATCCAGGCAATCCAATGGCTTCTGGAACCTTTTCCGGTGTCGATCCCCTACTTGCCTGCCCTGGCCGAGCGATTCCCAGCGCAGCAAACCGAGGCCCGGCGGGCCTTTGTGCGGCTGGCGGCAGTAACCGAGGCATCCTGCCTGCTACACCAACGGCAGCGGCGGCTGGAGGAGGATAAACTGATTGCCGAGGAAGACGACTTCAAACTGGCTTGGCGGCTTTTGGCCCCCTGGCTCCGGGTGCGGCTGGCCGAAGGTCCAACCCCCTCGGTGCAGCGGGTTTGGGCGGCTATCCGAGATAAGACCGGCCCACTAAGCCAGATGGATTTAACCAAGATGGGCCTCGGCTCCCGGCCCACCATCGGCAAAGCGTTAAGCTACCTGGAGCGGGCCGGAGCGATCGCCTTTCTGGAGAACGAACCCGGCAAACCGAGGCGGTTCCGGGTGATCCAGCCGGACTGGAATCCAGAGGACCTGAATTTATCGGTGGGGCTGTAAAATTGCTTTTTGCATCCTGGCTTTACAGGTTTACAGGCTAACTTAAATCCTTATGGCATAAGGACTTAAGTTGTAAACCCCATGGGTTTTACAGGTATTTTACACCTTTCTGGTGTAGTACAAGACCCCCCAAAATGGTGTAAAGCTGTAAAATACCTGTAAAATCACCCGACTTTACACCTTAAACCCTTATGAAATAAGGACTTAGGTTAACCTGTCAACCTGTAAAGTGGAGAAGCAGAAACATGATCGACCTGGAGGCGATTTTTAACCCCCGGCCCCTCTGGGGAGAACCCCTCTTAGAGGCGGCCCCGGTTCCCACCACCCCGGCAGCCAGCAGGCTGGACGCCCCGGCCCAAGCCCAGGACGCCACGGCGATAGGCGCAGGCCTGGACGCCCCGGTGGAATCCAGCACGGTGCAGGCCCCCAAGCGGTTCGACCTGGAGCGCATACCAACCCAGGCCCGGCCCCTGCTGGAAGAATTCGCCCAAGGGATGGGGGAAGACCTGCTGGCCGTTTCGCCCATCGGGTGCCGTTGGCCAGATTGCCGGTTCCCGGCAACGGTGCTCATAAGGACTCAGCAGGCAATCAAAGGAGAAATGGTTTCGTATCTGGTTTGGGGGTGCCCCCGGTGTGGAAGGGAATACCGGCCCAAGGTTCTCAGCCCCCAGCAGTTTGACCGGGTCGAAACGGGCCCTGTTCGGCCAAGGAGAGAAGAGACATGATTCTTCGATTAGTAGGTGATGTTTTCTATCCGGAGGCACAGACCGACAACGCCATCTTGGTCAGTGAACTTGGACCGGTGTCGGCGTCGCTTGCGGTCAAGGTCATCGAACAATGGGCAAGAAAAAGAAATTGGGCCGAAATGAGGCTACCCAACGACCCGATCCCGTTAGGCGGCTCGGAGGAGGCATGGAAACTAACCTTGCTCATGCTAGAGCACAAAAACACTCACCCCGTTGTAGAGAAGGAGCGCCAACGGATTTTGGGGGCGGCCCTGGACTATGCGGTGAAGGCCTTGGCGGCGTCCAACCCGGTTTCCTTTCGGGCAGTTTCACAGATTTTTGGGGCTGCCATAAACGAAATGAACCAAGAATTCAAGGACACCCCAGAGATACCCCAAAAGCCAGCGGTCATTTCTCTGGAGGATTTCATGCAGTAGGAAAAAACCTTCAGCAGGCGGTCTGCTGGAGGTAATTCATACCTAACCTTCAAGGAGGACTTGCAATGAAGGTTTTAGAGAAAATTGCTGAACGCCTAGGACTTTTGGAAAAGGCACGTACAGACCTTTATGCTAGCCTGGTCAACCGCATTGTAACAGGGGAGGAACCAGCCTTGGAGGAGGTTGTAGATGTTCTCCGGCTAGCAGGTCGTACTTTCGACGACCTTCAGGCCGATGTCCAACGGAAGGCAAGACGGAAGGCCTTGCGGGAAAAACTGGACGCACGCCCTTCACTGATGAAGCAATGGGAGAGGGTCTCATCTGCCCTGGAACGAGGAGCCTACAAAAACGCCAAAGAGAGGGAAGAACTGGAGGCTCAAAAACACGCCGTTTGGCAAAAGTTACAGGAGGCCCTCAACGCCCAAGACGAGCTTTTTGCAACAGCCCCGGAGGACATTAAGAATCGACTGTACAAAATAGGCTTGGAATTGGATAGACTCTTGCCTAGGATTGTGGACTTAAAGGCCAAGGCGAACAATTTTCGCTCCTTCGCAGAACAAAATCGGCGTATGGCAGAAGAAGTCTCCAAGACAATGCTGGACAAAGAGGCTGCTCAAATCAAAAGAGAATCTCTCCTCCGGAAGGCCGAAGGCTATGACCGCATGGCGATAGCCGTTGAGAAGGAACTCTCGGAGGCCAAGGAGGCTAACCGTCAACTACAGGCCGAACAGGACCGGCTATATCAGGAAGCCTTGACACCGTAAAAAATCCTCCTGCCTGCCCGAGTTGGAGGATGGGGGGCGGGCGGTATTTTCCCCGGCTCCGCTCGCCCCCGGATTTTTTCTACCTGCCCCTGGAGGGTTTTATGCGACTGATCACCCCGGAAGAGGTAAGGAAGGCATTGGGAATCTCCCGACGCACCCTATTTAGATGGGTTCATTTAGGCATTCTTCCGCCTCCCCTAAGAATCACCCCCAAACTCTTGCGTTGGGATCAAACGGCAATCCAAGCTGCCTTACACAACCTCAGGCAATCCCAAACGCCATTGAGGCGACACAGGAAACATGCTACCTTTTCCTCAAAGGAGTAGCTTTTCTGTTTTCTCCAGGGGGAGGAGGCATGTTTCTTTTCAAAAAAAAGACGATCCAATGGCACTACGGCGGTCGAAAGATCGACGCCAAAACAGCCAAGGCCTTAATGGCAAAGGGGGAGACGGTCGAAAAAAAGGTTCTCATCTCCAAAAAATGGTACTGTCGTTTTCGGGTGGGAAGGAAAACGACAGAAAAGCCTTTGTGCCCGGATAAATCGGCTGCCAAGGTCTTGGCGTATCGCCTTTACCAGGAGGCCTTGGAGGAAAGCTTGGGGCTTCGGTCGGAGGCGGCCAAGTACCTCAACGAACCCATCCCTCCCCTTCTGGAGGCGTTTCGGAAAGACCTCATGGCTAGGGGGCGAACCCCAAAACACGTCAGGCTGACCCTTACGAGGGTTCAGAAGGCCTTTTCTTTATCCAACGTCCAAAATCTCAAGGACATCCACCTACAAAAAATCCGAGAGGCCATCTTTCACCTTCCGTTATCTACAGCCAGCAAAAACCACTACATAGGGGCCGTAAAGGCCTTTACCAGGTGGGCTTGGCGTGCGGGGTATCTCATAACCGATCCCTTGGCGTCCTTGCAGAAATGGAACGCCGAAACGGATCGAAGACTACAGCGGCGAGCGTTGACAGAGGCGGAGATTGCCAAGCTGATACAAACGACGGAGCGGTCTTCTAGGGTTTTTCGGGGTCTGTCGGGGCCGGATCGGGCGGCTTTGTATTTAATGGCCCTATCAACGGGGCTACGGGTGGGGGAGCTAGCTACTCTGAGGGCTATCGACTTGGGGCTAGATGAGATCCCCCCGGTTGTTTATGTTCGGGCGGCAATAGCCAAGAATCGGCGGGAGGCTGTCCTTCCCCTTCCGGAGGGGGTAACTACCTACCTTCAAAGGTATTTCTCTTCTAGGTCGATTATCCCGGTTGGGGAGGCACGCCTTTGGGGGGGGAGGTGGTGGGAGCGTGCGGCGGATATGCTCCGGATCGACTTACAGGAGGCGGGCATTTCGGAGGAGGACGAACGGGGCAGGGTGGATTTCCACTCTCTAAGAACCACCTTTGCAACCTCGTTGGCTAGGGCGGGCGTGCCGATCCAGGTAGCTCAGCGGTTATTGAGGCACAGCACCCCGGTTTTAACTGCCAAGACCTACACCAAGCTAGAGGTTTTTGACCTTGCTAGGGCGGTGAATGCGGTCAAACTTCCTTCTTTTGGGGGGGAGTTAAATGGACAGGCAGCGGGGGGAACCGGGGGTGGACTGGACTAAGATCACTCGTTTGGGTTTGCACCAAGGTTTGCACTTCTTGATGACATTCTTAGGGTTTTGTGTTCTATTTTATTCACTATTTTTTCCTTTGAGTTTCCAGGAACATCCTTTTCTTAAATGGCTAATTTTCAATTACTTACATCAATTTTCCGTTTTTTTCTCAAAGTACGCCCGGAGGGACTCGAACCCCCAACCGGCGGATTAGAAATCCGCTGCTCTATCCATTGAGCTACGGGCGCAGGTTTTAAGACCGGGAACTATTTGGTTTGACTATATCTGCTGGAACCGGTCTCTACTAGTTGTAGGGGCTACCGGTCGGCTCGAACACCCCAGATTGTGGGGATTAGGTCCGGCCGATACATTTTTTTTACAATTTGACTGTATCTCCTGGAAGCGGTCCCTACCAGTTGGAGGCGTCTGGGCGGGCGGATACATTCCAATTAGTTTGGCTGTATCTACCGGAACCGGCCCTACCAGATGTAGTGGCTACGAGTCGGCCCAAACACCACAGATTGTGGTAATTAGGTCCGGTCGATACACTCAATTTAGGAACGTGTAGAATTACCCCTGCCCTAGCCATGCGTTCCCGATGGGCCGGAGCCCAGGGATTTTGGCCTCTCGGCAAAACTCGACTTGTGCCATTGTGAGGGGGCCGCCATCAGGGCAATGTCCTAAATTCTTGTAAATCTTGGAGTTAGGAACATCATGAACCAATGAGGTTTGCACGGTACCCCTGGAAACCACAGCGAGTTAACGAAATTGGCCCAAGTTGAGCTAAAGTGTTCGCATAGGATCTTTCGCCCCACAGGGCAAGTCCGGTTTCCATTCTTAGCCAAACCAAGGGGGAGATAATCTCCTATTTTGACTGTAACGATCCGGCCAGACCAGCACGATTTGTAGTGGGTAAAAATCGGTTCGACCACCCTAGATTGTGGTATTTGGTGCCGGTGGATACAGTTAAATTAAAAAATATGTAACACTTTAGATTGACTGTATCTACCGGGGCCAATTACCACCAGCTATGGTGTTCGAGCCGTTTTTAGCCCCTACAACTGGTAGGGCCCAGTGCCGGTAGATACAGTCAAATTAGCCGAATGAAGGGGGCCGATGTGTCATTCCTCCGTAAGCAGGAATCCAGGCTGCTTTGTGCCTGCTACGGTGTCCCTGCTGGGCAAGCGGGAACTCTGAGATACCTTCTGGATTCCCGCTTGCGCGGGAATGACAATACAGGGGGCTCTCAGCCGGCCTGGGCAAAAGCCAGGCCGGCCTCTCCCGCGGTGGGGAGAGGGTGGGGATGCAGACGGGACGTCTGCGGTACGGGCACCCCCTCACCCGGCCAACCTGTCGGTTGGCCGGCCTCTCCCGCCAGGGCAGAGGCGAGTTGCTTGATTGGGCTAACGTGTTACCTCTACTACTTTTACTACTTTTGGTACTACTTTTGGGGAACATTTTAGCCGAATGGGGAGGCGGGCTTGGCATGCCCGCAAAAGCGGCGGTCCGAGGCAGATACCTTCCAAGGGATCGGACCCGCCAAGCAGGTCCGCCTATTCGACTCTGGCCTGGCTGTCGGGGGGCCGGCCGAGGCGAAGCCAGATCGGGTGGGGTGCATTTCGCACTCTGTGGGGGCAAAGAGGAATGGATAGTGTTGCTGGCAGTTTGGGGGCTTAGGAACAGATAGGCAAGGCCGAAGGAGCAGAAAATCCCTTGATAAAAGGAACTTGTCTCTGCTTTCATGCCTTTGTAAAAATGACGTTTTTGGGTAAACTTTTTATCTATCTTTCTTATTTTGTGCAGATTATTGTTCTTCAGGAGTCTGGAGGCCAAAATCTCCCCCCTCCCCCATGGGTTCATTCGCAATTTTGCAAAGTGCGAAATGTGTCCCCCCGGTGAAGACAAAAAGAAGGCAGCGGGCCCCAGTCCTTTCCCCCTTAGCCTAACCCTTGTCCGCAGGACAAGAGGGGATTTAGGGGGCACGACAAGCGTGCACCTCCATGCGGTTAAAATGTTAATGTTACGGAGGAGGTTCTCCTCCCTCTGATGGGGTGGGAATCTATTGAGGAGAGGAGGAATTGGTCGGGGTTTTTAAGCGGGGTGGTGGGGTAGTCTCCTGAAATTTCCGTTGGATGGCATCCACCTGCGCCGAAGGCCAACCAAGAGGCGAGAGATCCGAGTACAAAATCGGCGGCAAGGGCCGATCGCCCACCAACTGGCCGGCCGCCTTCTGCACCGAAGCCATGCGGGCTTCCGTTTCCGAAGGATTGAGGCTCCGGGCCACATAGACAATCCGATACTTTTCGGGCACTTCCCCCAGAATCCAGCGGAGTTTTTCCTGGCCGGCCGGATTAAGCTGACCGGTTTCCGGCTCGAAGTGGAAATCGCTCAATAGGTTCTGCCGTCGCCACCCGTTTTGGATCTGGGTTTCCAGGGTGGAACGGACTTGCTGGCGGTCGGGTTCGGGCAGGTCGTTGGGCCAGGCGCTGTTTTCTCGCCAATCGGCCACCATGTGCCGGATAAAAGCCTTCAGGGGGCCTGGTCGGCAAGGGTCTGGAGGGCAACGGGGGAAGGTATATGGGGTGGAAGGTATCGGACCTGCTATCCGCCCATTTTGCCCATTTGGTTTATTTTCACTTTCTGAAGATGTGGAGGCGGGTTCCTTTTGGCCTACCGGCGGCAGAGGAGCGAATTCCTCCTCGGACGAGACCAAATCGGTAGAGGAAGGAAGAAGGGCGGACGGAGAAGATTGGCCGGCCGAAGACCCATCTGCTTTCACAAAATTAGTGAATATACACAAAATAGATAATATACAAAAGGAAAAACGACCTAAAGAAGTCTTCAGAACGGCCATCGCACGCATCCTTACAGAAAAGGGCCCCCCTCTGGGGGAGTTGCTTAAACAGATTCTCTCTTTTCTAACACTTTAGCCGAATGAAGCAACCTGCCTCTCACCTGACGGGAGAGACAGGCCAACCGATAGGTTGGCCGGATGAGAGGGATTTCAGCAGCCCAAGGGCCCTGGATTCCTGCTTACGCAGGAATGACACCCATCGGAGTCCTGCCTCGGCTAAAGTGTTACGTCTTTACTTGTATCGGTCCCAGAGGCCGTCCAGCTTGGATCGGTCTTAGCCGCCTGCCATTTTCGGAAACATCTCTCGCATCATCGAGATGGCCGCCGGACCGACCAGCACCACAAAAATCCCCGGAAAGATAAACAGGACCAGGGGGAAGATGAGTTTGACGGCGGTTTTGGCGGCTTTTTCTTCGGCCAATTGGCGGCGGCGAACCCGCATCGAATCGCTCTGCACCCGAAGGGCCTGGGCCACGCTGGAACCGAACTTCTCTGCTTGGATGAGGACCCCGGCCAGGCTGCGCAGATCGGCCACCCCAGTCCGGGCGCCTAGCTCATGCAGGACCTCGGCTCTTGGACGGCCCATTTGGAGTTGGAAATTGGCCAGGGCAAACTCCTCGGCCACCACCGGATAGACGCATTTCATTTCTTCGGCCACTTTACGCATGGCTTGATCTAGGCCCAGACCGGCTTCCACACAGACGACCATCAGGTCCAGGGCATCGGGCAGACCGTGGAAAATCTGCTGTTGGCGGCGTCGGGCCAGATACCAGACGGCCAGATCCGGCAGATAGAACAGCACCCCTGCGGTCCCGATGGTGGTAATCAGCCCCTTTTGTTGGAGGCCATAGCGAAACAGCCCCACCCCGCCGCCCAGCAGCAGGCCGACCAGTAGACCCGCAACCTTCAGGGCCAGGAAAACCCGGCTTGCATGTTCGCCTCGGAACCCGGCATAGGAGAGTTTGGCTTTCAGTCGGCTTAATTCTTCCTGGGTTTTGGGTTCCAGGGGTTTGGCCAGAGCGGCGGTTTTCTCTAGGGCTTTGCTGAGCGAATCTTCTTTGAGCAGGCTTTGGTTGGGGGTTTTCCGAGGGGTTTTGATCTCTTGGAGGCGTTCTAATGCCCGGCCACGGCCCCCGGCCAGGCGTTCCAAGAGCCACCATGCCGCTACCGTAAACAGTCCGAACAGGGCCAGCGGTAGTAGCTGTTCAAAATCCCAAAACACAAGGTTGACGGCAAAAATGTCCATAGTCCTTATACCTGGATATTCACAATCTTCTTAATTACGAAGGCGCCCAAGATTTGCATTCCGATGGCGCCGGCCAACATTTTTTTGCCCATCGGGTCGGTAAACAGGACCATGACGTAATCCCGGTTCAGATGATACACGGCAAAGAAGAGCAAGATGGGCAGGGCCAACAGCACCACGCCGGACAGTCGGCCTTCGGCCGTCAGCGCCTGCACCTGGCCCCACAGTTGGAAGCGTTCTCGGATGAGCCGGCCGATTTTGTCCAGGATTTCGGCCAGATCGCCGCCGGTCTGCCGCTGCAAGATGACCGCGGTGGCAAAGAACTTCAGATCCAGGTTTGGCACCCGTTCGGTCATCTCTCGCAGCGATTGTTCCATGGGGATGCCCAGATTTTGTTCTTCGAAGACCTGGCCGAACTCTTTGCCGATCGGGGGGGGCATTTCGGAGGCGATCAATTGGAAACCGGCCGCCAAGCTTTGGCCGGATCGCAGCGCACGGGCCAACATTTCCATAGCCTCCGGCAGTTGCTGAGCGAACTGTTTGAGCCGCTGTTTGCGGCGCCAGAGAATCCAGAGCATGGGCAAGCTGCCGCCGGCTAACATGCCCAATGGAATCAGCGCCCCATGCCATCGCAGCAGCAGACCCAACACGCCGCCCAGCACCGCCAACCCCGCGGAAATCAGCACCAGCCGCGGCGCCGTCATCGCCACATCCGCCTGTTCAAAAAGGAGGTTGAGGTTAAGTTTGGTGAATCGGCTCACCAGGTTTTCAAACAGCCTGCTGTTTTCTTCTAGGGGTTCGGCCAGGATGCTGCCGGGTTTTGGCTCTTTGGCCCAGGCGGGGGCGGTTTTGGCATACTGTTCCAATCGGCTTTCCAGCAGGCTACTGTGCGGATTTCGGAAACTCATGGCCAGGCCGGCCACCAAAGCCGCCACACCAACAAAAACGGCTAGGGCAATCCAAACCGTAGGGATCGTCATCGCTTAGGCCTCCATCATAACACGCTGGCGGAAGATGCTGGCCGGCAGCCGAATGCCTGCCGCCTCCAGCCGGGGCATAAAGGTAGGCCGAATGCCCGTGGCAATGAACTTGCCGTAGGCCCGGCCATGTTCGTCCACCCCCTCCTGTTGGTAAAAAAATATATCCTGAAGCACGATTGTATCCTGTTCCATGCCAACCACTTCGGTAATATGGGTTACCCGGCGGATGCCGCCCTGGAGTCGGCTAGCCTGGATAATCAGATCCACGGCGCTGGCAATCTGGGTGCGCATGGCCCGAAGCGGCAATTCAAAACCGGCCATCATGATCATCGTCTCCAATCGGGCCAGGGCGTCCCGCGGGCTGTTGGCATGTAGGGTGGTCATCGAACCTTCATGGCCGGTGTTCATCGCCTGGAGCATATCCAGGGCTTCAGCGCCGCGGCATTCGCCGATGATAATTCGTTCAGGACGCATTCGCAGTGCGTTCCGCAAAAGGTCGGTGGCGGTAATGGCCCCTTTGCCCTCGATGTTGGGCGGCCGAGTCTCCAGGCGAACCACATGCTCCTGCTGAAGCTGAAGTTCCGCAGCATCTTCGATGGTTACAATCCGCTGATCGTTCGGAATAAAACTGGAAAGGGTATTCAAAAGAGTCGTTTTACCGGAACCGGTGCCGCCGGAAATAATGATATTCAGCCGGGCCTTGATCGCCCCTTCCAGCAGCATAACCATTTCCGGTGTAAAGGCTTTCAGCCGTAACAGGTCTTCCAGTTTCAACGGATTGGCGCCGAACCGCCGGATGGAAACACACGGCCCATCTAAAGCCAACGGGGGAATAATCGCATTGAACCGGGAACCGTCCAACATGCGGGCGTCAACCATCGGACAACTTTCGTCCACACGTCGGCCCACCTTGGAAACGATGCGATCGATGATCTGCATCAAATGTTCATTATTCCGAAAAGTTACGTTTGTCTTTTCCATCTTGCCCCGACGTTCCACATAAACGCTCTTGGGGCCATTGATCAGGATGTCGCTGATGGTGAGGTCTTTGAGCAGGCCTTCCAATGGCCCCAGGCCGAACGTCTCGTCCAAGACCTCCTCGACCAGTCGCTCCCGCTCCGCCCGGTTAAGCATGGTGTTTTCCGTATCGCACAAATGCTCGACCACCAGGCGGATTTCCCGGCGCAGGACCTCTCCTTCCAGTTCGCCGATCCGGGACAGGTCCAATTTATCGACCAGTTTGCTGTGGATACGCTGTTTGAGTTCCTCGAAGGTCGTCTCTTTCGAGACGGACATCCGCGAAAGGTTCGTCGGTGTGCGTGTCATCGTTCGTCCAGCTTCAGAACCAAAAAGGATACACAACTATTCGGTACCCTTCCCACCATCCAGCACCACTGCCCGCCATGGGAAGGCTCCACTGTTTCCCTCTTCCCCGATGGAAGAGGGCCAGCCTGAGGGGGCATGAAAGTGGACAGGCCCCCTTTTTTATTCCCTTCACCTATTCATCTCACCTATTCATTTTTTTCATCTTTGCAAAACCTAGGGACACAAACAGGATCGGAAAACCAGGGATTTGCGTGTCTCTACCATTTGTGAAAATCAATAGGCTTCCCTTCAGCAGCCTCTGCCACATTAAGGAGATGATTTTTCCTGGGCGGAACTGGTTCACCCCCAAAAAATCCAGCCAGGGGCCTTTTTCCCGAAGACCCTAAGAAAACATAGCTTATGGGATTTAAGACCTATACTTGGAAAAAGGGCTTTTTTCGGACGGGGCGTCCGGCAGGTA
>Ga0197142_1004498_pt1 | contig 11264 bp, 12 predicted proteins | sample GBS60_MetaG_FD_148614 | JGI IMG/M metagenome (GOLD analysis project Ga0197142, IMG submission 148614) | Sediment microbial communities from Great Boiling Springs, Gerlach, Nevada, United States - GBS 60_MetaG | ecosystem: Environmental > Aquatic > Thermal springs > Hot (42-90C) > Sediment... | reverse complement strand
TGCCGCTCAAGTCGACAGGGCAACAACCGACGCAGGGGCTCGCTGAGATGAGTGCGCACTCGAAAGCGAGGCGCGTGGTTTGGCACGGAGTTCCTCGCGCCTGTCGCGCACCCGACCGCACAACGGCCTGCCTCATGTGCACGCGCACGCACGCGATTAGCGACGGCCGTCAGGAATAGCCCTCTACGCGCAACGGTCTGAATCGCGGCAGCCGGTCGTCGGCTCGAGCGTACCCCAAACTGTCCGACTGCCAGGTGACGCAAGGGACACTCGCCAAGCGCCAGGCGAGAACTGCCAGGCTCGGAATTTTCTCAGTGTTGGCTACTGCGCTGCCCGCGCGATGGAATATTTCCATTGCCCCACCGGGCAACGTCACCACCGCAAAGCTCGAGTGGGCGTGGAGAGCGCAGCCGTTTTGACCGCCTACGTTCCGAGGCAAGCTACTCTCAGCGTCCCTCGGTCGCCCGAACCCGGGAGCGCCGCCTTACGCCAGCAGCCCGCGTCCCGCGCGACCGCGAAACCGCGGGTCTGTGTGCCAAGCGCGGCATTCCCAGCGGCTACGCGGTGTGCATTGCCAGACTTCATCGCGGGACCTCAAATGGTCAGGTTATGCGCCCGCTCTTCGATGCCTTGCGATCCCCGGAGAGCAAAAAGTTACCTTGCCTTCGTTCTTGTAATCGGGTAGCTGCAATGCATTGTGTCCAGGCGCTGCAAGGCTTCGGGTCGGGTACGGATTGCTCTCGGATTGCTCGCGTTGATCGTGGGCTGCGGGACGAGTATCCGCGCATGGGCAACCGTAGCCTTCACGAGCGCGCGCTTTTCCGATGGCATGGTCTTGCAAGCGGCCATGCCAAACCCGATTTGGGGGCTGGCTGACGCCGGCGAGGCAGTCACGGTTACCTTCGCAGGGCAAACGAAAACCACGCGCGCAGATGTCACTGGCCGCTGGGAGGTCGTTTTGGACCCGCTGTCACCCTCCGCCACAGGGCGGTCTTTGCGGGTCGTGGGCCGCGACAACGTAGTGGAGCTGAACGATGTGGTCGTGGGCGAGGTGTGGCTGTGCAGCGGGCAATCGAACATGGTGATCAACCCGCCGAGGTCGACTGTCCTCGACCGCTACCCGCTGGTCCGGACATTCAAATCGCGGCGGTGGGACGAACGGCCGGCTGGGGCGGCCTTTTGGTTCGGGGTCCAGCTTCACGAGCGGCTGGGCGTGCCGGTGGGGATCATCAACCGAGCGGTGGGCGGCTCCAACATCCGTTTTTGGTTTGGCACGTCGATTACGGGTCCGGCCGGCGATGGGTTGGAAGACCGCATCCGCCAGGAAGGCCGTTTGTACGCGCGCAAAATCAAGCCACTGTTCCCACTGGCACTTCGCGGCGTTTGCTGGTGGCAAGGAGAGGCAGACGACAGCCGGCCGGGCCAATACGAAGTAGCCTTGCCGGCGCTCATTCGTTCCTGGCGGGAAGACTTCGGCCGACCCAACTTGCCGTTTATCTTCGTGCAGCTCCCCACCGGCGGCGGACTTCGCTTTGGCGAATTCCCGTCGTCGCTCCCGTCGGTGCAGCCCATGCAACTCATCGGGCCGCGAATGCGCGACGCCTATTTGAAGACACTCGCGCTGCCGAACACGGGGATGGTGATCACAATCGATTTGCCCGGCGGGACCCACCCACGCGAGAAAGAGTTGTACGGGCGGCGCATGGGTCTCGTGGCACTCGGAACGGTTTACGGCGCCATCACAGGGAATTACTCCGGCCCGGTGTTCTCCCACGTGCAGCGCGAAGGGAACAAGCTGCGCGTGTTCTTCCGGCCGCGGACTGCCATTGGCTTGCAAGCAGGCGGAGGGGTTCCCTTGCAAGGGTTTGCCATCTCCGCGGATGGCCAAACGTACCATTGGGCAAACGCAATCATCGACGGTTCGCAAGTGCTGGTGTGGCACGATGCAATTCCAGACCCGGTATCCGTTAGGTACGCGTACGACAACTTCCCGCGTTGGGCGAACTTATTCAACGCAGACGGTTGGGCTGCAGCTCCCTTTTCCTCCGAAGCGCAACCTGGTCCGGGCGGAACCCCCGAACCCACTTCGACCCCGACCGCGACGCCCACACCAGCTCCCCCGACCTTGTCACCTACGCGCACCAACACGCCGACACGCACCGTGCCGCCCCCACCAACAAGTACTCCTACGCAAACGGGAACGCCCACGCGAACCGGTACGGCCACGCGCACTCCTACATCGACACCGACCCCGACGGTTACCGCCACAGCGACCCGAACGGCTACCCCGACCCCCACCATTCCGCTGGCGTGCGTGAACGGAGCCGGCTTGCGGGGATCCTTGTTGCGGGTGTTGCGCAACAGCGATCCCGTTGGCGACGAAATGCTTTTGATTACCGGAACCGCTGGTACGTTCTTCCCGCCGGTCACTTTGCCAGTGGCGGACCGAGGCCTGCTGTTACAGGTGGCGGACCGCAGCGGGAACATCATCTTTAGCCGTCAAGTACCAGGAGGAGACAACTGGACTGTTCGCCAAGCGCTTGGGGGCTTCCTGTTCCTATATCGCGATCCGACTGGCACCTTGGCGCCCGGAATCACGCGAGTCAAAGTGCTGAGCCGTGACGGTTCGACGGTGCAGTTCAGTATTGCCGGCAAGAATTCCAACTTCAGCATTCGCTCGTATCAGTTGCCGTTGCGCCTCGCGGTGGTGTTCGGCGACCGAAACGATGGCCAAGTAGGCCGCTGCGGGGAAATCCATTTCGGACCCGAGTCGTCGACGCACTGCAGCTTTTCCCTGCTTGGCAACACGGTACTATGTCGCTGAGAATCGCGTGCGCGGCTTGGCGCGTCCAGCAAACACGGCTGCGGCGGTGAACACGGGCCCTCTGCGAGGGCTAACACCGGTACTCCCGAAACGATGAGCATCTCTCGGCTCTCGCCGACAACCTCCTTATCGCGCCGAGCGGTGGCATTTATCGTGCTTCTCGGCACGGTGAGCTTGTTTGCCGACATTACTTATGAAGGTGCGCGCAGCGTGACCGGGCCTTATCTCGGTTTGCTGGGGGCCAGTGCGGTTGCCGTGAGTGTCGTGGCGGGCGGGGGAGAGCTGTTGGGCTACGTTTTGCGACTGTGGGCGGGGGTTCTCGCCGACCGTACCCGCCGTTACTGGACGCTGACCGGCGTTGGATACACGTTGAACTTGCTCTCGGTTCCCGCCCTTGCGCTCACCGGGCACTGGGTACCCGCAGCGTTGCTCGTCTTGTTGGAGCGAACCGGAAAGGCACTGCGCACGCCGGCTCGGGATGCGATGCTTTCCTTTGCCAGTTCCCGCACCGGCCATGGGTGGGGCTTTGGGCTCCACGAAGCCATGGACCAAATCGGGGCAGCCACGGGACCGTTGTTCGTCGCGGCTGTCATTGCCCAACATTCCGAGTATCGACGCGCGTTTGCCTGGCTCCTCGTCCCAGCCGGGGCCGCGTTGCTGTTCTTGCTAATCGCGCGCCTGCTGTTTCCGCAGCCCCGAGATCTCCACATCGAGACGGAAACCCTGGGCGGCAGCAATCTTCCACGTGCATTCTGGGTGTACTTAGGCGGGGCCGCGTGCGTCGCTGCCGGTTACGTGGACTATCCGCTCATTGCCTTTCACTTCCAGCATAGTGGGCACGTAGCCCCGGCCTGGATCGCGCTTTTGTATGCCGTTGCCATGGCAGTGGACGGCGTGGCCGCGCTTGCGTTCGGTCGGTGGTTCGATCGCTACGGCTTGCATGTTCTCATCGCTGCAGCAGCTTTGTCGGCCATATTTCCGGTGCTCGTTTTTTCGCCCAAGTTTTCCACGACCGTGGTTGGAGTCGTGCTCTGGGGCATCGGACTCGGTGCGCAAGAATCGGTTCTGCGAGCGGCCGTTGCCCGACTCACCCCAGTCACACGCCGGGCCAGTGCCTTCGGAATTTTCAACCTGGTGTTCGGCATCGCGTGGTTTGCCGGCAGCGCGGTTGCCGGGCTGCTGTACAGCTATTCCCTGGTCGCGGTCGTGGCGTTTGCGACGAGCGCCCAGTTGGCGGCGATTCCGTTTTTCTGGAAAGCGGGAAATCAGGTCGGTCCTATGCGCGCACCGGCACCCGGGCCAGGGGGCAACGCTTAACCCCCCATGGGATCGCTCGAACTCTCGTCAGTCCCGGCGCCGTCCATCCGGTCGAGAACGACAGGCACCTCTTCCAAGCACCGGACCCGTGGTGCCGGCACGTTCAGGTCACCCATCGCTACGAAGTGCATTCCCGCAGCGCGCGCCGCCACGAAATCCGACTCGGCGTCGCCCACATACACTGCCTGTGCGGGATCGACGCCGAGCCGTTGGAGGCAGAGCTCCAACATGTCCGGGTGCGGCTTGGGACGGGCCACATCGCGAATCCCCACGGTCGTTTCCAAGTACGGCTCCAGACCGAAACGTCGCACGACCTCTCGCGCCGTGTACCCACGGTTGGTTGCCATCGCCAAGCGGTACAGTGAGCGAAGTTTCTGCAAGGTCCGATGCAACCCGGATGCCGGACGCATGAGCGCGTAAAACGGCTCGTAATCGGTGGCCGCGGCGATCTCTTTGGCGCGCAGTACTTTCTCGGCATCACCCCCGAAGACGTGCTCGAAAAATTGCAGTGTCGACCCGCGATGCGCGAGCAACGCTTGCTCGGCCGTCATTGGCGGGTAGCCCATCTCCGCCAAAATGGCGTTGTAGTAGGCAATGTTCGCCTCCAAGGAGTCGAACAACACTCCGTCGCAGTCGAAAACGACCGCCACGATTCGGGGCGAAATTCTTCTACACGCGCTCACGTTTGCCACGTTGCTCACGCCCCTGCGGCGCGCGTCGTGCACCTTCTAACTGCCACAGGGCACGCAAGCGATCGTACGTCAGAACGAACCATAAGAGTTGGGGCGCGAGCACAAAGCTCAACAAACCACTAAACACCCCGACCGTATCGGTGAGCAGATTGGGCGTCGCTAGCACCACCGGATACAGCAGCAGCACTCCTAGATGGATCAAGAAAAAGATTCCCATCCCCAAAAGCACCCGAATCACCGTCGGACCAACACCAAGCCCAGGGGTGGCCACGATTAGAGCTGCCAGAGGCACCTGCGCGATGGACAGAAACCCAGGGTCGATTTGCAACGGGATGCTTTGACTTCCTTTGCGGAACGTTCCAGGGTCGTCGTCGCTTGCGGGCACATCGAGCCACCATCCCGTCAGCGCCGGACTGAGCACACGAGCTCCCCATAGCGCCGCCACACGATACCCGCGCGCAAAACCGGTCGTACCCCAAAGAACCAGCAGCACTGTAAAGGCGCCCAGAAAACCAAGCGCAAAGCGGACTTTCATCGCTGCACGCGTTCCACCCATGTCATCGCATACAGGGTGGTGAGCATCAAAAATACTCCCTGCCACACGTACTCGTGAAAGTAGTCAAACAACCCTGGATACAACTCCACCAGCCTCACCAAGGTCGCAATCCGAGCAATATTCACCGCAGTGAGTGCAGTAAGCCCCACGGCCATGCCCGCAAGCTTGTGCCACCACGGTGCAGGGTAGGCAACGATAAAGCTAACCAGCACGGCAAACACAAACAGGCCCGTGCATTCGTGGTTCACTAGCAAGCTCGCGCTGCCGGTAACGATGACATTCCCGTACTGAACCTCTGCACGAGCTCCGGCAGCCTGCGCCATTGCGGTAGCTGCCGCGGCAATGGTCCGCTCCACCAAGCCCAGGCGATTTTGCAACTCAGTGGCCGCCGCAAACGCACTAAAGGCGAGCAAACAGCCGAAAAACACCCCAACAAACCGCAACAAAGCTTTTGACATCCTGTGTTCCCAAGTTACGCACTATCTTGTTGCGCCCGTGGTCGAGCGCCGGGGGCTTTTGCCTGTGGTGCCGCGGCGGCGCCAAAACACGAACCAGGTGGCACCCGTCGCCACGCTTGCTGCCCAAGGAAGCCCCTCCCCGACATATCCGTACACGGTGGATTCCTCCAGCAACTTTGCCTCGCCTGTTACCACCTCTTCGGTAAACAACCCGCCCTCTGCTTGAACGCGGCCCGCCGCATCGACAATGCTCGTCACCCCAGTGTTCGAGCCGCGCAAGAGATAGCGCCGGTTCTCGATTGCACGCCAGATTGCAAGAGCTTGATGCTGATAGGGCGCGGCGCTTTTGCCGTACCAGGCGTCGTTCAAGATCGTCACCAAGACGTTGGCTCCCGCACGCGTAGTTTTCCGCGGCATGGTGCCTACGATGTCTTCGAAACAAATCAGTTGCCCGACCCGGGCGCCATTCGCAAGAGCAAAGACACGCTCTTCCTGGCCGGCCGTGAGACGGCCGGTTGACGGACTCAACGCATACACCGCTGGCACCAGTTCTCCTCCGGGGATGTACTCACCAAACGGCATCAAGATCCGTTTGTCGTATCGCCCGCCGAGGCGCCCCCCAGGTTGCATCCAAAACGCGCTGTTGAGTTGCTCGACTTTATCGGCTCCCACGAACCGGTATGCAAGCCCGCCAAAAATCAGGTCAGTTGCCAACTCCGGGAAAGGGTTCTCTTTTCCAGCGAGGGTTTGCGCATCGGCGGGAATCCATTCCTGATGCACGGTTTCCGGCCAGACAAGCAAATCGACGTCGTGCTGCACGGAGCGGCTGAGCTGCCGGTACTTCTCCAAGTTGACTTCGAAGTATCGGACATCGCCCTTTTCGGCGATGCCGACGTTGCCTTGTACCAGCGCGACTCGTATTGTTGGCGCCTTGTGCATCGCCGCCTCTACCTGGGGGAGGCGGTACCAGCCATAGCACCACAACCCCACCACCGCGGCTCCTGCACCCAGCAGCGGAAGGAACCGACGCTCCTGCCACGCTGCTGCCAGGCCAGCCGCAAACCAGACCATGACGAAGCTCAGCAGGTACGGCCCTGCCAAGTCGCCACTTTGGATCAAACGTACCGCGTGCATTTGGCTGTTTGCCAACCGCCACGGAAACAAGTTCGGAAACCAATACTCCAAGCTCACCCAAGCCGCAGCCACAGCCACGGGCCACAGGGTCAAGACTCGAGCTCGATACGCGAACCACGTGAACGCAGCGAACTGCAGCGCAGTAAATGCAGTGAGGAGCGCGTACAGGACCCCAGCCAACAAATACGGGAAGCCCCCGAACACATGGATCGTGTAGACGAGCCAGTAAAATGCTGGCAAGTTCGTAGCCAGTCCGCAGAGCCAGCCAAGCCAAGCTGCGGCAGCAGGAGTTCCGGCCTGCAGCGCGGTGACCAGAAGAGGTACCAGCGCGAACCAAGCAACCGGGTAGAGCTCGAACCAAAGGAAACTTGCGGCAATGAGAAGGCCGGAAAGCAGCGCCGCACCAGTGACGACCAGCGCGCTTCGGGTACCATGGCGGAATTCGACGTCGGCGTCTCCGTTTTGGTGCTCCGCAGTTCGGCGATCGTAATGTCCGCGCTCGTGCGTCACAACGACAGCGCGTTTAGCGCAATCCGCAACGCGCTGCGAACTCGTGACCGTCTGCCCTCAACGCTTCCGAGCCTCACCGTCGTCCGCGGCAAGCAAGGCATGATGGCGCGCTTGCGGAACCGAAAGCAGTGGTGCGTGGCGGAGCTTCGCCACCTCTTCGGGAGAAAAGGGGATCCATTTCTCGTCCTTGGGAACCGGATCGAATTGCGCGAGGATCCAATTGAGCAAAGTGGCCAAGCGGGCATCGTCGAGTTCCGCATGCGCTACACCGGGAACCCGCAAAAGATACGCGCGTCCTTCCGGGGTGAGGACAAATCGGTGGAGGTTGCCTACAAACGGAGGTGCGCCGTCGACCGACCCGCTGCCGTCTGGCCGGTGACATCCTTGGCAGTGCAAAACATAGTCTGCCCACGGGTCGGCCGAGGCACGCTCGGCAAGTCCGCACAGCAGAGCCAAAACCACCATTCCCAAGCGCGCTCGCCCGCTCACATGCCCTCGCTGGCCTCCCCCAACACGATTGCCGTCGAACAGTGGTAGACCACGTTATTGATGCCGTGGCACCAGTTGATGTCGTTGCTGCGCTGCGGGTAGTACACGGGTTTGTCGCCCTCGTTGCGGTGGCAGTAACACAACCCGCATACATGTTTTGCGCAGCAGTCGTTGTAAGAAATAATGTAGAGCTTCCCGTCAGCAGGGTTCCGGCAGGTACCAATCCATGTCACGGGCGACTGAATCGTTCCTGGCGGGCACGAGCGTTGGGTCCCCCCGCAACAACTGCACAAAAAGCCATCGATGGCGCAGTGTCGCCAGTACTCGCAACGCGATGGGTCGCCTGCAGGTGTGTCGACCCCAGGCTCGCCTGGAATGGCCTCTTTGCGCGCAGTGGCCGCCCGTGCCACGGGAAGCAGCGGAGTCGCACTCGCCCCTACCAGGAGGGCGGCTACCCGGGCGAGAAAACTCCGCCGCGAAGTACGCGCTGCCAAAAGGCGCGCCCAGCGCGCCAACCCGCGGTCGAGCAACGATAACCAGTTTGGATCCCAGCTCACGGCTGCTTGCCTACCCCGTGGCGCGCTCGCGTTGCAAGTACTCTTGCACCGATCCGACGCCCTGCCGATACGCCTCGAACAAACTCTCGATGTGTTCGCGCGTATTCACGATTCCCTTTGCTCGAACGGTCCCAGACGCATCCAACAGCACGGCGTACGGGAGCTTGGGGACTTGGTAAGCGAGTCCGAGTTCGGTCGACAACACGTAGGCAAAGCGACCAGCAAACGACGCAGCGAGCGCGCGATGTTCCTCCGGGATTCCCTCGCTGGCAAGAACGATGTCCAGCCAATGGTGTTCGGTGCGGCGCACAGACTCCAGCACCGGGAACAGCTCCTTGCACACAGGACATTGGGGGGCCACCCAAACAACAAGCATGCTGCGCCCGTCGGGCCGCTCTCCTCCTATCCGTAGTGGCGCTCCATTCACAATGTCCTGCAACTCGAACACAGGCGGTTTTGTCCCGATCCGGGGCTCCTCTCGTGGAACGAGCGCTCCCACCGGCGCAATGCGCGCATGCAGCACGCCAACTTGGCGCACGAGCGCCAGCACGACCACGAGAAGTACGAGCACCACGCACCACAAGAGCACCTGCGACACCAACAACGCGGTGAGCATCCCTCAGTCCAGCCTCGAGAAATCGCCCCCGTGTTCCGGTCGCCGCACCCGTGGCGCGGAGGCCAACGCATCGATGGCAAGGTACAGCAGCATCGCGGCGGCGCTGCCCGCGAGAACCGTAACGGTGTCAAGCCAGGTCCACTCCCGAGACAACGGCGTTACAGTGGCGGAAGCAAACAGTAAAGCCAACATTGCGTTGCGGACGACCAAGCCCCATCCAATGCTCCCCCCGTGTTGTGCGGGCGCGCCACAACCGCAAGCGTGGTCGGTGCGTCCAGCGCGAATCTCGCGTACCAGTGCCCCCGCGTACACACACAGCAAGACAACGCTTCCCCAAGCTGGCAGCGCAATGTTCGGCCACACACCAAAGGCCAGCGCAAGCGTGCTTTCCGCAACCACCAGCAAGGCAAGAAGCACTCCGTGCAACCGCGGCACGGGGATTTCGTACGCTGCGAAGATGCGCAGGAACTCTCTTGGTTCTCGCAGCTTGTGGAAAGCTGCCAGTCCCCACAACCATACGCCAAAGATGCGGACGAGTGCTTGGTACGCCGCATCCATTTCTCACGATCCTTCCCCGAGATACGGAGCGAAGAGCAAGTCCGTAGTCCAGCCGATCGGCTGCACCCGACGGAGAAACTCCCCCGTGCGAGCATCGTAAATTCCCAACGCCCCAGCGTACTCGCAGGCAGTCACTAAAAGAGGGGCGGAATCTTGGGTCACAGCGATTGCCGTAACCAAGGGTGGGATCCAACGGTCTAAGACCCGTTGCCAAATCCACGGCAGCGGCCAACGCCATGACGCATCGGGCTCGATCGCGAATCCGTAAATGGTCGCTCCCGGGAAACGCAGTGGGATCCGTTGCAGCCGCTTAGCGGAGGCGAGGTCGTACACCCAAACCTCGCTTCCCGGTTCCTTGTGCGTGTCCTTTTCCCCTTGGTGCATGAGAACGTACATGCGCCCGAGGCGCTCGTGCGCTGCGAGGTGCTGGTTGCCTCCGGTACGCCAGGAGGCACGGCGATCGGCCTCGTCGGTCAGTTGCCAAGTGGACAGAAAGCGAAGTTCCGGGCCGCTGACGTCCACGGGGTGCACCACCCCTTCAAAGGATACGAAGTACCAAACGGAACCAGCACGTACCGCTTTTTCCGTAACTGGATCCTTCCGCGGGTCGAAAAAGGGCTCGGTGCGGGTGCGTCGGCGTTCGTTCCCGTCGTCGTCCAGTTCAAGCACGAACGCTGCTCCGTCCGGGCAGAGAGAAAAAAACCGCCGCGGTCCGGCAGCGTAGGCCAGGCTGCAACCCGGGGTGTCGATTTCCGCAACGAAACGGCGCCGTTCGACATCGACGATGCTGAGCGAGGTTCCGGTGGTCCAGTTGAACACCGCAACGAAGCGCTCATCGTCGGAAAGCGCCACGTGATTCAGCGCAATGCGATTGAGCGCACGTTTTGGGGGGATCGGGATTTCCGCAACAAACCCGAGCGTTTGCGTATCGTAAATCTCCAGAACATCCGTGCGCTCACCGCGGGTTCGACGTGAGTAGTACGTCGCCGGTACGTAGATCTCCGGACGCCGCCGAGAAAACAGAGGTTGGAAGGTGCCATATCCCCCGGGCACGCTGCCGAGAAAGAGTCCTCGCTCTACATCGACGACGCTCGTGCGCTCGAGCACCAAGTCGGTGGCAAACACCCAATGCGGCTGCGGTGGCGAGGGAAGGCGTTCTACTTGCCCGGTCTTCTCGGGTGCAACCTGCGCTTGTAGCGTGACTGCTACCAAGGCCATGCCGCACAGCCACGACGATCGCATCCAGTTCTTCTTGCACACGGCAATTCGCGTACCATGCACTACGCGCATTTGGCAATCGATCGAGAGTTCGCCACGACCACCCGCAGGAGCGATCGAGCGCCGACCTAAGTGGCTCACCCATCCAGTTGGCGTGATGTCGAAGGGCAGGAACGCCTGATTCGCCGCAAGCCTCGAAGCGCGCGCCCTGCAACGAAAGTTCCTCGGGGCGTGGTTCCAGGTTCCGTCCCGTACCGCCGCTAGTACCGGTGGCTGACCGTTGGCAAAACGGCCAAGCCCAGTTGCTTCGCTCTTTCCGTGGCGCGTTGGTGCCT
>Ga0197142_1004496_pt1 | contig 11267 bp, 8 predicted proteins | sample GBS60_MetaG_FD_148614 | JGI IMG/M metagenome (GOLD analysis project Ga0197142, IMG submission 148614) | Sediment microbial communities from Great Boiling Springs, Gerlach, Nevada, United States - GBS 60_MetaG | ecosystem: Environmental > Aquatic > Thermal springs > Hot (42-90C) > Sediment... | reverse complement strand
TGGCCGCTCCAAAACCGATCCCGGCTAAGCCGAACATACCAATTGCTCAAGCCGTCCAAAAACTCCGAAAGCCGCTGGCAGGCCGTAAAATTGTCATAAGCGTCCATGGCGGCAATGACGGCCTGGGTCGTGCGGTGCAGTTCGCTCAGAATCCAACGGTCCAATTCGGCCCGCTGGCTAATGTGCCGATAAGTAGGCGCCCGGGCCAACACGTCCGGCGTCAACTGGCCGCCAGGTTGGCCAATCTGCCGGGCCGGATCAAACCCATCGATATTCGCATAAATCACAAAGAAGCTATATACGTTCCAGAGCCGAAGCAAAAATTCGGGAATCGTTTCTTTGATCGCCCGTTCACTATAGACGATGGAAGTCCAGGGCGCCTGATTAGCGAAGAAATACCAGCGAAGGGCGTCGGCGCCGTATTGATTGAATATTTCTTCAGGTGTACGATAGTTTTTAAGCTGCTTGGACATTTTGCCCACTTTGTGCACATAGCCCTGGCCGCAAGCTTGCTGGGCTTCGGTTTCGGAAAGGAAGCGACGTTTGCCGTCCGGGCTTTCCCACCACTCGGCCAGCATCAGGCCCAGTACAATACAGTTTCGGAACGGATGCGGATAGGGTACCGGGCGTGCCATGCTGCTGGGAGCTGATTGTCCGGGCCGCAGCGGTTTTCCGGCGCCGGCCCGCTGGCGTTCCGCCCCGGCCTGGTGGATGTTGGGGCTGGTCTGCTCGGCTTTGGTCTCGGCCTGTTTGAGTTTATCGCCGGTCTGCTGGGTTTTGGCGACAGCCTGCTGGATGGGGGCAGCAGCTTGTTCGGCTTTGACGGCAGCCTGTTCGACTTTGGCCTCAGCCTGTTCGGTTTTGCCGCCGGCCTGTTCGGTTTTGGTGCTAGCCAGGTCGGTTTTACCGCCGGCGGGGGGGAGGCCAGGAGCATCTTTGGGCCGATGGCCGAACAAAAGTGTACTTATAGCTAGCAAACTGTAAAACCAACCCCTGGTCTGGTCGATCGCCTCGCTGATGAAATCGGCCGGGAATTGCTCCCAGAACGCCTCTTCGGAGCCGGGCACATGGGGATAGCCCCATTGGGCAAACGGCATGGCGCCAGAGTCAAACCAACAGTCGATCACATCCGGCACCCTTCGCATCCTGGCGCCAGCGGCCACTGGGCTGTCATAGGTGATGGCGTCGATATAGGGTTTATGGACTTTCAGATGTTCGGGCAGATCGGGGTTTCGGCGTTTGGCTTCCAGCCAGACTTCGAGGCCGGAAACGCTCGGTTTGGACAAGAGTTCCTGGAAACTAGCCACCGCCTCGGCATAGCCGGTCTTTTCGCACACCCAGATCGGAAGCGGCGTCCCCCAATAGCGCTCTCTGGACAAGGCCCAGTCCACATTGGTTTCCAGGAAGTTGCCGAACCGACCGTCCCGAATATGCTCCGGCAACCAGTTAATGAGCCGATTGTTGGCCAACATCTCCTCCCGAAACTGCCGAGTACGGATGAACCAACTTTTACGTGGATATTGGATCAGGGGATCTTCTTCCGCACGCCAGCAGAAGGGATATTCGTGGAGGTATTGTTCCTGGTGGAAGAGGAGTCCTTCGACTTTTAAGCGGCGGATAATATCGGCGTCGCAATCTTTGACCCATCGGCCTGCCAGGTCGGGGCACTCCTGGGTGAAGGCGCCGTCGGGGGCCACCGGGCACAAAAGGGGCGGGCCTTCCCCTTCGACAAACCGGGCCTGCTCCTCCAGCAACAGTTCATAATCCACTTCGCCGAACGCCGGAGCCTGATGCACCACCCCGGTCCCGGTATCCACGGTAACAAAATCGGCCGGTACGACCCGCCAAGCGATGTACTCCCGGCCGCCAGACCGGAGCCGACCCTGCTGGTTCCCCTGGCACCGGTAGAAGTAATCGAACGGCGGCCGGTAACGTCGGCCTACCAACTGGGCACCTGAATAGGTAGCCAGCACTGTAAAGGTTTTGCCTACCTTGCCGGCCACCTGCTCCACCAGGTCCGAAGCAATAATCATCGGTCGGCCCTGGCCGCCGCTATCCACCAGGCTGTATTCCAGATCGGGTTTGACGGCGGCGAACTGATTGCTCGGCAAGGTCCAGGGCGTGGTGGTCCAGACCAACAGGTCGGCGGCCATCTGGCCGGTTGCTTCCACATGCGCCGGCACCGGCACCGGCTCCAGAAGCGGAAACCGTACATAGACGCTCGGATCGGCCACTTGGCGGTATCCCTGGCCGACTTCAGCGGCCGAAAGGGCCGTTCCACCCTGGGCCCACCACCAAACAATTTTGTGCCCCTGATACAAAAGCCCCCGATCAAAGAGCTCTTTCAGCGCCCACCAGATGCTTTCGACATAACTCTGGTGATAGGTTACATAGGCGTCCTTCAGATGGATCCAGAACCCGAGCCGTTCGGTCAGCTCCTCCCACTCCTTGGTGTATCGAAACACGCTCTCCAAACAGCGATGGATGAAGGCTTCCACCCCGTAGGTTTCGATTTCCTGTTTGCTGTGGATACCCAGTTCTTTGCAGACTTCGACTTCCACGGGCAGTCCATGGGTGTCCCAACCGGCTTTCCGCTTGCACAGGTAGCCCCGCATGGTCCGATACCGCGGGAACAGGTCCTTGATGGCTCGGGTCAGGCAATGGCCGGGATGGGGCAGGCCGTTGGCCGTCGGCGGCCCCTCGTAAAAGACAAATAGCGGCGCCCCGGCCCGGTTTTCCAGGGACTTTTCATAAATCTGCCGCTCCCGCCAAAACCGTAAAACCTCTTGTTCTAATTTGGGGAAAAAGACGTTGCTTTCTACGGGTCGAAACATCGGTTCGATCGTCCTTTCACTTCGATGCCGGACCAATCGGAACGGACACATGACCCCCCCTCGGTTCCATATCCCCCATTCCGAGGGAAGAATCCATTCCCAAAAATAGGCACTCTCTCATGGTGCTAAAGGCTTCCTCCCGTCCGGCTCTGCCAGCCAATCATGCCATAAAACCTTATTAGTTAACCACATCGGAAGGGGTTTTGCAATGCGGAGTCGAACAGGGGCGTGCGTGTCGTACCCGGGGTACCGGACTTGACACGCAGGCTTTTCCAAGGGGCATTTTTACTCGGCCAAGATGTTACCTTTTTTCTTATTTTGACGGTATCTACCCTGCCAGGTCCCTACCAAATATAGAGGCTAAAAATCGGATCGAATACCACAGATTGTGGTCATAGTTCCTGGTGGATACAGTCAAATTATGAGGTGTAGCTAGTCGCTTGCAAGGCTTCCCCAAACTTCCTGTCCTGCTTCTATTAAGATTTTTTCTTCTTATCTTGCCCATCTTCTCGGTTTGCCTGGAAATCTATCTATCTTCCCAAGCTTCCTTGGCGTACTGGCCGATGGGTATTCTAGAGGTTTTTGGTCAAAGGCACGTTCAGGATGCGTAGGTTGCCTCGGAGAGGGAAAACCCCTTCTTGGCTATTAGGTCTAGGGGGGCTGGTGATGGCAGCGGTTGGGCCATGGGGAGTCAGTACCCTGTGGCAAGCCTGGGAAAACCCCCCTGCCAATGCCTTGACGGCCCCTTTGGATACCTATTCAGGGGGGAATTTCGACTCCCAGCAACGGGCAGAACCACCCTCCGAGGTCCCCTTCCCAGGAGAAGCCTCCTTTCTAAATGGTCAACCACAGGGCGACGGCGGTGCCGCTTCCGGCCTGGCGAGACCTTCCGGTTTGGGCGAAGGGCCCCTCGCTTCGGGCAACCTGCCTGCCGTACAGAACCGGTCGCTAGATGAGGTATTTCGGTTTGATCTCACGATCCGGGAGATACTGGCCCATTGGCCCAGGGTATCGACCAGCTTGGCCGATCTGCAATTGCAAGGTTACCGGGTACCCTTGGTAACAGGAACGGCGGAAACTGATCTGGCCGGAGCACTGACCTATTATTTCAATTCCTATCAGCAGGTGCAGCGGATCACCTTCCAAGGGACCACCGGGGATGGCAGGCAATTGGTGGAGTTTTTGGCCAGTCGATATGGGTTCCAGCGTCGGCTGACGAATGATCCGAGTCTGTTTGTGTATGAGGTACCCCGGTTGGGGGGGCCTTCCCAGAGCATGTTACGCCTGAAATTAGCCCCGACTTTGAAAGCGGATTTGCCCCATCAGCGGTTCGATGTCTGGCTGGTGATCGAGCGACCCGAAGAAGCACCGAAACCCTTCTGGCAACGCGGAGACCGGTAAACCATTCCTTGGCTTTTACTGCCGGGGCTGCGCTGGGAGAAAAGGCTGAGCTGTAAAAAGGCCGGACTCTGGCAAAATGGGGATCTGGTAGAACGGGAGAGCCATTCCCCCAGTAGGAGGGGATCAGGAAGTTAGCCGGTGCTTTCGGCAAATTTTTTCTTTCTGCAACATTTTAGCCGAATGGAGGGGGCGTTGGAAGGACCTGCTTGTCAGGTCCGCCGGGCACTCCATTTGTTCCCTCACCCGGCTTCGCCGAGCCGGTTGCGCTGTGGCCTGCCAACCACTACTGTTTGCGTGGCATCCGTGTCGGTGCTCTAGCTATGGTGGCCCAGACATTGCAACACAACCGGTTCGGCTTCGCCTCAGTCGGCCTCTGCCACGAGGGGAGAGGCGGGTTGCTTCATTCGGCTAAAATGTTACTTCTTTTTTTTCAGGGGGGAGCTCCGATGGTTTCGCTTTCAAGTCGGGAGGTTTTTCCGGCAGTTTGGCTTTGGAGCGGGGTTCGGGCGGTGGGGGTTCGTATTCAAACTCTCGCCAGACCATGGGCCGACGGAATTGTGGTTCGATCCGGAGTACGACTTCGCCGTTTTGGAATATCCGGACCGTACCGTTGGATTTACTGACGGTAATGGCGATGGCTTTGGTGGTTCGACTGACGGCTGCGGCCGCCCAATGCCGGGCACCCAATCCTTTCGACAAGGTCACATCAGCGGCCGAACTATCCACATATCGGCACGCCGCCTCCACAATCCCCTCCGAGGAGACAATAATCGCCCCATCTAATTGGGCGATTTCTTTGATGCCTTCCCGAACCCGGGGATCGAAGAGATTGCGTTCGGCCCGACTGTAGCCTCGGACCGGATCAAACCCGACGGGTCGGCTAGCGGCCAGGACCTTGCGGGTGTCACCGACGATGAACATGGTGCCGATGGGTTGGCCTTCCCGGCCTTCCCGGCCGATTTCCACTGCCAAATCCACCACCAATTTGAGGGTGTCCAGGGGGACCTGAGTTTCCAGTTGGCGGAGTTCCCGGCTGGAGAGCCGTTCCAGATGTTCTTCCAGGTGGATGATGCTGATGGTGTCGATGGTTTGTTCGGGGTGGAAGCCGCTGTACAAGGCTACCACGGTGGCGCCGGGAGCCAGCAGCTCGTCGGCCACCGCCTCCAACAGCGCCTGAGTGAGCCGATCATACAGCGGCGCCGATAGCAACTCGACGGCCACTCCCCGGAAACCGGCCTGTTGGGCCTCTGTTAACAAGGCCGGGGAATCGACCGCCAAGACCACCTTTTGGGGATCGACCAGTTTGGCCAGCCGGCTCCAATCGCAGGTTCCTTCGATTAGCAAAAGTACCGCCTGGGCCGAGACCGCGTCGGCCACCTTGACGGCCGTGTCCCATAAAACCTTAAATCGTTCCCCAAACCGCACCAAAGCCCCACCCTCACCAAAGATTCCGACGTTCGACTTTTCTGCCTCCCAAACCCCACCTGCCAATAAAGGTCCAAGCAGCAGGAAAGCTGCCCCACCATACATCGGTTGCTTCCCCGCTGGTACCGCTATCCTATACACCACCATTCTCACCGGCAATCCCAATTTGTTGTTCTCTCGGTTTTTTTGTTTCCTTTTTGGTAACAGTTTAGCCAAATGAAGGGGGCAATGGGGCATTCTCCTGCACAGCCAGGAATCCAGACTTATTCCCACGTAAGCCGCAAGCCAGCCTTCTGGGGTATTTCTTTCGGGATTCCCGCTTTCGCGGGAATGACACCCTTCGCCTGGTTTCGCTTTCAGCCTGCCTCTCCCGTCGGGGCAAAGGCAGGTTGCTTCAATCGGCTAAAGTGTTCCCCTTTTTGTTTTCCTATCGGCTGGTCAACGGCATACCGATGCATGAAAACCCTGCGATACTATTCCAAAGTTATGCCACCCTATCCCCTTTTTTGTTCTTCCCCCTTCAACCCACCCCGAAGGGAAGGCTCCGGGAAGCCCTCCAACCTGTTGAAAATAAAGCCTTCCTACCTCCTGAAACAAAGCCTTCCAACCTGTAGAGTAACACTTTAGCCGATTGGAGGAGTCCGCTGTGGCATTCCTGCGCAAGCAGGAATCCAGAAAAAAGCAACGGGACTGCCACTTTCGTGGCCTTGACATACTAGCCAGCCGATGCCCCATCTCTCCCTACCGCCGATGCAGGTATTGTTACTCCAACCGTTTTTTCTTCTGCCCCAGCCAGTTCTGTTGTTGGCCTGACTGTTGCTCCGAGCCTGCCTGTATCCTCTGCTAGCCGTCTCCCTCTGCCAGCCCCCCCGCCCCTTGGCTCAGCCGATCCAGGTTACCCTGGAAGTCGATCCCAGGGTACCGGCCCAAGGAAGCCGTACTCTTACGTTGCAAGTTCCCCCGGGCGGCTATGCCTGGCATGATTTGCCTGGGAGCCTACAGGCAGTGTGGATGCGGCTTGGCGTGGATCGGCCGGTCCCCAGATGTCGGCCCAATTCCATTTTGCTCCTGGGGAGCCGAAGGTAATGCAGTCAAAACTTTTTGCCCAGTTGCCCACCGCCTACCAGGTCGAACCCGGTCAACGCCAAGACGGCGATTCCCAGATGGCTCTCAAGGTCGATCATGGCCCATGCTCACGCCTCATCACCGGGCAAAGCCAAGAGGGCCACTCCCAAGCGGCTCTTGCTATGAGGCCCGGTCCTACTGGGGGTAGGGCAACTGGCCCGCAGACCCCCACCGTACAGATCAACGGCGCCCTGTTGCCTTTTGCCGACCGATTGTGGTTTTGTGCTTATCGGGATCGGGGGCCGGGCCAACCGGCCGAACCGATGGGGCTTTATGAAATTACCGAATCCCTCCAGTTGCTCCGGCGGGCCGAATCGGCGTCGGGGATATTTTCCAACCGGTTGATGGTGAGCGGTGTGCCCGGCTACCTGAGCATCGGGCCCCACTTAGTCGGCCCGGATGAAACGATTCAAGGCCGGTATCATAAACGCGGGCTGATGCCGTGGGGCGAATATCTCCCCGGCAACATGTTTTTCCTGTATTCCGGGAATGGATTGGACTGGCTGATATTTTCCAGACCGGAGACGATCCATCGCCTCTAGAGCTTTCCAATGGAGTCCGAATAGGTGTTCTAATGTGCTATGAAGATATTGTACTTCAGTACGCCCGAGACTCAGTCGTTGCCGGCGCCGAGGTGCTCGTGTCGTTGATCAATGGTTCTGCATTTGAGAACCCATTGGCGTTAGAGCAGCATTTTCAGTTGGCTTTATTGCGGGCGTTGGAGAACCGACGGCCTTTGATCCGGTGCGCTGGCACCGGCGTTTCTGCGATTGTGGATCCGATAGGCAGGTACGGGAGCGCTTGCCCACGCAGACCGAAGGAGTCCTGGCGGCCGAGGCGCCGCTTGTCGAAGGGCGGATTATGTACAAAAGAATAGGATACTTATTTTCCTCATGCTGTTTTTGGCTTATGATTAGCGGTATCCTATTTGGTTTGGCCAACCGGTGGGCGGGCGGCGATCTGTTCTGCTATTTTCAGCTCCGTGGGGCGATGGACGAAATGGGGCAGTTGGGGCATCCTCCAATGGTACGACGAAGACCCTCGGAAATCGCCCAAATTCATGGCCACCATGCGCTGGGCACGCCAATTGGGCCAAAATGTCTTCCTGCCGGACTGACCGATCCGGGCACGCTGTCCCGAAATTTTAGCCGAAATAGCGAGCCATCGGGCAGCCTACCAACTTCGATAAACCCGACAAAAAGCTGGGGGAACAAAGCAGAAAGCGTTAGATAGCAATCGGCTGGGATATTCCGGGAGTCGATTTCGGGACAGCTTCTCCAGAGCAGTCGGTTTTCATCCCCTCCGCCTTCCGTAGAGAAGATGATCTTTTGTTCTGTATCCAAGGTCCCGGAGGTTATTCCACCGGTGCAGGAGTGGGGACAAGAGCAGGGCGCTTCGGTTTCGGCGCTGTCGGCGGCTCAAGCACATCTTTGTCTAGAAGCACCCGGCCTCCCAGACCGTCGTCTTCCGGCAGGCGGAAGCCTACTTCTACCGGATCGCCCATGTCGAAGCGGAACTTAAGCCGGTGGGACTCCTGGCTTGCCCGCCGGGCAAGCTCCGCCTTCTGGATGGTTTTCTTCTGCGGCAGGGCAAATACGATCCGATTGCCCGAGGCCGGCACATCCAGGATATAGACCGTCTCGAATACATCCTGATAGGTGCGGATCATGGAGTCGTAGAGGGGATTGGAGGCCCGGCTCCAGATATTGCCTACGACCAGGCCGCCCGGCGCCAGCGCCCGCCGGCAGGCTTGCAGGAACTGCCGGGTGGTCAAAGGCGGCGGTACATTGTCGGCGCCAAAGGCATCCAGAAAGATCACATCGTACCGGATTTTCGTCTCTTCTATGTACTTTCGCCCATCCTGCACCAAGGCCCGCAGATTCTGGTCCTCCTGAAACCCGAAGAACTTTTTGGCCGCGGTGACCACCTCCGGGTCTAGCTCCACTACATCGATTTTAAGCCGGGGATAGTAGTGGCGGAGGAAACTGGGGATGGTTCCGCCGCCCAGGCCAACGATCAGCACCCGCTCTGGCCGCTCGGCCAACAAAAGGCCCACCGGCATGGCCCGAGCATAAGGCAACTCCACATGCGCCGGGTCGCCCGGCTTAACCACGCTCTGCCGGGCGCCCCACCGCTCGAACCACAACGTGCGCAGCCCCTGGGCATCCTCGGTTACCAAAATGTAGTTGTACGGCGACTTTTTTTCCCAAAGAACCCTCTGGCCCGTCTCCTCCTGCCCCGCCATCACCGGCAAAAAGGTGCCTACAATTCCCGACCAGAAAGCGACGCAAAGAATTGTCAGGCTAATAACCCATAACCTCCAAGAAGTCGTGGCCTGTCCACCCGGCAATGGGGCTGGCCAAGCTGCGGGTGAGAGATCCCGGCTCCTCCAGCTGCGGGGATCATTCCCCAAGCAAAAATCGACGGCAAGGAGTTGCGGAGGTATTTTCGGCTGGGGACAAACATGCGTTCTATCCATGCGGGCTTTCCTTTCTGTACAGTCATGGGAGAGTTTCAAAAGGTGGGTCCATTCTGCCTCAAAATAGCCCTCCTGTTCCTTTCGCCTAGAAAAAACTTGGGGGAAGCAGAATTCGACCGTTACTTTTGGATTCTACCCCCCATCTCCTCGTGTTCCAAGGGCCTTAGAAAGGTGTCTCTGGAAAACAGGGAAGAGAAGGGCGAATAGAAAATGGAGAAGGAGTCTCAACAAGGCGGACATACTGGCTTACCGGAGCTAAGCAGAAGAGAAGGGGGAATAGAACATGGAGAAGGAGTCTCTGGCAACCATGGAAGATAGAAAAGCCCATTCATTCCGTCTGACACTAGCCTGGCCCCTAGAAGAGAGGAGATTTCTCATTTCAAGGTTCCACTGGAAATGCCCATCTCGATAAGACCGCCAAAAGGTGCTTGAGAGGTTCTCTGGGGAAATCAAGGAAGCTCTGAAAAATCCTGAAAATATAGGGAACTATGTGAATGTTCGACGATGCGCTCGGCCTTCGAGGCGGCAGAGGGTAGCTACAACATCTTGTGTGTTAGCAGTGTCAGTAGCCCAATATATAGGGTTTTCCGAAAAATCTCCGGAAAGACTTCTTTTGTGTACATGTCGAATTATTCAGAGGTTCCTCAACATTTTTTATCTCCTAGGGTAGCCCATTTTCGGGACAAAAAAAGCAACAAGAGGTGGAGCGAGTTACGACTAATTTAGGGGGCCAATATCCTTCCTGAGTGGTATTGCTATTCAGTTTACAAATGCTACAATTTGCAAGAAAATGTAAACCGCCTATTTTCTCGGGGAGCAACAGCCATGAGCCTGGGAGAACGCCTTCGAAGTGCCCGTCGCCGGGCAGGTCTAAGCCTCCGTGCACTGGCGGACCAGGTCAATGTAAGCGCTCAAGCTATTTCCAAATATGAACGGAACCTGGATACTCCCAGTTCCTCTGTGTTGATCCGTCTGAGTCGGGTTTTAGGGGTTTCGATAGAACGTTTGTTGCGTCCTCAGAAGGTGAGGCTCTCTGGGGTGTCCTATCGACGTCATAAAACTCGCTTGAACAAAACCGAACAGGAAAAGATTCGCGAAGCTGTCTTGTATTGGTTGGAACGGTATCTGGCCATAGAAGAGATTGTGGAGAACCCCCCGAAGTTTGATCTGAAGAAGATTTCCCCGGCAATCCAAAAAATCGAAGATGTGGAAACCGCAGCCGAAAAACTCCGAGAACGTTGGCATCTAGGGGAAGATCCCATACCCCATCTCATTTCCACTTGTGAAGACCACGGCATTCGAGTCGGCCTGGTGGAGGGCCCGGAGGCCTTCGACGCGATGGCGTTTTTCGCGAATGATTCGATACCGGTGATTGCGGTCAATCCCCGGCTTCCGGGAGATCGGCAGCGATTCAGCATCGCCCATGAGTTGGGGCATCTTTTTTTACAACTGCCTTCCGATTGGCAGGAAAAACAGATCGAAGAAGCAGCCTTCCGTTTTGCGGGCGCCTTTCTGATACCCAAACAGCAAGTTCTCCGGCAGTTAGGTCCTCAACGATCCCGGCTCGAATATTGGCAAGAGCTTCATCCGCTCAAACACCGTTACGGCATCAGTATGCAGGCGATTGTGCGCAGGGCGTATGATTTGGGCGTGATTAAAAAACATGTGTACGAGTCGATCTGCAAGTCCTTTCGGCAGCGAGGCTGGCATAAAATGGAACCGGGAGTGCCTTATCCTCCTGAGAAAACTGAGCGACTCGAACAACTGACCTTCCACGCCCTCAACGAAGGACTGATCTCGCAGCGGCGGGCAGAGGAACTCCTGGAAAAACCTGTGCGAGATAATGTAACAGTTTAGCCGAATGGAGGACATCGCCTCTCCCCCGGCGGGAGAGGACGGCTGAGCGAAGCAAACCGGGTGAGGGGGATTTCAGGGGTGCGAGCCTTTGGCCCCCATAAGAAGACGCACCAGCCCCCCGAGTATCCCCCTCATCACCCTGAACA
>Ga0197142_1004495_pt1 | contig 11267 bp, 7 predicted proteins | sample GBS60_MetaG_FD_148614 | JGI IMG/M metagenome (GOLD analysis project Ga0197142, IMG submission 148614) | Sediment microbial communities from Great Boiling Springs, Gerlach, Nevada, United States - GBS 60_MetaG | ecosystem: Environmental > Aquatic > Thermal springs > Hot (42-90C) > Sediment... | reverse complement strand
GGCTCCCGGTAGCGAGGCTTGCCCACCAAAACCACGCGCGTGCAGATTTCAAGCAAGGGGCCGCAATCCTCCTCGTGCCCCTCGCTGAAGGCAAACAAATAAATATCGAAATGTTTCGATGCCTCGCGCAGCAGGTGGTAGATCCGGACCGCGCCGCCGTGGGCCAGCGGCCACGGGAAATAAGGCGAGACCACGGCCGCGCGCCGGCATCCCGGCTGCGGCGGCCGTCCCTCCAGTTCGCGCCAGGCGCCGGGGTAACAGGAACGGTCGCGCCGGAACGGGAACAGCCACCACGGGCGCAGGAAGATCCGGTCCAGCGGCACGCCGCGCACAAACAGCAGCGAGGCGATCCAGGTGCGCACGCGCAGGTGGTGCCGCTCCAGCCGCGCGTTGTACGCCAGGATCCGCGTGGGGGCCAGCAGGAACGCCGCCAGCCGCAGGGCGCGAAACCGCTCGTCGCCGTCGAACAGCACCGGCGCCATGCCGATGCGGTAGCGACGAAACAGGCGTCGCAACTGCCGCCACAACCGGAACGCGCCGCCCGGCGGCAGGACGATCGGCGTGACGTCCGCTCGCGCCGGCGCCGCTCCCGGCGTCACGACGAAGTGCCGGCGGTCCGGCAGCAGACTCAGCACCTCATCGAGCATGGCCGCAGCGGCGCGCTCGTCGCCGCTCAGGAAGGTCACCACCACCGCCTCCGGGTCCTTGCCCAGCAGGCCGAAGACGAGGCGCTTGATCCGTTGCTTCAAGGACGTTTCCCCAGGCCCGCAGCGCGCAACAGCAGCCAGCTCGCCAACGGCAGCACGGCGACGCCCGTGCACAAGGGAGCGAAGCCGTAACGGTCGGCCAGGACGCCGTAAACGGGCGAAACGCCCGCTTGCAAGGCGCCGTAGGCGGCGGTCAGCAGCGAGGTGGCGAAGGCGGCGCGTGCTGCGCCGTACAGATCGAGGGGCAAGGAGTACAGGTTGACGCTCCAGGCGGAGGAAAGGAAGAAGCTGAGCGAGATGCCCGTTGCGGCCAGGCCTGCGGAGGGCGCCAGCGGGATCAGCGCCGTGGCGAGCAGGAGCACGGCGCAGAGCAAACAGACTCGCATGCGCGCGGCCGCCGGGCCGACGCCCCTTTTGATGGCGCGCATCGAGAGCAGTCCCCCCGCCAGCCCGCCCAGATTCGCAGCCAGCGGCGGCAACGCCGCCCAGCCGGCCGTCTGCTCGAACCGCAGACCGTGGGCTTCCACCAGGTACAACGTGGTCCAGTTGCTCCACAGAGTGTACACGGTCATGCTCAGCATGTTGGCGGCCGCAAGGGCCCACAGCTTCCGCTCGCGCAGCATGGCTGCCAGCGGCAGCGAGAGCGCCGCCCTCGTGCGTTGTTCCGGCATGCGTCGCGCCACCGCGTTCCACAAAGGCAGCCAGAGCAAGCCGAGGGCGCCCGTGATCCAGAAGGCCGCCCGAAAGCCGTAACGCAGCGTAAGCCACACGGCCATAGGCGGCGCCAGCATCGCTCCCGCGCTGATCCCCGCATGGCTCAAGGCGTGGCCCAGGGCGCGTTCTTCCGGGCGCAGGTAAAGCGCGATCGCCTTGCCCGTGGCCGGCACGCCGGTGGCTTGCGCGATGCCCAGCAAGCCGCGACAGACCAGCAATCCTGCCAGACTGCGCATGGCGCCGGTGGCGGCGCCCGCGGCCGACCACAGGGCGACGGCGACACTGATGCCGCGCCGCAATCCGATCCGATCCACGAACAGACCCGCGACCGGCGCCGCCCCTGCGTAAGGGATCGAGAACGCAGAGAGCACCGCCCCGTAGTGCCTGTGGCTCAGCCCGAACTCGCGCCGCAACACGGGCGCCAGCGCGGGCAGAAGCTGGCGGTTCAGGTAATTCAACACCGACGAGACCACGAAGACCGCCATCGCCTTCCAGCGGCCCGCCGGGGCATGGTCCGGGCGCGGCTCAGCGGTACTCAATGGTCGCCACCTCGCCGCTGGTTCCCAGTTTTGCATCGTTCTCCGGGAAATATTCGATGATGACCGAGGGCGGCTGTTTCTGGGGGCCGCAGACCAGTTCCAGTTTGCCCCCGCCGAGCACGACGATCCTGGAAGGATCGCGCACCGCCAGCCGCGTCGCCTTGCCGTCGGCCGACTCGATCACCAGGCGAGCCACGCCACGCAGGCAATCCACCTGCCGGAGCCGGCCCTGCACGCGATGGGTGGGCCGCGGGGTCTCGAACCACCGCTCCACTTTGGCAGGCGGCGGCCCGGCCTCCCGATTCGCTTTGGCTTCGGCTTCGCGGATCCGGCGCAGCGCCTCTTCCTTCAGTCGGGCCAGCTCGCGTTCCTTTTCTTCGGCTTCGCGGCGGCGAGCGGCGGCCTCGGCCTCGCGGCGGCGTTCGTCCAGCGTTCGCCGCAACTGTCGGATTTGTTCCCGCTCGGCTTCGTCCGTGGCCGCCTGCTCGGCGGCTGCCCACGATCGTCCGGCGGCCCGGTAGTCGCCCTTGCTTTCCTGCGCTTCAGCCAGCGCACGCCACAACGCGGCTTCCCGCGGCGCCAGTTGGCCGGCTCGCGCCAGCGCTTCGATGCGGCGGTCCTGATCGGACTCCCGCTCCGCCAGCAGCCGGTGCGGCTCGGCCCAGCCGGGATTCAGCGCGGTTGCCTTGCGCAGCCGTTCGAGCGCTTTCGCGGCATCTGTTTCGCTGCGGGCCGCTTCCAGCCACACGCGCGCGTTCCGGCTGCCGGCTTGCATGGCTGCTTCCAGGTGACCGCGGGCCCGCTGGCGGTCGCCCGCGGCGAGCGCGGTCAGTGCGAGACCCTCGCGCGCCTCGACCGCGGCAGGGTGGGCTTTCAGCACTGCCTCGTACAGGCCTTGCGCCTGATCGAGACGTCCTTGGCCCAGCCGCAGATCGGCCATCGCGATCTGACCCGCAGGAGGGTCGAGCGGCTCCGGCCGGAAATCGGTTCGCGGATTGATGGCGCGGCCCGAGACCGTTTCGGTGTTGAACTGCCCGGCGGCCAGCCAGGCAGAGGCCTCTTTGCGGACCTGCTCGGGCGTCTTCCCTACCGCGTTTTTCCAGGCCGGTTCCGCATCCAACCCTTGTTGCAGGTTGTACAAGAGCGGCCGCAACTTGCCGTAGTAGTCGGAGTGCAGGCTGAGCATGTGAATGAGCGCCCAGTGGGCGTTGGGCTGCTGCGGCGGCCGGCCCACGGTGAGGCGCACGCCCTCGATGCGCACCATCGAGTAGTAATCGAGCAGCCCTTCTTCGATGTCTGCCGGCAGCCGGCGGGTGTTGGCCTCCAGGAACAGGCGGGCGCAGGCGCGCAGCCACTCGGGTGAGGGATGGGTCTCGGCCACGAGCGAAGCGACGAAGCTGTCGCGGCCCATGCGCGGCGGGGTCGGCGCTTCGACGCTGCGCGCGCGGCGCATCAGCACGACGCGCAGCGGCCACGGCAGCGACAGATCCTCGCGCGAGAGCACGCGGCCCAGCGCGTACCGGAATTGCTCCAACTGTCCGAGGGCTTCCTGCGCCGCCCGCTCGTTGCCGGGCGAGAGCGCCTCGAAAGGCCCGGAGCGGACGCGGATCCAGTTCTCCTGCGCCGCGGTGCACACGGCCAGCAGCAATGTCGGCAGAGCGCGTCTCACTTCATGGGACATGATAGCGCCGCCGGCGACCCGGGGAACGCGCGCACCGGGCGTCCCGCGCGGCGCGCGCCGGTATACTGGCGCTATGGACCGCCTGCCGGATGAGTTGTTGGACCGCATCAACGCCTTCCGCGAAAGCCGTCTTCTGCTGACCGCCGTCGAGCTCGACGTGTTCACCGCCATCGGCGAGGGGGCGTCCGCCGCCGAAGTCGCGTCGCGCTGCCGCACGGACGCGCGCGCCACCGAGATGCTGCTCAACGCGCTCGTGGCCGTCGGCGTGCTCACCAAGCGCCAGGGGGTCTTCTCCAACACGGCGGCGTCGAACCAGCTTCGCGGGGACGCTCCCGGCGGCGCGCGCGCGGCGCTGCTGCACATCGCCAACCTGTGGAAGCGCTGGAGCCTGCTCACCGAGTGCGTGCGAAAAGGAACCGCTGTGGGGCCGCGTCGGCGCACGCGGGCGGAAACCGAGGCTTTCATCGCCATGATGGATTACAACGCGCGAGCGCGGGCGCCGCTGGTGGTGGAGGCGATCGGGCTGGAAGGCGTCCGGCGGGTGCTGGATCTGGGAGGAGGCTCGGGCGCTTACGCGATCGCGTTCGCGCAAGCTTCGCCGGAGGTCGAGGTCGAGCTGCTCGACCTGGCCCCCGTGTTGCGCATCGCACGCCGCCATATCGAGCAGGCCGGCGCGGCCGATCGCGTCAAGACGCGGGTGGGGGATCTGCACCAGGAGTCCTACGGTTCCGGCTACGACCTGGTCTTCATCTCGGCCATCTGCCACATGCTGGATCCGGAGGAAAACAAAAGCATGCTGCGCAAAAGCTACGCGGCGTTGCGCCTGGGAGGGCGCGTCGTGATTCAGGACTTCGTCCTCGAGCCCGACAAGACCGCGCCGCGCCATGCCGCGCTGTTCGCGCTCAACATGCTGGTGAACACGCGGGCCGGTTCGGTTTACAGCGAAGCCGAATATCGCGACTGGCTGGAGCAGGCCGGTTTCCAGCGCGTGACCCGCTTATTCGTTCCCGGCCCGGCAGGTCTGTTGGTGGGCTGGCGGCTTGGTTAGTGCTGCTTTGTGCCGCGCCGGAACCGGGAGCCGGGAGCCGTGTTAGCGTAAATAGTAGAGGTGTGCTCCGATGGCGGCAACCCGCCGGCCGGCGATCCGGGCAATCGGATTGGAAAAGAGGTACCGCTCCGGGGATGCCGAACTGGTGGTGTTTACCGACTTGCAACTGGAGGTGGCGCCGGGAGAGAGGCTGGCGATTGTGGGCGAATCGGGAGCGGGCAAATCCACTCTGCTGCACCTGTTGGGCGGTCTGGACAGACCGACAAAAGGGACGATATACTTCGGAGAAAAGGAATTGACCAGGCTGGGGGATGCGGAGCTGGCGGAATTCCGGAATCGTGAAATCGGGTTTGTCTGGCAGAGCCACTATCTTTTGCCGGAGTTTACGGCGCTGGAGAACGTGATGATGCCGCTGCTCATCGGCGGAGCGCCCGCGGAGACGGCCGCCCAGGCGGCCCGGTTGCGACTGGAGGAGGTCGGGTTGGGTCGCCGGCTGCATCATCGCGCCGGCGAGCTTTCCGGCGGAGAGCAACAGCGGGTGGCTCTGGCCCGGGCTCTGGCCGGCGGACCGCGCGTGCTGCTGGCCGACGAACCCACGGGCAACCTGGATGCCAGGACCGGGGAAATGATCATCGCTTTGCTGGCCGAGATGCACCGCGCGCACGGTCTGACCTCGGTGTACGTGACCCATAATCTTGCCTTCGCGCGACGCTGCGATCGCGTGTTGAAACTGGAAAGCGGGATGTTGTCCGGGCTGGAGGAATCGTCCGGCTCGGGTTTGCATCCAACGAATTGAGAGGGCGGAGCCAGTTATGTTTGAACGGTACACGGAAAAAGCCCGGCGGGTGATCTTCTTCGCCCGCTACGAGGCGAGCCAGTACGGCAGCCCCTACATCGAGACTGAGCACCTGCTGCTCGGCCTGTTGCGCGAAGACAAAGCGCTGGCCAGCCGCTTCCTGCGTTCGGCTTCCGCGGTGGATTCCATCCGCAAGCAGATCGAAGCTCATACCACGATTCGCGAGAAGGTCTCCACCTCCGTGGATCTGCCGCTCAGCCACGAGTGCAAGCGCGTGCTGGCGTACGCGGCGGAGGAGGCCGAGCGACTGAACCATCGTCACATCGGCACCGAGCACCTGTTGCTCGGCCTGCTGCGCGAGGAGCGTTGCTTCGCCGCCGAGCTGCTGCACGAGCGGGGCTTGCGGCTGTCGGCCGTGCGGGAAGAGATCGCGCGGGCTTCTTCCGAGCGGACTTCCAGTCGTCCCAAGGAGAGCTCGCTGCTGACCGAGTTCAGCCGCGATTTGACGCAAGCCGCCGCCGACGGGCTGCTCGATCCTCTCATCGGACGGGAAAACGAGCTGGAGCGCGTGGTCCAGATCCTTTGCCGCCGCACCAAGAACAACCCGGTGCTGATCGGCGAGCCGGGCGTGGGCAAGACCGCCATCGTGGAGGGCCTGGCCCAGCGCATCGTGGACGGCGACGTGCCCTCGTTCCTGGCCGACAAGCGCATCCTGGCGCTCGACCTTTCGCTCATCGTGGCCGGCACCAAGTACCGCGGCCAGTTCGAAGAGCGCCTGAAGACCATCATGAAGGAGCTCATGGAGAGCCAGAACGCCATCATCTTCATTGACGAGCTCCACACGCTGGTGGGCGCCGGCTCGGCCGAGGGCTCGCTCGACGCGGCCAACATTCTCAAGCCCGCGTTGTCGCGGGGCGAGATCCAGTGCATCGGGGCCACCACGCCCGCCGAGTTTCGCAAGTCCATCGAGAAGGATCGCTCGCTGGAGCGGCGCTTCCAGGCCGTCAAGGTGCCGCCGCCCACCGAGCAGGAGGCCATCAAGATCCTGTTCGGCATCAAGGAACGCTACGAGAAGTTCCACGCCGTGGTCTATACGGACGAGGCCATCGAGGCCGCCGTCTACACCAGCAGCCGCTTCATCCCGGACCGTTATCTGCCGGACAAGGCCATTGATCTGATTGACGAGGCCGGCGCGCGCGTCAAGCTGCGCCAGACCACGGTGCCGCCCGAGGTGGCCGAGGTCCAGAAGCGCATCAAGTTCATCGTCCAGCGCATGGAGAACGCCATCGCGAACCACGAGTTCGAAAAGGCGCGCTTTTACTCGGACGAGGAGCGGCGCGAGCGTGAAAACCTGCGCCAGTTGCGCGAGAAGTACAACCTCGACGATTCCTCCACCGCGGTCGTCACCAAGGACGACATCGAGGAAGTGGTGGCGCGCTGGACCGGCGTGCCCATGACCGCCATCAAGGAAGAGGAGGTCACCAAGCTGCTGCGCATCGAGCAGGAGCTGCACAAGCGCGTGGTCAGCCAGGACAAGGCCATTTCGGCGGTGGCGCGGGCCATCCGCCGCTCGCGCGCCGGCCTGAAATCGCCCAAGCGCCCGGCCGGCGTGTTCCTGTTCCTGGGGCCCACGGGCGTCGGCAAGACCGAAGTGGCGCGCGCTTTGGCCGAGTTCCTGTTCGGCAGCGAAAAGGCGCTGGTGCGCTTCGACATGTCCGAGTTCATGGAGAAGCACTCGGTCTCCAAGCTGATCGGCTCCCCGCCGGGCTACGTCGGCTATGAGGAGGGCGGGCAATTGACCGAGCGCGTGCGCCGCCAGCCGTACTCGGTGATCCTGTTCGACGAGATCGAGAAAGCGCACCCGGACATTTACAACATCCTGCTCCAGGTCTTCGAGGACGGCCAGTTGACCGACGGCCTGGGCAACACGGTGGACTTCAAAAACACCATCATCATCATGACCTCCAACCTGGGCGCCCGCTTCCTGGAGAAGAAAACCGGCATGGGCTTCTCGGCGCCCTCCACCGGTGGCATCCCGCAGAAAGTCGAGGACATGGTGATGGCGGAGGTCAAGCGGGCCTTCAACCCCGAGTTCCTCAACCGTCTGGACGAGGTCATCCTCTTCCAGCCGCTGACCGACGAGGACCTGCTCAAGATCATTGACCTGCTGGTCGGGCAGATCAACCAGAATCTGGCGTCGCGGCAGATCCGGGTCCGCCTGGCGCCTGACGCGGCCAAATACATTCTCGAGAAGACCTGTGCGGATCGCAGCTTCGGCGCGCGCCCGTTGCGTAGGGCCTTGCAGAAGTACATCGAGGATCCGCTGTCGGAGCTGATCATTCAGGGCGCGTTGCCGCAGCCGGCGGAGCTGGAGGTCTTCCTGGGCGACACCGGCCTGTTCTGCCGTCCGGTGGACGAGCCCGAGCCCGCTGCGGTGGGCGCTCGGGAAGGCGGCTCGAGCCCGACGGCGTTGCCGCTTTACCGCTTCTGAAGCACCGCGGTCGGGGAGTTGCCCGAGGCCGTCTGGCGCGACAACGATGATTGCAGGCGTTGGAGTTCGCCGTGAATCGCCGCGCCAGTGGCAGACGACGCCTGCGCCCGAGGCGCTCCCGTTTCAATCCTGAGACTGAATGCCCTTGTGCTATAAGTTGGTTCCGGCCCCGATCGGCTCACGGGGTCGCTAGCCAATAAGGAGAGAAGATGCTGCTCAGCAGAAGAGCCTGGCTTGCACTGTTCATTTTCGGGTCGCTCGCCGGCGCCGCGCCGCGAAAGGCCCGCAACGTGATTCTGTTTCTGGGCGACGCCGGCGGCATTCCCACGCTCAACGCGGCGAGCGCTTACGGGCACGGCGCGCCGCTCAAGCTGTTCATCCACAGCATGCCGCACATCGCGCTCATGGACACGTCCACGGCGAGCGAATGGGTGAGCGATTCGGCTGCGGGAATGACCGCGATCGTCACGGGCGAGAAAACCCACAACGGCGTGCTGTCGCAATCGGCGCGGGCGGTGCGGGGCAAAAGCGACGGCGAGCCGCTGAAAACCATCGTCGAGTACGCCGAGGAGCGCGGGCTTTCAACCGGCATCATCACGAACATGTCGGTGGTGGACGCCACTCCGGCCGCCTGTTATGCGCATTCCAACGAGCGGCGCAGGCCCGGCGAGATTTTCGCCCAGTTCCTCAAGCCCCGGTTCGGCGACGGCGTGGACGTGTTGATCGGGGCGGGTCGCAAGGCGGTGCTCAGCAGCACGAAGGAGCTCGGCGTGGATGCGCCGGCCGCCCTGCGCGAGCGCGGCTACGCGTTGCTGGACACACCCGGTCCGCTGCCGGCGGATGCGCGTCGCATCGTCGGACTTTACGACACGCAGGATTTCGACCCGTGGGAAGCCGTCGAGGGAACCATCCGTTTGCTGGAACGCAACCGCCGCGGCTACTTCCTGATGGTCGAGTGGGACATGCACACGGACAACCTCAAGCGGGGACTGGACCGCGCCCTTCAGATGGATGAGGTGATCCGGCGCACGGCGGCGCGTGTGGCCAAGGACACGCTGATCATCTTTACTGCGGACCACTCGTTCGATCTGCGGCTGCGAGGCGGGCGCAAAGGAGAGCCGCTGCTTGCCGGAGACCGTTCGGCCGGCCCCGAGAACCGGCCTTACATCCGCGTGGACGGCGGCCATACCGGAGAAGAAGTGCTGGTGGCGGCGCAGGGGCCCGGCGCCGAACGCGTGCGCGGCTTCATTTCCAACACCGATTTGTTCCGCATCATGATGGCGGCTTACGGCTGGATGCCCGCGCGTTGAGCGCGACGTCCCGCCAACAGGAACAAGCCGGCCGCAGCCGCGATCAGGAGGGCGGAGAAGCCGGCCAGCGCGGCTCGCGAGACGCCGTAGAGCAGGCCCATGATGGCGCTGCCGGCAAACCAGCACACCCCGTACGCCGCGTGAAAGACGCCGTAGGCCGCAGCGCGGCGATCCCTCGGCGCCATGGCTCCGATCGCGGCGCGCAGCACCGATTCCTGCGCGCCCATGCCCATCGCCCACAGCGCAAGCCCCGCCAGCGCAAGCGAACGATTCCCCACAAAGACCAGCGCAGCGAACGGCGCCGCTACCAGCGCGGCGATGCTGAGCAGGGACAGCCCGATCCGGTCGTAAAGTCGCCCCAACGCCAGTGCAGCGGCGCCGTCCAACCCCATGGCCGCCGCGTAAAGCATCGCGATCCACGGGCCGGTGATCAGCGCCGAGGTCTGGAAGTGAAAGGCGATCAGAGCGAAGTCGGCGTAGCCGGCCGCCAGGAATCCCGCCGCCCCCACGTACAACCAGAAGACGCGCGGCAGCCCCCGCGCCTCCAGCGCCTCCGCCTTCGGCTCGAGGTCGCGCGGACTGGGGTAGAGCATGCGCGCCGCCACCAGCACGGCCAGCGCCAGCGCGGCCGGGATCCCGAGCATCGCGAAGGCCCATCCATAACTGCGCCGCGCCGCGAGCGCCCATGCCACGAGCAACGGCCCGGCCACGGCGCCCGCCTGGTCCAGCGCCTCATGCAGACCGAAAGCCCACCCGCGTCCCACGTTCACGGCGGCGTGCGAAAGCATGGCGTCGCGGGCGGGCGTACGCATCGCCTTGCCCGCACGCTCCAGGACGATAAGCAGAGCCGCCGTCTCCCAGCGGCCCGCAAGCGCGAGCAGGGGGACGGCGGCCAAGTTCACTGTGTAGCCCGCCAGGGTGAGCATCCAGTACCGGCGCGTGCGATCGGCCAGCCACCCCGAAGCCAGGCGCAGCGCGTAGCTCGCCATCTCTCCGAAGCCGGCGACGAATCCCACCGCCGCCGCGCCAGCCCCGAGCAGAGCCATGTAAGGACCGGTGATGCTTCGCGCGCCTTCATAGGTGACGTCTGCAAAGAGGCTCACCAGGCCCAGCAGGACCACGAAATGAAGACTCCGCCGCGCCAGCGTCATCGGCTGCGGGCTCGATTATGGCACAGAGGAGTGGTCAATTCGCGACGCCTGCGGGCGCGGCTTCGCGGATGGCGGCTTCCAGGCGGTCCAGCTCTTCGATTGCGCGCGAAAGTTCTTCCACCAGTTCGCGGACGCGCGTGGAATCGGTCTGGTGCTTGCGCAGCGCTGCGTCCATGGCGTGCCGGATGCCGCGCACCGCTTCATCCAGCCTGGCCTCCAGCGAGCGTTCAAAATCGGAGACGCTCTTTTGCAGGCGACGCTTGAAGTCGTAGGCCACGCGCGTGGCGTTGCGGTCAAGCTCTTCGCGGACGGCCTTGAGGACGCGCTTTAGCAGATAGCGACGGAACAGCGGGCCGGGCAGCAGCAAGGGGGCGTTGCCCAAGCCCCAGTCCAGCAGGGTATCCGTGTAATAGCCGGTGGACTCCAGCCAGGCCAGCTCGTCCGCCAGCTCCAGCGGCGCAATCTCGATGCCGAACAGCTCGCCCGCCGTGCGGCGCACGCGGTCCGCCAACTCGTTGGTGGATTCCTGGAAACGCGCCGCCACGGTGCGGAACTCCTGGAATGCCTGGCGCTCGAACTGGCTACGCCATTGCTCGAACGACTGGTGAACCGTGGCGGCGATGAAACGATCCATTTCCGCGGCCAGCCTGCGGCGGGGCAGGGAAGCCGAAGCCTGGAAGCGCCGGCGCGCGCTCTCGGTGACGGCAGGGATTTGGGATTCGGCAAATTCGCGGGCTGTGTTTTCGAACGAGGCGGAAAGCCGCGCCAGTCCGGCGCGCAGCAGGACGCGGTTGTCCTCGCGCTGCTGCTGGGCCAGGCGGAGCTGACGA
>Ga0197142_1004494_pt1 | contig 11268 bp, 7 predicted proteins | sample GBS60_MetaG_FD_148614 | JGI IMG/M metagenome (GOLD analysis project Ga0197142, IMG submission 148614) | Sediment microbial communities from Great Boiling Springs, Gerlach, Nevada, United States - GBS 60_MetaG | ecosystem: Environmental > Aquatic > Thermal springs > Hot (42-90C) > Sediment... | reverse complement strand
GGGGGGCCGCTGGGTGGTGCTGCGCCCTGAGGTGCCTTTCCCGGTGAAGCGGGTTTTCGCCCCGCGGCTCGATCCCGGGGACGTGCCAACAGTGCCTATTGTTCCCGCTGTGGACGTGGTCCAGGACCGCCTGGGGATGGAGGTGGTGCGGGGGTGCACCCAAGGGTGCCGTTTCTGCCAAGCGGGCTACTGGTACCGGCCAGTGCGGGAGCACGATCCGGCCACGGTGTTGGCAACCCTAGAAGCCCACGTGGACAACACCGGTTACCCAGAGGTGGGACTTTTGTCCCTTTCCACCGCCGATTACTCGCAAATTGAGCCTTTGGCCTGGCATCTGGCGGAGCGGTTGAAAAACCGCCGGGTGGGGGTGTCGCTTCCGTCGCTTCGAGCGGAATCGTTTTCGGTGGCGCTGGCCGATGCGGTGAGTCGGGTGCGAAAATCCGGGTTCACCTTCGCCCCAGAAACCGGCTCCGATCGGCTGCGGCGGGTTATCAACAAAACCTTCACTAACGCGGACATGCTGGCGGCGGCGGAGGTGGCCTACGCCAAAGGCTGGAACCTCATCAAGGTGTACGCCATGATCGGCCTGCCCACGGAAACCGATGAGGACGTGGTGGAGCTCGCCAGGCTCGCTGAAGGGATCCTGGCCGCCGCCCGCAAGGTGGGCAACCGCAGAGCTGAGATAAAGGTTTCCGTGGGGCCTTTTGTGCCCAAACCCGTCACCCCGTTCCAGTGGGAGCCTTTCGGCCCGGTGGCGTTGCTGCGCCAGCGCATCGAGCTGCTGCAACGGGCCTTTGCCAAGCTCCGCTGGGCCAAACTTACCTGGGTGGAGCCGGAGGAGGCAGCGCTGGAGGCGCTGCTTTCCCGGGGGGACCGGCGGCTTGGCCGGGTCGTAGCTCGAGCGTACGAGTTAGGTGCCATCTTCGATGGGTGGGGGGAGTGGCTCAACCTGGAAGCCTGGCGCCAAGCGGTGGAAGAAGCGGGCATGTCCTGGGAACAGGAACTAGGCCCCCGGGAGCTGGGGGCTACCCTGCCCTGGGACGTCATCGATCCTTTGGTGCGCAAGGGTTACCTGAAAGCCGAGCGCCGTCGGGCTTACCTGGAGGCTGCCACCCCCGACTGCCGTTGGGGGGACTGTATGCGGTGCGGCGTGCCCGGGGACGGGCTGGACACCCAGCTAGCCCGCCCCACCTTACCGGTGGTGGGAAAGGAAGCCCCGGAGCTGGCCAAAGCCCGCAACGCCGCCTATCGCCTGCGGCCGGTGCCAAGGATCCCACCCCCGAGCGAGCCACCAACCCAAGGCGAAAAGGTCGCCCGCTACCGATTCACCTTCCAGAAGCTCGGGGACGCTCGCTGGCTTTCCCATCGCCAAGTGATGGACCTTTTGGAGCGGGCGCTGCGGGCCGCCGCGGCTCCGGTGCGCTTTACCGAGGGGTTCAACCCGCACATTAGACTCTCCATGGGGCCAGCCCTTCCGGTGGGGGTGGAAGGATGGGAGGAGATGTTCGATGTGGACTGCACCGGCCCCGTGGGTGCCGAGGTCCTGCAGCGGGCCAACCGGGTGCTTCCAGAAGGTTTGCGGTTGCTGGCCGCCCGAGTGCTTCCACCCCAGGAGCCCACCCTGGGCAAGAGCGTTGCTGCCTGCCGTTACCGGGTGCGGGTAACCCGCCCCTTGGCAGTGCCCGCCCACCCAGGGGTGTTGAGCTGGGAGCAGGATGGTGAAGAGCTGGTCATGGAGCTGGTAGCGGAGGGGCAACCCCACGCCTTAAGCTTGCGCCAAGCGCTGAAGCTGGCGGGTGCCTCAGAGGAAGAGGCCCTGGCCTGGCCCGCGGCGCGCGAAGCGCTGCGCCTCGCCACCCCCACCCCTGCCAGAGCTGCGGTTTAGGAAAGCCAACCCCTGGGTAGCTTGAGACGAAACCTTTACCAGGGGCACGATCAGGGCCACGGCAAAAAAAACCTGCGCCTTTCGGCACAGGTTTTTTCGGGAGAAAGGAGGACACTACTCGGAGCCGAGGTCTTCGGGCTTCAGCTTCCCCGAAGCCACATCTTCCAGCATTTGCGTGGTCACAGACTTGGGCCGCTCGATGGGATACCCCAAGGCCCGGTCCCAGGTAATGTTGGCCAGCACCCCCACCGCCCGGCCCACGCCAAACAGCACCGTATAAAAGTCCCACTCCCGCAAACCGTAGTGCCACTGGATGACCCCGGAGTGGGCATCCACGTTGGGCCAGGGGTTCTTCGCCTTGCCGTGCTCCATGAGCACCTGGGGTGCCACCTTGAAGATGAGCTTCACCAGCTTGAATAGCGGGTCGTCGGGCATATGCTTTTCCGCGAACTCCATCTGCGCGGTGAAGCGCGGGTCGGTCTTCCGGAGCACCGCGTGGCCGTACCCTGGGATCACCTGGCCTGCCCGGAGCGTCTCCCACAGTGCCTCCCGCACCGTTTCTTCTGTGGGTTCCTGACCGCCGAACTTGGCCTGGAAGTTCTGGATCCACCGCAGCACCTCCTGGTTGGCCAGGCCGTGGAGCGGTCCCGCCAGACCGTTGATCCCCGCGGAGAGCGCGTAGTAGGCGTCGGAAAGCGCCGAGGCCACCAGGTGCGTGGTGTGGGCGGAAACGTTGCCGGACTCGTGGTCCGAGTGGAGGATAAAGTACATGCGGGCCACATCATCGTAGGGCTTGGAAAAGCCCATTTGATGGGCGAAGTTCCCGGCCCAGTCCAGATCGGGGCGCGGCGGGATGTGCTCGTCGCCCCGGTACTTCATGCGGTAGATGTAAGCGGCGATGGAGGGGAGCTTGGCCAGGAGGTTGGTGCAGTCCTCGAACATGGGCTCCCAGTGCTCTTCCTTCTTCATCCCCTGGGCGTAACGCCGGGCGAAGATGGACTCCCGCTGCATGGCCAGGATGGCAGCAGAAAACATGGTCATGGGGTGGGTGTCCCGGGGCATGGTGCGCAGCAGGTCGATGACGTACTGGGGCACCGTGCGTCGTGCTTGCCAGTCCCGCACCACTTCCATAGCCTCCTCGTAGGTGGGAACCTCACCGGTGAGCAGGAACCACCAGTGCGCCTCCACGAAGGGGTACTCGCACCCCTCAGGCTTGGGGAGGGCTGCCAGGGTTTCTGGGATGGTCTTGCCCCGGAAGCGGATCCCCTCGAAAGGATCCAGGTAGGAGATATCGGTCACCAGGCAGCGAACCCCCCGGGCACCGCCGATGGCCTGGGCGATGGTAACCTCGCCAATCTTCACATCGCCATGCTCCTTCAGGAGCTTTTGCGTCCGGGGTCGGTGCTCCTGGATCTTTTGTGCCAAAAGTTCCTTCAGTTTTCCCATGGGCTGCCTCCTTTCCGGGCCTCACCCGGAGCTGGGTTGTTTGTCTTGACTCCGTGAGAGGATAACTCGCGTACCCACATTCACAAGCATAGGGCCCAGGAGCGAAAAAAGCAACACCCCAGGCCCCCCACCAGCACCTTTCTCGCAGCCTCAACCTCGCAGCGAAAAAGGCAATCCAAAACCAAGTTACCCTAGGCCCAGGGAAAAGCAGGCAAGCGGGATCTTTCCCAGCGTTTTTCTTCCTCCTGGCTTTCGGAAAATCAAAAGTTGCGCAGACCTGCGGTGCTTTGCAAAAAAGGCAAAAGGGGCAGGCGGAGGGCCTGCCCCTTTGCGACTGACACAACCAACAAAGCTAATTTGGAAGCTGCGGCGACTTAAAATCCCGTAACAGCCCAATTCCTGCCTTACTCAGCTCCTCCCGCAGCGGTGCCACCTCCTTCTGGTAGAACGCTTCCAGCTCCGCCAGGGCCTTGGCCAGCGCCTTGCGCCCCGCCTCCAGCGTGGCGAGCTGGGCCGGGGTGGGTTTGTCCCAGGAAGACGCAAGACCCATCCCCGCTTCTCGGATCGTGCTCAAAGCGTCTTCGTAGCGTACGATACCCTTGGTGTCCGGGGGCACCCAGAGCAGCTTCTCCAGCTCCGCTGCCCGCTTGGCCAACTGCTCCGTCTTCTTGACGAGATCGTTGTCCTGGCGAGTCCCCTCCTCCGGGCTCTTGCCCTGGCGCAGCTTCTTGCGAACGGTCTCCAAATCACCTTTGAGTTCCACCAGGGCGGTAATGGCGTCCGTCGCCACCTCTTGGAGCTTGCCTGCGGTGAGGATCGCTTGCCACTTGGCGGCGCGGTCTTCAGGGGAAACCGGGTGCCGGGGGTCGGGCAGCACCTCTACGGTGCCCTGCGCTTCGTGCTCCTTGAAGCGCACCTTTACCGTGTATTTGCCCGGTGGCACTTCCGGTCCCCCCCGCTCCTCCCAGAACCGCTCCTCCTCCCCTCGGGGCGGCTGGCGGAACGGATCCCGGGTAAGGTCCCACACTGCCCGGTTAAGCCCCTGGTACACCTCCACCTGGAAGCTGCGCACTTTCTCCCCCGCCGCATCGAGGATCGTGATGGAGGCCTTGGGCTTTTTGTCCTCCTCGCCGCGCCCCTCGCCCCGTTGCCTGCGCCGCTCTCGCCCCTGCCGGGGTGTTGGCGTAGCAGGGTCGAAAGCCGGAAGCCCAGGGTCGTGGAGGCTAAAGGAGATCAGCGCCCCGTAAGGCCGGTTTTCCCCGCGAAACTCCCCATCCCCGGGGAAGCGCGGCCCAGCACTCTGGCCCTTCCGGTACTGCTGTGCCGCCGGTACCGGGAAGAGGTGCAGAGGTTCCTGAAGCACTGAAGGGGTTAAACGCCGGAGCGGGGAAATATCGTCCACGATGAAAAGGGATCGACCGTGGGTGGCAATTACCAGGTCGTGCTCCCGGGGGTGCACCACCAGGTCCATCACCGAAACCGTAGGCAAACCGTTGGTGAACCGCCAAAAGCTCTTCCCCCGGTCCTGGGAAACGTAGAGGCCGAACTCCGTCCCTACGAAGAGAAGATTCTCGTCCACGGGGTCCTCCTCCACCACCAAGCAGTAACCCCACAAGTCCCGCACAGCGAGGCTCTGCCAACTGGCGCCAAAGTCCTCGGTGACAAAAAGGTAAGGCGTCCAGTTGCCCCGGCGGTGATCGTCCAGGACCACGTAGGCCCTCCCCGGCCGGTGCTTCGAAGCCTCGATGTGGGGGATCCAGGTGTTAGGCGGCACCCCCTTGAGGCTCCCCTCAACGCTGGTCCAGCTCTTCCCGCCGTCCCGGGTCACGTGGATCCTGCCGTCGTCGGTCCCCACCCAAATCAGCCCAGGCACCAGCGGCGATGGGGCAATGGTGAGGATCGTGGTGTAATTCTCTGCCCCTGTAACATCCGGGGTCAACCCGCCGCTTTCCGCCTGGTTTTGCCACTCCGGGTTGTTGGTGGTGAGATCCGGCGAGATGATCTCCCAGCTGTCCCCCCGGTCCCGGGAACGATGCACAAACTGCGAGCCGTAGTAAATCGTGGCGGGATCGAAGGGATCCTGGGCGAAAGCCGCGTTCCAGTTGAAGCGCAGCTTGATGCCCTCAGGCGCGCCCGGCCGGATGTCCTTTTGCTCGCCGGTGCGCAGGTTGTACCGCCGCAGGTACCCTCCCTGGCTCATGGCGTAGCCCCGGAGTGCGTCCTCCGGGTCGGGGGAAACGTCGAACCCATCCCCGAACCCCACCTCCTGCCAGTGGTGGTTGCGGATGCCTCCCGACTCCCACACGCTGCTGGGTCCCCGCCAGGAGCCGTTGTCCTGAAGCCCACCGTACACGTGGTACGGCCGCTCCATGTCCACGTTCACGTGGTAGTACTGCCCGAGGGGAAGGTTGGCCACGTAACGCCAGCTTGCCCCCCGGTTGTGCGAGATGGCCACGCCGCCGTCGTTACCAGCGATGAGGTGCTCTGGGTCGGTGGGGTTAATCCACAACGCGTGGAAGTCTGGATGAACGCTTCGAGGCGAAGCCAGAGGCCGGAAGGTCTTGCCGCCGTCGTCGGAAACGGTCAGCCTCGAAGCCAGGTCGTACACGCGGTTGGGCCAGACCGGATCCACCTCGATGTCCGCATAATAGAAAGGCCGGTTCCCCACCCGGGAGCCCTCATTCACCTTCTGAAAGCTCTTCCCACCATCCTCAGAGCGGAGCAAGACGTTGGTCTTGGCTTCCACCAAGGCGTAAATGACCTGGGGCTTGGAACGGCACAGCCCAAGACCAATACGCCCCAGCTCCCCTTCCGGAAGCCCTTGGGCGCTGGTGAGACGCTTCCAACTGCCACCGCCGTCGTAGGTCAGGAAAAGCCCCGATCCCGGGCCGCCGGAGCGGAAAAAGTACGGCCAGCGGCGGTAAGTCCACATCGCGGCGAAGAGCTTGTCGGGGTTCTGCGGGTCCATGATCAGGTCCGCACACCCTGTCCGTTCGTCCACAAAAAGCACCCTTTTCCAACTGAGCCCCCCGTCGGTGGTCTTGAAAACCCCCCGTTCAGGGTTTTCACCCCACATCTGCCCCATGGCGCAGACGTAAGCCACGTTGGGGTCCCGAGGGTGGGGCACGATCCTGGCAATGCGCTCGGTTTTTTCCAAGCCCAGGTGCTGCCAGCTCTCGCCACCGTCCCGGGAAAGCCAAACCCCGTAGCCTACCGAAGCGGAGTTCCTGGGGTTGCCCTCGCCGGTACCCACCCACACCAGGTCGGGATTGACCGGCGAAATCGCCACCGCCCCAATGGCGGCCACCTTTTCCCGGTCGAACACCGGAGTGAAGGTGAGCCCCCCATCGGTGGATTTCCACACACCGCCGGTGGCTGCCCCCACGTACACCGTGGCCGGGTTCCCCGGCACTGCATCCACCGCCGCTACCCGCCCGCTCATGGCGGCCGGCCCGATAGCCCGGGCCTGCAGCCCGGGGAACAGCTCGGTTTTAAAAACCAACCCCTGGGCCATTACGCCGCTGGCCCCAACCAGGAAAATGCCAAAAAGCCACCGTCTTGCGAACCTCATGATCCATCCCCCCTTCCGAAAGGCTCCTGGTGCATCACACCCCTTGTACGCGCAGCGCTGCGGGCGGTTTTCCCCCGTTCCTCCCAGCCCGCTCAGAGCCCCGCCAACTTTTCCAGCTGCGACAGCTCCGCCAGGGCCTCCTCCGGAACCCCAAGTTCCCGGCCGGCTTGTTCCAAGGGAACCCCCCGGGTCCTGGCGTGGCGCACTACCTCCGCCGCCTTCTCGTACCCCACGCTCCGGGCTAGCGCCGTGGCCAGGGCTGGCGAACGCGCCGCCAAGGCTCGACAACGGGCCGCATCCACCTCCAGACCTTGGAGACACCGAGTGCACAGTACCGCGCAAGCGTTGGCCAAAAGACGGGTCATGGTATCCAGGTTCCAAATCACCAGGGGGGCAGCATGGAACAAATCCAGCTGGGCCAATGCCTGGCTTGCCCCGCAAGCCACTGCAAGCCCTTGGACTTCCAAGCACACCTGCGCCACCGCTTCAGGGATCACCGGGTTCACCTTCCCCGGCATGAGGGACGAGCCAGGCTGGACAGCCGGCAGCAGGAGCTCCCCAAGGCCCCCTTCCGGCCCAGAGGCCCGCAGGCGGAGGTCTTGGGCGATGGCAAAAAGCACCCGGCTTGCCTGAGCCAGGCTTTCCGCTAACGCCAAAAGATCCTCCCAGGCGGCGATCCCCACGGCGGGGTTGGGCGCAAGCTTGAGGGGGAAACCAGTCCACTGACCCAAAAGCGCCACCGCCCTGCGGCTTGCCGCCTCGTCTCCCCCGAGCCCCGAACCCACCGCGGTGCCCCCCAGGGGCAAGCTTTGCAAGGTCGCGAGATCCGCTTCCACGCGGGCGGTGGCAGCCAAGATCCTCTGGCGCCAGGCATCAAACACCCGGCCGTAGGTGGTGGGCACGGCGTCCACCAGGTGGGTGCGGCCCAAGGTCACGGTGCGGGCAAAGCGAGCCGCCAAATCACCCAGGGCAACTGCCACATCCCCCAGTGCTGGCAACAGGACGCGCTGGCCCAGCTCCAAGAACGCCAGCCGTGCCGCGGTGGGCACCACATCGTTGGAAGATTGGCCCAGGTTCACGTGGTCGTTGGGGTGGATGGGCCCGTCCCGCTCCCCTAGAAAGCGGTTTGCCAGGCGCGCCAGCACCTCGTTCATGTTCATGTTGGTGGAGGTGGCGGAGCCGGTTTGCATCACGTCCACCGGAAAGTGCTCCCAGAGGTCGCCCCGGCGCACCTCATCCGCTGCTCGGACGATAGCCTCCGCCCAGGCTACGGGAAGCTTGCCCAGCTCCCCGTGGGCCACGGCGTAAGCTTTTTTCACCAGCGCCAGTTGCTCCAGAAAGCTTGGGGGCATGCGCCAGCCAGAAATTGGGAAGTTGGCCACTGCCCGGGCGGTTTGGGGCCCGTACAGCGCCTCGGCGGGTACCACCATCTCCCCGAGGGTGTCCCTTTCGATGCGGTTTTCCATGGTTTCCTCCGTCTCGCGTAACAGTAGCGCTTTTCCCGCTGTTCCTCGCCCTGGGGGAGCCAGGAGGTTGCTTCGCCGCGAGAAGCCAAGCACAATGGGCCTGTGCGGACGGTTCTTGCCCTGGTAGGCTGCGGGGGCAGAGCGGAAGTGGCCCTACTCTCCCCCTCCCTTGGCGCCCTGTCGTTAGTGGCCCTGGCCAGCCCATCGCCCCGCAGTGACCTCCTGTTGCGAGGCGTTGCCATGGTTTTGGAAGCTGCGAGCCTCAGGGCAGAGGATCTCGAGTTGATCGTGGCCACCCGCGGGCCTGGATCCTTCACCGGGATCCGCAACACCTTGGCCTGCGTCCTGGGCCTTGCTGCGGGCGCCGGGGTGCCGGCCCACGCCTTCTCTTCGCTCTTGGCCCAAGCCGCCCGGTGCCGCGAGCCCGAAGTTTTAGCCGTTCAACCGGCCCGGAAAGGCGCAGTGTACGTCCAAACCCTGCGCCGGGATCGGACCTGGCAGCCGCTCACCGAGCCTAGTGTCAGGTCTATCACTTGGTTGGCCAACCAAAGGCTGCCCGTGGTAGCCCCAGCGGGCTTCCCCCTCCCTGAAGGCACGCCAGTCGCGGTGACCCAGCGAACCACAGCCGAGGCGCTGCTTTCCTTAGCCCAGGAGCTAGAGGCCCCGGACCCCAGCACGCTTCGGCCCTTTTACCTCGAAGAATTCCCCCCAAGGGAGGCTGCTTGATGGCCGCGCTCCCCAAGCCGTTCGTCTGGCGTCAACCCACCTTTGACGACCTGCCCAAAGTGGCGGCCCTGGAGCAGCTGGTGTTCACTGACCCCTGGCCCGAGGCCCTCTACGCTTCGGAGCTGGGCCAGCCGCACCGATTCCAGCGGGTGGTCTTCGCCCCCTCCGGAGAACTGGCGGCGTACCTTTTCGCCTGTTGGCAGGTGGACGAGCTGCATATCCTGAAAGTGGCCACCCACCCGCGCTTCCAGGGGATGGGGTTGGCCACCGCGCTCCTGCAAGCTGCTTACGAGGAGGGGGTGCGGCGGAAGGGTACAGCACTTACCTTAGAGGTCCGAGTTTCCAACCGGCGTGCCATTGCGCTCTACCGGCGCCTGGGGTACCAGGTGGTCGGGCGCAGGCCAGGGTACTACCAGGACGGTGAAGATGCCCTTGTCATGACGGCTCAACTTCCCCGCCGCCGGCTCTTTTGGTTCTGAGCGCGCTGCCAAATTGCGGATTGGCGTTATACTTCACCTGGGTGTGACACGTGCGCAAGCTAGGTGAGATTCTCCTGGAAAAAGGGTTCGTTTCCCTGGACGGGCTGCGCAGCGCCCTGGAAGCCTGTCGCCGCAACGGGGGCAGCCTCGGCGGCTGGCTGATGCGTTTGGGTTTGGTGGGGGAGTCGAAGCTTCTGGAGGCCCTCTCCGAGCAAACCGGCCGCCCCTCGGTAACGGCGCTGGAGCTTGCCACAGCGCCCCGGGAAATCCGCACCGTCATCCCCATAAGCTTTGCCAAGCGCCACATGGTGGTCCCCTTTTCCCGCTCCGGCCGCACCTTGGACGTGGCCATGCTCAACCCCAACGACCTGGTGCTGCTGGACGAGCTGGCCAACATGACCGGCATGATTATCCGCCCCCACGTGGCCACCGAAGCTGCCCTCTCTGTGGCTTTGGCACTTCCGGCCGCCCCACCCACCGAGGGCGGCGGACCGCCGCCAGGACCCCCCCGGGGCAAGGAGCGGCAGTGGCGCCAGTTCTGGACCATGGAGGCATCAGGTCCGGAGCTGTTCCAGGCCCTGGATGCAGCGCCTTGGGCTACCCCTAAGTTCCAAGCAGCAACTTTTCCGGCCCTGGCCCCCGTTTCCTTAGAGGAGCAGCAGCGGTTGGTGAGCCTCCCGAGTCTCGGCGAAGCGCTCGCCAGCTGCACCCATAGGGATCAAGTGGCCAAGTTGGTGCTTGCGGCCCTGGCGGACGAAGGTACCCGGGTGGCGCTGTTTTCCGTGCATCACGGCAAGGTCATGGGTTGGACGGGGCGCGGGCTCGAGCTGGTGGAGGAAGACCTGCACACGTTTATTCTTCCCCTGGACCGTCCTTCGATTTTTCTCAACCTCATGAAAGGCATGGATCTCCACGTGGGCGCCCTGGTGGCCAGCGAAGGGAACGCGGCGGTGCTGGAAGCCCTGGGCACCCCTCAGCCCGAAGCGGCGGTGGTGGTACCGGTGCGGGTGCGAGGGAAGGTGGTGGCGTTCCTTTGGGTGGATCGGGGGGAGCATGGAATTGCGGACATTCCGCTCCCTGAGGTACAAGAGGTGGCCCGGCTTGCAGGGCTTGCCCTGGAGATGCTGGTGGTGCGGCAAAAGCTTAAGGCTGCCCAAAGCTTGACAGCCGAGGCCCGGGAGCACTAGGCTTTGCTTCCTCGGAGTTGCAGAGGAAGGAGTGGCCCATGATCAAGGCGGACCTGGTGAAAACCGTGATGGAAGTGACCGATTTGCCCCACGGTAAAGCTGCGGAAGCTGTCAACGCCATTTTCGACGCCCTGCGGGAAGCCCTTGCTCGTGGGGAACGCATCGAGCTGCGCGGCTTTGGGGTCTTCCTGGTCAAGGACCGCAAGCGCGGCGTGGGCAGGAACCCCAGAACCGGTGAAGAGGTCCCGATCCCCCCAGGGAAGACCGTGCGCTTTAAACCAAGCAAGGCACTCCGCGAGCTGTCCTAAGTGTCGTACCCGCCCCAGGACGTAGAGCTTTTTGCGCCCGACGGCGCCTTCTACGGGATCCTGCGGCCCTCCCCACCTAGGCCATCCTTGGGCCGCTGCTTGGTACACGGGGTGCTGTTCCTCCTCACCCTGGCCAGCACCACGGTGGTTGGGGGGATGCGGTTCGCAAACCCGTCTTGGTACCGCCCCGGCGGCAGCTG
>Ga0197142_1004493_pt1 | contig 11268 bp, 11 predicted proteins | sample GBS60_MetaG_FD_148614 | JGI IMG/M metagenome (GOLD analysis project Ga0197142, IMG submission 148614) | Sediment microbial communities from Great Boiling Springs, Gerlach, Nevada, United States - GBS 60_MetaG | ecosystem: Environmental > Aquatic > Thermal springs > Hot (42-90C) > Sediment... | reverse complement strand
CTCCTGGATCCGCTGGAGGAACTCCCGGGCGCGCCCCACCCCCATGTTCACCGCCGTGTCGAAGTGGATCATGGCCAGGGCTGGAGAAGGGATGGTGGCCGCTCCAGATGCCACCCAGTACTTCTCCCAGTAAATGGCCCGGGCCTCCTCCGGCGTAAGGAAGCGGACGTGCTGACGAGGTAACCCCTTCTCGTCGCGCCAGGCATTATAGGTGCGCTGGGTGATCCCCATGTTCGTGGCGCCACCGGGGTCATCGGGGTCGTCGACGTATCCTCCCTCCCATTGGCTGACAAAGGAATAGGCTTTCTCAAACCTCATGAGATCCGACAGGGTGCGAAGCAGGGCTTTCCTGTTCTTCTCCTTTCTTTTCCAGTTCTGGAGCGTGTTCCAGAGCGTGACCCCCACCGAGGCTGCCGCTATTCCTCCCACGATTCCCATGTTTTGATCCAGCAACGCCAACGCATTATGGGCGGCCGTCTTCATCCGGCTTAGCCCATCCCGGATGTTTTTCCATCGGTCCTGCATCCATTTCCCAACGTCCCGCGCGCAATCCCCTGGATGCTGCACGCACCACGATGCCCGCTCCCACGGTTTCATCGGAGAAGCCTGAGGCGCATTCGCCGACGGCCGAACGCCCGGCACCCAACCTCCACCCGGAACGCCGGCCCCGAAGGACGATCCGACTCCCGCCCCCGGGCAGCCTCCAGCGCCCTCCAGACACCACGCATACCGTTGCAGCGCCTGTTGAATCGGCGCCGCCACCTGCGCCCCGCCCGGCCCGTTCAGATAGGCCGTCACCGCACCAATCAGCGCCAGCACCACCAGCGCCAGCGCCACCCACTCCAGCGTCTGCAAACCTTTCGATCCCCGCATCCACCTCCGCACCATCGTTCACCTCCTCCCGCCCACGAATTCCGATCGGACACCGGGAAAATGCCACCGGGCTACGACCCTCTCCGAACCGGCTCGTTCCGGATCCAAGCAACCGCCCCGAACATTGAACCCTCCTGCCCCCATCTTACTCCGACCCCCCTTCCCCTGCGTTAACCCAACGTCACAACCCTGATTTGATCATCACAACTCCAAATCGACCCCATCGGGAGGACGGGATCTCGAAAGGCGCCCGAGGGACCAGCCCGGGCGCTTGCCCTCGATCCAGACCCTCCCGAAAGCGCGCCCGAATTCCAATCATCCCCACGCGCCGAGCCGCCGCAGGGCCTCTTCCACCTGGGCCAGCAGCGCCTCCTGCCCCTCTTCCTCCAGCTCCCTCCGCCGCCGCCACGCCTCCCGGAGATCCCGCCGCGCCCCCTCGGGATCCCCCAGCCGCTCCCGCAGCAGGCCCCGCTTCGCCAAGGCCAGCAGATCGCCTGGCCGATCCGCTATCGCCCGATCCAGGCTCGCCAGCGCTTCCCGCAGCCGACCCGCCCGCTCCAGGATGTTCGCCCGATTCACGAACCCGAAAGGATGCCCCCGCTCGATGGCTCGCTCGATGTCCTGCAACGCCCGCGCGTAATCCCCCCGCTCCGCCTCCACGATCGCCCGCACGTTCCAGGCCTCCGCGTCCTCCGGATCCACCTGCAGGGTCGCGTCCAAATCGGCCGGCGCCCGCACCAGATCCCCCCTCTTCAGCCAGGCTATCGCCCGGTTGTAATGCGCCTCCACCTCCTCCCTCCACCGTAAACTCGCGCAGGCTCTCTATGAAATCCCGGATTGCCGCTTCCGGCGGCCCACTCTCCATGGGGGAGACCTCCACGGAAGCACAGGCCCGGCGGACGCAAGGGCCAGTTCTGGGCAATCCCTGCAAAAAACAGCCAGTATCCTAACCCCTGTCATCACCAGGATCAGCAAGATGTCCACCAGCTCATATCCTCCCGAACGGGAGGCCTGCATCCCCTGATGCGATCCCATAGGACCCGCCGCGCTCCCTCCCCTGAGCAGAAACACCACACGCCAGGCCGATGACCAGCCCCAGCCCATAGGTAACGATAGGGACCCACCCCCACCCCTTCGGCAGAAGCATCCGCCAGTAAACCACCGGATAGGAGAGGGAATCATAATCCCGGTCCCATTCCTCGGAAATCAGAAGGGTGGACTTCGCCTCCATCTCCTTCAAAATGTAAAACATCTCCTCAATAGGGAAATGATGGTTCTCAAAAATCGTTCCCGTCAGATCGTTAAAATACCTCCCACACCCACAACATTCATACTTTCTGGCACCTTTCAGGGTGTGACCATCCACCCCGATTTTCGAAGAACCGCAATAAGGGCATTTCACCCCTTCTTTCCACCGCTTCTTCCTCAAGGATTCCAGGCCATCTTCCCGACGTGGGAGAAAAACCTCCCTCACCGCCTCACGGTCCATCTTCCCCCCTCCTTCTCGGGTCTCCTCTCACCTTGAACATTACACCTCATCCGCACGAGAACCAGGGGACCACGATCTTCCCTCCAGATCTATGGAGCAGTCAGCGCGATGACACGGCACAGCAGGAACAGGAAAACCGGCAACAGCCAGAGCATCACCCGGAGAATCCGAACGTGCCGGGGCTCTCCGGCTGGCCCGTTCTCCCAGAGGACCCCAATCCCTGCCACCAGCGTCAGAGCCCCGATGAGCGCCAGGGCATAGCGGCCAGGGGGATCGCGATCCACACCGGCCGCCAGGCCGACGATCAGCGCCCCCAGAAGGCCCAGCGTCACCCCCATCCAGTATCCCATCGAGCATCCTCCTCCAATCCGTATCGCCTCATCCGGGAAGCTGGCCTCAGTGCCCGATCGAGCGAAGCGCCGACAGCAACCCCCGGGCCAGCAGGATCGCCAGGCCGATCCAGATCACCGCCACCACCAGGCCCGGTGCCCCCATCTCCCGGGCCACACGGCGCGTATAGAGGAAAACCGCTGTCCCACCCAGCAGGGCAAAAATCAAGAAAACGGCCCACCCTATCCAGACCCTCATCGTGGGAGACAACCCCAAACGTATAGACAGCAATAGCAAAGGGGGGCTTATCACAAAAAACCATACAAACGCCAGGATGATCAACGTGATCTCCCTTCGATCTGGAGAGACCATCCCCTCCTCCTTCCACGTTCGAAGTCAAAAACCATCCGGCCCTGCGAGATCCACTGAAGGATCGACTCCGGCAGGCAGGATCGGTGCCGCATCCTTGCACCCCCGGGAAGTCCGTCTCAGCCCCCCACCGAGCGAAAAGCCGCCAGAAGCCCCCGGGCCAGCAGGATCGCCAGCCCAATCCAGATCACCGTAACCACCAGACCTCCCATCCCCATCTCTCGGGCTACACGGAGCGAGTAAAGAGAGAGCCCCACCCCCGTCAGCAAAACCCAGACCAGAAAAACAGATTAATACAATCCAAAACGACATCTTCGGCCATAAACCCAACTGCATCGATAACACCATCAAAAGAGGACTCACCAAGAAGAACCACACCAAGCCCAGGGCGAGCCACATCATCTCTGTCCGATTTGGGGAGATCATGGGCGCCTCCTGATCCGGTCTAGAGCCAAAATCTCTATGATGCTTATTTCTTTCCCGTGATCGATCTTATCATATTTGATGACCATTTCTGAGAAACTTGTTGAATGAATTCTGAAACCCATTCGTTTAATCCAAAAGCTTTTGCAATTTCAAATCCGAAAACCAGGAGCCCGCTAAATACAGTATTGGAAATATATTCCTCTACTCCAGGATTTTGGCCAGTTAAAACTCCGGTTAAATATAGAAGGGAATTACTAACAGAAACGATAGCTATCATATTCACAAAAGTGGTCTTTGGAGAAAGCAACAGCCATCGATAGCGCCGAATCAACTCGCCGGCCGTATAGGGTGTCCCCGCTCTCCAGGCTGGAATCAAATTCTGCATCAGCCCCCATGTGGCAAGGGATGTTAAATAAGTCATCCCAGCATTCATTAATCTTGCACCAAACCATGCCAAAATACCTTGCAAGTTGCCAGAAAGTAAATCTGATGTCAGATCACCAAAACTGATATATGCATCCAAAATTACACTCACAATGGTTGGTATCGTGCCACTTGCAAGCCACTTGACCACCAGCCCCTTTGCGATAGCCGTCCCAGCGCTGATCACCAGACCCGCTACGGTAGTGCCCACGGCCAAGGCATTGCGGAAATAAGCCCAGAAGCTCCCGGAGGGATCCGAAAGCTGGGACACAATGCCGGCGATGATCGCGGCGGCAGTCGCCAGGATAGCGGCGGCGATCGCCACTCCCACGGTAATGATGCCCAGCTTGACCAGCACGATGATTCCCACGATGATCAGGGCAGCGGCCAGCAACCCGGCCACGGCCCCTTTCAGCCATGTATTCCATTGCTGGACTCCCCACGCCCAAGCCCGCCGTCCGGCCTCCGCGATCTGGCGACCCACCCACTTCACGCCCTCCCAGAACGCCTTGGCCCCCCGTTGAACCCCCGGCCACACCACCTCCCGCCAGCAATCCCGGGGGTGCGTCACACACCACCATAAATCGCGCCGCGTCTCCCCCTGCCCCGTTCTCCCCAACCCCTCCCGCACGCAATCCCAGTCCATCCGCTTCGCGCACTCGAAGAAATGCGCGATCGTCTCCCCCACCGTCCTCCCCATCGACTCCGAAGCCCGATAGGTGATCCAGAAAGCCACTGCCCCCATCAAGGCCAGGATCACCAGCCCGATCGCCACCCACTCCAGCGTCTGCAAGCCTCGCTCCCCTTTCGCCCACCGCCGCATCTTCCGCCTCCCTCATCCATGGACGGGTTCCTGGAGATCATGCCGGAATCCCACCCCGCCACAGAGCCCAGACCATGGGTCAGCAAACATAAAGGGGCATCTCCTTCCTCCGGTGTCCTCCATTCGAACGGGGAGATCCCTCTGGAGTTTCGCCGGAGGGGAACCGAAACAAGGGGCAGGGGCACCATGGACCCCTGCCCCCAGCGAGCGATGCGCACGATAGGCTTTTAAGGATTACTGTCCTCCCCCTGTGAGCCGCTCGAAGAAGCTCTGGATCGCATATGCCACGGCCCGACCCACGGTGCCCTCCCCACTGTTGTTGAGAAAAGCTGCAACTGCACCCAGCAGGGCCAGGATGACGATGGCCAGCGCCACCCATTCCAGGGTCTGGAGGCCGCGGACGTCCTCCACGAGGCCCGCCAGGCCCACGCGAAGACGGATATACCCCTCCACCATCCGGTCCATTGCCTTGCGCATCATGGTCTTTCACCTCCTTACAGGATCTGAGAAAGATCGCGGTCCCGGGATCCGCTCCCCAGCCTGATCTTACCCCAAGCGCCTCCCCGATGCGTTAACCGGATGTTACAATTTCGATTTGAGCGCCACAACACCACGATCGGCCTCAACGGATCGATGCCGCCCTCCGGGGTCAGGCGGGGCCCCACATGATCCACAGGGCGCCGAGGGCCAGCCCGGGCGCCATCGGAAGGGTCCGATCGGCCGGCAGGCGGCGCCCGACCCACAGAACCAGGCCCGCCATGGCGGTGACCCCGAAGGCGATCAGCAGCAGCTCGATCACCTGGGGGAACCCCGCGAGCAATCCCAGGGCCACCCCCAGCTTGAGATCCCCCGCCCCCGCCCGCTCCGGCCCTACGATGGCCACCGGAAGAAGAAAAACGAAGGCCGCGATCAGCGCCCCGGCCATGGCGCTGATCCCCTCCCCCTGCGCCAGCCGGACCCCCGTGGTGACCCCGATGGCCGGAAGAGTGAAGGCGTTCGGGATGCGCCGCGCCCGCAGGTCGGTGACGGCGGCGATCAGCACCCCGACCGTCATCATGGCTCGCAGAAAGATCTCCACCGGATGCATCGCGTGTCCTCCAGATACCGGATCGAAGAGGCTCCGGAAGGCCGCCGCCTTATGCCGGCGGTGGAACCCCGGCGGAGGGATCCAGCGGGAAGATGAGGCGGACATGCAGGACCCCCTCCGCCCCCTCCAGGAATTCCACGGATCCCCCATGCCCCCGCATGAGCTCTTCGACAAGGGCCCATCCCAGCCCCATCCCGGAGCTCGCCGCGCCCGACGCCCCGCCGCAGATCTCCACCACTACCCGCTCCCCCCGTCCGGCGATCACCTGGATGGTCTCCCCCGGGCGACTGTATCGCAGGGCGTTTTCCAGCAGGTTCCCCAGGATCTGACGCAGACGGGTAGGATCCCCGCGAACGGGAAGGGGAGCCACCTGGAGCCGGAGCTTCAGGAGGCGTCCTCCGGTCTCGATGCGCGGCGCGTAGGCCTCCACCACGGAAACCAGAAGATCGGCCAGATCCAGCGGCTCCGTCCGCATCGGGAACGCCGCCTGGTCCTCCCGGGCGGCGATGAGCAGATCCTCGATCAGGCGCTGCAGATGCCGCCCCTGGTCCAGGGCCCGGCGGGTCCGATCCGCCGCTTCCTCCTTTAGCTCCAGGGCTCGGAGATCCTCCAGCTCGCGGATCAGGAGGGCGAGAGGGTTCAGCAGCTCGTGGGCCGCGGCCATCAGAAAGCGACGGCGGGCTTCCCGGAATCGGGCCATGGAGGCGGCGATCTGCCCCAGGGCCTCCGCGATCTGCCCCAGCTCATCCGGAGAGACCGGCGGAAGGGGAGGATGCGCCTCCCCTGCGACAATGGCCTGGGCGGCCGTCTGGATCCTTTTCAGCCACGTGGAGAACCGGATCCAGAGCCACACATGCACGGCAGCGAGGGCGAGCCAGATCGTCGCGGAAAGCCCGAGCAACCGCAGCCAGAAACCCGGATCCGCACACCCTGCGCAGCCCACCGGATTTGACCCGATCGCCAGCCGCCGGCCATCTGGAAGCGAGATCCCCAGGGAGGAGACCTCAACCGGGAACTCGGGGACCTCCGAGGGGAAGGCATAGAAGGCGTAGCCGCTGAGCCATGGCCCTACTTCGCGCAGGGCCTGTTCGAGGGAAACGCCGTCGCGCGCCCGGGCCTGCAGATAAGCTCCCAGAAGTCCGGCGAAGGCCTCCCGATGCAGCGCCTCCTGACGCGCTAGCATCCCGGCGATCTCCCGGGGAAGGCTGATGAACAGATTAAGGTAGACAGTGATCGCTCCCAGCAGGGCGATAGCCAGATACTGCGCGCGCCACATCGGCACCCGGCGTGTCATTCCCAGACCTCCAGACGATAGCCCTCCAAGCGATGCCAGCGGATCTCCACCCGCCCTCCGAAGGCCTGATGGAGCTTGCGCCGGATTCGGTGGACCAGCACTCGCACCGCTCCCTCGCTGAACGCGATGGGATCCCCAGCCCGGGCTTCTCCCAGATCCCCGGTCCGGAGGGGACCCCCGCCGGCCAGCGCCAGACGATAGAGGATCGTGAACTCCCCAGGCGTCAGCTCCGTCATTCGCCCTCCCAGCCAAACTGTCCGATGGGAAGGATCCAGGATCAGAGGGCCGAAGGTCAGGGGAGCCCGTCGGTCCGATCGTCCCCGGCGGGCCAGGGCACGCAGCCGCGCGGCCAGCTCCTCTATGGCGAAGGGCTTGACCATGAAATCATCCGCCCCCGCCTCCAGGGCCTGCACCCGCAGCTCCAGGTCCCGATAGACGGTGAGAACGAGCACCACCGGCGGATCGGAAAGGGGAAGGGCCCGAAGGGCCCGAACGGCCTCCAGTTTGTCCGCATCCGGCAAGTTGAGATCCAGGACGATCAGCTGCGGCCGGGGATCCTGCAGGATCCGTCGCAGCGCCGCCTGCAGCGTGGTCGCCAGCTCCACTTCGAATCCTTCCCGGATCAGCGCCTGCTGGATCGAAGGACCCAGCTGCGGATGATCTTCCACCAGCAGAACCCGGGGCCGAGGAAGGAGCACCCCTTCCCCCATCTCACCGCACTCCCCACAGGATCACCGTCCCATCCTCCGCCCCCGAGGCCAACAACCGTCCGTCCGGCGAGAACGTTAAGGCAACCACCGCCCCCGAATGTCCCCGCAACGTCCTCAGCCGCATCCCATTGGGGGCCCGGATCAGGTAGATCTCGCCCGAGGGACCGCCCGCTGCCAGAAGCGCCCCATCCGAAGAGAGGGCTACCCTCCAAACCGGTCCCTCGGAAAGCAACTTCCTCGGCGGTTCGTCCTCCCTGAGGGAGAGCTGCCACAACGCGCCGCCGGTTCCGATGAACAGCCATCGGCCATCCGGGCTGAAGGCCATCGTCGCCCGGATCCCACCCTCCAGCGAAACCCGATGGGGGGAAGCGCCGAAGACCACGAGGGGTTCCAGATGGACCTCCTCGGTGGGCAGCCAGACCGCCAGCCATCGGCCGTCCGGGCTCAGAGCGAGATGAGAGCCCAACCACGGAAAGCGGAACGCATTCAGGGGACGGTTGGCCTCATCCTCCACCCTTAGGAAACCGAAACCCCTTCCCACCGCCGTCTTGCCCCCTGTGAGGACCGAAAACCGATACGGCCGAAAGTCAGCGCCTCCGGCTATCACCGATCCCCCATCGGGGGACACCGTCAGATCCGAGGGCCACCATGGATCGCCTTCAAGGGTGGCGATCCGGCGTCCATCTGGGAGGGTCCAGAGGTGGATCTTCCCATCCGCCCCGGTGGAGGCCAGCCACTCCCCCCGCGGGTGAAACGCGATGGCGGTCACCCAGAGGCGATGGGCGCCCCATGTGATGATCGGCTGCGTAGAGGAGATCGGCCAGAGCCGGAGAGTGCCGTCGCCGAAGCCCGCGGCCAGCCAGCGCCCCAGGGGGTCAAACGCAAGGGCCTGAGGATACATCCCGATCGGAAAGTGAGCCTTCTGCTGTAGTCGGATCTCCGGCCACGTCCAGAGCCGCAGGGTGCCATCTGAAAACGAGACCAGCAGGCGTCCCCCCGGCGTCAGCTGGACGCTGTCCACCCAAGCGATCGAATCCGCATACAGGACCTGTCCCATTCCGTCCCGGAGCGACCAAGAACGGACGGTTCGATCTGTGCTGCCGGAGAGGAGAAAGCGGCCATCTGAGGAGAAGAGGAGGGCGGTCACCGGGCCCGCATGGCCAGCCAGCGAGGCCGCCTGCGAAGCCGCCTCCCGCCACAGGAAGATGCGGCCATCGGATCCGCCGGCCGCTAAGAAGGAGCCATCCGGGCTCCAGACTACCGAGACGATCCACTCGCTGCCCGGCTCCAGCCGGCGACGTTCCTCCCCCGTGCGGGGATCCAGGAGGTAGACGGCCCCTGCGCTGGTTCCGGCGGCGAGCTGCGTCCCATCCGGCGAGAACTGCACACTGAAGACCCGAATGTTCAAAACAAAGGTCCATTCGGTCAACCCGTTCTCCCGCTCGATGCGCATCGTGGCCTTGCGATCCTGGAGAGGAAAGGTCCAGCGGGGCGTGAGCACCGGGATCTCCCACAGGCCGATCCCCCCGAGCCACCCCGCCGCCAGATACCGGGAGTCGGGGGAGAAGGCTAGGCTTTCCACGGAAGCGCCGGGCGCCTGCACGGAACGGACGATGGCGGGCCCGGAGGACGATCCCAGATAGATCCTTCCCTGCTCGGTCCCCAAGGCGAACCACCGGCCATCGGGGGAGAAGGCTGCCTGTAGGATCTGGTCTCCTACCGGGATCGCCAGCTCGTGAACCGGTTGGAGGGTAATCGCATCTAGCCATTTAGCTGTATTCCCGACAGAAAACAGGATCCGGGCTTCGTCCGGGGAAAGGATCGCTCCCGCCGGCACGCCCTCTGTCCCCCAGCGGGCCAGGGCCTCGATCCGATCCGGAGCGGCTCCCAGGGTCTCCTTCGGGAGGGCGAAGGTCGCGCCCTCCGCAACGGCCTCCGGGGAAGGCGAGGGCGTGGGGAGGGAAGGCCTCTCCGAGGAAGGCGTGGCGGTTTCGCCGGGGGCAAGCGAACGGATCGGGGCGGGGATCCGCCCGGCGAACTCCCGCAGATAGGAGACCGCAATGGCCATCCCGGCACCGAACCCGAGGGCCGGGATGGCCAACAGGATCGTGAGCAGGAAGGCCCATCGACGTCGTTGATGGGCCCTTCGGGCCTGTTCCAGCTCCTCCAGCCAGCGACGCGCCGTGCGATCCCCCCGCTGAAAGTCGGGGCGGCGCGCCACGATGCGGCGCAGTGCCGCATATGCGGCCTCGCGATCGCTGGATTGAGCGGCGGCCTCCGCCACGGCCCAATCCGCCTCCAAGGCCCGCATCTCCTCACATCGATGGCCGGCCTCGGCCCAGCGGTCGCGGTCCGGGTGCGCAGGGAAGCGGTCCATCAACCAAGCGTAGAGCTCCCTCGCCTCCGCCCAGAGCCCTTCCGCCTCCCAGCGCCGGGCCCGCTCCAGGCTGCGGGCAATCAGCGCCTCGGCATCCCGCTCCCAATCCTCCGGCATCCGTCCCCCTCCGGAAAACTTTCCGGGCCTGCGGCCGCAAGGGAGCACCCTCGACGTTCCCTTAACGCGGGAAGAGGCCCTGCCCGAGCAGCTGTAGCACCATGCCGCCGGCCAGCATGCACATCACCGCCGGGCCGATGATCAGGGCGACCAGCATCGAGGCCACCGGGCCGACCCGGCCGACCCACTCCCGGGCCTTCTGGATGCGGCGGGCGCGCATATCCGCAGCGATGCGGGTGACCGTGGGGGTCAGGGGCTGACCCAGACGCTCTGCCTGCAGCATGGCCTCCACCCAGATCCGCAGGGCAGAAGCATTGTTGCGTTCCAGCAGACCCCGATAGGCTTCCACCCGGGGGACGCCCATCTCTAGCTCCTGGAGGAACCGGTGCAGCTCCTCGCCCAGAGGGTTCCTCAATCGCTCCGTTAGATGGCGCAGCGCGGCCTCAAAAGGCAGCCCGGCCTCCAGCAGCACGGCCAGGGTGTCTAAGAAATCGGGAACCGCCCGATCGATCTGCTGCTGACGCCGCTCCATCAGGCGGTTCATCCAGAACGTGGGGGCGAGGAACCCGCCGGCCACGGACAGGACGGCGAAGATGAGCATGCAGCCACCGAAGCCCAGCAGGATGTCCATCAGATAAAGAAAAGCCCCCAGGGCGGCACCGGCCAGGCCGCCCAGCACGTGCATCCCGTAGAAAGCCTCCACCGTCAGGCCGTAAGGATGCCCGGCCTGCGCCAGGGTGCGGGCCAGACGCTCCCGGCCCAACAGGCTCCAGAACGTTGGGACCTCACGGGCCAGCCGGAGGGACCAGCGGTGGATGCGCTCCGAGAAAGGCGGTCCGCTGATCCCCATGGGGTAAGTCCGTTCCAGGCGCAGCCGGGTCTCCGAGGGAACAGACCAGTGCCAGACCGCGGCTGCAGCCAGCGCTACGGTCAGCAAACCCATGCAGGCC
>Ga0197142_1004492_pt1 | contig 11269 bp, 6 predicted proteins | sample GBS60_MetaG_FD_148614 | JGI IMG/M metagenome (GOLD analysis project Ga0197142, IMG submission 148614) | Sediment microbial communities from Great Boiling Springs, Gerlach, Nevada, United States - GBS 60_MetaG | ecosystem: Environmental > Aquatic > Thermal springs > Hot (42-90C) > Sediment... | reverse complement strand
GGCACATACATCGACATCGGACTGCCCAGTCGCACCGCTAAACCCACATGCACCCACATCGACGCCGAACCCCGACGCCCCTCACTATCTTCCACCTCTATCCTTACTAAATAGCGATATAACTGCTGATAAAAGTAGTGAACTGTATCCGACTCACTCCGATCGGGACGCTCCACCACCTTGCCCGGGTCATCCCCAAATGTCCAGCGGTAGGTAAAGGGCGGCGTGCCCCCACATTCCAAATCCACTTTTGCCGTCATCTTGATTGTCTGCCACACACCAGCAGGCTCTGGCTCCGCCTCCAACGATACTGCCAGCTCGTCCGCTCGCCTCACCCGTGCAAAGGCATAGGCGGTGGTTTCCCCACAAGAGACCTCCGTGCCATCAGGTAGCCGCCCGAATGCCTTGACCGTGCAGCTTATCCGGAAGCGCTTGCCTGCGTGCGCTTCCGTGAAGAGAAAGCCATCTTCTGGCCAGCGTGCCCCACCCTCTTCCGGACCGCGCTCTATCACCCAGCGACCATCCTCCTGTCGCTCAATTTTCCAAGTATAGGTTAGGCGACTGACAGCAGGCGGATTTTCACAGCCCGGTTCGGGATCTCCAGGGGGATACCCCGGCGGCCACGGCTTGCCTGGATCGCCGGGTGGTGAAGGGGGTCGGGGAGGAGTTGGTGGATATGGATAGGGCGGATCGTTGGGATCTTCGGGAGGCGGATCACCCGGAGCGGGTGGATTAGGCGGAACAGGGGAAGGATCCACTTCGCCTGCATCGCCCAAGCCCTCCCCCGGTTTGGGAGCTATCGCTACTATAAACTGCGGGCGTGAGCAATCGCAGTCAGCTTGAGCGATGCACTCCCAAGTGACGCGTTTGCCAGGACAAACAACAATACTCTGCGGTTTGATACGCGCGACAACGCCTGCATAGCCAAAAGCAACAAAGCAGAAGGGAATCAGGGCAAGCAGACATTTACCCCCCCCCCGCTAAGTTGGAGCGAAGGGTAAGGTTTTGCATGATCCCTCTTATAACCTTAGTGACCATCGCTTGCCTCCATCTTTTGCTTTTGTTCGGTTTCGGATTGTCGTTTCCTATTATACCCCCTATTGATGACAGCTTTGTCAAGGGGTGGGGCGACTTTGTGCTTTTTTCACGGATTGGCAGCATAGTGGATAGATAAATGCTGAGTGAAGCGTAACGCCTTATGATGCTCCGTACCGTCGTGGTGCGGCGATACGGAAGATGCGCTCGCTTGGGAAAGGGGTCGTATGGGAGTTATATTGGCTGTTGGCGTGTGCGTATGGGATGGTTTGCGTGTGGGGTTAGTTGGTGTTGTGGGATATGGTGCAGTATCTGCGTATTGGGGGTGGTGGTGTTTTTTGTTGGGTGTGGGATGTGGTGGTGGTGTGGTGTGGGGTTGGAAAGGGAATTTTCGAACACCCTCCGTGAACCCCTTGACAAACGCCCCAGAAATGGGGTATAATAGGGGTAGTTTTGGGGAGAGCAGATATGAGCTCCTCCTGTTATGCCGTGAGTGAAAATGAGGTGTTGGTGGCGAAAGAGGAAAGGGTGCAACTCTATCGCTGGGGTGAAACCCGTCCACACTGGAGCCAGCGTGTCAAAGGCGACATCCAAGCGGTCGCTTTCACTCAGAGTGCCGTCTATGTCGCTACCAACACCACGCTGCACCGCTTCCCCCGACGCCCCTTTGAACCGACCCAACGCTATGAGCTGCCCCTACGCACAGGCGCGCCCACCCGCCTGTTTGCCCACAAGTCCCAAATCGGGCTGCTCACCGAGCGGGGCGGACTGTGGCACGCGCGCTATCCTGAGATGCGCTGGCAACTGCTGGAGTTGAGCCAAGCCGCCCTCACTTCGGTCTCGCTCTGGAAAAGCCAAGCGGTGGTGGCGGACTTGGCGGGTCAGGTCTATCGGCTGGAGTTGGAACCTGTGCGGCTTCTCAACCGTTGGGCGGGTGGCTTAGGCGGTGTCAACGACTGGGCGTGGCATCCGGCGGGGCGTTGGGTGGCGGGTGCGTGCGCCGATGGGCTGCTCAAGCTCTGGTCGCCTGAGACGGGCAAGTTGGTGCAGGCATTTGCTTCCCACCGCTTTCCTCCGTTGCTGGTGGCGGTTCATCCTGACGGGAGCCAGTTGGTTTCCTATGGGATGGACGGCTTGTTGTTTATTTACGATGTGGCGCAGGGGCGTGCGCGGCTGGACGCGCCCCTGCGTGCGCCCGACGGTGTCGCTGAGGCGCTGGCGTTGCGTTGGGAGTCGGCGCAGCGTTTGTGGCTGTTGGCTGGGTCGGGCTTTTATGCCTGTGCGTTGCCGGAGGGGCGTTGGCGGGCACAGGTGTTCCAGTCGGAACGCCCCAAGACAAACGAATGACGAAGGAGGTTGATGGACGATGCAGAGCCGATTGATGGTGAATGGGATACACACAGGGCTATCGTGCCTGTTGTCGATGGCGCTGCTGGGATCGGGGCTTGCTCAAAACCCGCCTGAACGCCCCAACATCCTGTGGCATCTGGGAACTTTCAGAACCCTCGTTCATGACCCAGCAGAAACTAACTATTTGCCCAGTCTTTCATTTACCGAGGATTCGGCATACTTTGTGCAAGGTCGTGAGCATGCGCAGGTGTTTCACACTGACTGGGCGATTGATCCGAATGTGCCGCGTGGTCGCGCTTTGGTCAGTTATCAGCTCGGTATTGCTGAACCCTCCTTCACCGATCGGGACGATCAAAATCGGGAATATGTGGTAGGAGCAGGACGGTTGGCTGAGTGGGTGCGGAACGCGAGCGCGTATGGCGGCGGCTACCTCAAGCCTCCCAAGACCTTTTCTGTATCGAATTGGTATCGGCATCTGGTGCTGCGTGGCAATAGCGGTGATCGTCGCTTGAACCGCTTGGTGGCGGTTGCTCGTACGGACGGTCGGGTGACGGTTGTTCGGTTGGACTACGACAATCCGAGCAATATGAACACCCAGCGGGTGGATGTTGCGGCGCATACAGGTGCGGTCACGGCGTTGGCATACGATCCGGCGTCGCGCACGCTGTTTACAGGTGGCGTTGACGGGCTGATACGCAGTTGGACGGTTGGTCTCAGTGGGAACACGCCGACGCTGAGTCCGCGTCAGACGATAGCGGCGCATCGAGCCCCTGTGAAGGCGCTGGCGTACGAGTATGGGGTGCTGATATCGGTCGCCGATTATGAAAACTCCATCAAGGGTTGGAGTGTCAACAACGGTGCGCTTCCAGCGACCCCAACTTGGCAAACCGAGCCGCCGCTGACTCGCATAGCTAACACGCTCTATGTGGCTCCCACAGGACACCCTCAAATCGCAGCCGTGTTTATGTACGATGAATCACTGTACGGCTACTGGGGAGGACGATCAAGGCATTTGTACATTGAGCGTAGTAGTGGTCGTTTGCTTGCGGAGGTGATCGCGGGCGCAGCAGGGCTGCCTGTGTACAGTGTTGCCAAGAACAGGTGGATTGCGAACCATAGTCTTGTCTTTGGCGCACCAGGCGTGCCGCGCGCTGTGTCAGTCGCTGCGCTGGCGTCGTTGCATCCTGTGACAGCACTTGTGGAAATGGGCGGTGCGATTGTGGCGGGGTACGCCAACGGGGAGCTGCGCTCGTACAATCCGAATGGCAGCGCCACAGGGTCTCACCCCAACAGCCGTGTGATTGGGCTGGCGGATGTGTCGCAGGGTGGCACGCGCTATGTGCTCTCCGCGGATGTGGAGGGACGCCTTGTGATTAGTCCTGTGCCGATTGGCGCGGCAGTGCGCAGCGTTGCTTCGGGGCTGACTTCGGCGGTCTCGATGGCAGCAGGCGCCGATGCGACGAGCCGCTTGGTGGCGATAGCGGGGCATACGAACGGTCAAGCGGAGGTGAAGGTGTTCCGCTTGACCTGGAGCGGGAGTACGCCGTCGCTGACGCCTTTGGCGAGCTTTGCGCCTCCGAGCAGTGATCTGTCGCGATTAAAAATTAGCTTCGTGGCGGCGAATAGACCCGATTTGATTGTTCTGTCGGGTGCGACTTTGTCGCGTTGGAACCTGAGTGGCAGCAGCTATCAGCGCGCCTATTTGGTGAACCTGCCAAGCTATCCAGCAGACTTGGCAACTACAGCCAATCGCGTGTGGGTGCGTTTCTCGGGTGGCTTGATTCACTTATACGACGCCCAGACAGGCGCACGCGTGTTGGAACAAGCATCTCATGGCGCTCTGCAGAATGAGCCTGCGTCGCCCTTTGTGGCGCATCGATTGGGTTCAGAGGATGTACTGGTGTACGCCAGTGCGGTCAGCGACTCTTTAGACGATAGCCTCTTCACGGTGGCAATCGCGCAAGAGCTGTCAGCTAATGATTTGGACAACCCATATCTAACTTCCCGCCTTCTGTTCGGTTTTCGGGTGGTGGTGTCAGACCTGCCAACCGCCCTTGCTGTGTTTGGGAACGGGTATGTGGTGGGCTGCCGTGATGGTCAGGTGTATGCTATCCCACGTCTGTTGCCCAGAATGCACGCCTTTGCTTACGACTGGAACCTGGGTGGTTATGGTGGGTTCTTTGGACTGGTGGGCGATCGGTTGTTGTTCAGCGTCTATTCCCAACCACCGCAACCAGTTTCCCAAGGAGTTTCAGCGAGTCGGCTGAGTTTGTGGAGCGTTTCGGGTCGCAGTCCGCTGTTTCAGACGCGTCTCTGCTCCAACACAGACTGCGCTGTCTCCGAACCACCCTATCGGTTTACGCGTCCTTCTCCAAGCAATAACTATCTCTATAGTTTTGAGACTGAGGGTAGGTGGGCTCGCTTTACAGTGTGGAGCATTCAGGGCACGCCTACGCAGCAGTACTCCCTCGCGGAGAACTCTGGCAATCAGTTCATTTTCCGCCAGTGGTGGATGGTGCCTGTGGATGACCAGCGCGTGGGCTTCATCTATGCCTGGCCGATAGGTACACCTGCGAATAACTACCAGTTCTTCGAGACGCGGCTGCGCTTCTTCCAGTGGTCTCCCACACCGAGTGCCGTGGATGTGCCAATTTCACAAAACGATTTGCGCCTCTATGACTATGTATCCTACTGTGGCACACAGGGCAGTCCTACCTGTCCGCAGTGGGGGAGTGCAGTACGCAGTCTGCGTTGGGACCTGAACGCTAATCGTCGGGTGGCAGCGGTGCTTGGTACCCATCGTCCCGACCCGAACAACCCCAGCACAGCTCGTCGGCGAATTGTGCTGTTGTACCGCTCCAACCCCAATAGCTGGGCGAGCTGGACCAGAACGAGCATTTTGGAAGAGGGCGTTCACTTCCCATCGGGCGTCTACCCCACCCTGGTTCGGTTCCATCCTACGGCGCCTGGCTTTCTGTATGTAGGGCTAAGCAACGGTCGGTTGCGCATCTACCAGCTGGACGCATCGGGGCAGATTACCAATGCGACAAGCCCAACCGAGCTGGCACCTACGCAAGGCAATCCGGGTGAGGTGTCGGTGATGGATGTGGCGAACTTCGCAAGAGGTCCGTACCAATACACCGCGATTGCTTTTGGTGGTGCGAACGGTCTGTCGATATGGGTGGGCTTCGTCTGTCAGCCGGGCTGGCTCAACGAAGCGCATTTCTACACGACAGATGTGGATTTCCCCGCCAACCTAATCAATCACATTCAGGTTCAGCAGCCCAATCCTACGCAACCGCCAGTGATGGTGTATAGCAACGGCATCGTTTTGTCGGCGGCGCGTTTGGACAATCTGCCGTACCTGCCCTGTCCTGAGGATGTGAATCGGGACGGGATTGTGGACGATTCCGATGTGCTGGAGGTGTTATTCGCCTTTGGCGGTCCGGGCTTCAACCGTGCCGATGTGAACTGTGATGGCATCGTGGATGACTCGGATCTGTTGTTGGTACTGTTCACCTTCGGTACTTGTCAGTAGTGTGCAGTGCCATTTTGGGGAGAGCTTGGGCTCTCCCCACTTGAACCCAAAATCGGAAGGAGGTTAGACGATGCGAGCGATGCGAGCATATCAAGGGATCGTGAGCGCGATAGCGCTCGTAGGGTTGATGGTTAGCGCGATAGCGCAGTCGCAGGTGTCGCTGCGCAATCGAGTGGATAGCAGTCGCACCTTTCAGGCGATTGCAGCGAACAGCGTGCTGGAGCTTGGGACATCAGGCGGCTTTACCTATGTGGCGTTTGGCGGTCGTGGTTTGGCGATATACCGCTACCAGCAAGGGCAGCCGCCTCAACGCATTGGGTATCATCACTCGCCTATTTTATGGGATATCCGCGACTTGGCGTTTGGTCCGTTTGGGTCGCTGGCTTGTGTACACGGCGGGAATGTCTACCTGTTGTCGTTCCGAGTGAGTGATTTGAGTCTTGTGCCGCACGGTGTGGCGGTAAGTCAGAATGCAGGTCTGAATGCGGCGCGCGCGCGGGCACTGCGCGACCTCGATATTGCAAACAATGCTTACCTGATAGTGGGTACAAACACGGGACGATTGCGGGTTTACCGCTTGACGGTGTCAGGTCCAGGAGGGCTGCCCGCTGCTCCTTCGTTGGGCACCTATCTGGATGTCGGGAACCCCATCGTGGATCTGGCGCTGTTTTCAGATGCCGTGCGTGCATTAGCGGCGTGGGAGTTTCCCACTGGACAGCAGTATATCGCGGTGGGCGGCTCCGATGGGATGGTGTACTTGTATCGGTTTGCTAATGGCTCTATAACCCCGATTGGCAAGGCGATGCATCACCCTGCCCCTGTGGAGGAGATAGTGGTGAACGGCAATCGCTTGATTGTGGGGTTGCGCAACGGGCTGGTGTATGTATGGAACTACACCCCGAGTTCGGTGTCGCATCACTTGACCATCAAGGAGCCGTGGTCGCCGCTGACGGCGTATAGTTTGTGTGCGCTGCCGAACGACCGTGTGGCGGTTGCGACGGGCAGTGTGCGGGTCTACTCGCTTGCCAACGGCGCGCAAGTCGGTGAATATGGGGTGCATGTTGTTGGTAGCATCTACTCACCGAACTATTACTATAGTTGGTTCGATCGGTCAATGCCATATAATTTTGCCTGTTTTAGTAGTTTTTATCCTCAGCCGTTGGTGCGCGTGGCGCCCTTTATTGGGAACGACAACAACTATTTCTATGTGGCAGGGGTTCAAGGAAATGTGCGCACTTCCTTTTTGCCTCCGCCTGCGAGCTTGACCTACCAGACGATAGCCCTGCCTTTGCCCGCCTACGCTGTCACTTTAATGGTAGCCAATCCTCCCTACGCCGTCGGGTTAGCGAATGGGGAGGTGCGCGCCTTTGGCAGTTCGCGGAATGTGGGCGCTCCCGTGTTTTCGCTGATGCCTGCAGGCAGCGCCTCGCAGCCTTGGCTCTTGGGGAGCTATGGCGTGGGGAATGTGTTTGCTTGGAGCGGCAGCGGCACTTTCGTGTCGAATATTTTGCCTGCTGCATCCTCGCCTCGCATCATTTACAGCCTGCGCCTCATCTCTGTGAGTGGCACCAATAACAATCTATTCACCTTTGCCGCGGCAGGCGGTGATGGGAAGGTGCAGGTTTGGCGTTGGGATAGTAGCGCTCCGAACACCCCTGCCACTTTGCTGAGCGAGCAATCGCTGCCGTACCCGCTGCACTCTCTGAGCGTGAACGCCGCGCGAAGTTCCGTGGCGGTCGCCTCGTTGAACGCGCCGTTTAGTTATAATTCGTCAACTCAGCGTTGTGCTTGGACGCTGTCGTTATCGTCGAGTGGCACTTTGGGTACGCCGACAGCGCTGGATCAGCCGGCGCGTGTGGTGGCATACCATCCGAGCAACCCCGACCTGCTGGCGACTGCAGGGGAGTATCGTGCTAGCCGGGCGTCGCGTGGGGCGATATCTCTTCTGCGTCCGTCGCAGCAGCCCCACTTTCTGGGGACCTCTCATCTGGGCTTCATAACTTCTTTGGGGTGGCTCTCTAACGACTTGCTGGCTGCATCGGACTCCGCGGGACTGGTGTATGTGTTTTCGCCCAACGGTGCTCTCAATAACCCGCTCAATCGCGATGGCACGACGCAGAATATCTATTACGGCAATCCTGGGGATGCACTGCGCGCCGCGTACCAGCCGCATCGCGGCTATGTTTACGAGGTTAGTGGGACTTCATCGGCGCTAATGACAGCAGGCGCAGATCGCACGGTGAAACTGTTCAGCAACAGCGGTCTTCCCATCCGTTTTGTTCAAGTGTACGATGCTGATGTCTATGCTCCTCTAGCCTCGATAGATTACCTGCCTAATGGTGGCGTTGCGTTGAACCACACGATTGTTTATCCGTCCAGCAATCAGGCATATCCGCTGTTTGCCTCGCCGCCTGGTTATGTCGCCTTCTGGGTTCCGAACACCGCTTCGGCGGTTTATGTGAACCCTGTGGTGCAAGAGATTCAGAGCGGTCAGCTAAGAGTGGGACAAGCGTTCGTTGGAGGATCTCCTGGACAACATATCTACGGTGAGACGGGTTATCGCGTGGAACTTTCGGAGAATGGTCAATATGGGTTGGTGGCGCGTTTAGAGGGCAGGAGCAGTAGCAGTGCTGGAAGTGCGCGCGCGTGGATTTTGTCGCGTAGCGCCAGCTTCCCCTACTTCTCGGGTAACCGCTACACGCTCTACCAGTACACCAGTCCGAGCGACCCGTACCATGTCGCCTTTTCACCCTCTGGAAGCTGGGTGGCGCTTACGGTGAACGCGAACACCATCAATGTGTATCAACGCAGTGCGATTACTAGCAACAATCCGCCTCGCCACTCGGCGATTACCTACAGCACGGCTCCGCAGCGCTTCATCGCGTTGAAGTTCCTTGCCGATGATGTGCTGGCGGTGTGGCAGCGCACGAACAACATCAACTACTTGGACATCTGGCAGCTGTCGGGCACCACTTGGACGCGGCGTCAATCAATCAATACGGGTATTGATTATGTTAATGCTGAGTATCACTATTATTACGCATTGGATGCCGTTCAAGTGGGTTCTGTGGTTCGGGTGGCGCTGGGCGGTGCGAACGCGCTGGTGTTCTACAGGCTGGATCGTCCGTCGGGCGTGCCGACCCTGACGGAGGTCGGTCGCACAACGCTAGCAAGCAACGGCTACTTGGACATGCCGCAGATCACTTGGGTACGCTTCTCGCGCCAGAACCCGAACATCTTGGGGGTGGCGCAGGTTGGATCTGTTGCCATCACTTATGACCTGAGTGGCTTGTTCAGTTGGTAATGCTGGCAACCCCCTGCCCCTCAGCCGAAACGCGAGGGGCAGGGGGTTATTATGAATTCTGAACGCGTGACTGGTATAACCTGTGGGGGTATTCTGTTTCACGGATTGGCGAGGCTGCTCTGCACTAAGGCGGGTGTATAGCCCATCTGGTAGCGGTGCTCCAGCGCGGCACGCACCAGCCCCACAAACACGGGGTGGGGACGGTTCGGGCGCGACTTGAACTCCGGGTGGAACTGACCTGCCAGGAAGAAGGGATGGTCGGGCAGCTCGATCATCTCCACCAGGCGGTAATCGGGTGAAACACCGCAGAACACCATCCCATGCCGCTCCAACAGGTCGCGGTACTCATTATTCACCTCGTAGCGGTGGCGGTGGCGCTCGTAAATGATGGTATCCCCGTAGAGGCGCGCCGCCAGTGAGTTGTGTTGCAGGCGGCATGGATAGGCACCCAGTCGCATCGTGCCGCCCTTATCCGCCACCTGACGCTGTTCGGGCAGCAGGTGAATCACAGGATGGGGGGTGTGCGGGTCGACCTCTTCGGTGTGCGCCTCGCGTAGACCGCACACATTGCGTGCGAACTCAATCACCGCCATCTGCATGCCGTAGCAAATGCCGTAGAAGGGGATGCCCCGCTCGCGAGCGAACTGGATGGCGCGCAGCTTGCCCTCCACTCCTCGGGCGCCGAAGCCATGCGCCACCAGAATCCCGTCCACATCACCCAGCATCGCCTCCACCTCGCCCGTCTCCAGGTCGCTCGACTCGATCCAGCGGATGTTGACGCGGGCGTCGTTGGCGATGCCGCCATGCTGCAGCCCTTCCGAGATGCTGATATAGGCGTCGCGATTGGCGGTGTATTTGCCGATGAGGGCGATGGTGCATTCGTGCGAGGGGTTCTTGATGCGCGCAACCATCTGCTGCCACGCTTCGAGGTCTGGCTCGCGTGCGGGCAGTCCCAAACGGCGCAGCACCAGTTCCGCCAACCCCGCCTCCTCGAATAGCAGCGGCACCTCATAGATGGTGGGCACATCGAGCGATTCGATGATGCCAGCGCGCTCCACATCGGTGAAGAGGGCAATCTTATCGCGCACCTCGTCTGAAAGAGGCACTTTCGTACGGCACACCAGCACATCGGGCGTGATGCCAATCTCGCGCAGCTTAATCACGCTGTGCTGAGTGGGCTTCGTTTTCAGCTCGCCCCACGGTCCGACGGTGGGGATTAGCGTCACATGCACATACATCACATTCTCGGCGCCCATATCCTTGCGGAACTGACGAATGGCTTCGAGGAAGGGGAGACCCTCAATATCGCCTACGGTGCCGCCCACCTCCGCAATCACCACATCGGCGTTCTGCTCGCGTCCCACCAGGCGGATATGCTCCTTGATTTCGTTGGTGATGTGGGGGATCACTTGCACCGTTGCGCCCAGATATTCCCCACGCCGCTCCTTGTCGATCACGCTCTTGTACACGCGCCCGGTGGTCAGGTTCGAGTTGCGGGTGCAGTTCACATCGATGAATCGCTCATAATGTCCTAGGTCCAGGTCGGTTTCGGCGCCGTCGTCGGTCACGAAGACCTCGCCGTGCTGGTACGGGTTCATCGTGCCTGCGTCTACATTAATGTAGGGGTCCATTTTGAGGGGCACGACACGGAAACCGCGACTGCGCAGAAGTCGTCCGAGGCTGGCGGTGGCGATACCCTTGCCGATCGAGCTGACCACGCCGCCCGTCACAAAGATATACTTGGTGCTTATCACGCTTCCCTCCTCCTTGCCTGCGGGCTTCCTGCCCGTTCTATTGTACCCCACTGCCAAGCAACCGATGGCAAGATGGACGCTCTCTCCATCAGGGGGATGCACCGAACGCTTGGTGCGCGTGCAGGCGCATTCTTCCCCTCCACGATGCTGGGTAAACTGAAATGATGTTCTTTCTGGGGACACAACGGGTGAATAGCGCGGGGCATTTGGAGATTGGAGGGTGCGATGCCCTATGGCTGGTGGAGCGATTTGGCACGCCGCTTTATGTGCTGGATGAGTTGGCATTCC
>Ga0197142_1004491_pt1 | contig 11269 bp, 10 predicted proteins | sample GBS60_MetaG_FD_148614 | JGI IMG/M metagenome (GOLD analysis project Ga0197142, IMG submission 148614) | Sediment microbial communities from Great Boiling Springs, Gerlach, Nevada, United States - GBS 60_MetaG | ecosystem: Environmental > Aquatic > Thermal springs > Hot (42-90C) > Sediment... | reverse complement strand
GTGGGGGGTGATCCAGAGGGTCAGGGCAACGGCCGCCGCAAAGGTCAGCGGGAATCGGTCCCGGTGGCGCCGCCAGAACCGGTACCCCTCCGCCAGCCCCAGCCCGGTCAGGAGCAGGGTCAGAATGTCTCCCAGGAGCGGCCACTCCGGGACCAGCAGCCGCCAGAACCCTCGGACGGTGTGCAGGTGCCAGAGGGGGAACTCCTGCCAGTTGGGCAGGTCCGGCAGGACAGTCCGGGCGAAGTGGAGGTAGGCCCAACTGGCTTCGGGCCAGGCGACCGCGCAGAGGACCGCCAGGGCCGCGCTCCCCAGCCCCCACCCCGCCACCGCTTTCCACCCCTCCCGTCCACTCACCAGCCAGAGGAGCACCACCCCCAGGGTCAGTTGCGGCTTGTACATCAGCGCGGCCAGCGCCAGCCCGGCCGCCCAGGGCCGTCCGTCCCGCCAGAGACGAAAGGTCAGGGCCAGCAGGGACAGGCTGAGCAGACTGTTCTGTCCGTAACTGACGGCGGCGAAGACGGGGAACCAGGTGAGGGCCCAGAAGAAGGGGCGGGACGGGCGCAGGCCCAGGAGACGGACGCTCCCCCAGAGGGCGGCCAGTCCCCCAAAACTCCAGAGGGCGAAGGCCAGGCCGTAGGGCAGCAGGGCCAGAGGGACGAAGGGGACGGCGAAGAAGGGTGGGGTGATGAACGCGTAGTAGGCCTGCAGGCCGGGGCCGATGATTTCCCGCTGCAGGCGGGCCTGGTAGTCCATATCGTAGAGACGGGCGCTTTCCCCCCGCAGCAGCGTCGCCCCGGCGGCGTAGAACTCCAGGAAGTCCGTCCCCACCGGCTGCCCGGCCAAGTCCAGGTTCCCCGGCCCCAGGAGGACGCTTGCCAGCCAGGCCAGCCAGAGCACCCCGCCCGCCAGCCATGCGTAGGATAGACGTCGGGGGGTCAGCCAGCGGGTCATTCCACCCGTCTCCAGATTTCGGTCCGCCCGTCGGCGTACTCCTGCTCCCAGAGGGGGTCATCCTCCAGCGCCCGGATCAACTCCCCCTGCAGTTCCCGGTCCACCATCAGGCGGTCCGCCCCATACCGTTCCAGCAGTTCGTTGTAGCGGACTCCCCGCCCGATGCGGACGTAGTCCAGCCACTGCTCGTACGGGTAGAGTTCCACGCGCGGGTCCACGAAGACCCCCTGCTCCGGCAGGGCCCAGATGAGGTAACTGCCGTAGCCCATTTCGTGGAAGAGACGGCCGCCCGGGTGGGCCCGCAGGTACTCCACCGCAGCGACGGGCGTCTCTATGCCCACCAGCGGCCCGACGGGATTTCCCCGCCAGACCTGTTTCCAGTACGTTTCGGGGAGGGGCAACCGTTCCACCCACCAGGGCTGGGCCAGGGCGACGGGCACGGCCAGCAAGAGGAGCAGGAGCAGGTTGACGGGGTGGCGGCGGGCCGGGGCGGCCGCCAGACGGGGCCAGAGGGCCGCCCACTCCTCCGCCAGAATGGGCATCACCGCCATCCCGTACCAGACGACGTAGCGCATCCCGCTCCAGGCCAGCCAGAGGAAACCCACCATCAGCAGGGCATCGGTAGGGGTGGGACGACGGCGGGCAAAGGCCAGCGTCAGCAACAGGGCCAGGATGCTGGCGTAGAAGATGATATTGGCAACCCCTGAGGGGGTGGGAGACTGCCACTCCACCACCAGGGCCTGACTGGGCCGGTCGGTGAGGAGGTCCACGACGTAGGCGGCGATGCCGACGCCGCGCGGGTTGGCCAGGGTCGCCAGGGCCGTCAGCGCGCCGACGCCGAAGAGGATGCCCACCTTTCGCCAGGGGAGAGCGTCGGGGGCCCGCAGCAGTGCCCGGGCCGCCTCGCCCACGGCGAAAATGCCCACCAGCACCAGCCCCAGCACAAACGCGCCGTGCGCGTTGACCCAGAAGGCCATCATCAGGGGCAGGAGCAGGAGCCCACGTGCCCGCAGGCGGCCCGATACGTAGCGGGTTAGCAGCCAGAGGTAGAGGGCAAAGAGGGGGAACGACCAGATTTGGGGGCGGACGACGAGATTGTTGAGGGACATCCCCCCCAACAGGGCCAGCGCCGGGGCGGTCAGCCGCCCGTAGCGCAGGCTATCAGCCTGCGCCGCAGACCGCAGGCTAACAGCCTGCGCTACTCGCTCCCGCGCCGTCCACCCGACCAGCCAGAAGGATGCGATGACCAGCAGGTTGCGGGCGAAGGTGACCAGCGCCAGTCCGCCCCAGCGGTACAGGACGTAGAGCAGCAGTTCCCCCAGCCAGGCGCCGTAGGTGAAGGGCGCGTCTGCGGGCAGGGTCCAGGCGAACATGTTGGTGTTCGGTATGGTGCGGGTGGTGTAGATGATTTCGCCGATTTTCAGGTGCCACCAGAAGTCGTTGGGCGGGAGGGGGATGAGGGAGACCAGGAATCCCACGCCCGCCAGGACCACTGCGGGCCAGAGGGCATCTACAGAGGGAAGCCAGCGATAGGTTCTCGGAAAGTTTCTCATTCTGCCTGATCCGGGCAAAGAATTAAATTAACAATTAACAATTAACAATTAAAAAATTAAATAACTATTTGTGTCTTTGCGTCTTTGTGTGAAGAAAAACTGCGCTCGTCTCCCCGTAGCACCCCGCACCGGATGAGGGCGAAGAGGACGCCGACGGGAATCAGGGCCGGCAGGGCCAGGCCTGTAGCACAGGATTTTGCAACTTGACAAATTATTCCGACAATCCGTCGCCCTGTCCCTGGGCAGGGCTTCCCGGGCCGCGGCCCTCACCCCCCCTCCCCCCGACCGCAACCCAATGATACCAGAGGGGGGACAAAGGGAGGTGAGGGGGCGAAACATCTCTTCGGCTGGGTGTGTCCCAAAATCTTCGGGGCCCAGAGGGCCAGGCCGTAAACGGCCTGGCTGAGGTTGTGCAGGGCGCTGGAAGCGCCCTCTCCCTTCGGCAGCCTTTTGGGAACACGAGTTGCCAGGGCGGAGAGGGGCGCTTTAGCGCCTCATCTTTGCCTGAGCCTGGCCGTTGACGGCCAGGCGGAAAGGCCGACGGCCCAGCCCGACGAAATTGGGACACATCCCTTCGGCTATTGTCGGAACAATTTGTTAAAGCGCAATAGCGCCTCGTCTTTGCCTCCGCCTGGCCTTTTACGGCCAGACGGAAAGGGCGACAGTCCAGCTTACAGTTGTCCCGCAATTCTGGGGCACACCTGCTATTGTTTCAGCATCCAGCGGGCGAAATCAGCCAGTTCTCCCTGCCCGTCGGGGGGCGGTTCGTCCGCGGGGTGGGGGGCCTGCCGGTCAGCAATCCAGTAGGTCCACATCCCGGCCTGGCGGGCCGGGCGGATGTCCATCTTCCACTCGTCCCCCACCATGATGCACTCCTCCGGCGCCCGACCCAGCACACGGGCAATCTCCGAGAAGAAAGCAGGGTGGGGCTTGGAGGCGTGCATCACTTCGTAGGACGTGATAAAGTGGTACGGGAACTCCTCCACCGGCACGCCTGCCCAGGCCAGCCGTTGCTCTATCGCTGTGCGAGGGAAGAGGGAGTTGGTGGCGATGACGACCTGGAACCCCTGCCGGAAGAGGTACTCCATCAGCGGCCGCGCGATGCGCACCGGACGGGTCAGCGAGCGCAATGTGGGGAAGCAGGTGGCGTAGAACTCCGCAAACAGCGGCTCCATCTCCTCCCGCGTCCGGCCGATGGCCGGGAAGAACACGGCATCAAAGACCTCCTGGTTGGTCCGCTCCGTCCCGTTGTTTGCCATCATCGCATCCGTCGCGCGCATCAGGTGGCGGATGAACGCGTCCGGCGGGTAGTGATTGGCGATGAACTGGCCCAGAATCCCCAGGTAGGCCGGGACGAAGGTCTCCATGTCGTTTTCCAGCAGAGTGTTATCCAGGTCCAGAAGTACGGCGCGAATCATGGTTCCTCCTTGTGCTGGTAGATTGGTACACTGGTCATTGGTCATTGGTCATTCCGTCATTGGTCATTTCTTTCACGATGCGGCCGTCCCGCATCAGCAGAATCCGGTCGGCGCGGCGGGCCACCGATGGGTCGTGGGTGACGATGATGATGGTGGTCCCCAGGTCCCGGTTCAACTCCCGCATCAGCGCCACCACCTCCGCCCCACTCTGAGAGTCCAGGTTCCCCGTCGGCTCGTCGGCCAGAAGAAGGGCCGGGTTGTTGGCCAGCGCGCGGGCAATGGCCACCCGCTGCCGCTCCCCGCCCGACATCTGATTGGGCAGGTGGTTCATCCGGTCGCGCAGGCCCACCCGTTCCAGCAACTCTTCTGCCCGCCGTCGGCGCTCCCGGCGGCCCACGGGCTGGCCCATCATCGGCACCTCCACGTTCTCCCGCGCCGTCAGCGTGGGGATCAGGTTGTGCAACTGGAAGACGAACCCCACCGTCCGGGCGCGGAATGTGTCCAGGTCCCGGATTCGGGCCAGATTCTGCCCGTTCACCCAGACCTCCCCGCTGGTGGGCCGGTCCAGCGCGCCGAGGATGTGGAGCAGGGTGGACTTGCCGGAGCCCGAAGGCCCCATCACGGCGACGAACTCCCCCCGCCCCACCGTCATCGTCAGCCCGTCCAGCGCCCGCACCTCGGCGCCGTCCCCGTAGACTTTCACCAGGTCCCGCGCGACAACGATCGCTTCCCTCTCCATAGCCCCCACGCGTCTCATTCCTCAATATCCACAAACGCCGTCATCCCCCAGCGCAGGGCGGGGTCCGTCTCCTCCAGCGCGATGATGGCGGTGTAGCGGACGCCGCCGGTCCCTGGCTCCGCCATCGGGTAGATGCGGACGATGTGGCCCGCGAAGGCCCGCTCCGGCACCGCGTCAAATGTGACGGTCACCTTCTGGCCCACCTGCACCCGCGCCACATCCACCTCGTCCAGGTCGGTGGTCTCCACCTGCAGCGCGGTCAGGTCTCCCAGCGTGACCAGTGGCTGACCGGGGGCGACCAGTTCCCCGGCCCGGACGTGGACCCGCCCGACGGTTCCGGCGAGGGGGGCGCGGATTTCACAACGGCTCAGGGCCAGCCGCGCCGCCTCCAGTGCGGCGCGGGCGCGCGCCACCCCGCCTCGGCGACGGCGACCTCCTCCGGCCTGGCCCCCGCCTCCAGCCGGGCCAGTCGGGCCTGGGCCTGCTGGAGTTGCGCGCGGGCCGCCGCCACGTCTGCAGCGGGCGGGTTCAGCAGCGCGTCCAGCCGGGCCTTCGCCACGTTGTAAGCCCCGGTGGCCTGCTCCAGTTGCAGCGCCTCCGGTCGGGCGCCAATGGCCGGGTCCCACTTCACCGCGTCGTAGGCGGACTGGGCCCGCCGCAGGTTGACCTCCGCCTGGGCCAGTTCCGCCCGCGCGGCCGCCACCAGCGCCGGGTCGGGCCGGAGCAGTTTCTGGAGCGCGGCCTGGGCCATCGCAACGGCGGCCTTCGCCTCCTCCAGTTCCTCCGGGCGCGGGCCGGCCTTGAGTTCATCCAGGCGGGCCTGGGCGGCCGCCAGCGCCGCCTCCGCCTGCTGCACCGCCAGTTGGGCGTCGGCGAGGTCCAGTTGGACCAGCACATCCCCGGCCTTCATCTCGTCGCCCGGCGCCACCCGGACCTCCAGCACCACCCCGCCGGTCTGGGCGCTGAGGGTGGCCCAGACCGCCGGGACCACCTTTCCGCTGACGGAGATGACCGACCCCGCCTCCGTCACGGCCTCCGGGACCGGCGTCGGTGTGGCCTGGCCGCAGGCGGAAAGGAGCAGAGCCACCAGCGTGATCGCCATCAAAGGTATCCTGCGCATCACTGACCTCCAGGGTTCAAGTCGCAGGTCGCATGTCGCATGTCGCAGGTCGCATGTCGCAAGTCGCAGGTCGCAGGGCGCAAGGGCGCACTCTTCACTGCCTAATCACCGACTTCTATCTTCCCGACCACATAGTGGTCACCGACGGGATTGCCGGCTTCGTCTATCACGGGTACCCGTTCCATGGTCGCCAGCAGGTATATGCCGACGATCACCTGGTATTGCCCCAGCGGACTGCCGGGCAACAACGCTACCTGGTAGGGGTCTGTGATCTCCTGCCCGGGGAGCCACCGGGAGGTAGGCATTGTGCCCTGTACCGGCCATGCATCCACCTGCCCGTGCAGGCGTCCATCTGGCCCCAGGAGTTGGACCGTAATGGTATAATCCTCCTCCATCACACGCAATGGCTTCCAGTGAAGGGTAATGGGGAGCAATTCCCCTGGCCGGATTCGGTCTGATCCCAGTTCTGCGGCCACCAGCAGTATTTTCCCACCGAAATTCGCCAGCCCCTGTTGGGCGGGTGCGACCTTTACGGTTGCCAGTACACAACGGTTGTCGGATGGGCCAGCCAGTGGCAGTGGGCCATCTTGCCTTCCCACCCTACCCAAATCCGGTAAATCCCCGGAATCCGAGGGGCCACCAGCGGTACCCGGCTCCTCTCCACCTTCTCTGCGACGGCCACGTCCTGCCCGTCCACAATCTGCCCGGCATCGTCCACCCACTCTATGCGAACCGTGCCTGACTCTTCCACGTGCGCCCATGCCAGGTCCAGGGTCAAATGGGAACCGGCAGGAACCGATGTGGGTATGTCGTATCCCGCCAGCCAGACAGGTCCCAGGAGCATCCGCGCTTCATACGGCAATGGCTTTCCAGGGATTGGTCGGTCTATCACGACTTGTGTCAGCGGCCACCAACTCCCCGTCTCTCCCTCTACTGGCAGTCCCTCTTCGGAGAAGCGGGGGAAGAGGCCGACTTCTAATCGGTAACGGCCCGGTACAAGCCAGGGTGAAAGAGGAACCGGGTGGTAATCAGCGATAAAGAGGTCAGGTGGCCAACCGTTTGTGGGGTAGAGGTCGTTTACTGGTCGGGTACCGTTTGACAACCAATCTACTTCCCCGGCCTCATCCACCAGCCGCAATCGCACCTCCAGGTCGTTCTGCGGGGTGCTCCCTGCCCGCCAGTAGAGGGTCAGGTGAAGAAGGGGCCTGCCCTGGGAATCCCCCTCCAGTGTAAATGCGACCAATTCCACTTCTGAACCAAACTTCACCCCTACAGGCTGAGCCTCTGCGGGCAGGTCACTCATCGGCTCTGCGCCGATTTCCACTAAGGGCCCCAGCGAGCGAAGATAGAACCCTTCCAGGTGGGGGAGATAGCGGGCCAGATAGACGTTCTGGCCGGCTGTCAGTCGTGCCATCAGGTCAGCCCAGTACTCTGCTTCAGTGAAATAGACTACCAGGTCTAAATCCGGACGCAGGCCCTCTGTTTTTTGCAGGTAATAAAGGGGGGCGAATTTCTCCCCATCGGCCAGAACAGCCGCACCGGGAGCCAGAGGAAGGCCCAGGACATATCTTCCCCACTGTTCCGCTTCCATCCGTTTGCTCTGGTCCACTACCGGGAAGTTAAGCCAGATTCGGCTGAGAGGGAGAAGGGCAAAAGAGGCCAGTACAATGTTGGATGCCCAGGGCCGCAGTCTGAAGGCCATCCAGGTCAATCCAGTGGCTCCTAACCCTATCCAGAGGGCCAGGAGGAGATGGGTTGGAAGGAGAAAGACCGAGATGTCCGGCACCTGGTAGACCATTCCATAGAGGGTATAGGCCAGGAAAGCCACCATGCTCACCAGCGCCAGCCGGAGATGGCGAACGATTGCCCAGATCAGCCCGATGGCTGCCAGAAGTAACCCTGTCCATCCGAACGGCTCCAGTAGTAGCCGTCCCAAAATGGCGTAGCGGTTGGGATCGTGCAGGAGGTGGAATTGAAGTGCTCCGCTGAATTGCCGGCCCGTCACGTAGGCCAGAAATTCCCCCATTCCCATCTGTTGGCCGTTATGAAGGGCAGGCCAGCGGAGAGGGATGTAGGCGTAGACAGAGAGGCCCAGAAGGAACAGGCCCAGACCAACCAGCCACTCCCGCCAGCGCAACCGGGGATGGGAGAGGAAAAGAGCCAGCCCTGCTGCCGGGAAAAAGAGCACCATGGTGAGGTGGTTGGTCAGGGATAGGCCCAGGAGGAGAGCCAACATCCAGATAGTCCTCGGGCCTTTCTGGCCTTGGAGGAGCGCAATCGTCAGCGTCAGCGCTCCGGCGACGAAGAGAAGGTTCAGCCCGTACACCTCTGCTACCACTGCCTGGGACCAGAGAACACGGGAGAAGGCAAGGGCCAAAGCGGATAGAAGGGCAATCAGCCGCATCAATTCAGTTTCAGCGTACCCTGCCTTTCCCCTGGCCCTGTCCGGAGTGTTCAGATTTCCCTGAGGGGAGGGCACCCACCATGGATGTCCCAGGAGCCTGTACAGGAGCAGCACCGCCCCGGTCCCGAAGACAGCGGAGGTCAGGTTCACCCGCCAGGCTACCGTCCCCAGGGGCAATAGAGAGAATAATTTGCCCAGAAGGATGTAGAGGGGGTAGCCGGTGGGATGGGCAATTCCCAGTGTAGGGGCGACGACCTGAAATTCAAATGTGTCAGCCTCTCCGACTGCCTGTCCGATGGTCCGCAGGTAGAGCACGAAAACGGCGACGGCCAGGAGGAGGGCACTGTGCTTTCTGATGAACGGGCTGGCGATCAGCAGGGTCAGACATGCTCCTCCCGCGAGAAGTACCAGCCCCATCAGCGGGTCGGGCCGAGGGGCCAGCAGGTAGAGCAGGGGGAGCAGCAACCCTACCCAACTCCCGGTCCGGTCGGGACTGGATGGAATGGCATGCCCAAGGACCCATCCAGCCGCCATACCGACCAGCGCCAGCCCGCATACCGCCAGGGGGGAGTCAAAGAAGGGGCGCAGGTAAAGGGCCTCACCCAGGTAGCGGGCCAGGCCGAGAGACCAAAGACCGGTGACGAATGCCCAGTACAGTGATTGGGTCACTCTGTTATTGCTCATTCCGTCATTGGTCATTTGCTCATTGGTCATTCTGTCATTGGTCATTTGCTCATTGGTCATTCCCTCATTCATACCTCAGCGCTTCCGCCGGACGCATCCGGGTGGCCCGCCAGGCCGGGTAGAGGCCGCCCAGCGCGCCCGCCACCAGCGAGACCACCGCCGCCTGCAGGAAGAGCCCCGGTTGGAAAACCGGCGTGAAGGCCTGGGCAATCCCCGGCATCCGGGTCACCCCCACTCCCAGCAGGACGCCCAGCGCTGTCCCGCAGAGGCCCCCCAAAACCCCCAGCAGGAGCGACTCCCGCAGAATCATCCCCAGCACCCGGCGGCGCCGCCATCCCAGCGCGCGCAGAACCCCGATTTCCGTTGTCCGTTCAAAGACGGACATAAAGAGGGTGTTGGTCATCCCCACCCCGCCGATGACGACCGCCAGCCCGGCGACCGCCATCGCCATCGCGTCCACGATGCGCACCATGTACTCCTGGTCAGCAAAATCCGCCGAAGCGATGACCGTCAGGTCCGGGAAGCGGCGGGCCATCCGCGCGCGGAACGCGTCGGCCATCGCCGGGTCGCGCAGTTTGACGTACAGGACGGTGACCCGGCGCGGCTGGAGCGTCGTAGAGGACATCCCCCACCCGGCGGTGGAGCCGTTCGGCGGCCTGACGGCCCAGCAGGAGGGGCCGCCCCCGCCGCGCGGAGGCCTGGTCCAGCCGCTCCCCTGCCACGATGCGGAACCGGCGGATGGAGAAGCCGCCGGGGTCGTAGCCGAAGCAGAAGAGATACGAGCCGTCGTCCAGAATGGAGTTGGCGAAGACCATGCCGTCCACTGCGGCGACCTCCGGCATGGCCCGCAGATCGTCGGCGACGGCCTGGTCTATGCTCCCCAGAATCGCGGTGAGGGCCCCCGCCTGTGTGACGACGAAGTCGGCCTCCGAGCCGCGCGTCATGGATGCGAAGCCCTCCCGCGGCGCCCCCGCCATCGCTCCCAGCGCGATAATCGCCGCCACCCCGATGGCAATCCCAAGGAGGGTGAGGAAAGTCCGCCCTCTGCGCCGGAACAGATTCCGCAGCACCATCCCCTACCCCCTACTCCTTACTCCATACTCCCTACTTCGTACTCCGTACTCCCTACTCCGCTATATGACTCTCCATCGCCCGTGCGAAGAGTTCCCGGTCCTCCTCGCGGATGATTTCCCCGGCCCGGTCCCCCAGACAGGCCAGAATCTGCGGGAGATACGGGTCGGTGCGGAGGTGATGTTCGGTAATAAAGACCAGGAGCGGACTGCTGGTCCAGGACGCCCGCGCCTGGAGTGCGCCCAGTTGCTCTCCGATGAGGACCTCTTTCTGGTCAATCACCAGGATCAGCCAGAGGCCCTCCACCCGCTCCTGGGCCTCCTCGGATACCGGAGCGATGACCACCTGACCGCCGGGCAGGTCCAGTGGCTCCGGCGAGTAGACCACCACCCGGATGCTTCTGCGGATGGCCTCCAGCAGCGCGGGGCGAAGTTGAGGGAAGGTCGCGGGCGTGAGGGAGAGGTAAATCTCCCGTCCGGCCTGGCGAATCATCTCCTCCGCTTTGGCGAGGATGTTCTCCCGCCCCTCTATGTTCCAGACGTATTCCAGGTCGGGAGGGGCGGATAAGGAAGCCAGGTCGTGCTGAAGGGACGTGATGAGGGCCTCATGCTCCCGATGGAGTTGGTCCAGGAACTCCTCCGGCGGGACGGGCGCGTAGCGGATGCCCCCCTCCTGCCGGAGACTCATCGCCGCCCCCCGCGCGATGAGTTTGCCGACCACCTCGTAGATCATAGAACGGGGGACGCCGGAGAGTTTGGAGAGTTGATAGCCGGTGACCGGGTTTTCCCTCAGCAGGGCGACGTAGGCTTTGGCCTCATATTCCGAAAAGCCCAACGCTATCAGTTTCTCTATCGGGTCATTTTCCATCGGGCGCTCTCCCTCTGCCGCCGCCCTTAGTGATTAGCCCAATAACTACGTCCATTATATTGGGATTGGATGATTTGTCAAGCACAAAACCGGGTAGCGGTTCCCCAGGGGTGTGTCCCATTTTGTCGGGCTGGCCCGTCGGCCTTTCCGCCTGGCCGTAAACGGCCAGGCTCAGGCAAAGATGAGGCGCTAAAGCGCCCCTCTCTGTCCTGGCGACCCGTGTTCCCGAACGGCTACCGGGGGGAGAGGGCGCTTCCAGTGCCCTGTGCAATCTCAGCCAGGCCGTTTACGGCCAGGCCCACCGGGCCCCGACGATTTTGGGACGCACCCATTAGTGAGTCCTCTGCAAAAAGTCCGAATTTTACCAACTCAACGCCGGGCGTTGAAGCGGCTGGAGGGCCAGAAGTCGCCATTGCAGCGCCCGAATCATCCGAACAAAAGAAAACACAGGAGAACACGCCG
>Ga0197142_1004490_pt1 | contig 11270 bp, 10 predicted proteins | sample GBS60_MetaG_FD_148614 | JGI IMG/M metagenome (GOLD analysis project Ga0197142, IMG submission 148614) | Sediment microbial communities from Great Boiling Springs, Gerlach, Nevada, United States - GBS 60_MetaG | ecosystem: Environmental > Aquatic > Thermal springs > Hot (42-90C) > Sediment... | reverse complement strand
GTCGGCACCTCGAGCCAGCGCATCTGCGGGTGGACGCTCAGGTCGGCGAGCGTCGAGAGCCGGCCGTAGGCGATCTGCGCCGCCTCGAGCTCGGCCACGAGCGTCTCCCGATCGCGCCCGGCGAAGCAGTCGGCGATCACCGCGTCCAGCAAGAGGCGGTTCTTGACCCGCTCGGTGTTGGACGCGAAGCGGGCGTCGTGGGCGAGCTCCGCACGGCCCAGGATCTTCGCGCAGAACCGGCCCCACTCGCGCTCGTTCTGGATGGCGATCAAGATCATCTTGCCGTCGCCGCAGGCATAAGCCCCGTAGGGCGCGATCGTCGGATGGTGCAGGCCGAGCCGGGGCGGCTCGAAGCCGCCGTAGGCGAAGGTCATCCAGGGCACGTTCATCCAATCGCCGATCGCGTGGAAGAGCGACACCTCGATGCCCTGGCCGCGGCCGGTCCGCTCGCGCGCGAACAGCGCCCGGAAGATCGCCGCGGCCGCGGTGATGCCGGCGGCGATGTCGCAGATGGAAACGCCGACCCGCGCCGGCTCGTCGCCCACGCCGTTGACCCAGGCGATGCCGCTTTCCGCCTGGACGAGGAGGTCGTAGGCCTTGAGGTCCTTGCGCGGGCCTTCCTCGCCGTAGCCCGAGATGTCGCAGGTCACGAGCCGCGGGAAGCGCGCCCGCAGCGCCTCCGAGCCGAAGCCGAGCCGGGCCATGGCGCCGGGGGCCAGGTTCTGGATGAACACGTCGGCGCGCGCCAAGATCCGCTCCAACAAGGCCCGGTCCTCGGCCTTCTTGAGGTCGAGCGCGATCGATTGCTTGCCCCGGTTGAGCCAGACGAAGTTGACCGACAAGCCCCTGGCGTAATCGTCGTAAGAGCGGGCGAAGTCACCTTCCGGACGCTCGACCTTGATGACTCGGGCACCGGCATCGGCCAGGAGCCGTGCGGCATAGGGTGCCGCCACCGCTTGCTCGACACTGACGACCAAAATGCCGGCCAGATCATTCGACATGGGTCCCCCGTCCATCGCCGAACGCAATCGAGGGTAGAATATTTGCAGAGGCCGACTTGGTCCAGGCGAAGATCGGGCACGTTCGGTCGCTTTCAGATAGCGGCGGCCGCGTCCCCTCCGGGGTCGCCCTCGAGCGGGACCCCCTCGTAGATCGCGGCGAGCGGCAAGGCGAGTCCGAGGCCGTCGAGCGGCACGACCTGGTCGAGGTCGGTGTAGAACACGCTGCGCCAGGAACCGTCGCCCACCGGCACGGCGTACTCGACCTTCACCCGGTCGCTCGCGACGAACAGGAGATCGGCCAGGCTCGCGAGCTCCTGATACGCCCAGCGCTTCGCCCCGAGGTCGATGCCGGCGGTGCTCGCCGAAAGGACCTCGACCACCAGCACCGGGTCGCCGAACCCCGTCTCCCGACCGGTCCGCGGTCCGCAGCGGACGAACACGTCCGGATAGAGCCAGCGGCCGCTCGGCAGGACGACCTTCACGTCGGCGAGGAAGGTCCGGCAGTCGCCGCCCCGCAACCGCTCACGCAACCATCCCGCGATGTTCTGCGCGAGCTCGTTGTGCGCGGCGGTCCCTCCCGCGATCATGCGGGGCTCGTCGCCGAGGAGCTCGTAGCGCTCCGGCTGGCTCTCCTCCCACGCCCGCCATTCGGCGACGCTGCGCCGGACCTTTACGGCCGGCTCGGCCATCGCTCAGCCCTCCCGGCGCAGCACCTGGGTCATCTGGGCGAGGATCGCGATCGCGATCTCGGCCGGGCTCACCGCACCGATGTCGAGCCCGGCGGGCCCGTGGATGCGGGCGAGGGCCGCGCGGTCGTGACCGAGCGCCGAGAGCCGCTCGAGCCGTGCCGCGTGGGTGCGCTTGGAGCCGAGCGCCCCGATGTAGAAGGCCTCGGAGCGGAGCGCCACGTCGAGCGCGGGGTCGTCGAGCTTGGGGTCGTGGGTGAGCGTCACCACGGCCGTGCGCGAATCCGGCGCGAGACTTTCCATGGCCTCGTCGGGCCAAGCGTCCACGAGCGTCACGTTCGGGAACCGCTCGGCGGTGGCGAAGCCGCGGCGCGGGTCGACCACCGTCACGGCATAGCCGGCGAGGGCCGCCATCGGCACCAGCGCCTGGGCGATGTGCACGGCGCCCACGACGATGAGCCGGAGCGGCGGGTTGAAGACCTGGAGGAACAGCGGCCCCGCCGCGGTCTCGATCGTGGTCGAGCGGTCGCGGCGATGGGCCTCGCGGATCGCATCCAGAACGCCGTCGGGAAGTTCCGGCCCGACCACGAGCTCGCCCCCGATCACGAGCGCCACCTCCCCGGTCCGCAAGAAGCGGACGAGGCAAGCGGGCCGACCCTCTTCGCGCGCCGCGAGCAGCCGTTCGACGAGGGCGAGCTTCACGAAAGGGCCTCCACCCAGACCTGCACCTTGCCGCCGCAGGCGAGGCCCACTTCCCAAGCCTGCTCGTTGGTGACGCCGAAGTCCAACAGACGCGGCGGCGCCCCGTCCATGACGGCCTTGGCCTCCTTGACGACCGCGCCCTCGATGCAGCCGCCCGAGACCGAGCCCGCCATCCGACCGGTCTCGTCCACGACGAGCATCGAGCCGACCGGCCGCGGCGAGGAGCCCCAGGTCGAAACCACGGTCGCGATCGCGACCTTCCGGCCCTCGCGCTTCCAGGCCAGGGCCTCGCGCAGGAGCCGCTCCGCCTCGCTCATGCCGCCCTCCGCTCCGCTGCCGCCACCCATTCCGACAGGCCCTCCGCGCGCCGCGGTCGGTCCTCCGACAAGACGCGGGTGAGCTCCGCCAAGCTCTGGAGATTGTGCACCGGCCGGAACTCGTCGACGTGACGGATCATCGCCCGGGCCCCGGCGCTGATCGGCTCGTAGCCCTCGAAGCGCAGGAGCGGGTTGAGCCAGATGAGCCGGCGGCAGCTCTTGTGCAGCCGCTCCATCTGCGCGGCGAGGCCCTCGCCCGCATCGCGGTCGAGCCCGTCGGTGATCAACAGAACGACCGCACCTTGGCCCAGGACGCGGCGCGACCAGACGCGGTTGAACTCCTCGAGGCAGGCACCGATCCGAGTGCCGCCCGACCAGTCCTGGACCACCTCGCCGACCTTGGCGAGGGCCTGATCGACGTCCTTGAACCGAAGATAGCGGGTGATGTTGGTGAGCCGTGTCCCGAACACGAAGCTCGCGACCCGGTCCCGGTCGGTCGCGAGCGTGTGCATGAACAAGAGCAACATGCGCGAGTAGCGCGCCATCGAGCCCGAGATGTCGCACAGGACGACGAGCGGCGGGTGGCGCATCTTGGGCTTCTTGCGCACGAGGTCGATCGCCGCCCCGCCGCCGCGCAGCGAGCGGCGCAGGGTCCGCCGCAGATCGATCCGCAGCGCCTTCGGATCCGGGGTGAAGCGGCGCGTGCGGACCTCCATGATCGGCAGCCGCAGCTTGGCGATCGCCTTCTTGGCCTCTTCGAGCTCCTCGGCCGACATCTGCTCGAAGTCCTTGCTCGCGAGCTGCTCCCGGGCCGACCAGGTGAGCACGGCGTCGAACTCGATCTCGGGCTCTTCGCGCTCTTCTTCGCCCTCGCCGCGGCCGGGCAGCTTCTCGGGCCCCAGGGCCTCGCCGACCCGCCGGCTCACCTCCTCGCGCTCGACCGGCCGCTCGGTCTCGAGCTGCGGCAGCAGAAGCTGCATCATGCGTTCGAGGATCTTCGGATCGCGCCAGAAGATGTGGAAGCACTGGTCGAAGATCGGCTGCTGGTCACGCCGGTTGACCAGCACCGAATGCAGCGTCCAATAGAGATCGGCGCGTCGCTCGAGACCCACGGCCTCGACCGCCTCGAGCGCCCGGAGCGCGTGCCCGGGGCCGACCGGCAGCCCGGCCGCGCGCAGCGCGCGCACGAAATGGACGATGTTGCGGGCGAGCTTGCCGCCCCGGACCGGCCCCTCGATCTCGTCCTTCAGTGACGCACCCCCTCGAGTTTCATGTTGATCTCGGCCAGGATCTTGGCCGCCTCCGAACCACGGATCTTGGCGATGTCGTCTTGGTACTTCAAGAGCGTGCCGAGCGTGTCGTTGATCACGCCGGGCGTGAGCTCGAGGCAATCGAGCGTGGTGAGCGCCCGAGTCCAATCCAGCGTCTCGGCGACACCCGGCAGCTTGAACAGGTCGCGCTTGCGGAGTTCTTGGACGAACAGCACGATCTGCTGCGAGAGCCGCTCCTCCACACCCGGCTGCTTGACCCGGACGATCTCGAGCTCGCGCTCCATGCTCGGATAGTCGACCCAATGATAGAAGCAGCGGCGCTTCAAGGCGTCGTGGATCTCGCGCGTGCGGTTGCTCGTGATCACCACGATGGGCGGGGCGGGTGCTTTGATCGTGCCGATCTCGGGGATGGTGATCTGGAAGTCCGAAAGGACCTCGAGCAGGAAGGCCTCGAAGGGCTCGTCGGTGCGGTCGAGCTCGTCGATCAAGAGCACCGGCGGGCCGCGGAAATCGGGCTCGAGGGCCTGGAGGAGCGGCCGGCGGATCAAGAACCGCTCGGTGAAGATGTCCTGGGCCAGCCCTTCCCGGTCGGTGATCCCGGCCGCCTCGGCGAGCCGGATCTCGAGCATCTGCCGCTGATAGTTCCACTCGTAGACCGCCGCGGCGACATCCAGCCCCTCGTAGCACTGCAGCCGGATCAGGTTGCGGTCCAAGGTCTCGGCCAGGACCTTGGCGATCTCGGTCTTGCCGACCCCGGCCTCACCTTCGAGGAAGAGCGGCCGGCCGAGCTTGAGCGCGAGGAAGAGCGCCGTCGCGAGCGGCCGGTCGGCGACGTAACGCCCGCGCGCCAAGAGTTCGATGGTCTCGTCGATCGAAGCGGGAAGCTGGGGCATGCGGTCGCTGGCTCGGCTGTGGAGGCCCGCGCCCGACGGCGGGGCCGGCCGGATCACACACGATGGCGTCCCGGGCCGCAAGTCGCGCCGACCGAACCGGCTGACGCAGCCTCGGCCCTTCGCTAAACTCGCGTGCATGCGTGTGCGTGCCGCTTCCTCGTGCCGAACCGCGGTCGGGGCTCCGGCTTGAGGGCCTGGCTGCTCCGCCTGTTCGCGGTGCGGCCCGACCGCACGCTGCTGCGGCTTTTGGCGACGATGGCCTGCCTCGCCTCGGCGACCGCTTGGCTGTACTGGGGCGTGGCGCGTCTCGAACCGCTCCCCGGTGGCCGGCTGCTCCGGCCCCTGTCGGAACCCCCGAGCGCCGAGAGCTTCGGCCTCCGCGAACGCCCGGGGCGGGGCCGGGTGGTGATCGGCGACGGCGTGGTCGTGCTCGAAAGCGACGGCCCGAGCGGCATAGTGGCGCTCGACGTCCACCTCGCGCCCCGTCCGGAGCTCGCCGGCCTGCGCGTCGTCGCGAGACTGGCGAGCGAGGCGATCCTGCCGGCCGGCGACTGGCGGAGCGGCGCCCATCTCCGACTGGTCGGCCGCGATCGCGAGGGCCGTGCCCTCTACGGGAGTTCGCTGCACCTCACCCGGCTGGTCGGCAGCCGCACGCCCTTCGTCACCCGCCACGACGTCCAGCTGCCGCCGGGCTCGGTCGCCGGGACGCTGGTGATCGAGCTCGTGCGGGCCTCGGGCCGGCTCGAGGTCCGCGACCTCACCCTCCAGCCGCTGCGCGATCGGCCGCTCTTTCGCTTCGCCCGCTCCGCTCTGATCGCCGCCTGGATCGTCGTCGGCGGCTGGACTTTGGTCCGTCTCCTGCGTCGCCTCCGCGCGCCCCGGCTCGCCGTGGCCCTGGGCCTCGGAGCCCTCGCCGCGATCGTCCTCCTCGTGCTCCCCGGCGCGACCGAACAGAGCTTCCTCGCCCTCGTCGCGGGCTTCCTCGGTTTCGAAGCCTTCGACCCGAGCTTCCTGGGCAACATCGCGCACGTGCTCCTCTTCGCGGGCCTCGCGCTGGTCGCGACCGCCGCGGTCCGCGAGGTCTCACCCTGGGTGGTTCTCGCCACCCTGGCGCTCGCTGCCCCGCTCGCCGAACATGTCCAGCTCCTCACCGAAGGGCGCGACGTCGACCCGTTCGACGCCCTCCGCAATCTCCTGGGCGTGGCGGTCGGTGGCGCGCTCGGCCTCGTGCTCCGCCGGCTGCCGCCGCTGCGCGCCCGGCTCGACCGGCGGCGGACCGCGTGAGCCGGCGCTCGGCGGTCGCCGCGGCGCTGGTTTGGGCGGCCGCCCTCGCCGCCCTCGCGGCGGCCACGGTCGCCGGCTTCGCCCTCTTGCCGAAATACACCCCGCTCGGACCCACGCTCCGCCTTTGGCCGCCGCCCGCGCCGGCCGCCGCGGCCGACGATTCCTTTTTCGGCTGGACGGTCGAGCGCGGTCGCGGTCGGGTCGAGGTGATCGACGGGCTCCTCCGCCTCGAGGCGCCGCGCGCCGACCCCTACGTGCTGCTCCGTCGACCGTTGCCGATGGAGCCGGACGTGCGGGCCTTCCGCGTGCGCGCCGAGGCCAGGTTCGCCGGCTTCGGCGGCGTCCGAGCGGTCGACGCGGCGCGGATCCACCTCGCCGGGCGCGACCCCGCCGGTCGGCTCTTGCCCGATCACCGCGAGGATGCCTTGAATGCCCGCTCGACGCGCGATTGGACGAGTGTGCGGGCGGACCTCGCGCGACCTCTCGGCGCCGCCTCGGTCGAGCTCCTCGTCCGCCTGCAGCGTGCCACGGGCGTGCTCGAGCTGCGCCACCTCGACATCGAGCCGCTGGTCGAGGCCCCTTGGCGGGCACCGCTGCGCGTCGTTCTCGCTCTCGCTTGGCTCGTGGCTTTCGCCGCGGGTGCCCTTCTCTTGATCCGCAACGCGGCCCGCCGGCATCGGCTCGCTGCCGCGCTCGCCGCCGCGACCGGTGGTCTCGTCCTGATCCTTTCCCCGCCCGACCTCCTGGCGATTCTCCTCCCGGGATCGCTCGTCGAGGCGCTCGGCCGGTACGAGGGGGTGCCCTATCTCGGCCATCTGGGCCTTTCCGCGACCCTGGCCTTCCTTTGCGCGTGGGCGACAGGCGCCCGTACCCGCGCGCTCCCGGCCCTGCTCGTCCTGGTCGCGGCGGCGGCCGGCGAAGCCGTGCAGCTCTTGAGCGCGGGTCGCGACGCGAGCCCTTGGGACGCGCTCGCCAACGCCGCGGGTGGGATCCTCGGTGTCCGGCTCGCCCTTCTCGCCGCGCGCTTCGACGGCGCGCGATCCGCTCCCGGGCCCGCCGAGAACGAGCCCACCGCGGTCGTCGAACGGGCGCTCCCCCTCGTCCCGCTCCGCGCAGCGGAGGCCCCGGACGGCGGCGCGCCCGACCCGATCGCCTCGCGGGTCCCCTGAAACGAGAGGGGGGCCCGAAGGCCCCCTTCCCGGCACGCGTGACCTCGAAGCGCGAACCGACCCGGCCGTGCCGCTCAGCCGGCCGCGGCCAATGCCCGCTTGGCCATGACCTTGACGAGATGGGCCCGGTAGTCGGCCTGGGCGTGGATGTCGCTGTTGAGGTTCGAAGCGTCGATCGTGACCCCGTCGATCGCCGCCGCCGACCAGCTCTGGGCGAGCGCCTCTTCGAGCGCCGTCGCCCGGAACACGCAAGGTGCCGCCCCGGTCACCGCCACGCGTACCCCACCCGCGGTCTTGGCCAAGAACACGCCGACGATCGCGTAGCGGCTCGCCGGATTCGGGAACTTGGCGTAGGCCGCCTTCTCGGGCTTCGGGAAGTGCACGGCCGTGACGATCTCGTCCGGCTCGAGCGCGGTCTCGAACATGCCGGTGAAGAAATCGTCGCCGGCGATGCTGCGGCCCTTGCTCGTGCGCACCGTGGCACCGAGGCCCACCACCGCGGCCGGGTAGTCGGCGGCCGGATCGTTGTTGGCGATCGAGCCGCCGAGGGTCCCGCGGTTGCGGACCTGCGGGTCGCCGATCCCCTCGGCGAGGGCGGCGAGGGCGGGGATCACCCGTTTGACGACCGGCGATTCGGCCACCTCGGCGTGCCGGGTCATCGCCCCGATCGTGAGCCCGCCCGCCTCCTCCTGGATGCCGCGCAGCTCGGCGATCCGCCCGAGATCGATCACGGCTGCGGGCTTGGCGAGGCGCTGCTTCAGGGTCGGGATGTAGGTCTGCCCACCGGCCAGGAGCTTGGCCTCGGGGTTGGCGGCCAGCAGCTGCGCCGCCTCGGCGAGCGAGGTCGGCCGATGATAGTCGAACGCGTACATCCGTTCCTCCCCCTCACTCGGCCGCCTTGGCGAGCGGGCTCGACTGGATCGCCCGCCAGACCCGCTCGGGCGTGGCCGGCATCTCGACCCGCACGCCGATCGCGTTGCGGATCGCGTTGATCACCGCGGCCGGCGCACCGATCGCCCCGGCCTCGCCGCAGCCCTTCACCCCGAGCGAGTTCGAGGTGGAAGGCGTGCCCCGTGAGGTCACCACCTCGAACGACGGCACGTCGTCCGCCCGTGGCATGCAATAGTCCATGTAGGAGCCGGTCAAGAGCTGGCCGCTCTCGTCGTAGCGCGCCCCCTCGAGCAGGGCCTGGCCGATGCCCTGGACCAGCCCGCCGTGGACCTGGCCCTCCACGATCATCGGGTTGACGACGTTGCCGAAATCGTCGACGGCCACGAACTTGACGATGTCCACCTTGCCGGTCTGCGGGTCGACCTCGACCTCGCAGACATAGGTCCCGGCCGGGAAGGTGAAGTTCGGCGGGTCGAAGAAGGCGCCCTCCTCCATCCCCGGCTCGAGGCCGGGGGGATAGTTGTGCGGCACGTAGGCCGCGAACACCACCTCGCCGATCGTTTTGGACTTGTCGGTGCCGGCCACGGTGAACTTGCCGTCCTTGAACTCGATGTCGGCCTCGGAAGCCTCGAGCAGGTGGGCGGCGATCTTCTTGCCCTTGGCGATGATCTTGTCGCAGGCCTTGACGATCGCCTCACCGCCCACGGCGAGCGAGCGCGAGCCGTAGGTGCCCATGCCGACCGGCGTCTTCTCCGTGTCGCCGTGGATCACCTCGACGTCCTCGTAAGGAACGCCGAGCTTCTCGGCCACGAGCTGGGAGAAGGTCGTCTCGTGGCCCTGGCCGTGGGTGTGGGTACCGGTCAAGACCTGGACCTTGCCGGTGTGGGTGAAGCGCACCTTGGCGCTCTCCCACAAGCCCACGCCCGCGCCGAGCGAGCCCACGACCGCCGACGGCGCGATCCCGCACGCCTCGATGTAGCAGGAGATGCCGATGCCGCGCAGCTTGCCGCGCCGCTCGCTCTCCGCCCGCCGCGCCGGGAAGCCGGCATAGTCGACGAGCCGGAGCGCCTCGTCGAGGCAGGCCTCGTAGTCGCCCGTGTCGTACACGAGCGCCACCGGCGTCTGATAGGGGAAGGCGCTCTTGGGGATGAAGTTCTTGCGGCGGATCTCGGCCGGGTCCATCCCCATCTCGATCGCCGCCTGATCGACGAGCGTCTCGATCAGGAAGCTCGCTTCCGGCCGCCCGGCGCCGCGATAGGCGTCGACCGGCGCGGTGTTGGTGTAGTAGGCCTGCACGCCGCAGTAGATCGCCGGCGTCTTGTACTGGCCGGCGAGCAAGGTCGCGTAGAGATACGTGGGGATACACGAGCTGAAGGTGCTCATGTAGGCCCCGAGATTGGCCTTGGTGTTGACCCGCAAGGCCAGGAAGTTGCCCTCCTTGTCGAGCGCGAGCTCGGCGGTCGTGACGTGGTCGCGGCCGTGGGCATCGCTCAAGAAGCTCTCGGAGCGCTCGGCCACCCATTTCACCGGCCGACCGCCGATCTTCTTGGACGCCCAGAGAACGACGCACTCCTCGCCGTAGATGAAGATCTTGGAGCCGAAGCCGCCGCCCACGTCGGGGGCCACGACCCGCAGCTTGTGCTCGGGGGCGATGCCGATGAAGGCCGAAATGACGAGCCGGTGGACGTGCGGGTTCTGACTCGTGAGGTAGAGCGTGTAGGCATCCTGGCCCGGATCGTAATGGCCGATCGCGGCCCTGGGCTCCATCGCGTTCGGCACGAGCCGGTTGTTGACGAGCTCCATCTTGGTGACGTGGTGGGCCTTGGCGAACGCCGCCTCGACCGCCGCCTTGTCGCCGAGCTCCCAATCGTAGCAGAGATTGTTCGGGATCTCGTCGTGTACGAGCGCCGCCGCGTCGTGCGCCCGGGCGAGATCGACCACAGGCTCGAGCTCCTCGTACTCGACGACCAAGGCCTCCGCCGCGTCCTTGGCCTGCGCCAGGGTCTCCGCGACCACGACCGCCACCCGGTCGCCCACGTAGCGGACCTTCTCCTGCGCCAAGAGCGGATGCTTGCCCATCTTCATGGGCGAGCCGTCCTTCGACTTGACGAGCCAGCCACAGATCAGATTGCCGAGCCCGTCGGCTTTGACGTCGTCACCGTCGAGCACCGCGAGCACGCCCGGCACGGCGAGCGCCGGGGCCTTGTCGATCCGCTTGATCCGCGCGTGCGCGTGCGGCGAACGTACGAACACCGCGTAGGCCTGGCCGGGCTGGTTGATGTCGTCGGTGTAGCGGCCACGGCCGGTGATGAAGCGCAGGTCTTCCTTCCTGGGGACGCGCGCGCCGATGCCCTTTTCGACCATCCTAGCCTCCGCTCTTCCCCCGGGATCTCATTCGGCGGCCTTGGCCATCCCGCGCATGGTCTGCGCCGCGGCCAAGATCGCCTTCACGATGTTGTGGTAGCCGGTGCAGCGGCAGAGGTTCCCCTCGAGCCACTCGCGGACCTCTCGCTCGGTCGGATCGGGGTTGCGCTGCAACAGATCGGCCGCGCTCATGATCATGCCCGGCGTGCAGAAGCCGCACTGCAGACCGTGATGCTCGTGGAAGGCCTGCTGCAGCGGATGCAGCTTGCCGCCCTGCGCCAACCCCTCGATCGTGGTGACCGTGGCGCCGTCGGCCTGCACCGCGAGCATGGTGCAGGACTTGACGGACACGCCGTCGACATGGACCACGCAGCAGCCGCACTGGCTCGTGTCGCAACCCACGTGCGTGCCGGTGAGCCCGAGTTGATTGCGCAGGAACTCGACCAGGAGCGTGCGCGGCTCGACCTCGCCGCTCACCGCCTTGCCGTTGACGATCATCGACACTCGCATCCGTCGGACCCTCCCATCCCTCGGTCATCCTCTGCCGGCCGCGCCCCGCCCGCACGACGACCTCGCTGCAGCGTGCACGAAAGCGGCCCGATCCTTTCTCCGGCGTGCCGCAACCTAAGTGCCGGCCCGCCGAGCGTCAACGCGCCCGAGCCGTGCGCTCGGCCGGCCCCGGGGCCCTCGAA
>Ga0197142_1004489_pt1 | contig 11272 bp, 7 predicted proteins | sample GBS60_MetaG_FD_148614 | JGI IMG/M metagenome (GOLD analysis project Ga0197142, IMG submission 148614) | Sediment microbial communities from Great Boiling Springs, Gerlach, Nevada, United States - GBS 60_MetaG | ecosystem: Environmental > Aquatic > Thermal springs > Hot (42-90C) > Sediment... | reverse complement strand
CGGGGCGGGCAAGCCGTTCTTCAACCGCGGCGGGCTGGACAAGGTGCTGGGCGGCTGGCAACTCTCCGGCCTGTTGAGCTTCCGCAGCGGATTGCCGCTTTCCATCGTCTCCGGAATCGGAACGTTTCACCGCAATGGCGTTTCGGGCGCCAATACGGTGAACCTGACACGCAAACTTTCGCGCGGCGAACTCCGCGCCCTCACCGGGCGGCGGGACACGGCGGCCGGCGTCATCTGGATGGACCCCTGCCTTTCGGCCTATCTCGGTGGTCAGTGCCTGGATCCGGCTTCACCCAGGGGCCTGTTCACGTTGCCCCCGCCAGGCCAGCTCGGCGAGCTGGGACAAACCCCCGTCTTCGGTCCCCAACGCTTTCTGGTGGATGCCAGCCTGATCAAGCGCGTGCGATTCCAGGAAAGCAAGGAAGCGGAATTTCGCTGGGAGGTCTTCAACGTTTTCAACACCGTCAATTTCGCACCGCCCACTATGGACATCACCAGCGCGGCCTTCGGCCGCATCACGCGGACGGTCACCAACCCGCGCCTGATGCAGTTTGCGCTCAAAGTGAACTTCTGAGCTGCTGCGGAGGGGGCGCGGCTGGCCCGGGAGCTAAAGTTTTCACCCTATAGCGCCGATTTCTGGCATCGGATGCACTACGGCACCAGCCAGATCGGCAGCGGTAGCGCGCAGGAGCGCGAGCAACAGTTACGGCGCCTGAAGAGCCACTTTCTGGCCAGCCTCAACCACGAGATCCGCACGCCGCTGACCGGGATCCTGGGGATGACAGATTTGCTGTTGGAAACGGCGCTGGATGACGTGCAGCGGGAGTATGTGGTTACGGCCCGGATCTGTGCCGAGGAACTGCTGGCATTGCTGGATGCGGCCCTGGAGTATTCGGCCCTGAGCAGCGGCGCCCTGCCGCTGGAAGAAGCGGAGTTCAACCTGCCCGAGTTGCTGGAGGGGGTGCTCGACCAGAACCGCGTCAAAGCTCACGCCAAGGGCCTCCGGCTGTTGACCGATCTGGATTCCTTGCCCACCACGGTCGTCGGCGACGCCGTGCGGGTGCGCCAGATCATCGCGCAATTGCTCAACAATGCGGTGAAATTTACGCCCGCGGGCGAGATTGAGCTGCGGGCCCGCGCCTTGCGTGCGGATGGAAAGCGCGTCGTGCTGGAAATCATGATCCGTGATACGGGGATCGGCATCGCGCCCGAGCGCTTGCCGCACCTGTTTGAATCCTTCGCGCCGCTGGAGGCGGGTCCGGGCAGGCGCTATTCCGGATTGGGTCTCGGACTTGCGACCGTTCATCGCCTGCTCGAGCTGATGGGCGGTCAGATCCATGTCGCGAGCGAGCCGGGCCGGGGCAGCTTGTTCGTCGTGCGCATCCCGCTGGGGGTAGCGGGCGAGGTGCGGCCCTCCACCGTGCGGCCCAGCGAGCCGGCGCCCGGGGCGGCCTGCCCGCGGATCCTTTTAGTGGAAGACGACACGGTCGCGCAGCGCATCGTCGCGCACATGCTGGGTCGCGCCGGCTACCACGTGGATGCTGCGGGCAGCGGGGACGCGGCCATCGCCCTGGCCTCCGAAGGCCGCTACGACCTGATCCTGATGGACTTGCAGATGCCCGGCAAGGACGGTATCGAAACGGCGGCGGAGATCCGGCGGCTGCCGGGTTATGCCAAGGCGCCGATCATTGCCCTGACGGCCCATACCACCGAGGAGTATCGCGGCTATGCCCTCAGCCAGGGCCTGCAAGGTTTCCTGACCAAGCCCGTGCGATCGGAGGAATTACTGGCAATGGTCCGGCAGCACTTGCAGGACACAGGTCGCGCGGATTGACCAAAAAAAAGAAGGGCGGCCGCGCCTTGCGGCCGCCCTGACGGGATACGGGTCAGAAGCTCAGGCGCAATCCGAAGCGGAACTGCCGCTCGGACGGCGTGGCCAGCGCGCCCAGCGTGCTGGTGATCGAGGAGAAGTTGTTGAGCGCCTGGATCGAGCCGTCCGGGTTCAGCCGCATGGCGGCAACGTTGGCGCCCGGATTGGCGAACTTGGGCGTGTTGGTAACGTTGAACGCCTCGGCCTTGAACTCGAGTTTGAAGCGCTCATTCAGCGTGAAGGTGCGGAACAGGCTCAGATCCAGGTTCCACAGGCCCGGCCCACGCATCGTGTTGCGCCCGGTGGTGCCGAAGCGCACGCCCGTGGGCTGAGCGAAGGCCAGCGGATCGAACCACATCTTGTTGGGCCCGATCTCGCCCAGAACCTTGACCTTCCCGCTCTTGACCTGGTCGGCGGTCTGCGCGTTGCCCGGGGCGTTCAACTGGGCACCGTCCGCCGCCACCGTGAACGGCAACCCGGTGTAGGCGCTGAAGACGCCGTTGGTCTGCCAGCCGCGCAACAACTGCGACAGCCAGCCGTTTTGCGCCCAGGTCTTGTTGGGGCCGAACGGAAGCTCATAGACGAAGCCCATGGTGAACATGTGGGTGCGGTCGTAGCCGGCCACGGCGCGGTTGCGGCGGATCACCGGCTCCCAGTTCCACATGACGCTTGCCCACCCGTCGTCGTCGGTCAGGTTGATCGTCTTCGACCAGGTGTAAGCGCCCTTGAGGAACAGGCCCTTGGTGAACTGCCGGTTCAACGCCAACTGCATGCCGTGGTAGTTGCCGCTGATCCAGCCATCCCACATGTTGGCCGCGATGCGGCGACCCTGTGTGGCGAACAGCGGACGGCCCGTCGGACCGGCGCCCGGCGCGGCCGCGTTGATGTCGCGGTCCGCAAGCTGGTGCACGGTCTGCGTGCCCACGTAGGCCAGGCTGGCCACCACATCAGCCGGCAGCCTGCGCTCCACGGTGAAGTTCCAGGACTGGATGTAGCCGCGATGCAACAGGCCGCCCCACGGGCTGCGCGGCCCCATGTCCACAGTGGGCGGCAGCGGGATCACGCCGCTGCTGATGTCGGGCAGCGGGATGGCCGGAATGCCGCGGTCCAGAGTGTGAATGTAGGTGTACGGGTTGTCGGCCACGAAGCTGGCGCCGATGGTGGCCGGGTACAGCCCGCGCAACGGCCGCGAGAACGGCAGCGGGTCATAGGTGATGCCGTAGCCGCTGCGCACCACGGTGTTATCGGTCAGCCGGTAGGCGAAGCCAACGCGCGGCGCGAACAGCTTCTTGCTCACGGTGATGCCGACGTTGTCCGGGTTGCCGCCGATGCGGCCCAGGTAGACCAGGTTGGTGGCCGGATCCCAGCGCTCGATGCCGCGGTCGCGGCGCGTAATCAGCGGATAGTACTCGTAGCGCACGCCCAGATTCAGCGTGAGCCGGCGAGTCACCTGCCAGCGATCGCGGAAGTACCAGCCGAACTGCCATTCCCGGTTGGTCATCTCGAAGAACTGCACCGCCTTGGACATCGAGCTGGGCAGGCCGAGCAGGAAGGCTGCGTAGGAGTTGAGGTAATTGGCCGTGTAGCCCGGCGTGCCGGTCACGTTGCCCGAGAAGCCGATGTAACCACGCGGCCCGTTGGAGACCTCCGGTTGCCAGTGGTCCAGGTGATAGCGGACCAGGTCGAAGCCCCAACGCAGCTCGTGCGCGCCCTGGATCCGGGTGGCGTTGGTCGTGTAAGTGAAGGCCCGCTCGCGACGGAACAGCGGTTGCCAGCCGTAGATGTTGCCCCAGTTGGTGAAACCGTGGTCAATGGTCGGCATGCCGCTGTAGCAGGCCCCGCCGGCCGCAGGCGGGCAGGACTTCTTCACCTGCTCGGCGCCGACGGTGTAACCGGTCACCACCGGATCGTTGGTGTTGGGGATGCCCCAGACTTCCGAGCCGATGTTGCGGCCATGATCCGGCCCCACCACGCTCTGATCGAACCTGGTGATGGCGAAGGTGCCGTCGAGCACGAAGGTGGGCGACAGGGTCCAGGTGTGGCCCAGGGTCACGATATTGACGTTGGTGTCGCCGGTACCCACGCCGGCTCGGCTCAAGCCCGGACCACCGACCTCACCCAGCGCGAAGTCGGACTTCACCAGCGCGTCCATGCGGCTGTACTTGCCCCACACCGCCAGATCGGTACGCGGATTCCAGTTGATCTTGACGTCGTAGTTGTGGCGATTGAGGCGCTCGGTGCCGGAGTTGAAGTAGTTGCTGAGCGTGCCCTGAGAGACGCCCGGCTGGTTGGGCAGAGGCGCCCTCTCCTGGATGCGGCGGCTGATCGGACTGATGCGATCCGACGGGATGCGGTTGCCCGGGAACGGGGTGCGACCGACGCCGTCGCGCGCGCCCGTCATGGGGTCGTAGATGGTGACGGGCAGGCCGCTGAAATCGCCGGCGCGGATCGCCGCCGTCGGCACCGAGAACGGCGAGGGCGAGATCCCGGAGCGCTCCAGCGTGGTCTCCCAGCTTCCGAAGTAGAACAGCTTGTCCCGAACGATCGGGCCGCCGATGGCCGCGCCCGGGATGTTGAAGATGGACTTGGCCTTGCCGCGATCGGGCGGCAGGAAGAAGTTCCGGGTCCGCAGGCGATGGTTGTCATGGTAATGGAACAGGGCGCCGTGCAGTTCGTTGGTGCCGGACTTGGTGGTCACGGTCACGGCCGCGCCGCCCGCCATGCCCTGCTCGGCGTCGAAGGAGCCGGTGGTGATGTTCACCGTGTCAATCGCTTCCACCGGCGGCACGTAGACCATGTGGTGCGGCAGCCAGATGAAGACGTTGGTGGCGCCGTCCACACGGGCGTTGTTGTTGTTGCGCGCCGTGCCGTTGATGTTGGTGGTCAGCGCGCGGGCTGGCGTATCCACCACGGCGTTCTGGAAGTTAGCCGGCGTGGCGCCGGGCACCAGGTTGATCAGGCTCTGGAAGTTCCGATAGTTGGCCAGCGGCAGATTGGTCACCGCCGCCGAAGTGAGTTCGGCGCGCACGTCGCTTGTGTCGGTTTGCAGGATCGCGGCGCTGGCCGCCACCGTGATCTGTTCGGTCACCGCGCCGACTTCCAGGCGCACGTCCACGCGCGTCACCGCGTTGGCGCTCACCGTGATCGAGGTCTGCTCGAACGGCCGGAAGCCGCCCGCCGTCACGCGCAGGTCGTAGACGCCAGGCAGCAAGTTCACGATCGAGTACCGCCCGGCCTCGTCAGTGGAGGCCTCACGGCTCAGACCCGTGCTCTTGCTGGTGACGACCACGGTCGCTTTGGGCACGACGGCGTCGGTCTGGTCCACGACCGTTCCCACGACCGAGCCGTAAAGGACTTGAGCGGAAACAGGCTGTGAGGCAATCAACAACCACCCAGCCAGCAGACAGACAGCACACCCGAGAGAATGTTTCATCCTCATAGCAACCCCCTGAATGGGCGGTCACCCCTTGACCGCCTGATTCCAATTTAGACCCACTCGGGCGTGGTTGTCAATAGCCGCCGACCCGTCGATCCCGGCCTCGAGGTTGTCGCACCGAGAGCGCGCCGGCGCCGCCCCGCGATCAGAAGGCTTTGCTATCCTTTTTGTGCAGTGTTCAGCCGGCACCGTCGCAAGGCGCGATTCCTGTTCGGCATCTCCGACGTGCTCTTGGCGGTGTTGGCTTTCGAAGCCGCTTATTGGACCCGATCCGCGCTGCCCTTGGAGCGGATCTTCTATTTCACGCTCCCTGTCAAGGTTCTGCTTCTGGGTTTTGCCGCATTGGTGTGGCTGGCGATCGGCCTGTGGCTGGGCGTCTACGACAAGCTGGAGGCCGGACGCCCGGGCGTGATCGTGCGCGACGCGCTGCGACAGAGCGCTCTGGGGACGGCGGCAGTGATTCTGTTTCAGTACCTGTTGCGGCTGGACGTCAGTCGTCCGTTCCTGACCTTGCTGGGCATCTATAGCTGGCTGCTGTTGTGCCTGTTTCGTTTGCTGGCCCGCCGCCTGGCGGTGGCTCTGAGGCGCGAGTTCGGGCAGGCGCACTATGTCCTGGTGGTTGGAACAGGGGATCGGGCCGTCAAACTGGGCGAGGCTTTGGAAGAGTTCGAACGCTACGGCGTTCGCTTGCTGGGATTCGTCGCCGACGAACGCGAAGCTCCCGCCCGGCTCCGGTTGCAGCGGGACTATCCGGTCTATGCGCGCTCCGAGCTGCCTTCGCTGCTGCGACGCCAGGTCGTGGACGAGGTCCTGTTCGCCGTCGAGCCGGGGCGGATTCCCCAGCTCGAGGAGTTGTTCCTGGAGTGCGACGAGCAGGGCGTGCGCACGCGGGTCCTGGCCGATTTCTTCCCCCATGTTCACAGCGAAATGTACCTGGAACGGTTGGGGTCGCTGCCCCTGCTGACTTTTTCGGCGGCGCCGCACGACGAGATCCGGCTGATGATCAAGCGCGCCTTCGATGTGACCGTGGCCCTTGCCGGCTTGATCCTGCTGGCGCCCTTCATGGCCGTGGTGGCGTTGCTGGTGCGTTTGACTTCGCCCGGTCCCGCCATTTTTCGCCAGGTTCGCTGCGGACTGAACGGGCGGCGGTTCGTCTTTTACAAATTCCGATCCATGTGCGTAAACGCGGAGCAGCTCAAGCCTCAACTGGCGCATCTGAGCCGCAAGAGCGTGGCCTTCAAGATTCCGGACGATCCCCGCCTGACGCCGATCGGGCGCTGGCTGCGCAAGTTCTCCATTGACGAGTGGCCCCAGCTCTGGAACGTCCTCAAGGGCGACATGTCCCTGGTGGGTCCGCGCCCGGCGGTGCCCGAGGAAGTGGAACAATACGAGACGTGGCAGCGACGGCGGCTGCGCATGCGTCCCGGGCTTACCTGCCTGTGGGCGCTCGAGGGCCGGGATCACCTGGACTTCGAAACGTGGATGAAGCTGGATCTCCAGTACATAGACAACTGGTCCCTCGGCCTGGACCTGAGAATCCTGTTGTTGACCATTCCCCGGGTTTTGACCGGGAAAGGAGCGTACTGATCATGCACCTGGTACCCACGCAGGAGGAAGTCGTGGCGCTGTTGCGGCAAACCGGCGCCCTGCGCCACGGGCATTTCGAATACCCCAACGGCCTGCACTCGGATCGCTACCTGCAAGTGGCCCTGGCCATGCGCTACTACCAGCACGCCAAGACGCTGAGCGTGGGCCTCAGCCGCCTGCTGCGGGCCAACCCCGAGATTCGCGCCATCATTTCCGACGTTTCGGTGGTGGCGCCCGCCACGGGAGGACTGCCCGTGGCCTACGGGGTGGGCGAGGCCTTGCGCGTCCGGCAAATTTACTGGGCGGAACCCGACGAAAGCGGCGGCCCGCTGCGCTTCCGGCAGTACCTGAACCCGGAGCCGGGCGAGAAGGTCATCCTGGTGGACGATATCCTGCGCACCGGCAAACGGCTGGGAGAGCTGAAAAAGCTGCTCGAAACGGCCGGCGCCCAGGTGGTCGCCCTGGCCGTCATCATCTACCAGCCTACGCCCCGGACGCCCGATTTCGCGCCCCTGCCGCTCTATTACCTGGCCAGGCTGGAATCCAGTTACTATGCCGACGCCCAGTCCTGTGAATTGTGCCAGCGCGGCGTGCCGCTCGAAAAGGTCTGGGTGTAAGAACTCCCATCGCGGAATCCGTAAGTTAAGTTAGTAAGTGACCGGGTCCCCGAGTTACAAGGTTGTCATCACGGATGTGTTGGCCGACGCGCTGGCCCCGGAGCGGGAGGCGCTGGGCGGGCTGGCGTCGGTGGAGGCGCTCGACGCCCGCTCCGAGCAGGAGCTGGCGGGACGCGTGGAGCAGGCCGACGCGCTGATCGTCTGTCACCTCATTACCCTCTCGCGCCGCACCATCGCCCGACTGGAGCGCTGCCGCGTGATCGTGCGCGCGGGCGTGGGGTTCGACAATATTGACGTGGAGGCCGCCCGCCAACGGGCCATCCCGGTGGTGAACGTTCCCGACTATTGCGTGGAGGAGGTGGCGGACTCGGCCATCGGCCTGATGCTCGCCCTGGCCCGCGGATTGTCCGAGTTGAACTCCCGCCTGCGCGCCGGATTTCGGCAGTGGCATCACGCTCCGGCGGCGCCGCTTTACCGGCTGCGCGGGCGCACTTTTGGCATCGTGGGTCTCGGCCGCATCGGGACGGCGACGGCCTTGCGGGCGCGCGCTCTCGGCATGGACGTGGTTTTCTACGATCCCTACAAACCGGCCGGCATGGAAACGGCGCTCGGGATCCGCCGGGTGAACGCGCTCGATGCGCTGCTCGAGCAGAGCTTCGTGCTCAGCCTCCACTGCCCGCTGACCCCGGAAACCCGCGGCATGATCAACGCCGCCGCGATTGCTCGCTTGCCGCGCGGCGCCTACCTCATCAACACGGCCCGGGGCGCGGTGGTGGAAACCGCCGCCATTCCGCCCGCCATCGCTTCCGGCCAACTGGCAGGCGCAGGCATTGACGTGCTGGAGCGTGAGCCGCCGCTGCCCGACGATCCCCTGGTGCGCGCCTGGCGCGACCCCTCGCACCCGGCGCACCACCGCGTAATTTTGACCCCGCACTCCGCCTTTTATTCGGAAGAAAGCTTGATCGAGTTGCGCCGCAAGGCGGCCGCGGCCTGTCGCGATGCCCTGCTGGGCGCGCCGCTGCGCAACGTGGTCAACGGCGTCTAGAGGAAGCGCCGCGGGATTCCTGCGCGTTGCCGCCGTTTGGCCGGCCGCGGCCCGGCAGCGAGTGGCGCAGGCGGAAGGTCAGACCGTTCAGTGCGCCGCGCCCGGCCGGCCAGGTCAAGCGCCCGACCCTCGAGTACTGAAAGGACAGCTCGGTTACGCCCCAGCGAGGATTGCCGGGAAGCTCTCGATGGAAACCCACCGACCACTGGCGCAGCAGGCGATTGCCATCCGAGCGTGAGGCGTAGGCCGCGCCGCCGTACGCGAAGAGGCGGACCCGGGCGGCAGGCCACGATGCTTCCACCCCCTGAATCGAGGCGTGGGCGTGAACCTGCGCCGGCAACGGACCGACCAGGTGCGGGCCCGCTCCCTGGCTCCAAAGCTGCTGGCTCACCCAGCTCAGACGATGGTGAAGGGACACCACCGCCGACAGGCCCACTCCCAGCGTCTTGTGCGCACCCGCCAACAGCACGAGTTCGCTATGCGTCCGGGTCCCGTCCCGGGCCAGTTTGAACGTCGCCAGCCCGCCTTGCCGGTGTTCCCAGGCCGCGGCCGCATGCCACGAGCCGAAATCACGCGCGATGCGAACCTGCGGGTTGCGGCGTCCCGCCAGGCCCACATGGTAACCGGGCTCGACCACGAGGGTGTTCATCAGATCGTTGTGCGACGAGATGCCGCGACGATTCGGTCGCAACAAACTCCAGGCTTGGCCTGCCAGGATGCGCCAGCCGTCGCGCTCGTATTCGCCCCAGAATTGCCGGAGCCGGTACGGAGCGCGGCCTGCATTCTGCAAGAAATCGGATTCGTAGTAGCCCAGCCACTTGCCACGGGCGTGGAACGATGCATCGAGCGCGATGCGCGAGTGCGCCGCCGAGGCCGCCCACTCGTCGGCTTCCGGCTCCAACGGCAGGGAGGCAAAGCGAGTCTGGATGCCCGTGCCCATGCGCGCGGAGCGATGGAGGCCGAGGAGCTCGAAAAACCCGCCCGGGTGCAAGTCCACCCGCCCGATGCGCAAGGTCAACGTCTCCGGGGGCGTGACCTGCGACCAATGGAGCGCGGGCAACAGCAGGCCGAGCGGGAGAATGGTTGTGCGAACGTGTGCGTAACGCAAAAGAAACGGAATTGTAACACAATGGACGCTCGGCTCACGTGCCCGAGCGCGCCAGCAGCCGGTACAACTCTCGTTTGCTCAGCCCGTGCCGCCGGGCGATGCTCTTGAGCGCCTCCATGCGCCCAAGGCCGCCTTGCATGACCTGCTCGAGTTCGCACTCCAGTTCTTCCCGGCTCGGCAGCTCGGCCGGCGGCTGTTCTGCGGGTTCCTGCGCCTTGCCGATCAGCAGGGTGATCTCCCCTTTGACGCCGCCTCGCGAGGCCAACGCCCGCCGAACTTCGCTCGCCGTGCCGCGCAGGAATTCCTGATGAATCTTGGTAAGCTCGCGCGCCACCACCACCGGGCGCGGCCCCAATACCTCTTCGATGTCGGCCAGGGTCTCGAGAATGCGGTGGGGAGCTTCGTACAGGATGACGGTGGCCTGTTCATCCTTGAGGCCGGCCAGGAACTTGCGGCGCGCCGTGGGCCGTGCGGGCGGGAAACCGGCGAACCGGAACGAGTCCGTCGGCAGGCCCGATGCGCTCAACGCGGCCAGCAGCGCCGAGGGACCCGGGATCGGCTCCACCGGGATCCCTTCTGCAATCGCCCGGACGAGCAAACGGTAACCGGGATCCGAGATCAGCGGCGTGCCCGCGTCCGAGACCAGGGCGACCCGGGCGCCCTCCCGAAGCTTGCCTACCAGTTCTTCGGCACGTTGGGCCTCGTTGTGCTCGTGGTAGCTGATGGTTGGCTTGTGGATGCCGTAATGCTCCAGCAGCTTGCGCGTCTGGCGCGTGTCCTCGCATGCGATCAGGTCTGCCTCGCGCAGGATGCGCAAAGCGCGCAGCGTAATGTCCTCGAGGTTGCCAATGGGCGTGGCAACCAGATAAAGCGTGCCGGGCATCCCCTACCCAGTGTAGTCCCGAGTGTGGGCGGCGCCGGTTGAGTTCGCGAGGCCGCGGGTCTACGATGGGAAATACGCGCAAGCGCATGACGGGTGAAACTCAAGGGGGCCGGGAGGTCCACTCAACGCCGCCGCCGATCTGGAAGATCGCCGACCGCGGCCTGGTCGTCGAATGGCTGCCCGAGGCGATGGAAGGCTTGCTGGTCGAGGCAATGAGCGGGCTGGGGTTGCTGTCGCGGGGTCGCGGGGTGGAAACGGGCGGCATTCTCCTGGGCGTGGCGCGCCGCGAGGGGGAGCTTCGATGTATCCGGCTCCTTGACTTCCGGGCGTTCGCCTGCGAACACGCTCGCGGTCCCGGCTACCTGCTTTCGGAGACCGAAGCGGCTGAGCTTCGACGGATGGCGGCCAACTGGTCCTCCAGAGCCGGGCGCCAGCCGTATCTGGTCGGATTCTGGCGCAGCCACACGCGCGGCCCCCTGTCCTTGCGGGCCGAGGACGTGGCTTTGCTGGATCAACTGCGAGCCGGCGGGTGCGAACTGGCCTTGCTGGTGGAGCCGCGAGGAGCCGGGCCCGCGGTGGCCGCATTGTTCCTGCCGGAGGGCGGCTCGTTCCAGCCCGGGCCACCGGCGGCCACCTGCACCATCGGCCCGGTGCGTCGCACTTCGCGCGGCGCGCAGGGCGCAGGGCCACGGCAGCAAGCGACCACGGCCCGCCCAACCGTGGAAA